>Ga0163144_10000019_pt1 | contig 368061 bp, 325 predicted proteins | sample OliLak19BULKMAT1_FD_123175 | JGI IMG/M metagenome (GOLD analysis project Ga0163144, IMG submission 123175) | Freshwater microbial mat bacterial communities from Lake Vanda, McMurdo Dry Valleys, Antarctica - Oligotrophic Lake LV.19.BULKMAT1 | ecosystem: Environmental > Aquatic > Freshwater >...
ACGTGAGTTATAGTGTCACCAACTTTTACTTCTTTCGCAGTCTTTATGCCTGATATGATATAGCCTACATCACCTGCGCCTATCTTTAGTTCAGGTTGTTTATCTAGTCTTAATATACCTATTTCGTCAGCAATATATTCTTTACCAGTGCTCATAAACTTTACCAAATCATTCTTTTGAAGGCTTCCGTTTAAAATTCTAAAGTAAGCAATGATTCCTCTAAATGGATTGAAAACACTATCAAAAATCAAAGCTTGAAGGGGTCCGTCAGGGTCACCTTTTGGTGCAGGCACTCTGCTAACTATGTGCTCAAGTATATTTTCTACACCAACACCTGTTTTACCTGATGCTAGTAAAATGTCTTCTTTAGCACAACCAATTAATTCTATAATTTGATCGCTAACCTCGTCTATCATAGCACTTGGCAAATCAATCTTATTTAAGACCGGTATAATGGTCAAATCTTGCTCTAAAGCTAAAAATAAGTTTGATATAGTTTGTGCTTCAATGCCTTGCGCCGCATCTACTATTAGCAGTGCACCCTCACAAGCTGCAATGGCTCTACTTACCTCATAGCTAAAGTCAACGTGACCAGGAGTATCGATTAGGTTTAATTTATAGTGTTCCCCATTTAGCGAGTAGTCCATCTGGATGGCGTGACTCTTAATGGTGATACCTCGCTCCCGCTCTAGGTCCATATCATCAAGCGTTTGGTTGGTTAGTTCTCTGGCTGATACGGTGCTGGTCACTTGCAATAATCTATCAGCTAATGTTGACTTACCGTGGTCAATATGTGCGATTATGCAAAAATTTCTAATGTTGCGCATTTATTCTTTGTACTTGGACTAGTTACTCTACTTTCATTTAACAGCCCAGTATATTTTGAATCACAAAAATAACCTTAGTCTAAGTGAAGTTAATGATAAACTGAAAAAATAGAGAAAGAATTTCCCTTTTATTGATACTTATTTCATTTAGGGTGATTAGACTTTGTAATTTCGTAAAATGTTGGAACGTGTAGCGATGCAGAAAAAATCTTTAAATTTTGAAGACATACAAGAAGCTTTTGCTTCTAAATCTACTTCAGAATTAAAAAGTGCACATTGGATGTTTGGGATGCTCAATCATCCAGTGTTAGGTCCTATTGGCAAGATAGTTTTAAAATGGGCTGTACAGGCAGGACTACCCATAAAGCCTATTATAAAGGCAACCCTTTATAAACACTTTGTAGGTGGAGAAACCCTAAATAGTTGCTTGCCAATTGCAGAAAAACTTCATAAACAGGGGGTATATTCTATCTTAGACTATTCAGAAGAGGGCAAGGCAAATGAAGCAGAGTTTACTAAGGCTTATAATGAGTTAAGTGCAAACATTAGATTTAGTAAAGACCACGATAGCATCAGTATGACAGTGTTTAAGATGACAGCATTTACTGATTCTGAAATCTTGTATAAAATTAGTGAAGGGATAAATCTAAATGAAATAGAGGCTAAAAGCTGGGCGATAAGTACAGGCAGGTTTAAAGAATTGATACAGATGGCTTCAGAATCTGGGAAACCTGTAATGGTAGATGCGGAAGAGTCTTGGATTCAACATCCAATTGATCAAATAACCCTTGATATGATGAAACATTATAATCAAGACAAAGTAGTGGTGATAAATACTTTTCAAATGTATAGGTCAGATAGATTGACTACATTAAGAGAATGGCTAGATGAAGCAAATAAACTTGGCTTTATGTTAGGTGTAAAAATAGTGAGGGGAGCATATATGGAAAAGGAACGAAAACGAGCGCAAGAAAAGGGCTACGAAGATCCTATTCAGCCCAGCAAGTCATCAACTGATAATGATTATAACGAGGCTATTTTATTATGTCTAAGAAATATAAATAAAACTTATATAGTTGTCGCTACACACAACGAGGATAGCACTAAGTTGGCTGCGGAATACTTAGCTAACAATAACTTGGAGCTAAATCACGAAAGAGTTTGGTTTAGCCAATTGTTAGGTATGTGTGATCATATTAGCTTTACTTTATCATCAAGAGGTTATAATGTAAGTAAGTATGTACCCTATGGACCAGTAAAATCTGTAACTCCATATTTAATACGTAGGGCAGACGAAAACTCATCGGTACAAGGGCAAGCAAAAAAAGAAATGACGCTGTTAAGCAAAGAAATAAAAAGAAGAGCCAAACAATAATAAATTATTAAGTATAAACCAATGACTATAGAGCATCATCTGTCTGAACAAGAACTACAAAGACGTTTAGACCTAAACGAATTAATTAAAAGAAACATTGATCCATATCCTGCTGCACAATGGCATATTACGCACTTAAGTGCTGATATTAAGAAAAATTGGGTGCCAGATGAAGGGAATGAAGAATATAAAAGTGTAAGCCTAGCCGGCAGGTTGATGAGTAGGCGGATAATGGGTAAGGCAAGTTTTGCAGAATTAATGGATAGTGCCGGGCGCATACAATTGTATTTTAATAGAGACGAAATATGCCCAGGTGAAGACAAAAGTATGTATAACGATGTATTTAAAAAACTGTTAGATTTAGGTGATTTCATTGGCGTAAAAGGCTATGTGTTTAGCACACAAGTTGGGGAGACCAGCATTCACATTACTGAATTTGTAGTATTGAGTAAGTCGCTAAGACCACTGCCAGTAGTGAAAGAGAAAGACGGTGTTATATATGATGCATTTACCAACCCTGAGCAAAGATATCGTCAGCGTTATGTTGACTTAGTAGTCAATCCAGAGGTTAGAGAAACTTTCATAAAACGCAGTAAGCTGATTTCGTCTATGCGTCAATTTATGGAGGATAGGGGATATCTAGAGGTAGAAACGCCTATACTACAGGGGATTCACGGCGGTGCAGCTGCCAGACCATTTAATACCCATCACAATGCACTGGACACAGACTTGTATTTACGTATAGCTAATGAATTATATTTAAAGCGATTAATCGTTGGTGGATTCGATGGGGTATTTGAATTTGGCAAAATGTTTAGAAACGAGGGTATGGATAGATTTCACAATCCTGAATATACGGCTATGGAGCTATATGTTGCCTACAAAGATTATTTCTGGATGATGAATTTCGTTGAGGAAATGATTGAACACGCAACCATTCAAATTCACGGAACTACTGAAGTTCAGTTTGGAGAACATACGGTGAATTTCGCTCGCCCTTGGAAGCGCTATACAATGTTTGAAGCTATTGAACACTACACTGGTGAAAATATAGAAGGTTTAAATGAAGAAGAACTTAGGGCAGTTGCAAAGAAACTACACGTCCCTATAGATAATACTATGGGTCACGCCAAACTGATAGATGAAATATTTGGGGAACATTGTGAGCCTAAACTAATACAGCCTACTTTCATTATAGACTATCCTGTTGAAATGTCACCACTTGCTAAGAAACATAGAAGCAAACCAGGAATGGTGGAGCGATTTGAAGCAATGTGTGTAGGTAAAGAAATTTTAAATGCTTATAGTGAGTTAAATGATCCAATTGACCAAAGAGAGAGATTCGAAAGTCAATTAGAACTAGCAAAAAAAGGAGATGATGAAGCTATGGTGCTGGATGAAGATTTCATCAGGTCATTAGAATATGGTATGCCCCCGACCTCTGGTTTGGGCATCGGTATAGACAGATTGGCAATGATATTAACCAATAGCTTGAGCATTCAAGAAGTTTTATTTTTTCCACAGATGAAACCTGAAAAGGTAGAAGAACATAATGAACCTGAAAAATCCTAAAGGTACCTTTTAATAGAGTGGATAGGCAAAGTAATAGTTTGTAAATCGTAGTTAAATATTTGGTTGTTAATTATTTTATCTATCCTTACTTGTTCTGCCGCGTGAATAATATTTCCATTATGGAACATACCAACGTGGGTAATTTTTTCGTTTTCAGCGAAGAAAATAAGATCGCCATTACAAGTTAAGTCAAAGCTACTCACAATTTCTCCTTCTAACTCTTGTTGCCAAGCATCTCTAGGGAAAAATGTTTTGCCTGCTATTAGCATACACATTTGGGTTAGCCCACTGCAATCAATTCCACTAATGCTTCGCCCTCCCCATAGGTATGGCGTGCCAAGGTATTGCTGGGCAATATCTGTTAATGATTGAAATTTTGGACCAGTATTGATATTAATTGGACTGCCTATACCAAACTTGACAGGAAGATGTTGGTCTGCAAAATCTTTTTGAATTTCGCCAGTATATCTAGCTATTATTTCAAAATTTAGTTCTTCAGTCAATTCTAATTGCCTGCTAAATATCCACCCTATGTAGTCGTCGTGAGTGCATCGTACTTTATGCCAATAATTAGACTGTGATTCTAATATCTCAAATTGCTCATTATATAGTATTTCGCTAACCATTTCACTTCTATGGCTGGCAGATTCTCTTATTGGACTGTTGGCAATCTTACACTTAGAGTACATAGTTTAAATTGATACAATAGTACTTTTAATAAATTGCAAATAAATGTCAGTAAAATACTATAAGTGAAGTGCTTCCTTTTTCGCTAATAAATGCTCTCTACTCTCAACGTGGTCAGGGTCTGGCAAGCAACAATCAACTGGACAAACAGCAGCGCATTGTGGTTCCTCGTGAAAACCGACACATTCTGTACATTTATCTGGCACTATATAGTACATATCCTCACTAATTGGGCCTTTTCTCTCTGTTGCGTTTATTTCATTGCCTAATAAAACAACATTTCCCTTTAGCCCTGTACCATCTTCGTATGCCCATTCATTTCCAGGTTCGTATATGGCATTATTTGGGCATTCTGGTTCACAAGCGCCACAATTAATGCATTCATCAGTAATATATATAGCCATATCTTTATTTTTTGTTAAAGTAACTTTGTAACTACAAAGTTAGTTTGTTAGCTAACTACACTACTAACAAAACACATACATTTTGACTCTGACCACTACTATTTCTGCATTTATTGCTCTGGGGCGATATATTAAGGCAAACATTAATGCCTGTATTATACAAGATTCAATTGATTTAGCTTGCATCAGAAACCCTTGGTTCACCCCAGAAAACTGTAAAAATGCCCTAATTAACGTAGCAGAGGAATATTTAGACGATTTTAAATTAAATCACTTTTTAGCTAGTTATGATATGGCTAACCACGAGCCTAAAACAATCGGCTTAATTAGTGCAGGTAATATCCCCCTTGTCAGCTGGCACGATGTAATGTGTATATTGTTGTCTGGTAACAATCTACAAATAAAATTATCAGATAAAGAGCAAGTATTAACCAAAATGCTGCTTCACGAGTTAACAGCTATAGCGCCACAGCTAAAAGAAAACATTTCTATAGTTGATAGATTAGAAAATTACGATGCCGTAATAGCCACTGGAAGCACAAATACCAATCGATATTTTGAGTATTACTTTAGGACTGTTCCTCATTTATTACGATCTGGTAGAAATAGTGTTGCTGTGCTAACAGGGAATGAAAGTAAAGACCAATTAGTAGAGCTGGGCAGAGATATATTTGATTATTTTGGTCTGGGTTGTAGGAATGTGTCTTTGTTATTGGTGCCAACTGACTGGCAACCTAATGTACTGTTAGACAATTTAGCTGCATATAGTCAAGTAGGAATGCATCATAAATATGCCAATAATTATTTGTACAATCAGAGCATATATCTACTAAATAAAGTAAAACACTATGACAACGGTTTTTTGCTATTGACAGCTAGCGAGCTAATAGCCAGCCCAATGTCAGTGTTGCATTTTTATGAATATGAAAATGACGAACAAGTCCAGAATTTTTTAACTGCTCAGATTGAAAAAATCCAGTGTGTGGTGACAGAGTCAGGTCCCGTAACATTTGGTAAAAGCCAACAGCCAAACCTATTTGACTACGCTGATGGAGTAGATACTATGAAGTTTTTATTAGAGTTAAATTCTTAAGCTATGAGGTTAAAATGTCCTCATTTAGGGCATCTTTCAATATCTTAACTACGGCATAAGCCATTTTATTTTCCGTGTCAAGCAGTGGGTTTACTTCAGTTATTTCTAGGGACTTAAAGTTCTTCATATTAACAAAAGCTTTAAGTAATTCTGCAGCCTCGTGACGTTTTAGTCCATCTGGAACTGGAGTACCTGTACCCGTACTTATGCTTGGGTCCATACTATCTACATCAAAGCTGATGTACATACCATCGTAATCTTTAAAATAGGCGATTGTTTCTTCAATTATTTTCTGGACGCCAATTTCCCTTCTTATGGCCGGGGTGTAATGCTTTATTTGCAACTCTTCTATCAACGCCCACTCTTCTTTCTCTAAATCCCTAATGTCGATAAAGATAATGTCTTCTGGGTTTAGTTTCGGTGAAATTTCCAAACTCCCCATTTTCTTTATTTTTTCCCAATTCTTCTTTACTTCTGGCTTTAGGTTATTACGCTGATACTTAAGATTGTCTAGCCCTAATAGAATAGAGACAGGCATACCGTGTACATTGCCACTAGGGCTGGTGTAGGGACTATGTAGGTCACCGTGGGCATCAATCCAAATTAGCCCCAACTTAGCTGTAGGATAGGCCTCTCTAAATCCGTTAAAGAACCCGGCTGCATTACTATGATCACCACTAAATATTATGGTGTTATAACCTTCCTTATGTGCTTTGCACATTTTAGACGATATTTTTCCGTGAGTACTAACTATTTGTTTTATATATTTGGCTTGTTTTGTTTCAGGAGTGTATTTATTTAAGGCTGAAACTTTCACTTCTTCACTAGGCAATCTGTCGAAAATATTGAAAAATTGGTTTACCGCTTCAATCCTTATTGCATCTGGACCAAGGCTTGCCCCACGCTTTCCTGCACCAACTTCAGAACTACATATTAATATTTTTGTTTTACCCATATTTAAAAGCCTTAATTTCGACCTCTGATTCGTGGCAAAAATAGTTTACTGTAAATGAAAAACAGGTACATTGATCTTATAGATCAAACCTTCTACTTCCCTTCTTTTGGGTTTAATTTAGAAGAAGATAATTTGACTTTCTATGGCATTCCGCTTATGGAACTTATAGAAAAATATGGCACCCCTCTAAAACTGACCTACTTGCCTAAGATAGGTGAGCAGATACAGAAGGCCAGAAAACTATTTACTACAGCTATGCGCAAAAATCAATATAATGGTGAATACGTGTATTGCTACTGTACTAAGAGTAGCCATTTTAGCTTTGTAATAAATGAAGTGCTGAAGAATAAGGCACAATTAGAGACCTCCTCTTCATTTGATATGGATATAGTGAGAAATTGCTATGAGGAGAAACTAATCAATAAAAAAACCTATGTATTGTGTAATGGCTATAAGACAAAGGATTACATAAAGAAAATAGCTGACCTAATCAACGATGGGTTTGAAAACATCATACCAATTCTAGACAGTTTAGATGAACTAGACGAGCTGGAGGAAATGACCAAGAAGCCTTTCCAATTGGGTATGAGAATAGCCGCAGAGGAAGAGCCTAACTTTGAGTTCTACACCAGCAGGTTGGGTATTAGATATAGGGATTTACTGTCTTTCTATGAGAAAAGGATAGCTGGAAACCCTAAGTTCAAGCTAAAAATGTTGCACTTCTTCATCAATACTGGTATTAAAGACGATGCCTACTATTGGTCAGAATTAAATAAGTGCATCAATGTGTATTGCGACTTAAAGCAAGTATGCCCAGACCTAGACAGCTTCGATATAGGTGGTGGTTTCCCAGTGCCAAATTCATTGACATTTGACTATGACTATGAATATATGACCTCTGAAATAATACAAACCATTAAAAATGTTTGTGAATCAAATGGGGTGAAGGAGCCGAATATATTTACAGAGTTTGGTAGCTATACTGTTGCTGAAAGTGGTGCGGCTATTTATAAGATTATAGCAGAGAAACAGCAAAACGACGCTGAGAAATGGTATATGATAGATTCGTCTTTCATTACTACATTGCCAGATACTTGGGGTATAGGACAGCGATTCATAATGTTGTCAGTTAACCAGTGGACTAAGGAATATCAGCGGGTGAATTTAGGGGGATTAACCTGTGACAGTCAAGACTATTATAATTCTGAAACACACATTAATCAGGTGTTTTTACCTAAGAATAATAAGGCAGAAAGTCTATATATTGGCTTTTTCCATACGGGCGCTTATCAAGAGTCGCTTGGTGGATATGGAGGCATTCAACACTGCTTAATTCCTGCACCAAAACACATATTGGTGGACGTAAATAAAAAGGGAGATTTTACTTATAAGGTTTTCGCAAAAGAACAATCTGCTGAGGCTATGATGAAAATATTAGGATTTGAATAGTTCAGTATCAAATAAATTCGTACCTTTGCACTTCATTTTACAAATTTTGTATTTACAATGGCTGTAAAGATCAGATTACAAAGAAAAGGTCGTAAACAAATGCCGTACTACTATATAGTAGTGGCAGACGCACGTTCACCACGTGACGGTAAATTCATTGAAAGATTAGGATCTTATAATCCTAATACTAACCCAGCAACTATAGAGTTGAACAATGAGCGCGCACTAGAATGGTTAGATAATGGTGCCCAACCTACAGAAACTGCCCGTGCTATCCTAAGCAATAAAGGCGTTATGTTTAGAAAACACTTGCAAAGAGGTATTGCCAAAGGAGCAATAACAGCAGACAAAGCAGATGAAAAATTTGCAGAGTGGTTAGAAGACAAAGCTAAAAAAATTGACGAAAAAATTATCGGTATGAAAGACAAAGTGTCTGCTGATATGAAGTCAAGACTTGAAGCTGAAGCTGCCGTAAACCACAAACGTGCTGAAGAAATCATTGCAAGACGTAAAGCTGCAGAAGATGAGCTAGTAGCTGCTGCTAAAGCGGCAAATGCTGATGCTGATGAGGCTGAAGGTGGTTCTGAAGCACCAACAGAGGAAGTAAGCCCAGCTGATGAAACTAAAGCAACTCCGGCAGCAGAGTAATTTTTTAATTAGAATTACCTACTATGCCACTATGGCAACTTAATAATCCTGTAACAGCAGGCAAAATAGTTAAATCACACGGCTACTTGGGTTATTTCCGAGTAGCCTTTTTAATGTCTGGACTAAAGGGAAACCTAGAGTCGGGAGAATTTATATTTCTACCCATAGACAAAAAACCTGTCCCATTTCTGCTGGAAAACATCATTTGGGAAAATGATGATACAGCTAGGCTAAAATTAAAAGGAATAGATTCAGACGAAGCAGTGAAAAAGTACCTAGAGTCTGAAATAATACTAGACGGTGAGCAGTATGATATAGATGAGGAAGAGGAAGATGAACTAATAGACCTAGAAGTGATAGATGTGGACACAGGTGCTTATCTGGGTAGGGTAGTAGAGGTGCAAGACAATAATGGTCAAGAACTTATCACGGTTAGCTATCACGGGGCAACCTACTACATTCCTCTAGTTGATGAAATAGTATTGGGCATAGACGATAAAGAAGGTAAATTAATCGTCAGATTGCCAGAGGGTCTTATGGACCTAGACTAATCTTGGTCTAAATACTGTTGCAAATAAGAAAATGACTCTGTTAATTTCCCATTTTTAGCTATCGTTGCATGCTCAAATACTGGGCTTTTCCCCTCTGTTTCTACATATTTAGCCAATACTTTCATCAGCATTCTACCAAAATCTTTACTGCTGTCTTTGGGTAATTCATTAGGTAAGTTGGTTACAGCCATAATGTCTATGGTATCATCCAAATAAGGCTTGCCCTGAATGCCAGTATTCAAGTGGTAGCCAAATATTGGGTCATCGCTATATGTAACCCTAGTGGTAAGTGGTACAGAGCCATCCACATCACAGCTAACGTCGGCTATGCACATTATTTTAAAATTTTCTGTAAGTGCTTCTTTTTCAAACAGTCGTGGTGCCTGTGGACTCCAAAACATTGCGTTAATTAACACATCGGTGATGCCGACATATTCAGAAAATCGAGAAGTATATAACTCTGGATGGGCATAGAAATCTTTTTTGTTAAAGTTTATTTCGCCTTCTTTACTATATAAATGCTCTGAGTGTAACACTGTGAAAACTGGGTGGTTAAAGCTTTGATTCTTATACTCCCTAGTTGTAACCTCTAGTATGCCAGCCTTATCCATTATTTCGATGGCTCCATTAGCTACTTTGCCGCCGCCAGTTATGGCTATTTTGATAGCTGGAAAGTCTATATACTCATATTGATCTACCATTTCTTGCAGGTTAAGGCATTGTACGGCAGGCTTTAATTGATACAGATTCTTCTTTTTCCCATACATTTTTAGGGCATAGTGCGCACCTATTATGCCAGCCCAACGCCCAAATCCTAATAATCGTGTACCCTTTTCGTCTGTAATTAACTCATAGTCTATCAGGGTGATGTTTTTTTTTAGTATTGCCTTTAGCAGCTCTTTATTATATAACTGTTTCTTATGCGTATGGCTAAAGAACATATAGGTTTTACTAGGTATCAACATATCTATTGGCACTTCCTTAATGCCTATTAGCAGGTCTGTAGTTGATATATCTTCTGCCACTGTTATGCCAATGTGTTGATAGTCTTCGTCTGAGTAGCAGCGTACGGCGCTCCATTCTGTTACCACATCTACCCCAGGGTTTTTGTTTTTAAATTCCTGACATTGTTTTGGCGACAGCGGGGTACGATTGTCGTGTGGTATTTTCCCCTCCTTTATAATGGCGATAGTCTGCATACAGCCAGCAAAAGTAATGTAGATATGCGACACTCATATTTTGAAACCATAATGAATAGAATTATGTCTTACCTTTGATGGCTCGATAGAGCAATATATTGGGGCTGAATGGACTTGACAGTATGTTGTCGGGTATGTAAGCACGTCGGGTTTTGTGAGTACACCCGTTAATGAAATTTACAAACTTTTTAGTTGGCAACAACAATTACAGAATGGCTGCCTAATTTTAGATAATTAGCAAAACATTCCGTCCCTACAATTTTTCGCCTAACCGAATTGTAACTGGGGCGTCGTAAACGTAAAGGCTGGATTCTGATGTGTCTCGGTTCAGAATTAAGAAACTTGAGGCTAGGAAGTTTAATATAGCAAGCAACTGACTTAGTTAAACGACGACAACCCCCTCAGATGCTAAACGTGTAGAAAGCGTATTGCGCAGTGTAACTGGACCAGGGTTCGAACCCCTGCAGCTCCACTATTTTAAATTAAACCCTCTAGGTAAAAATACTCAGAGGGTTTTTTTTGTTTGCGAGTCGGAAATTACCAAAAGCCTATTATGTGAGATAACTTCTCACTATTGCATAAAAATTTAAATATAAAAGTTATTTTTAAGACAAAATCTCAAAGTAAGTATGACTATATAAAAAAGAATTTTCTGTGAGCAACTACCTCTCATTTAAGAGTAAAACAACTCTCAGTTTATTAGCTGTACCAATCACGGATCAAATTGATACTAATATATTTTCAACAGAGTTTTAATTTTTAAGAAAGTAAATTCTTTTTTTCACTCCTCCCAAAAACAACAAATGCCCAATTAACTAAAAGCTAATCAGGCATTTCGGGTTAGATTTATTTGGTTAGTCATTTAAGCTAAGGTAGTTCGGTTTCTATTGTTTGTGATGCGTACAGTTAGATTGAAATAAGAGAAGGCCGACATAAATGTTAGAGGTAAGAATCTACTATCATCATATAGTTATTGTCAATATTAGGCGGCTATTTTACTGCGGCGGGTTAACTCTAGTCGTATGCGTCGCTGGTACGACTTCAATATGGACTCATCGTATATGCTTTTCAGAAAATTGGTGTATTTCATCCGCTCTGCGTTGTTAAACACGGGATTGTCTAGTAGGGAATAGCATTGTTGCAAGCGTTGGTCAAACGGGTCTGCGCGTTTTTGTTCATCGCCCATTTCCTCTTTACTTACCAGTCCTGTTATGCTAAAGGCTCGCTTTAGGGCCATTATTTCAGCTACTTTTTGTATCATAGCTGTGGGATATTTGCGCCAAGTGTTCTGCTCAAGTCGGTTATACTCACTATAATCTGCAAAGCAATAGGCTGGGTACTTTCTATCAGTTCGGTATGCCAATGCGTAGGCACCCAATATAGCCCCTCTATTTGCCCCATAGGTGTGAGAAATGCTGCCATCATTATTATGCTTTACAACATCGCCCTGGCGTACTACGTCTGCCTGTATGCCATCAAAGGCTGGATGCGAATTGGCTATCTTCAAATAGCCGTCTCTACTTGTGTAGAAATTCACTTTGCCAGTTCGTTGTCTGAGTATGTATATCTCCCCAGTCAATGGGTCAAGATTATATTTACTGGCTAAGTGAATAAGTAGGGCACATTCCTCTAGGGTGCTGTTTGGAGCCACCACATTTTTTATAATCTGAGGGGTCAATTGTTTGTGGGCTAGGTATCTGTATTGAGCTTCGGAATTTCTATTTTGCGTCATAGTATTAACTATTATATAACACAATAATGTATTGTGGATGCAGAAAGGTTTTGTCAATAACAAAAAAAGCAGAACTTTTAGGCTCTGCTTTTATATAATTAAATAGAGTTTGAATACTAAAACAGAATTCCCAGATTAAGGGTGATCGTTTGAAGTTTCGTGTTTATTAACTCCTCTTGTCTGCCTGGTACTTTTCCTGGTCTATCATCACTTTTTCTATCCCATATATTCGTTAAGCCATTGTTCCAATTCAAACTGGCTATAAGGCTGGTAGAGCCACCTAAGTTATACTCTGCACCCAGACCTATGTTTAGCCCAACATTAAATGTCTTTACTTGGCTTTGTACATTTTGACCTTCCTTAATGCTGGTTGTACCGGTTCTGCTTGATGTAAAGCTTTCCATTCTAGCACGGGTATTTATACCTGGTGTAATACCTATTTGACCAAAGAAGCGGGTATAGGAAACCTCGTTACTTCTAAATTTCAAATAAATTGGCACCTCTACGTATTGTAGTGATAGTGTGCGGTTTAGGTTAGAGTCAGGTCTATTAGCTTTGTCTGGCGTATAGATGAAACTGCTACCAGTATATAGGTATCTAAGTTCACCACCAATTGCATAATGTGCTGCAAAGTAATAGTCTGCAAATCCACCGTAGGCAAAGCTTAATTTGCTGCCATTGTTTTCAGCAGCGTATAAGTCTGGCTCCTCTACATCGGTAGATAACCAACTGGGACCAACTAAAATTTTAAGACCACCCCTTAAACCCAACACATTTTCGTTAGTTTGAGATGCACCTGGCATTTCTTGGCTAAAAGAATAGCCTGTGCCCATAAGTAAAAAAAATAGAACGTATAGTTTTTTCATAATTTCGTAAATATTAAACAGAGATGAAGTTTCAAATAAAAAGTTTCTTGGTCAGCCTTAGTGTCATTTCCCTAACGCTAACTGCGTGTCGAGATGAAAACAAAAGTAAGGACCCTATAAACTCAACAAACATACATATTAATGTAAAGGTTGACCGAATGGATTTGCAATTATCCAAATTGAGTAAAGCAAACCCAAATCTTCTCACGGAATTAGACGTTAAGTATAATGGGTTGGTTAGTTTTTTACTATATGATTTATATGGAGCTACTCTTTTAAATGTGAGTAATTTACCCGAACTAATCGACAAGTATTTTGACAATGCTTATGTTGATTCGCTATATAGCGATGTAGCAAAAGAGTTTAATGAAGATTATCAAAAGGATTTAAATGCAGACATAAGTGACTTGGTAACCCGATACAAAATTCAACTACCTAAAGCTGTAGTACCTAAGTTTTACGCCTGTATATCATTATTTAGCCTAGACTGCGATACGGTAATGGGCAACATATTGCTAGGTTATGATATGTATATGGGCAGCAAGTATAGATACTATGAGTCTAAGGATTATCCTGACTACGTGATTGCCAGATTTGACAAAGCATATATATTGCCGAGAATTGCCAGAAAACTGTATGAGATGCAAAACCCCAAAAGCAGTAGTGGTGAAATGCTAGCCGAAATGATAGAGTCTGGCAAGTTGATGTATTTTAAAAAGCAATTGGTACCTGAAGCACCTGATAGTTTGATATTTGAATTGACTGGGCAACAACTAGAATGGAATACTAAAAACGAAAAGGAAGTTTGGCAAAATATATTGAATAACAAACTGTTGTATGAGAAAACCCCACGTGCCACGCGCAGTTATTTTGAGGATTCTCCATTTACAAATGCAGATGGGGTTCCACAAGAAAGTTCACCTAGGTTGGGTGAATGGGTTGGCTATCAGATAGTGAATAGATATATGAATAAAACAAAAGGAGCAGATATAACCAAACTACTTAATAATCGCAATTACAAACAAATATTAGATGAATCCAGATACAGACCCTAGGGTAAAAGTAACTGGCGTTTCGATTATTCGGAATGCAATAAAATATGATTATCCAATTATAGAGTCGTTAAATTCCTTATTACCTATTTGCGATGAAGTAATAGTTAGTGTAGGTAATAGCACCGATGATACAAAGGAAATAATAGAATCTATTGGCAACAATAAACTAATTATCACAGATTCAATATGGGATGAAACCATCATAACAGGTGGATCAGTATTGGCAAATGAAACCAATAAAGTAATTGCCCAGGTATCGCAAGATTCTGATTGGATTGTTTACTTACAGGCAGATGAAGTATTGCATCAAGATGATTATGATACCATTAGGCAGGCACTAATTAAATATTCAAATGATGATGAAGTTGAGGGACTTCTGTTTAACTACAGACATTTTTACGGATCTTACAAATACGTAGGTAACAGCAGAAAATGGTATAGGCGGGAAATAAGAGCCATAAAAAATAACAGAAATATATATTCTTATAGAGATGCCCAAGGCTTTAGAATTGGTAATGATAGGAAACTTAAGGTTGCACATATACCTGCATTCGTTCATCATTACGGCTGGGTAAAACCACCAGATACTCAGCGTGAAAAGATTCAATCATTCATAAAACTGTGGCATCAGGGTGAGGAACTTACCAGACAGACAAACCAAGTTGCAGACTTTAATTATCATAAAATAGACTCACTAGCCATATATCAACATATACATCCAAGCGTAATGTTTGATCGAATAATCAAGCAGAATTGGGATTTTGACTATGACGTTAGCATTAAGAATCTTAGCAAAAAGGACCAGTTTACCCACTTTATTGAGCATATAACTGGTTATAGAATAGGGGAGTACAAACCCTACAAAATAGTAAAGAGCCTTATGTAATGTTTAGCCTATTCACGTAGTCGTTAAATAGTACATCTCGTTCTGCAGACCAGGGCTGTGGATACATATTTTTTTGCATCCTTTGGCGCATACACTCCGCGGCAATTACAGCAGAAGCTACGGATACATTTAGACTGGGAATCATTCCCAACATTGGTATCCAGATATTTCCAGTTGCAGATAATAGTAGCTCATTACTAATTCCTCTAAGTTCATTACCTAGGGCAATAGCAATAGGTTGGGTAAAATCAACCTGATACAGTTGAGATGCGTTTGCGTCTAAATGGGTGCAATACAGCGCCATATTCTTTAACTTAATTGCCTCAATACATTCTGCAGCAGTGGTAAAGTGTACCATATTTACCCATTTTTTAGCCGACGCAGAGGATCGTTTGCCCAGCTTTTTCTTTGGTACTTGGTTTCTTATCACCATAACCTCGTGTATACCAACGCTATCTGCAGTTCGCAATATGGCATTAATGTTATGTGGGTCGTCTATATTCTCTAGCACAAGGGTAACATCTAGTTGCCTATTGGCTACTAGAGTTCTCATCTTTTGCTCTCGACTGGTGGTCAATGTTCTGCCGTGGTCGCTAACTATATCAGAGTACTCAGTATTAAGCTCCCTTAAATACGGGCTTCCTTTTTTCATTGAATGCAGTTACGCCCTCTTTATAATCTGAACTATAGCCAGCTATTTCTTGGCAATAGGCCTCATATTCCAACATAGTGTCTAGGTCTGATTGAAAAGACTTATTTAACATCTTCTTCATCATACCAATGGCTTTGGTTGGCGCCTTAGCGTAGAATGCTGTTAATTCTGCTACCTTGGCATCTAATTCTTCTATTGGGCATACCTCGTGTATTATTCCCCAATCTTTAGCTTGAGTTGCAGAAATTTTACTGCCCATAGTCGCCAGTTGAAATGCCCTGTGACTACCTACTAGCCTAGGTAAAAAATAGCTGCTGCCACTGTCTAATACTAGCCCAACATTAACAAATACCTCAATTAAATTGGCTGAATCTGCTGCTACTATTATATCACTCGCTAACGCTAATGAACAACCTGCCCCAGCAGCCACACCATTCAGTCTGCAAATGATGGGTTTCGGCATTGACCTCATTGCCTTAATGATAGGATTGTAGCGTTTATGTAGGGATTCTGCCAAATTTCTTTTCTCTACAGATGCAATTGACTTTAAATCTTGCCCACTACAAAATGCCTTTCCTGCACCTGTTAGTATCACCACTCTAACTTCATTGTTACGAGTGCATTCCTTTAATGCATCTTGCAATGCGAAACTTTGTTCCTCGTCAAATGCATTAAATACATCTGGTCTATTTAGGGTAATGGTAGCAATACCATCTTGTATGTTAAGTATAACTGTATTGCTCATTACTAGTCTAATTTTCTCATTCTAAATTTATCCTTCATCTTGTCATAAGTTATCTCATACAACTCAATGCCTTGATCAAACTCTTTTATTATGATTCTCCTTTCATCAGGAATAATGACATAAACGACAGCTTTTCTTAGTACATCTTTGTTCTCAAATCCTTTTGAATTAAATACATCGTCGCCTTTATATATAATTCTATATTGTGCCTTTAGCGACTTATAAATAGCATCAGACGGAAATTCTGGAAATTTCTTATCGGTTACGTCTGTCCATTCTCTATCTTTTTTCTGAAATAGTTTTATGTCGTTTTCACAAGATGCTGAACATTGTGAATTTTCGATCAGCACATTCAAAGTACTATCTTTTGATATGAATTTTTGTAGTCTAGTATAGGCTATATCACCAGATCTGCTTAATTCTAAAAATCCTTTCTCTGCATTTCTAGTTTTTATGAAAGTCTTTCTAAAATCTTGATTGTCTTTTAGCTTAGCATATTTATCATCTCTATTTTTAGAAATCATATAGGCTTTTATATATGGGAAATAATCAAGAGGCATTTCATAGTAATAAGTCGATATTGATACATCTTCAGGTATTGGATCACCTTTTTTTCTTTTTATCGGTTTAGGTGGTATAGGTTTCTTTACCGGTTTAGGTGGGGCAGGTTTCTTTACCTCAGATTTCTTCCCCTTTTTGCCCTTTTCTGGTTGTTGTTCACCTTCTTGTTCTTGCTCGGTTTCTTTCTTATTTTTCTTTTGGGCTAATAGTTCATTTCCAGTCAATGTGAAAAATAAAAAAAACAAGCATAAGCTAATCCACTTCATAAGTAATAATTATTCAAATTTGCTAACTGGACAAAAATAACTTTTTACAATTAAGTTGACTCAAATGGACAACAAAAGTTTAAAACATATTCTATTGGCTGAAAGTGGCAGTACTAAAACCCACTTTGCCCTGATAGATGTGGAGCACAAACAAATAATAAATGAATGGGTTGGTGGCGGCGTTAATCCAGTGATTATGGGTGTTGAGGAACTTACAATGATATTAACCAATGAGTTTCAAAACCTTGATGCTGAACAACTGATAGATTTAAATATAAAATGGTATGGCGCAGGTTGTACCCAAACTGATGCAAAGCAAATACTGGAGACCATTATTCACGTATTGTTACCAACGCAAACCATAGACATTTACAGCGATATGTTTGCAACTACGCAGGCCCTATATGATGTTAACGAGTCTGGAATAGCCATAATATTAGGTACTGGTAGCAATGTGTGTTATGTAAATGGAGGTAGTGTATCCTTTTTATCGCCTAGTCTAGGATATATATTAGGTGATGAAGGTAGTGGTGCAGACATAGGTAAACATATAGTTAAGAATATGTTATATGGTAATTTCTTTAAAGAATCCATATTACAATCATTTGCCGATGAATACAATGAAAACCACTATGACGATATTATTACAGGGGTATATCAATCTGAGAAACCGAATGCCTATTTAGCTTCATTTTCACATTTTGCCTTCAAACATTTAGATGACCCACAAATAAATGAATTGATAGTAAGTAGGTTTGATGCGCTAATTTCAGGGCAATTGAGCAAGTTTATTATAGCCCATCCTGATGCAGAGATTAGAGCAAGTGGCAGTATAGCTTGGCACTTTAACGAACAATTAAAGCAGAGTTTAGAAAAGCATAATTTAAAACTTACGAAAATTATAAAATCACCAATTAAAGCATTGATTGCCAATTATGTTTATTAAAACCACAGAGAGTGATTCACTTTATACAAATCTTGAAAATAAGTCAACCATTGAATTACTAACAGAAATTAATAATGAGGATGCTAAGGTTCACTGTGCCATTCAACAGAAACTGAAAGATATAGAACAATGCGTAGATGCACTAGTAAAAGCTTGGAATAATGGTGGTAGATTATTCTACATAGGTAGTGGTACTAGCGGCAGATTAGGTATAGTAGATGCCAGTGAGTGTCCACCAACATTTGGTGTGCCAGCAGATATGGTTATAGGCATTATAGCAGGTGGCGATGCAGCTATTAGGCAGGCACAAGAAGGTGCAGAGGACAGCATAAAAAATGGAGTAACCGATTTAAAGAATCACGCCATTTCATCAACCGATATAGTATTAGGGCTAACAGCTAGCGGAACTACCCCTTACGTAATATCGACCTTGCAATGGTGTAAAAAGAATAATATAAAAACAGCAAGTATTAGTTGTAATGCTGATAGTCCTGTTTCAGAATTTGCAGATTACCCAATAGAAATTATTGTTGGACCAGAATATGTGACCGGTAGCACAAGAATGAAGGCAGGTACAGCGCAGAAACTAGTGCTGAATATGATAACAACAGCAGGAATGATAAAACTGGGCAGAGTACTGGGTAACAAAATGGTAAATATGCAATTAAGCAATGCAAAACTGGTTCAGCGTGGTGCCAAAATGTTAATGGATAGATTTGGTTGGGAAAAAGAATTAGCCTTACAGAAACTTACTGAATTAGGAAGTGTTAGAGCTGTAATAGACAAAGAAGATTTAGACTAATGCACAGTATAGAACCTTACTTTAAGTGGCGACCCTATTATACCTCTGAAACTGATAGAAATTCGCCCTTTTACAAAAGGAAATATAGTGAATTTTATTTTAGCAATTCTATTTACGACCATTATATCCACCCACAATGGGATGAGTTTGGTTCTAATACTCTATATATAAAGTTATTATTCGTTGACTATGATGATCAATATGCAATAATTGAAATGATAGGCGAATGGAATGATTGCATCAATAACGATATTATGTTTTTGAAACGTAATGTGATAGATGAACTAACCGAAGTTGGAATTAACAAATTTATAATGATTGGTGAAAATGTATTGAATTTTCACTTTGATATAGATGACTATTACGATGAATGGTTTCAAGATGTAGAAGATGGTTGGATAGCGGCAATTAATTTCCAAGAACATATATTACAAGACTTTAGTCAATATCATTTAGATTATTACCTCAACTTTGGTGGTAAATTAGATAGCATTATTTGGCGAACTCAATCGCCCTCTGACTTATTTAATCACGTTTCTGACATTATGAACAAACGTTTGAACTAAAATTTACTATGCACAAATACACATCAACAAATCCATACACTGAGAAAACTCAATTTGAAAGTGACAACATTTCAAATGAAGAACTAGAAGTTAAAATTAATAATGCACAGGTCGCATTTTTAGTACAAAGTCAATCAAGCCTCGTAAATAGAAAAAAATTAATACTAGAACTTGCAGAATATTTTACAGCTAATAAGTCAGATTTAGCATTGACCATAACCAATGAAATGGGTAAAACATTAGCAGAGTCTATGGCAGAAGTAGAGAAGTGCGTATTGTGTTGTGACTATTATGCTGAGCATTTTGAAGAATTTTTACAGCCAAAGCTTTATCACAGTAAATTCAAAAAAGCGTTTGTTTCGCACGAACCGCTAGGAGTAATATATGGTATTATGCCTTGGAATTTTCCGCTATGGCAAGTTATAAGATTTGCAGTACCAACTTTACTAGCAGGCAATTCAATATTGATGAAACACGCAAAAAGTGTCCCTTTATCAGCACTGGCTTTAGAAGATGCTTTTAAAACAGTAAGTAATGTACCTCATATTTATCAGAACTTATTTATTGACTTGCAACAGAGTGACAGCATTATTGCACATAAGTCTGTCAGGGGAATAAGCGTAACAGGAAGTACAGAAGCGGGTAAACATATAGCCGAGGAGGCTGGAAAAGCATTAAAGCCTATGGTTCTAGAATTGGGTGGTAGTGACCCTGTGTTCATTTTAGAAAGTGCAGATATAGAATTAATTATCACAGAAATAACTAAGTCTAGAAACCAAAATGCAGGGCAGAGTTGCATATCAGGTAAAAGATTTTTGGTGCCAAATTCAATGCTAGAATACTTTACTGCTGGCTATTTACAATCAATATCCAAATACACATTAGGTAACCCATTATTAGAATCTACAACTATGGGGCCTTTAGCTAGAAAAGACCTAAAAGAAACCGTAATAGAGCAAGTTAAAAAGGCTGTAAAGCAGGGGGCAACATTTACAGAAGCTAACTTAGAATTACCTGCACAAGGTAACTTCTGTAAGCCAGGCTTTTTAACCAATATTAACAATGATAATTTCATTAGATACGAAGAAGTATTTGGCCCAGTAGCCTTAATATTTGGCTATGATACTGTGGAAGAAGGCATTAAATTGGCTAATGAAACAGATTTTGGTCTAGGTGCATCAATCTGGGGAAATGAAAGCGAGGCAGAAAAACTTAGCAGTTATATACAATCAGGTTGTGTTTATATTAACACAATGGTAAAGTCAACCCCAGAAATTCCATTTGGAGGTACTAAATCGTCAGGGATAGGTAGAGAATTATCAGATTTAGGACTTTATAGTTTTACTAATCCTAAAACTGTCGCTATAAAATAGTGGGAAATAGGGTAGTGCTACTATTGGGAGGCAACGTAGGCGATGTAGCAAAAAAGTTTTCAGACGTAAAACAAGAGCTTCAATCTTTAATGTCTATTGTAAATAAATCTAAAATCATCACAACACCCGCGTGGGGCAATACAAATCAAGCTGATTTCTTAAACCAAGCATTACTTATAAAAACAGATTTGTCACCAGATTCATTATTGAAAGTCATCTTAAATATTGAACTGAAATTAGGCAGAGTTAGACAAGAAAAATGGGGACCACGCACCATAGATATAGACATTTTGGTCTATGAGGATATAGTTTTAGAAACTGAACATTTAACCATTCCTCACAAATACCTAGACCAACGAGAATTTAGTTTATTGGGTTTGGTAGGTGTTTGGTCAGATTGGGAACATCCAACCTTACATAAAACTGCCATTCAATTGTTGGAAGAATTAAAGTAAATAAGTCCAATTGTTTTTTTAATTTTCAATTTCTCTGTGGAATAAATAAGCATTATTAATGAAGGTTTTTTTATAAAATTCACCAAAGTATTACTTAGTTACTTACTCAAGCCTGAATTGTGTATTCTATATACATATCTGTCACAATTGGTTTTTGCAAATTCAGCCACACAGGATTATTTTCATTGCTTCCATTTGGATCAATTCCAAAATCACACCTTAGAACTCTGCCATTAGTCAATTCTAATAATCTTTTATGAAGGTTTTTAGCGGGCATTATCCACTTTTTATTTTTTAATGCAATTTCCTCATAGGCTGGAATCATAGCTACTAAGTCTTTATTTGTCATAGCTTCCAATCCTGCTTTAAGCGTACCATTATGGCTACCGTGATGTCCAACTTTATAAAAAACAGTATTCTTATATAGTTTCTTCATATCAATATTTTCACCATTTTCTAATTTGACATTATCCCAAGACTGCCAATTTCCAGTTTGTGCATCAGCAGGGAATAGCAATACTTTACTATCTCCTAATTCTATAGCTATAGCAAGGCTGGTATTATTGGTATAACTATCTAAATATAAAGCCATACTAGATAATTCATTTAACCATTCTTGACTGATAATTCTCCACTTTTTATTTTCGTTATTATATTCTAAGAAATCTATCTTTTCCTCATTAGAACCTTCTTTTACAGAATAGTTTTGTTCAAATGGGAAATTTATTTCACATTTTAAATCTTCATCAATATAAGCAGCATTTGTTTTTAATTGTTTTTTCATTTTTAACGCTGTAAGCATAACGCCAAGATTATTAGACTTTCTATCTAGTTTGTGGTCATAGCTTTCTGTATTATCTGGGTCCATATTAGATAAACTTTCATAATTTTTAGGTGGACCTAATACGTAAATTTTAAAATCATCACCAAAATCATCAAACTTTTTAATGTCTCCTGGATTTTTATATTTAATGTTTTTACCACCCCAGGTTCTTAGCATATCTGTTGCTTCCCTTGGAGTTTTTGGTTCATTATCAGCATTTAGCAAATCATTTTCATAATCTCCTTCAAACTCTGAAAGATGATTTAAGAAATCACTCATTTCTGTATTGATAGCTAAATTATTCACTAACTCCTTTGCTTCTTTAAACTTTTTCTTTGCTTTGGATAAACCTTCGCCAAGACTTTGAGCCATATTATCATCTGGATTGTCTAACCAGCTTAACCATACTTCGCCAAATGTCATACTATCAAAAAGTTCTTTTGCCCATTTAAAACCAGATAAGTGATCCTGGTGTTGATGCGTACCAATTAGTATATCTAAATGTCCATTGGTTTCAGATTTAATATGTTGAACTACTTCTATTAATCTGCTATCGCTACTTGTCTTTAAAGTACCACAATCTATCATAATATACTTTAGAATGTTGTCTTTTTTAAGTTTTATCAGAAAACAATCACCTAGATTTTCCAGGCGATACATTCTTATGGTTACGTAAATTTTAGGTGTTGTCATAAATTTATTATTAAAGGCCGTGGATGAATGCAAATGGTTCTTTGTCTATGTTAAGGCTATCAATATGTAAAGGATATGTGTCAATTTGGTCATTATCCATTTTGTAATTTAAAACGCGATTAAACCTTGTGTTACTATTTATATGCTTTTTAATAATATATTTTATTTCAAAATTGATAATATCTATTACTATAACACTTCCGCCTCTGAACTTAAGTTCTTCATTGTTTACTATTACTTTAGCTTTTTGATGTAAACCTATTAACATAAGGTGTAGTTTTTCACCAGATTTAGTAGTTCTAATAATAGGTCTGACCATATGAACTTCAAACTTTTTCAGATTTGATGTGTAAATATTACCATCAACTTGATATTCGATTAGACCTAATTTTAATCCAAAACAATTTAATAGTTCATCTCTAAACTGCAGATTCCAATCAGACACAACACCGTGGATATCTTTTCTTAAAATTGCACTTTTCTCAAAGATTTCTTTACGATTTGATTCATTGGCAATTTCATAAAACTGAAACTTGTATTTGTCAGTTAAATGCTTTGAAAAATCTTTTAGAGTATTCGTCATTTTTGGTGATTGCCATCTTAAACTTTCAATTGAGATAGTATTTACATTTCTAGGAATAATGCCAAATTTTCTAAATGAATCTAATAAAGTAATTCTATATCTATTGCTGTCTTCTACTGCATAATCATAGTCAGCTGTAATCAAAGCTCGTAGATATTCTCCGAATGTGATATCTACAGGTGGGCAAAAGTCTAAAGCTCTAATACATACTTCTAGTAAATGGTTAGCAATATCACAAGCTTCCTCAGCTAATCTGTTAATCAAGTCTGGTGGAAAGTCACCCATTGCCATTATACCAGTACCATCGCTAGCTATTCTAAGTAAATCTGCAACATTAAAATTATAAAGATTTAAAAAAGTATCAAAAATAGCAGCAACTAATAATGCACCTCTTTCGTGACATTCTGATTTGGTAGCATAATCATTAGGGTTAGGGATATAAGGAATCCATTTGCCGTTTTCATCTTCTTTTCCTATAGCGTTTCTTAAACTTCTGCTGCTACTTGACTTTGATTGACCGAATTGAATCGCCATTTCACCTAAAACGCTATTTTCACTGTCTATTTTTCCTCTGCTACTACTTAATTGAGAAATAACTAATTCTTTAAATGTAAATCTTTGAAGTAGAGCAACTATATCAGCAAAGCCTTCGTGAAATGCTAATACATCTGCATTAGTTGGTTCATCAAATCGTGGATGAATTCCATCTAAAATAGCGTGAGTTGCCTCGTGTGCTACAATATCTGGTGAAAGGCAAGTAAATATGGCAGTATTTGGAGTGTTTATTCCTGTCCACTTTTGATTTGATCTAAAATACCCAAATAGCAATGCCTTTTTTTCTGGACTGTAAAAGGCATTTTGTTGCCTAATTGCGTGAGGGTAGATTCTGAGTTGAGGGATATATTCTTCTGTAAAACTTTTATCAGTGTTTTTAACTAATCTACTCGACCAATGCACTTTGCGTCCTAGTGCTTTTTCGAAATGATGAATAACTTTCATCACTACAGCATATACAAATTGTTGGTGAAACTGAGGGTTGCCTTCACTTGGCTCCAGACCTTGTTGCGATAGACAATAAATATCATTTAAGTCAACTTTTGTATAATAGCAACTACTGGCAGGGTCGTGGTCAACCACTTCAAGATATTCACCGCTTGGTCCTTTCTCTAAGTCTTCCCATTTTAATTTATATACTACCTCATTAGCAACAACAGTTGACAGTTTGGTAGAAAAACTTGGGTCAATTGCATAACCTCTAAGAAATCTATAATGTGGTAGCTTGTTCATTTGGTAAAGTTTAGATTATAACTCAAAGATAGTTAGTTAAGTAGAAACTGATTTTTTGAATTCACGAAAAACAAATAATATTTCATAAAACACTTTAATTATAAAATTTGCATTTCTATTTGAATTAATAAAATAATTTTAAATATAATTAACATGCTCAAATAAATAAACAATTTTGCTGTTCTTTAAATTGTCAAGAATTCATTAATAAGTTTGAACAGGTTTAACCATTCCTCACAAATACCTAGACCAACAAGAATTTAGTTTATTGGGTTTGGTAGGTGTTTGGTCAGATTGGGAACATCCAACCTTACGTAAAACTGCCATTCAATTGTTGGAAGAATTAAAGTAAATAAATGAATCTAAAGACTAAGTATAAATTTATAGCGATTGAGGGCAATATCGGCGTAGGCAAAACAACACTTTCGCAAACATTAGCTGAAAAATTTGAGCTTAATATCCTACTAGAATCCTTTAAAAACAATCCATATTTGGTTGATTTTTATTTAGAAAATAAAGCCTATAACCTTCATACGGAGTTATTTTTCTTAGTTGAACGCTTTGAACAAGTTAGATATTTTCAAATTAGTGAATCTGTACCGGTTGTTTCAGATTATATATTTGATAAAAGCAGATTATTTGCCCAAAATAATCTATCAAGTAATGATTTAGAACTGTTCGAAAGAATTTATTCATCTCTATACTTACAAATAAGAAAGCCAGATATTATAGTATATTTATCTAAATCTGTCGAGGTTCTACAAAGAAATATACAAAAACGAGGACGTACTTATGAACTGAATATCGAATCTAAATATCTGCAAAATGTTGAACATCAATACCAAAATTATTTTAATTCTATAGATTATTGTCCGGTATTACAGTTTAATTTAAATGATGACCAAGAATTAGAAACCTTAGTCATAGCCATTAAAAATGTTTTAGAAAAAGATTGGCAAAATGGAATTCATTTAATCCCTTCTTATAAATATTGAATTGGTATTAGTTTCTCCATTTAAAAACTTTGCAGTTATTAAATAAAATCCGGTTAAATAGTCACTTACATCTAAGTTATATTCTTTATTAGGTTGATAATTGTAATAAACAGTTTTTCCAATATTATCATAAATATGAAGCTGGCTAACAAGTTCAGTTGATTTTATATTGAGCTGACGATTAATAACACTAATATCCACCAAATTCCTTTTTTTAGGTCGCTGATAGTTAATAGAATTTTTAACATCTTGTAGTGCAAAGCAATAATCGCCAGGTTTAAAATTTTTAATTACAAAACTGCCTACACCATCATTAGAGTTTGCACCTTTATTTCTAGTAGCATCTGTAACTATCACCCAAGCACTATTACCATCTGGCCTGTACATCAACATTAGACTGTCTTCCTTAGACTTATTGAAAGTAGTGTCCAAATAGCCACCTACATTTATATTATTAGTTTTTCTAGTATCGTAGGGTAGCGATAACTCTAGATTTACAATAGTCAACTCTTTACCCAATATTCTCCAATATCTATCTCGACTTAATATTAGATTATTAGGGAAATCTTTCCCTTTGACAGGCGGCATAAAGTGATGCTCTATAAGGGCGAATCCAAGCACAGAGATTCCTTTTTTTATTTGCATCTTTACACCTTTTTGTACCGTATTAGTACTTGTACTCAAATCAACAATTTGTCGTGTTACTGCTTCTCCTAAATCGTTATCTAAGTTCAGTCCTATAAATTCAGGCTCTTGAGCGAGACTCATAGTCTCTCCAACTAAAGATGTTTGTCTTGTCCCATTTCTAAATACTGCTGTGAAACTTAAGTTTTCTGTAGGATATTCATTTGCACCGCCCCTTTGATTTATTTTAGAAGTAATAGTTACTTTCTTATTTGGATAGTCTCCTATTATTGTTTTGTTAGCAATTTCATATTCAGGCCAGCCACCTTGTTCAATCCAAGCTTTAAAAAACTTTTCGCGTTTAGCGGATTTCAAAACCATATAGTTTTTAAAATCTAAATATGACCAGGTGCTATTTCCCCTTTGACAAGTAAGTCCACCTATGTCAGTCATAAAGTTTGACCCATTTGAGGTGTGATTTAAAGTTTGAAGTGCAATGGCGCCTTTACTATATACTGTTTGACTATAAGTGTTATCAGCTGAAGTCGGAAAGATTGGATTTAAAGCTCCTTCATAAGCTGGAGCATACCATACTGCCTGCAACAGCTGCCCCTGTTGATGATCAACCCGTGCTTGTTTGTTATATAGCTTTTCAAATACATAGCCTTCAAAATAACTGGCAAAGCCTTCATTTAAAAACATAGATGTAGCATTATCACAAGTCAGCAAATCGCCAAACCAATGGTGCGCCAATTCGTGAATCCAAAGACTAATATCTCCGTTACTATTCATTGCAGACGCTGGGTATGCTATGTTAGTAGCGTGTTCCATAGCACCACCACTGTAGGGTATGCCTATGTATCCTACTCGGTCAAATTGATAATCACATAAAAATTCTTCATATATATCTAGAACTTCAGGCAATTTTGCAAAATGTTCTGCAATTGCATTTATTCCTGCAAATCGAACTGAATTATAGATTAATATATCTTTCTTTTGTTTACTATTTCTGGTGGTGTAATCAGTTTTATATAGCAAGTATTTACTAGCAGCAAATGAGGCTAAATAGGTTGGAATTTGTTGATTTAGTTTCCACTTCGTATATTTTATATTGTTCCTTATCTCTATACTTTCCAAATTTCCGTTGCAAACTGCAGTTAAATTTGGAGTAGTTAGTATTTCAAAAGAAAACAAAGCTTTATCTGTGAAATTATCTACACAGGGAAACCAAGCTTGACCTAAACTGGGTGGATGAACAGTAAAGCCAACCCCCATATTGTAGAACCAACCGCTGTCTGAAGTATTAAGAACTACGCCACCAAAGCCTGATGGGTCGAAATAAGGTGTACCTGAATATTTTACCCTAATCTGAATCTGATCACCAGCTTTTATACCTGATTTTAGATTTATGCTTAATAACTTATTGTCATAACTAAATACACTAGTTACTCCATTTATATAAACAGAATCTACCTTTAACTGCAATAGGTTTAATTCTATTTTCAATGGATTGTCTTTCAGTGCATTAATACTAATTTTGGTATCTCCTGTTATTATTTTGTTCAGAGCTTTAGTTAAGTCTAACTTAATATCATATCTCTTTACATCAAATTCTAAAGTTCCTTGACAAAATCCTATTGATTGATTTAATATGAGTATGACAATAGTTGCCAATATAATTGGCTTTTTTACGATAAAAACTTTAAATTTTATTAACATTATGCTTGCTTATTAACACAATATAGAGGGACTTTACCCTGCATATACGGTATAAAAATACTAATTTAGCGCATATTTTTATAATGGAAGAATTAGGGAGTTGGACTGAGAAGATTATTCACATCAATATAGAGGATGAAATGAAAACAGCTTACATAGATTATTCTATGTCTGTTATCGTTTCCAGAGCATTGCCTGATGTTAGAGATGGTTTAAAACCTGTACACAGACGTGTACTTTATGGAATGACCGAACTGGGACTTGCTCACAATAGGCCATTTAAAAAATCTGCTAGAATAGTAGGTGAAGTATTAGGTAAGTATCACCCACACGGTGACTCATCAGTATATGAAACAATGGTGCGTATGGCGCAGGAGTGGTCATTACGTTATCTATTGGTAGATGGTCAAGGTAATTTCGGATCTATAGATGGAGATAACCCTGCCGCACTTCGTTATACTGAGGCGCGCTTAACCAAATTGGCAGAGGAACTATTAACTGATTTAGATAAAGATACGGTCGATTTCAGACCCAACTTTGATGAATCGCTTAAAGAACCAACCGTATTACCTGCAAAATTTCCGAATCTTTTAGTAAATGGAGCTTCTGGCATTGCCGTGGGTATGGCAACAAATATGCCCCCACATAATTTAAGAGAAGTAATAGAAGGTATAGTTGCCTACATAGAGAATAATGACATTACAATAGACGATTTAAGAACCTTCATTAAGGCACCTGATTTCCCAACAGGGGGTATTATATATGGTTATGAGGGCGTTAAAAATGCATTTGAGACTGGTAGAGGTCGAATTGTATTGCGTGGTAAAACCGAAATAGAAGAATTACCTAATGGCAGACAGCGAATTATAATCTCTGAAATACCATATCAGGTAAATAAAGCCAATATGGTGGCTAAAACAGCTGATCTGGTTAATGAAAAAGTAATAGAGGGAATTAGCGAGATAAGAGATGAAAGTGATCGCAGTGGTATGCGTGTTGTTTATGAGATAAAGAAAGATGCTGATGCACACGTTGTACTAAACAAACTATATAAAAATACCCAGTTACAAAATACATTTAATGTAAATAACATAGCTCTGGTAAAGGGTAGGCCAATAGCATTAAACCTTTTAGACTTAATTAGGTACTTTGTAGAACATAGACACGAAGTAGTAGTACGTAGAACTCAATTTGAACTAAATGAAGCTGAAAAAAGAGCCCACATTTTAGAGGGTTTATTAATTGCATTAGACCACTTAGACCAAGTTATTGCTTTAATCAGAAGTTCTCAAACACCTGATATAGCTAGAACGGGACTAATGGAAACATTTGGTCTTAGTGAGATTCAAGCTAAAGCAATCTTAGATATGAGGTTGCAAAGACTTACTGGACTAGAACGTGATAAAATTCGTGCCGAGTTTGATGAATTGATGAAGACCATTTTAAGACTTAAAGAGATATTGGCAGACAAGTCTTTAAGAATGGACATAATAAAAGAGGAATTAATTGGCATTTCAGAAAAGTTTGGTGACGACAGAAGAACTCAAATAGTGTATTCTGGTGACGACCTAACAATGGAAGACCTTATACCTGATGAAGAGGTTGTTGTAACCATATCGCATCTAGGTTATATAAAGAGAACAACATCAAGAGAATATAAAAGACAAGGTAAAGGCGGCAGAGGAAGTAGGGGAGCATCTAGTAGAGAAGAAGACTTTATAGAAGATCTATTTACTACCTCAAACCACGGCTATATGTTGCTGTTTACAGAAAATGGTAAATGCTACTGGTTAAGGGTATATGAAATTCCAGAAGGATCTAAAAACTCTAAGGGAAGACCAATTCAAAATGTAATTCAAATAGAGGCAGGGGATAAAGTTCGTGCTTATATCACGGTTAAAAACCTTAGTGACTCAGAGTATCTTAACAACAATTACATATTCTTTTGCACTAAAAAAGGTGTTATTAAAAAAACTGCATTAGAATCGTATAGCAGACCTAGGCAACGTGGAATTATTGCCATTAACATAGCTGAAGATGATCAATTACTAGGTGCAATGTTGACGAATGATACCCGAGATGTAATAATGGCAACAAAATATGGACAAGCGATTAGGTTTGAACAGCATAGAGTTAGGCCAATGGGTAGAAATAGTACTGGAGTACGCGGAGTTCGACTAAGTGTAGAAGAAGATAACGAGGTAATCGGTATGATTAACGTTCCCACCAAAGTAGATAACGAAAGTGTAAGCGATGAAACCATACTGGTAGTGTCCAGCCACGGATATGGCAAACGTAGTGACGAATCAGAATACCGTGTTACCAATAGAGGTGGTAAGGGAATAAGAACAATGCTTATTACTGAGAAAACTGGACAATTGGTCGGTATTTTGAATGTTAAGGAAGAAGAAAACGATTTACTTATCATCACTAAAAATGGTATTTTAATTAGAATGCCAATCGGACAAATTAGGTCAATGGGTCGTGCGACACAGGGAGTAAGGTTAATAAAACTAAATAGCGGTGATGACATAGCCAGTATTGCACTAGTTGAGGCTGAAGAAGAAGAAATGTTGGAAGTATTGGTAGAAAATGAATTTGCTGTAACTGAGGAGGGTGTTGCAGAAATAAAAGACCAACCGACTGATGCAGATGCTGATGAGCCTGTAGAATTAGATAATGATGAAACAACAGATAATGACGACGAAGATGAAGAATAGCCTATTATTGTTTGGAGGATTAATTTTCTCAGTTGGATTATCTGCGCAAGTAGATAAACTTAATTCAGCATCTAAGTACCTAAAAGATAAGGACTATGATAAAGCTGTTGAAGCTATTAACCTAGCATCACAAAATCCTGAAACAGCATTAAATGCTAAAACTTATTATATAATGGGAAATGTGTATGGTGGAATTATGCAAGATGCTGCTGCTGTAGGCATTAAAAGTAAATACCCGATGGCTCAGAGCCTTATGGTAAGTGCTTACCTAAAAGGGCTAGAAATAGAAAATGCACCTAAAACTAAGAAAAAAGTAACGGACGATATATTAGATACCTTAATTCCTAAACTAGATAAGTTCTTAATTAGTGGCTTTGAATCATTTAGTAAAGGAGACTATGCTGGTACTGAATTGAATCTAGGCGCTTACTTGAAAATTTACCCAAATGTGGGTGAAAGGAAAGTATTTGTTGATAATAGGCTGGCTCAATACAAACTAGCATTAAATGATATTAAAATTAGAGTAGCAGTAGCTGTAGATAGCATAGGCAGGAAATCAGATGCTAAAATTCTATATATGAATATGATTAATGCAAAGATTGATAATCAGGCAGTTCCATACCTTAGAATGTCTAAAATCTATCAAAATGATCGTAAGATAGATTCTGCTATCGCAATTTTAGATCTAGGTATTGCTCAAATTACCAACGAGGACCAACAAAATACCGTTCTTATAGAAAAATTAAATCTGTTGGTAGCCGAAGGTAAAAAGAAAGAAGCCATAGAGGCAGGTAAACAGGCCATAGCTAGAAACCCGAAAAGGTCAGATATATATGTGGTTGTTGCCAACCTGTACGCAGACTTGCAAATGGACACTGAAGCTAAAGATATGATGGCGAAAGCGTTGGAATTAGATCCTGAGGGTTTTGCTACCAATTATAATATTGGAATAAACTACTTTAACAAGGGGGTAGAATATGCTAAAGCATATATGAATAGTAAGAAACCTGCTGATCAAAAGAAATTTGAAGATTTAACTAAAGAGCAATGGCCTCAAGCTTCAAAATATTTAGAAAAAGCAGTTTCAATATATAAAGTAGGTAAAGACCCAAAGAATCAATTAAAAGCTGCCTACAACGCTTTGAGTCAATTAAGCGCACAGATTGGTAAAATGGATGATTTCAACAAATACGCCAAACTTCGTGACGAATTAAAATAGGTTTAAAAGTATTTCTTTATTATGATAAATGCCGACTTCTCATACTATGAGTTGTCGGTATTATTACTTTATAAGGGATCTCAATTCAAGTTATGCTGAATTCAACTTAACATAATGTTAATTATGTAACAAATGGATAAGTCTAAGTTTAAATCATCAGACATTAAATCTAAAGTGCATCACGTCTCCGTCTGCTACAATGTAGTCTTTACCCTCGACGCGCATTTTGCCAGCTTCTTTACACGCTGTCTCAGACTTTAATGAAACGAAATCATTGAATGCAATAACTTCAGCACGTATAAATCCTTTTTCAAAATCTGTATGAATAACACCAGCTGCTTGTGGTGCTTTAAAGTTTGTACCAATAGGCCAAGCTCTTACTTCTTTAACACCAGCTGTGAAATAAGTATTTAATTTCAGTAAGGAATATGCAGATCTAATCAATTTATTTACTCCAGGCTCTGTTAAATCATACATTGCTAAATACCCAGCTCGCTCATCATTATCTGCTATTTCCGAGATTTCTGATTCTATCTTGGCGCTAACCATTAATATTTCAGCATTCTCATCTGCAATAGATAGTTTCAGCTTCTCTACCAACTCGTTACCACTTACTACAGCTTCCTCATCTACATTAGCTATGTACAATACAGGCTTAATGGTTAATAAGTGAAGATCGTGAATTTCTAGTTTTTCTTCAGGTGTTAACTCTAGCGATCTTACATTTTTACCCTGCAATAAATGATTTCTTACTGAATTTAAAATTTCTAAAAATTTGGCAGCTGTTTTATCAGTCTTGGCTAGTTTTTCTGTTTTTTGTATGCGTTTCTCAACTGAGTCTAAGTCTTTAAATTGCAACTCAATATCAATAACCTCTTTATCCCTAACTGGATCTACATTACCATCTACGTGTACCACATTTGGGTCATCAAAACACCTAACTACGTGAATTATAGCATCAGTATCGCGTATATTTCCCAGGAATTGATTCCCAAGACCTTCGCCTTTACTGGCACCTTTTACCAAGCCTGCTATATCTACTATTTCAATAGTATTTGGTACTACCCTCTCCGGATTTATCAATTCTGCTAATACCTGTAACCTGGGATCAGGTACAGTTATCACACCAATGTTTGGTTCTATTGTACAAAAGGGAAAGTTTGCAGCTTGTGCCTTAGCACTGCTTAAAGAATTAAAAAGAGTTGACTTACCTACGTTAGGCAAGCCGACTATACCACATTGTAATGCCACTGAATATTAGTCCGTATTTTGAGCTTTCAAAGGTAGGTATGCAAAATCAATACAGTAAATTTATAAGTATTTACTAAAAATATAATTCGCTTGGTGCTTTGCCTCCTCTATGGCAGATATATTTACACTATGCTCAATTCCCATATCTTCAGCACATTGTAAAATATTAAGTGTGTCAATATTCCCTGTCAAATGATCATCTGCTAAAGGACAACCTCCATAACCCAATATTGCTCCATCTAAAGTGTTACAACCTGCTAATAAAGCCGATTTTATTTTAGAATTAGCATCTAAAGCCGTAGCGTGTAAATGTGCACCAATTGAAATATTCTGATAATTAGAAATAATCTCATTAAATGCATTGGTAATTAATTCATTATCTGCACTACCTAGGGTATCACTTAGTCTGATGAATTTAATGCCCATTTTAAACATCTTTTCAGTGAATTCACTTAGTATGTCCAGACCATATTCGTCACCATAAGGGTTTCCAAAACCCATACTTAAATATACAACCATTTGTTTACCAGAATTTTGCACTGTTTCGTTCATAATTGCTAGCTCTATTTCAGATGCAGCAATAGACTTATTTGTATTACGCTGTTGAAAAGTTTCACTTATGGAAAGTGGGAAACCTACATAACTAATTGCTGGATATTGTATTGCATATTCTGCACCTCTTATATTTGCTACAATACATAGTAGTTGAGTTTGGGTTATGTTTGCCTCAATGCCCATATACACAGCAGCTGTATCTACCAGCTGAGGTATTGCCTTAGCACTTACAAAGCTGCCAAAATCTAAAATGTCAAAATTGCATAGCAGTAGCTTGTTCAGATAGGAAATTTTCTCAACAGTCGGGATAAACATTTTGATGCCCTGCATAGCATCCCGAGGACATTCTGTAATTGTAATAGTTTTTGGAATCATCTTACATCTATGAACTTGTATATTTGTACAAAAATATTCCTGTTAATCGAGATACAACTTATTCCTAATGGAAAATAAGAACAATGAGCTAAGTGAGGAAAATATAACTGTAGTCCAATTACCAAAAATTGAGACAACAGCGGACAACGACCACAATAGCTCTGAACTAATAGTTAAACGTGATACTGAGTTAATTGATTCAAGTACACCAAATGTTGAAACTGAAATGGATGTAAAACACGAAAATACGCCTGATTCTTCTTCTGAGAATGAGGTTGTTAACGCAGTAAATGAACCGGAAGAAATTCGCCAGGTTATTTCAGAAGATAATACTTTGCAATCTAGAGATGCTCTGGTAAATGAGGCAAAGCCTGATTTAAACATACCCCCACAGGATGCATTAGAATATGTGGACAATAGTGATAACCAACAGCTACACATAGAGGAAGAAGCAGACGGTGGTCGTGACATTATCGCTGAACCCGAATCTATTGTTACAAAACCTACTCCTGAAATTCATAATGATCAAGTAGTTGCGATAATTGAAACACCTATTGTAGATGAAAATAAAACTGTAGTAATAAATGATGATGTTGTTAATGATGTGCAAGAGGTAAAAGAACCTATTCAGTTAGAAGCAATTCCAAATTCTGATGATATTCTAATTACTAATGCTGAGATTGATGCAGATTCAATTTCTCCTGTTGTAACTGAAATTACTACTCCAGAAGATATTAAGGCAGTACCTGAACATAAGCCTCAAGATAAAACTGAGAGGCAAGCAAGGTATGTGAAGCAAGAAGAAGTAATAGACGAAGAATGGATAAAACGATTAATCTTTAGCGACCAAACGCCAGAAGAAATTATCCAATTTATGAAAGATGCTGTTGAAGAGCAGCATAGATACAATATTTCTAAGAATGTATCTGAAGCGAAAGTTTTCTTTATGGAGAAAGTAAACCTATTAACTAATGCAGTAAAGGAAGAATGGGATCAAAAGCCCGATAAGCCTGAGACCGATGAATTTGTTGATCCATATCAGGAATTGAAAGATGAAATGTTTGCTGCTCTAAAGACATTTAGAAATAGTAGGCAGAGCTATATAGATAACAACAATAAACTACGTGACGATAATTTAAAAAGAAAGCTTGAACTTTTAGAGTCAATGCGTTCATTAGCTGACAATCCACACGTAGCAAATGCATTAGCTGATTATAGAGGTATAAATGATGAATATAGGTCTTTAGGTCCAGTGCCTAAGGAAGACCAATCAAGACTAAGAAGCAGTTTACAGGCAATCGGTAATAGATTTTACGATGCACTGAAAATAGAAAAGGAATTAAGAAATTTAGATCAGCAGAAGAATTTGCAGATAAAAAAAGACATAATTGCCAAAATAGAGCGACTTGCAAAAATGGAAAATATGCAAGAAGCATCAGTATTGTATAAAGAATATCAAGATGAATGGGCAAACACTGGTCGAGTAAAGTATGAACTACTTGGCGACCTAATGACAAAATATAGAGAGGCTCTGCAATCATATAAAGATAAAGTAGTAGAGGAAAATAAACTTTATCAAAAAAATAGAGAGGCAAACCTTGAGGCTAAACTTGAGATTATCACCCGCATTAATCAAATTACAGAAATGGTTAATGAAAATAGAACACAACTATTTAAGGCTGGCGACCAGATTAAACAACTTCGCGATAACTATTACAAAATAGGAGCAGTAGCTTATTCTAATCAAGATGATCTGAAACTCAAGTTCAATACTGCTTTAGATGCTTTCTTTAAGAAAAGAAATGAATACTATAAAGAGCAAAAGAAAGAAGATAGCGAAAGATTTAAAAATAAAGAAGAGTTAATCAAGCAAATTGAGAGTTTATCTCAAGCTGAAAACCCTGAGCAACATCGCGAAGAAGTTATTCATTTGCAACAAGAGTGGAAAACATTAAGTTTTGGTAAAAGCAACGAAGAGCAATGGATTAGATTTAGAACCACTTGCGATTTATTCTTTGAAAAACTGCAAAACCAGAACAAAGAAAGAAACAGCGAAGAGTCTGAAAACTTAGATAATAAAAAGAAAGTAATTGATGAAATCAATGCAATTACCTTGGCTGAAACTCTTGAAGCTCCTGTTCAGAATTTAATTACATCTTTGCAGAAAAAATTTAATAGTTTCGGTTTTGTACCTAGAAAGTATAAAGACAGTATTAAAAAACAATTTTCTGAGGCGCTAAACGAAATGGTCGCTAAACACGCACCAGAAGCCTTAAAAATATCTGGAGTTGACGCCGAACCAAATATGCTAACCTACCAAATAGGTCTGCAAACTATGGCAGCTGGTGACGACAGAAGAATAGACCAAGAAAGGCAGAAACAAACAAGGGAGCTAAGAAAACTAGAAAATGAAATATCAACTCTAGAGAATAATATGGAATTCTTCAAAAACTCTAAAAATGCAGATGTGTTTAAACAGAGTATGGAGAAACAAGTTAATGAGTTGAACGATAAAATAAAAGAGATAAAGGCGAAACTTAAACTATTGTCTAATCTAAATGGCTGATACAAATAATTCAACATCAACTATAGACTTACAGCAAGTTTATAAGGAAGTTGAGGAGGGGATAAATTTAGCTGGTGTAGATGCTACACTATGCAGAACAGAAAATGATCTAGGACAATGGAATCTGAAAACAGGCGAGACTGAAATTTGGATAGACATATATAGTTCAGATGAAGAGCACGACTATTTTCAAGTAATGTCGCCTTTGGTTTACATTCCAAATGAGAACAGAGAAAATTTTTACAGGGAATTGCTTGATTTAAACTACCAAATGATAGGTATTCATTTTGTAACCTATAAAGAAGGTGTCTATTTAAAATTTATGAAAGATGCTGCACATACCCAGTCATCGGAAGTATTTGCCATTCTATCTAGATTTGGCAAATTTGGGCCAGCTTTTCTTCACGGTTTCGTAGAAAAATTTAATACCAAACCACTACAACATCACGATAAATAAGATGAACATAACTGAAAAAAGAAGTGCTGGGTTTAAATCAATTCGTCAAGAATTAGAACCAGGTATATATAGCTACTGTAATTGCGGTTGGAGTAGTAATCAACCCTTTTGCGATGGTTCGCATCACGGAACTGGAATGTTGCCGACTAAATTATTATTTGAAGATAAAACAACAATAAGTTTTTGCACCTGCAAAATGTCAAGTAAAGGGCATATTTGCGATGGTTCTCATAAAACCTTAGACGGTTTTATGAAGCCAGTATTATAACTTATTTTTAATAATGCTGCATATAGCGGTAAATGCTAGACTGTTATTGCCCAATAAACTAGAGGGTTTGGGTTGGTTTAGCTATCAAACGCTAAAGCATATTACAGAAAACCATACTGAAGTTAAGTTTACCTTCATTTTTGATAAAGCAATAGCTAATCAAATCGTGTTTAATAAATCTAATACACGTTGTGTAGTGCTACACCCTCAATCACGACATCCTCTATTGTGGTACATTTTCTTTCAAATTTCAACTAAAAGATATTTAAAGAAACTTAAGCCTGATTTATATTTATCGCCAGACGGATATATACCCTTAAATAGCAGTATTCCAAGTCTTGCCGTAATTCACGACATAGCATTCGAACATTACCCTGAAACCATTTCTACATTGGTGAGGAAATATTATCGCTATTTCTTCCCAAAATTTTCTAAACAAGCTTCCAGAATAGCGACAGTTAGTGAGTTTACTAAGGCTGACCTAGTAAACACCTACGGAATATACGAGGATAAAATAGATGTAGTTTACAACGGAATAAATGATAGTTTCAAACCCATATCACAAGCTGATCAACTTAAAATTAGACAAGAATTTACACAAGGAAATTCATACTTTATCTATTTAGGAAATCAAAATGCCAGGAAAAACCTTCATACTACACTATCTGCATTTATTAAATATTCTGTTAAGTACAATTCAGACGTTCATTTCGTTTTAATTGGCGGAAAAGGCTATTTACCTGAATCATTAGACGAATTCTATCAACACCCTATTCACGGAAATAAAATTCATAATTTGGGCAGGGTAAATGATGATGAAATAGTTAATAAACTGGTTGCATCTGCAATTGCAATGGTTTACATATCTAAATATGAGGGATTCGGTATTCCTGTATTAGAGGCTATGCAAGCTGGAACAGCAGTAATAACCAGTAATAATAGCAGTATGTCTGAAATAGCAAATGATGCTGCATACTATGTAGATTCGAACGGCATTGCTGACACGGTATTTGCTATGAATAAGTTAAATACTGATATATCCTTTCGCAATCAACTGGTTAGTAAGGGCTATGAACAAGTAAAAAAGTTTAGTTGGGCTAAGACCTCAGAATTATTGTGGCAATCCTGCCTAAAAACAATAACTAATAAATGAAAATAAGCATCATAAACGGTCCAAATTTGCATAATCTAGGAACTAGAGAGCCAAATGTATATGGCGATGTAACTATGGAGAAAGTATTAGACCAATTAAATAAGAAATATGGAAAATACTGTCAACTGTATTACTATCAATCTAATCACGAAGGAGCAATTATAGATAAACTTTATGATTGCGATGCACAAACTTACTATGGTATTATATTAAATGCGGGTGCGTTGACCCATACATCAATTGCAATAGCAGATGCAATATCATCAATTAATATACCTGTAGTAGAAGTTCATATTAGTAATGTATATAAACGAGAAAAATTTAGACAACATAGTTTTACATCTCCAAATGCAAAGGGCATAATTACAGGCTTCGGAATTGATGTTTATAGATTAGGGGTATTATCTTTACTAACAGATATTTAAATTAATGATAAGAAATTTAATATTTTGTATCATAATACTATGTGGCTCAATTTATTGCAAGGCAAATACTCTTTATGATTCTATCGGAATGGTTAAAATTAAAGGGCTAAATTATGTAAAGTTTAAAATTGCAACAGGGAACGGACTATACGGCATCGCAAAACGATACAATTGCACAACAGATGAAATAAAGAAAGCCAATAAGGAAGACTTGACTATATTAAGTGTGGGCCAAGTAATACTTGTACCGTATAAGGGTAATGTTAATAGTACTCCAGACAAAAAAATAAAACCCATCAGGACTAAAGATAAGCCAAAAGCAAATCCTATAGAAGGACCAAAGACAAAGGTGGTTTACCATACTGTGTTGAAAGGAGAAACATTCTTTAGTATTGCAAAAAAATATGGTATACAGGTAAAAGATATAAAGAAATGGAACAAAATAGAAGATAATTCTTTAAAACTAGGTTCTAAATTAATCGTAACAAACCCACAAAAACAGAAAAAAGCTACTAACAAAACAATTACTACTAAATATGGCGATAAAATAAGCCCAGAAGTAGTAAAGAATACAGACGAAATAGATGAGAAAGGCAAAAACAAAGGAACTAAAATCTTAACAGAATCTGGCATAGCCACTTATATAGATGATGGCAGCATAATAACTAAGAAAAATATGGCTCTTCATATATCTGCGCCTAGGGGAACCATCATAACGTTAACAAACCCGATGAATAATAAGCAAGTATTTGTCAATGTAGTAGGAAAATTTAACCCGGTAGGTGAAGATGCTAACCTTAAATTAAAAATAACCAAAGCAGCAGCAGATAAATTAGGAGTACTAGATCGATACTTTAAAGTAATAATTACCTATACCGTTGAGTCTGGAAAATGATAAAACTTGATTCGAAATGGCGGTTCAGAATCAATGAATTAGCTATATATTTTACAATAACTGGATTCATTCTTCACGAGCGTACTCCCATTTTTTTATCTATTGGTACAGTATTATTTATTGCTCACGCCTTAGTCAATCATCCCATATTAGCATTTAGATCAGTACTTAGGCAACTACCCTATGTTAGTTGGTTTTGCTTTTATGTTTTAATCATAATTTCAGGATTATATAGCGACAATCAAATATGGTATCAAAAGGACGTTGCACTAAAATTATCTTGTTTTGCTATCCCTTTTGGTTTAAGTATCTGGCCACCAACTTATGAAAGGTTTGAATGGATATTAAAATACTTTATTATTTTTATCAGCATAGCAGGTGTGTTAGCCTTTGGAAATTATCTATTTAATTATACAGAAATTAATGAGTCAATTTTACGTAGTAAGCCTATCCCTATAATATCAGGAATAAATCACATTTATTTTAGTATTATGTTGGCATTTAGTACGATACTACTCATTATTAAAGCTTTTGATTACAATTTAACTAGTCGGGATTGGCGGTATTTAATAAAAATAAATCTCCCCTTAAATGTCATATTCCTTCACGTTATATCCGCTAGAACAGGACTTATTAGCTTTTATGTAGTTTCATTTATTATGGTCGTTATGTTCATTTGGCAACGTAAAAAGGTTGTTCAAGGTTTTATTACTTTAGCAACTTTACTATTCCTTGCAGGTTTTGCCTTAAAATTTGTGCCCAGCCTTAATAATAGATTGATTAATACTGCAGTAGATATAAGCAAGGCAAGAAGCAAAGAAGATAAAAACCACTATAGCTTTAGTATGAGGGTAGAGGGTTTGAAAATGGGGGTCAATGTAATCAAAAACAATCCAATTTTAGGTGTTGGTGCAGGTGATGTGCAAGATGATGTAAAGCAGGAATACATTAATCAAAATTCTAAAATGATAGAAGTTAATAGGGTTATGCCTCATCATCAATTTATTTATAGTTATTTAGCTGCCGGGATTTTAATGCCAATTTTACTTTTACTTATTTTATTAGTTCCAATCTTCCAATTGTCAGGGGAGTTAAAGTTGATTTATATTTCATTTGCAACCGTTACAAGTCTCAGCTGGATGTTTGAACCAGGACTAGAGCGTCAAATTGGTGTATGTTTTTTTGTGTTATTTAGTTGCTTGATAAATAGTCAAAAAAGACAATTAAGTTAAAGTACTACTCTAAGTATTTAGCTACAATCGGTATTCTACGTCCAGAACCAAATGCCTTATCACTCATTCGTAAAATGGGTGGCGCTTGAAATCTCTTGTATTCTGTCCTATTTACCATTTTTAATATTTTTTTTACCAATTCAACATCAAAACCCAGTTCGACTATTTCATCAGGACCTCTTTCTAATTCTATATATTGAAATAAGATGGCATCTAAAATATTATAACTTGGCAATGAATCACTATCCTTTTGACCTGGTCTTAATTCTGCAGAAGGCTCCTTGTTTAAAATATTCTCCGGAATAATGTTATTATACTCATTGTTAATATATCTACAAAGTTCATATACTTCTGTTTTGTATAAATCTCCAATTACACTAATTGCACCAATGCTATCCCCATACATAGTACTGTAACCAACTGCTAATTCGCTCTTATTTGAAGTATTTAATACTATGTTACCTAATTTATTACTAAGTGCCATCAGCATAATTCCTCTTATCCTACCCTGCATATTCTCTTCTGTCAGATCCTCTGGTTTTTTACCAAAGTGAGGCGCCATAGTGGTCTTTAATTCTTCAAATACATTTGCAATAGGGATAATTTTATGATCGCACCCAATGCGATGAATCATATCGAGACTATCGTCTATACTTCCTAGACTGCTATATTCAGAAGGCATTAGTACCGGTAAAATGTTCTCTGGGCCTAATGCTTGATATGCAAGTGCTAAGACTAAGGCAGAATCAACACCGCCAGACATACCTAAAATAGCAGTCTTAAAATTGAGTTTTTTAAAATAACCCTTTATCCCTATTATTAAAGCAGAATATATATCACGATACTTATTATACTCTAAGTTAACGTCTTCGACACTTGAAATACTTGAATCAAAGATTCTTAATTCCTCATTAATATGACTCATTTGATTGTAACTACCGTCAGCAAAATAAACACCAGACCTTCCGTCAAAAATTAACTCGGTCTGTGCCCCAATCGTATTTACATAATAAAATGGTATGTTAAATTGTTTGGCGTTGGTTTGCAGTACCTTGATTCTATCTACATTATGGGAATGGCTAAACGGACTTGCAGATATGTTTATCGCTAATTCTGGTTTATAATAATTAAGCTCATCCATAGGGATAAATGTATATAATGGGTTATCATTTACATTCCAAATATCCTCACATATAGTTAAAGCTATTCTTACATTATTGTGACTAATACACAGATTGCCGTATGCTTGCTGAAAATATCTATATTCATCAAATACATCATAATTAGGTAGTAAAGACTTATTAATTACATTTCGTATTGAACCTTCGTACAAGTAATAAGCAGAATTAAATAAGTCCTTACCATTTGGATCATTATTTATAGATGGTCCACCAACTATAATTCCTATGTTTGGATAGTCTGTTGCTAATTCTGTAATTTTTTTAATACTTTTATCAACAAAATCTTTAAAATTAAGGAAGTCCATAGGCGGATAACCACAAATACTTAACTCTGGAAACACCACCAAATCAGCTCCAAGTTCAATAGCCTTATCTATATTAGACTTTATTTTTACCAGATTATTATCAAAATCACCTATTAAAGTGTCAATTTGAGCTAATGCAATTTTTAAGGACATAGTTGCAAATTTAAAAAAAGCAAAAACAGTAATTAGAGATTATAGTAAGTTTTAAATTTTCCTGATTTATAAAGTATTACTACACCCTCTATTTCATCAATTATAATCGGCTCTTTATTTGAAGTTGCTTGCCCAAATAAGTCAATAGACGGATGACTATCTCCTGTAAAATCTGTTAAATCACTTTGCCGTACATCTAGTATTGGTTCTGTACTTCTAATCATTTCACCTGCATTTCCGATCAACCAGTTTAGGTTAACAGCAGGAAAACGTACCATTATTTTCTCTAAAAGCTCCATCCCAGGCTTATTTCTTCCTGAGAGAATATGGCTAAACGTACTTCTTAGTAGTCCAATTTCATCAGCAAATTCTGATGCACCAAGGGAATAAAAAAGCATTAATGTATTAATACGTTCTATCATAGCTATATAAAGAAATATCCTATATTTACATTCAAGTTTACAACATAATTTACATATTGATTTACATTATATCTATTAATTCTTACCATTTTTACTTACGGTAATATTTTTTGGCTTTGTATATTTGCTGTAAACAGAATAAGAAGAAAGAAATGTTAAATAAAGAGACTAAAGGTTTATTGGTGGTGGGTATGGTGTTGGTATTATCTATTTTGTTTAGATTCATTCCCCACTTTCCAAATTTTGCGCCTATTACTGCATTAGCTTTATTTAGTGGCTATAGTTTGGGCAAATCAAGATTATCTATATTAATACCTATAGTTGTTGTATTTCTTTCCGATCTGTTACTACATTTAGTTAGTTCTGGTGTTTGGGGTTTCTATCCTGATATGGTTTTCACTTACGGCGCCTATATGTTAATTAGCCTAATAGGTGTTGGATTGACCAAGATTAAAAATAGAAATGTTTTGGTGACAGCAGTTGGCGGTGGAGTTCTTGCTTCAATCACATTTTTTTTAGTGTCTAACTTCGGTGTTTGGGCTGTGACCAATATGTACCCTAAAAATGGCATAGGATTGTTAGCTTGTTATGAAGCAGGTTTATTGTTTTACAGACAAAACTTCACCATCGTTTCAGATCTCCTCTTTAGCATTATTATGTTTGGCTTAGCTACCTACGTATTTAAATTGAACGTTAAATCAGAGAAAGCTTTAGCTTAACGACATTGAATTTCTTATGTGCTATATTAAAATAGAATACGATTAAATATCCTTATTTAATAAATCTTGTATAGCTGCTTTTAAATCCGGATATTCGTACTTGAATCCAGACGATTTAATCTTTGCGCTGTCTATCATTAGGTCTGTTAATACAATTTCAGATCTTTCGCCAAACATTAGTTTTATTACAAATTCTGGAATTCCAGGTAAAAGCATTCTTTTCCCCCTTAATTCTGCTAATATTCTTAGTATATCATTCCAATTGGCAGTCCAATTTTCACTTACTGCATTATATATCCCTGTGCTGATATTTTCATTGCATAGAAATAGATAAAGATTTACCAAATCATCAATGTGAATCCAAGATACGTGTTGTTCACCATTTCCAAAAGGTGCAGCCAAATTCATATTCATCAAATTGTTAAATTCCTTTAATGCTCCACCTTGCGTGCTGAGTACTATTCCCGTTCTTACAATATAATAAGGTACGGCGTGTAGTTTTTCCACTTCTTGCTCCCACTTTACGCATATTTCAGCTAGAAAACCATCTCCAGCAGGACTATTTTCATCAAGCACTACTTTAGATTTACTACCATAATATCCTATTGCAGAGGAGTTTATAAATGCTTTAATACTTGTATTTTCTTCATTCAATTTTTTCACCAATAGCCTAGTGGTATCAACCCTACTATCTAGCAATTCCTTTTTATAATCCTTCGTCCATTTAGCATTTACATTAGCACCAGCTAGGTTTATTACATAGTCAGCGTTTAGAAACAGATTATCTGATATTGTTTCCTTATCAGGATCCCAGAAGTAAAATGATGTTAAAGTATTAGTTTTACTTGTTAATTTTTCTTTACTGTGACTCAATATTTTAACTTGATGTCCTAAAGTATTTAATTTTTTAACCAATCTGCCCCCAATTAGACCTGAGCCACCTGCAATGATATATGTCGCCATTTAATTTCTTATTAAAGCTGTTTAACACCAAATAATTACAAAAGTTCACAATAAAATATCATAGTGAATACACCTGAAGATGTATTGTATGCATTAGTTTTGAACCATATATATCCATATATTATCAAATGAATATTCACGAATATCAAGGAAAAGACATCTTAAAAAGCTATGGTGTTGACATTCAAAGAGGAATTGTAGCTAGTACGCCAGAAGAAGCTGTTGCAGCTGCTGAAAAACTAAATGCAGATACTGGTACCAGTTGGTACGTAGTTAAAGCCCAAATTCACGCGGGAGGGCGCGGTAAAGGTGGCGGTGTAAAATTAGCCAAAAGCTTAGACGATGTAAGAACAATTGCAGGTAACATTCTAGGAATGACGTTGGTTACTCACCAAACTGGCCCCGAGGGTAAATTCGTAAATAAGGTTTTAATCACTGAAGATGTGTACTACCCAGGTGAGTCTGAGATTAAAGAGTACTATATGGGTATTTTGCTAGATAGGGCAACTGGTAAAAATGTAATTATGTATTCTACAGAAGGTGGAATGGACATAGAAGAAGTAGCAGAACATACTCCGGATAAAATATATAAAGAGCATATTGATCCAGCAGTAGGCATACAAGCTTTTCAAGCTAGAAAAATTGCTTTTAACTTGGGTCTTGATGGTCAAGCATTCAAACAAATGGTAAACTTTATTCAAGCATTGTATAAAGCCTATGATGCTACAGATAGCAGTATGTTTGAAATTAACCCAGTATTGAAAACTTCTGACAATAGAATAATAGCAGTTGATGCTAAAGTAGATATTGATGACAATGCCCTATATCGTCACCCAGACTATCAGGCTATGTTAGATTTGAATGAGGAAGATCCTTTAGAAACAAAAGCTAAAAAATACAATCTTAATTACATTAAACTAGATGGAAATGTAGGATGTATGGTGAATGGTGCAGGTTTGGCTATGGCAACTATGGATATGATTAAATTAGCAGGTGGTGAACCAGCTAACTTCTTGGACGTAGGGGGTACTGCAAATGCTGAAACTGTAGAGGCTGGATTTAGAATCATATTAGGTGACCCAAATGTAAAAGCTATTTTGGTAAATATATTTGGTGGAATAGTAAGATGTGACCGTGTAGCACAAGGAATAGTTGATGCCTACAATAGCTTAGGCGATGAAATAAATGTGCCTATCATAGTTAGACTACAAGGTACCAATGCAATAGAAGCGAAAAAATTAATTGACGAGTCTGGTTTGAAAGTATTTTCTGCAGTACTACTGTCAGAGGCTGCTGATTTAGTTAAAGAGGTATTGAACTAAACCACGACTATAACCATATTATATAAACCGATTTGGCATTCGCTAAGTCGGTTTTTTTATTTAAACAATTTCTATTTCTAAGATGGCTCAAATTATAAAAGTTTACCCTGACAATATTGCTCCTAGGCATTTAAAATTGATCATTGACACATTAAAGGAAGGTGGGATCATTATTTATCCTACTGATACACTATACAGTGTGGGTTGTGATATGCTTAATCAAAATGCTATTGAGAGACTTTGTCAGATAATAGGAAAGAAACCTGAGACAGCTAACCTATCAATAATATGTTATGATTTAAGCAATATGAGTCAATTTTCTACCCCAATTGAGGATAGCATATTCAAATTGATGAAAAGATGCCTGCCTGGTCCATACACTTTTATACTGAAAGCTAATAATAATGTTCCTAAGTTGTTTAAAAACAAAAAGAAAACAATAGGTATTCGTGTACCAGACAACAATATACCTAGAGCAATAGTGCAAGAGTTGGGTAACCCTATAGTAACTGCGTCAATTCACAATGAGAGTACCGGGGAATACTATAATGACCCAGAAAATATATTCGAAGACTTTAAAAACAAAGTGGATCTGGTAATAGATGGTGGTATGAGTGAAGCCATACAAAGTACTGTAATAGATGTAAGTACAGACGAGGTAGAAATAATAAGAGAAGGTAAAGGCGACGTAAGTACTATTTAGTTATCGCAAACTAATAATAGATACACCCTCTCCACCTTGGTCAGGGTTTTCATAATCTATACGCTCAACGAAATCATATTTCTTTACCAATTCTTTAATGGCTTGCCGCAAAATTCCATTACCCTTGCCGTGTACTATTCTTAGGGTCCTAAACCCAAGTGCTAGTGCCCTGTCTAGTTGCTGATCTACTTCTTCAATTGCTTCTTCAGCTCGTTTACCTCTCACATCTAATTGGCTGCTGAAAGACTCTATCATACTAGCTATGTTTACACCAGTTTTTCTAATGTTATTAGATTTTTCTTTAATATCAATTAGGATTAGTTCCTTGATATTTATCAAAGACTTAACTGCACCAAATGAAACTAATGCTTTTTCTTTTCTCAATTCTTCTATCTTTCCAACTAAATCGCTACCCTCTCTAGATACTAGATTCCCCAAGCTGAATATTGGTTGATTTGGCTTGCTTTTTTGGTCTTCTTCCTCTAACTGACTTATTTCCTTCTTTACTTTGGTAGTTTTTTCTTTTATCTCATTTCTGATTTTGGATACTTCAATAGCACCTGCTTCGGCTTCTCTTATTTCTTGAATTTTATGCTCCAGATCACGATTCAGTGCCTTTAGTGTAGATTCCTCTTTGTTTTTTAAATCTGTAAGCAGTTTCCTTTTATCTGTATCTAATTGCTTGGTTAAGTTTCTGTATGTATCTACTAAACCATTTAATTCCTTTTGCTTAGCTTCTATTAGCTTGGCTTCTTTTGCTATTGCCATTTTTTCAGCTTCTACATTAGCTAAAAGGGTGTCTATTTCTACTTCGGTACCTTTTATACGTTCTTTAGCATCTTCTAAAAACTCAGCACTTAGCCCTACTTTTTTAGCTATTTCAAAAGTGTAGCTACTGCCTGGTAACCCAGTTCGAAGTATGTAACTAGGTTGCATTTTTTTAGCATCAAACAACATACTAGCTGATACCAAACCTTTCTTGGTTGAAGCGTAATTTTTTATGTTACCAAAGTGCGTAGTAATGGCACCATAAGCACCTCTTTTCATCATAGCATCAATAAATGCTTCACCAATTGCTCCACCTAAATTAGGGTCTGTACCAGAACCTAATTCATCAACTATAAATAAAGTATTCTTATTAGAATGATCCATAAAATATTTTAAATGAAGTAAATGGGAGGAATAGGTACTTAAATCGTTTTCAATAGATTGACTATCCCCTATTTCTACAAATATTTTAGAAAATATTCTTGTCTGACTATTAGGCCCTGCTGTAATTAAAAATCCAGATTGTAACATAACCTGTGCAAGGATTATTGATTTCAAGGTGACCGATTTACCACCAGCATTTGGTCCTGAAATAACCATTATTTTATTCTGGCTATCTATTTCAATTGACTGACCTATGGCAGATTTATAAATCTTTTGCAAAGTATTCTCAAGGCTAGCGTGCTTTAAGTCTTCGTAACTAATCTTTTCATCAATTAGGTTTATAATCGGCATATTCGCGTGAAACTTAATGGCAATTTTTGCCTTAGCCTGAATAATGTCAAGTTCAATAACAGCTTGATACCATTTCCTTATTTGGAGTGTGTAACCACGAATGGCATCACTTAAATTTTTATTTATATCGTATATAATACCCTGTCTATCATTATATAGTCTATTCAATTGTACGGACAACTTATGTAGGTCCTCTGGTTCTATAAATACTGTCTTACCAGTAGCAGATACATTCAAAATGGGACCACGAACTTTTCGTTTATGTTCTACCAATACGGCTAATACACGTTGTCCATCAGCTATACTTTGTTGCTCTTGGCTTAGAATGTTTGCTTCAGAAAATTGCTTAACTAATACATCAAATTCCTTTTGAATTTGCCTATCCGTCCTAATTATATCTGAATTAATTTGATCAAGCTCTGGAGAAACTCCTTTTTTTATTTCGCCTTCACCATCATATACTTGATTTATGTATTTAAATACATTTTCATCATATTCAAGATTTTGAAGCCATTCATCCATAAATGGATACTCTGATTGATCATCTTGAATTTTTTGTAAAACATTAGATAAATTTTTAACTACAAGTCTAATGTCTAAAATACTTTCTACAGGTAGCGAAGAATTGTTAATAGCAAGCAATTGGAGGCTATGATCAAGTTCAAAATATGCATTTAGACCCGGCCAAGTGCCCGATGCTATAGCAGACTTCACTTCATTAGTTCTGTTTAGTGCAGTAATCACCTCATCTTCATCATCTTTAGGAACTAGGGAAACTATTATATTTTTTGCAGGTGTGCCAACGCACGACTCAACTGCTAGCTCTAATATTTGGTTAAACTCTAATAGACTTAATATATTCTCTGGGTATAATATCATTATTTATCTCAATACGCAAAACTACATTTGAACAGTATGTAAAGTTCATATTAGCTTATGATTTGAGCCTTTATATTTGCCCCAACAATTATGTTTATGAAAAATATTTTAATTATTGGTTCTGGAACTATGGGCAATGGAATAGCCCACGTATTTGCACAGTACGATTATAAAGTGACTATGGTTGATGTAAATCAAGCCGCAATTGATAAAGGTTTGGCCAACATTGGCAAAAACTTAGATAGACAAGTAGCTAAAGGAACGTTGACTGAGCTACAAAAGCAAGCTACTCTAGACAATATTACCACTTCTGTAGATTTAGAAGCAGTAGCTGGTACCGCAGACTTAGTTATAGAGGCTGCGACTGAGAATCCAATTATTAAACTTGAATTATTTAAGAAATTAGATAGCATTTGCCCAGCTGAAACTATTTTAGCTAGTAATACTTCATCTATCAGCATAACTAAAATAGCTGCGGCTACTAACAGGGCAGATAAAGTTATAGGAATGCACTTTATGAACCCTGTACCTGTAATGAAATTGGTAGAAGTTATTAAAGGATTCGCAACTAGCGAGGAAACTTTGCATACCATTTTAGAATTAAGCAGAGCAATTGATAAAATTCCTGTACCTGCAAATGATTATCCCGGGTTTGTTGCCAACAGAATTTTAATGCCAATGATAAACGAAGCCATAATAAGCTTATGGGAAGGTGTAGCAGGAGTTAGTGAGATAGATAGCATTATGAAATTAGGTATGGCTCACCCAATGGGTCCTCTACAACTTGCTGACTTTATTGGCCTAGACGTATGCTTGTATATAATGAATGTTTTATACGAAGGATTTGGAAACAGCAAATATGCACCTTGCCCTCTATTGAAAAATATGGTCACGGCCGGTTATTTAGGCGCTAAATCTGGTGAAGGTTTCTACAAATATGTTCAAGGATCTAAAGAATTAGTAGTATCTAATGCTTTTAAAAACAAACAATTAGAATTGGTCTAAATTTTAGAGTAAGTTCTAGTTTTTTACTTAATTTTGGTTCCCAATAATAATTCTAATGGATGAGTTGGGAACCAAAGCTTATTATAAAATCAGTGAAGTAGCCGAATTACTTGGAGTAAATACTTCTTTGTTGAGATATTGGGAGAAGGAGTTTCCGCAAATCAGCCCATTAAAAACTGCAAGTAAACGCCGAGTTTATAATGCAAAGGATATACAATTACTTAGAAATATTCAATATTTAGTTAAGGTTGAAAAACATACCCTGGCAGGGGCTAAGAAAATATTAAATTCAAAAAAAACTAAAATAGACAGCCAACTCGAAACTACACAATTGATAAATAAAATGAGATTAATTGTTAAAAAGCTTGAAATATTGAGAGATAATTTGCACAATATTAATAATGTATAAATATTTTTTACTCATACTTTTTTCCCTATTCTTTGATAACGCTCAAGGGCAAATAAATATTAGAATGGTTGGCGACTGTATGATTGGAACCAGCTACCCATCAACTAAATGCCTACCACCTACAGACTCTAATATATTGGTGTATGCAACAGAGTACCTGAAAAATGCAGACATCACTTTTGGAAATTTAGAAGGCTGTATTTACGATGAAGAAGGTGTTGTGAAAAAATGCAACGATCCGTCTAAGTGCTACGCTTTTAAAATTCCTAATCGTTATTCATTATATTTTCAAAGTGCAGGTTTTGATGTATTAAACTTAGCTAATAATCATAGCGGTGATTTTGGACCTGATGCCAGACTTAATACAGTAAATACATTAAGCAGTTTACAAATAGGTAGTTGTGGACTATTGGATCATAAATGGTATGTTGTTACTGTAAAAAATAAGAAACTGGGGTTTATAGGTTTCTCTCCAAATTCTGGCACTTTAGACATTAATGATATTCCTGCAGCTCAATATTTGGTAAAGCAATTAGATTCTATCTGCGATATAGTAATTGTTAGTTTGCACACAGGAGCAGAAGGCGGAAAAGCATTGCACGTAAAAGATAGATATGAATTTTTCTATGGAGAAAATAGAGGAAATCCTGTAAAAGTAGCGCATAGCCTAATAGATGCAGGAGCAGATATGATAATAGGTCACGGACCTCACGTACCTAGAGCAATTGATTGTTATAAAGGTAAGTTTATAGCTTATAGTCTCGGAAATTTTGCAACCTTTAATAGATTTAGTCTAAAAGGATATTCTAAATATGCGCCAATGATTGACATTTTAATTGATAATGATGGCAATATGGTAAAAGGAGAGATTCTTTCTTTTTTACAATATGGTGAGGGAATTCCTATATATGACGACAATAATTTGGTAGCAAAACTTATAGGGAAATTAACTAAGGAAGACATAAAAAAGCCTGGATTAAAATTCCAAACAAACGGTACATTTATACCTGTATTAAAAGCAAAAAAAATAAAATGAACATCACTTCAGATATCATAAAAGGAACAGGAGTTGCGATAGTTACTCCATTTTTAAATGGGAATGTAGATCACGATTCCCTTTCAAAATTAATAAATCACGTTAACCAAGATGATGGTGTGGACTACATTGTGGTATTAGGGACAACAAGTGAAACTGTTACCCTAAATAAAGAAGAGAAGTCTGCTATTATAAATACCATAATTGAGGCGAATAATCATAGGGTACCTCTTGTGTTGGGTGCAGGTAGTAATAATACCCATCAACTAATAGAAGAGATAAAGCTAATAGCAAAAGATGACTTTGTCGCAATACTTAGTGTGGCTCCTTATTACAACAAGCCAACACAATCTGGTTATTTGGCACATTACCAAGCAGTAGCAGATGCTTCAGCTTTACCAATAATACTCTATAATGTACCTAGTAGAACTGGCAGCAATATGTTGGCTGAAACTACATTAGCTCTATCTGAACACAATAACATTATAGGAATGAAGGAAGCGTCTGGAAATATGGAACAGTCTATGACTATAGCTAAATACGCCCAGCCTGAATTTGCACTAATCAGTGGAGATGATGCTCTAACATTGCCGCTTATGGCTTGCGGATATCACGGTGTAATAAGTGTGGTTGCCAACTCATTTCCAGTTCAATTTTCTGAAATGGTTCGTGCCATAAAATCAGGTGATATATCTTCTGCTGCTAATATTCACTATGAATTATTCAGCTTTACCCAATTAATATTTCAAGAGGGTAATCCTGGTGGCATAAAGGCAGCTCTAAGTATTCAGAGACTTATAAACGAAGAGCTTAGATTGCCCCTTGTAAATGTAAGTGCCGCACTCAAAATGAAAATTGAAGCTGAAGTTATGAGTATAACAGGTAAATACAATTAATCTACCTGCTATACCCTAATTATATTGATCCTAATTAGTTATATTGATAAAACTTGCAATAACTTAGGATTTTTCTCAGCATATAAGCCTTTCTCTAGTTTGGCTTTGATTTCTATAAATGTATCTACAGTGTATTTTACATCTTCAAGTGAGTGAGAAGCCGTAGGTATTAACCTTAACATTATTTCACCACGTGGAATAACAGGATACACAACTGGAGAGCAAAATAAGTTATAATTTTCTCTAAGATCAATAACTAAATTAATGGCTTCGTTTTCAGTTCCACTTAAGAAAACTGGAGTTACAGGTGTATTAGTTATGCCAATATTCATTCCATTTTCTCTTAGTCCAGACTGTAAAGCATTTACAATAGTCCACAACTGTGTACGTAATTCTGGTCTGCTTCTCAATATTTCTAAACGCTTTAAGTCACCAATTACCAAAGGCATTGGAAGTGATTTTGCAAATATCTGCGAACGCATATTGTACCTTAGATAGTCAATTACCATTTTATCGCCTGCTACAAAAGCACCAATACTAGCCATAGATTTAGCAAAAGTGCTAAAGTATAGGTCAATACCATCTTGTGAATGTTGTTCTTCACCAGTACCAGCACCAGTTTCACCTAATGCACCAAATCCGTGTGCATCATCAACAAATAATCTGAAATCGTATTTCTTTTTAAGCTCTATTATTTCTTTAATTTTACCTTGGGTACCTCTCATTCCAAATACACCCTCAGTAATTACCAAGATACCTCCAAGTTTGGCGTCAATCATTTTATTGGCGCGTTGCAATTGCTTTTCTAGAGATTCTATATCGTTATGAGAATAAGTAAATCTTTTACCTTGGTGCAACCTTACTCCGTCTATAATACAAGCGTGTGACTCAGCATCATATATAACTATGTCGTGTCTAGACAACATACTATCTATAATAGATACACAACCTTGGTAACCGTAATTAAGTAGGTAAGCACTTTCTTTCTGTACAAAGCTTGCTAATTCAACCTCTAACTGTTCGTGATAATCAGAGTTTCCACTCATCATTCTGGCACCCATAGGGTAACCATTGCCAAATTGAGCTGCAGCCTCAGCATCTACTTTTCTCACCTCTGGGTCATTAGCTAAACCTAAATAATTGTTTAGACTCCACACTAATTTTTCGCTGCCTCTAAACTTCATTCTCGGCCCTATTTCACCCTCTAATTTCGGGAATGTAAAATAACCATCTAGAGCCTCAGCATATTGACCTAGTGGTCCTTTATTTGTCTTTAATCTGTTGTAAATATCCATAGTTTAACCTAATATATTTAGTCTTACTAATTGGCAAAAGTACGGCTAACTCACTTAATTAAAATTACGTGCGTATAATAAATGGAATATTTTATCCACCACAGCAAATATTATTTTAATTTTGTACATTAATTCAACATTGCAAATACGCCAGTTTTTCATATTATTTCTTAGTTTTCTTATTCTAATGTCTTGCGATCCTGTTCAAAAGATATTGAAAAGCGAAAACCCTGCTTATAAAGTTGCCGCAGCTGATAAATACTTTGAACGAGGTAAATATTCTCAAGCTGCCCAAATATATGAAGATGTTCTAAAGTACTTTAGAGGTAGTCAACAGGCTGAAGATGTGTATTATAGAATGGCCTATTCCCATTTTAAAGAGGGGCAAAATGGATTATCACAAATTGAATTTAAGAATTTTCTAGAGAGTTACCCATTGAGTCTAAAAACAGAGGATGCTTTATACTATTACGCACAAACCCTAGTTAACCAGTCACCTCAAGTAGATTTAGACCAATCGCCAACAGAATTGGCGATAAGTGGATTACTACTATTTGTGGATAGATTTCCAGAAAGTAGCCATATTGAAGAAATTAATAAGACTATAGATAGACTTAGGGTAAAAGTTGAGACAAGAGAATATAACAATTCCCTGATATATTACAAGATTTTAAACTACCGTGGTGCAGTTTATGCCCTTAGAAATTATTTAATTGATTATCCCGGAAGTAAAAATAGAGAATACGTAGAATATTTGATTGTAAAATCAAATTATGAATATGCTGAGAATTCTGTAAATGCAAAGAAAAATGAAAGGTATAACAACACCATTCAAGCATATATAGAGTTTGAAGAAAGATTTCCAAGTAGTAGCTATTTAATAGAGGCTAAGAAAGTAAAAGAATTGGCACAAGCCAGATTGCTTGAACTTAAACAAAATACAAATAACTAAAAATAAGTAACTTCATATAATGAATATTCCATCATTTTTACCGACAGAGGTAACCAGTAGAGATTTAAGAGACATTGAAAATCCTACTGCAAATATTTACGAGTCTATAGTTGTGATATCTAAGCGTGCAAATCAAATTTCTGCTGAAATTAAAGAAGAATTGACTTCTAAATTAAGTGAATTTGCACCTGCTACAGATAACTTAGATGAGGTATTTGAAAATCGTGAGCAAATAGAAATAAGCACTTATTATGAAAAGTTGCCTAAAGCTAGCATCATTTCAACTGAAGAGTTTCTTGCAGATAAGACCTACTTTAGAAATCCGAATAAAGAAAGCCAGCAGGATTTCTAGTATTCATTATGAATATATTATTAGGTGTATGTGGTAGTATAGCTGCTTATAAGTCTGCACAAATAGTTAGAGAGTTTATAAAAGCTAAAGATGAGGTGAAAGTCATTATGACCAAATCTAGCACAGACTTTATTACACCTCTTACTCTAAGCACCCTAAGTAAGAACCCTGTTTATACAGATATGTATAATAGTAAAACAGGTGAATGGGTAAATCACGTTCAATTAAGTGATTGGGCAGATGTGTATATTATTGCACCATTGTCTGCAAATACACTAGCCAAATTGGCAGCCGGTCTATGCGATAATTTAATGATGGCAACATACTTAAGTTGCATTTGCCCTGTTGTAGTTGCTCCCGCTATGGATCGTGATATGTTTTTGCACGCGGCCACACAAAATAATTTAAAGACCATAGAGAGTTATGGGAATTTAATAATTCCACCAGAAGAAGGAGAATTAGCTAGTGGATTGGTTGGTGTAGGTAGAATGGCAGAGCCTATAGATATATATGCATATATCAACAAATTATTTGTCTAAAGTATTGTGGGGCAGTTATCTGAAAAACGGATTTTAATTACAGCTGGTCCTACACAAGAACCAATTGATCCTGTTCGCTATATTAGTAATAGAAGTTCAGGTAAAATGGGATTGGCGTTAGCCTATAGTGCCATTAGCTTAGGAGCAGAGGTAAAATTAATACTTGGTCCGATAGCAATTAAACCCGAAACTAATAATAAACTGAAAATTTACGATGTGGTAACTGCAGAAGAAATGTTAGCAAAGGTTAAGGAAACATTTAAAGATGCAGATTTGATTATAATGTCAGCAGCAGTAAGCGATTTTAAAGTAAGTGAGCAGTCTTTAGTAAAAATAAAAAAGTCATTTGAAGAAGATTCTATGACTTTACACTTAATAAAGAACCCAGACATACTAAAATGGTGTTCTGATAATAAGCAGTTCCATCAAATAGTTGTTGGATTTGCACTAGAGACTGATAATGCATTAATTAACGCTAAAAAAAAAATAAATAGAAAAGGTTGCGATTGGCTGGTTTTAAATACTTTGGAAAATGAAAAAGCAGGTTTTGCTCTTGATACAAACCATATAAGCATACTTAAAAAAACTGGTGAAGTATTTAACTTTACAGCAAAATCTAAAACTGATGTTGCAAGCGATATATTTCAGACGATATTAAATAATTAAAACTATAAGAAACATATTTACATTACTTTCACAGCGACACTGCGTAATTATGCGACTCATTATAGGTTTTTCCCTTTTTTCATTCCTTTTTGCAGGTCAACTTTCTGCACAAGAGTTAAACTGTAAGGTACAGATACTTAATCCCCAAATTCAATTGACTAATAAAGACATATTGATAAATTTGCAAGGAAGTATTATAGACTTTCTTAATACAAAACGCTGGACAAATGAGACCTACACTCCTGCTGAGAAAATAGAATGTAACATACTAATAACCCTTACCGTAGCAGATCAAAATTCTGGTCAGTTGTCTGGCAGCATACAAGTTAGTGCCTCAAGACCTGTGTATGGTACCAGTTACATTAGCAATTCATTCTTAATATTAGATAAAAACTTCAATATCAACTATCAAGCATCACAGCAATTGATATATACAGAAGGCGTATATAATAATGAGTTGACTACCCTACTTGCATTTTATGCTTATACAATTATTGGTTATGATGCAGATACCTATACTGAATATGGCGGTACTCCATATTTTCAAAAGGCGATGAATATAGTAAATAGTGCCCAAAGTTCTGGCGCTGATGGTTGGAATGCTCTTGAGAAGAATGAAAGGAATCGCTACCATATTGCATTTGATCTAAATAATGAACAATACAGACCAATTCGCAAAGCTCTATACATTTATTATAGAAAAGGCTTGGACCTAATGGCAGAGGATAATGTAAAAGGTTTGCAAGCTGTGGTAGAGAGTGTACAGTTGTTAAAAGATAGCAGAAGGCAATTCCCAAATGTTGCAATAAATAAGATATTTTTTGAATCTAAGTGGTTAGAGATAATAGATTTGTTTACCCAGGCTGATCCTGAAATTAGATGTAAAGCCAGAACCTTACTTATGGAAACAGATATAGTAAATGCCAACAGATATGGGGATAGAATTCCAGCCTGCTAAGTCCTGAAATCAATTTATGCTGTTAAGTCTAAAAATTCAGAATTACGCTTTAATTAAAGATTTAGAAATAGATTTTTCTTCTGGATTAATAACTATAACAGGAGAAACAGGAGCGGGTAAATCAATCATAATTGGTGCAATTGGTTTACTATCTGGTAATAGGGCTGAAACTTCTGTAATGCGATATGCTGATAAAAAGTGTGTGGTGGAGGGTACTTTTAGTATTGCCAACTATAATTTACAAGGTATATTTTTAGAACACGACTTAGACTATGAGGAAATTTCCCTAATAAGACGTGAAATATCTACAGGTGGCAGATCAAGATCATTTATTAATGATACACCTGTCAATCTGATAGTGCTTAAGGCAATCACCGACCAATTAATAGATGTGCACAGTCAAAGGCATATAGCACAATTAATGGATATTAATTATCAAATAGAAATTGTTGATATATATGCAGGTAACGGGCATTTATTAGAGGAATATAAGTTGATATTGACAGAATTGAAAAAGACAAGTTTTGAACTTAGAAAACTTGAAGCTAGTACCTTAGAAGCAAAAAAGGAGCTAGATTATAACGAATTTCAGTATAATGAATTATCTAAACTGAACATTCAGGATAAAGAGTTAGAACAGTTAGAAGAGGAGCAAACAACTCTTTCTAATGCAGGCAATATTCTTAATCAATTAAATAGTATCAATGATAGCTTGGCAAATGATGAGCAGAGCATAATCAACCAATTGTCTCAAAACTTAAGGCTAAGCCAGAGTTTAGTAGGGATTAATTCAAACTTAGCTGACATTTATAATCGAATTAACTCACAATGGCTTGAGTTAAAAGAATTGAATTCAGACATTAGCAATTACGCTGACTCAATTAATGCTGATGATAATAAGTTGATTCTAATAGATGAACGACTGACCAATATTTATGCTTTATATCAAAAGCACCAAATTAATTCATTCGCTGAATACTTAGAGAAAATTCAGTATTTCGAAGGGAAAATCAAACAGATAGAAAGTATTGACGATCAATTTATTGAACTAAAAGATAGTCAACGTGCCAGCAAGACGAAACTTGTTGCTTTAGCTGAGCGCTTGCACAGTACTCGTGAACATTCTGCTAAGCTTTTAAGTGAAGAGATGGTCACACGATTAAAGCAAATTGGAATACCAGACGCTCAAATACAATTAGAATTTAGCCTAACTAAGGAAGTACGAGAAAATGGACTTGATAATTTAAAGTTTTTATTTTCTGCAAATAAAGGTATTGGTCTAGATGACGTTGTGAAAGTAGCTAGTGGAGGAGAAATGTCTAGGATAATGTTGGTGATAAAAGCAATATTGAGTGACAAAATCTCATTACCAACCATCATATTTGATGAAATAGATACTGGCATATCAGGTACTGTAAGTGTAAAAGTAGGTGAAATGATGAAAAAAATGGCCATAGGTAAGCAAGTTTTTGCCATAACCCACCAACCGCAAGTAGCAGCAAAAGGAAATTCTCAATATCGGGTCTATAAAGACAGTACAGGTAACTCATCAGCTACCTATATCAAAGAGTTAAATGATAATGAGCGTATTATTGAAATTGCTAATATGATATCAGGTCAAGTAGATAATTTAGCTGCACAAGAAAGTGCTAGGCAATTATTAGCTGCTGTTTAGTTTATTTGTAATTAACAGTTATTTTTACCCCAATATCTTAATTCAATAAATATTTAATTATGTCAAATAATATTTTATCTGGTAAAACAGGTATCATTTTCGGCGCATTAGACGAAAAATCAATCGCTTGGAAAGTTGCCCTAAAGGCACACGAAGAAGGTGCAAAGTTTATATTAACCAACACAGCTTTAGCCCTTAGATTAGGTTCATTAAATAAATTAGCTGAGGAAACCTCTTCTAAAATAGTTCCTGCAGATGTTACAGTCGTAGTAGAACTTGAGAATCTTTTCACAGCTGCAAAAGAAGAGTTTGGTAAAGTAGATTTTGTATTACATTCTGTTGGAATGTCTATGAATATCAGAAAAAATAATCCTTTTACTGCTCTAAATTATGACTTTATGATGAAAACTTTAGACATATCTGCTGTATCACTTCATAAAGTATTGCAAACTGCTTTGAAACTAGATGCTATTGCACAAGGGGGTAGCGTAGTTGCACTTACATATATAGCTGCGCAAAAAGTATTTCCAGATTATTCTGAGATGAGCCAAGCTAAAGCTTTGTTAGAGAGTATCGTTCGCAGTTTTGGCTACCACTATGGCACTACTAAAGGGGTTAGAATAAATTCTGTTAGCCAAAGTCCTACAGTAACTACTGCAGGAAGTGGAGTAAGTGGTTTTGATGCATTTATAGATTATGCTGAGAAAATGAGCCCGCTTGGTAATGCTACTGCCGAAGATTGCGCAAACTATTGTATTAGTTTATTTAGCGACTACACTAAAATGGTGACTATGCAAAACTTGTATCACGATGGAGGATTCTCTATGATGGGTGTAAGTGAGCAAGTTATGCAAAAATTTGGAACTCAAGTATAATTAACTAACTCATAACCATAAAAAAAAGCTCACTTAATTAAATTAGGTGAGCTTTTCTATTTATTAGGAATTCTTATTTATTCCTTTTCATCTACTTCAGAATCTTTATCTTTCTTTCCTTTACTTGATGGCTTATCTTTTGCTGACTTTTCATCTTTTTGGTCAGTGGAGTCAGCTTTTGGCTCTACTTTAATTGTGATTACATCTTTTTGGTCTGCATCTTTACCTAAGTCAGCAATTATTCTATCGCCTTCTTTAATATCAGACTTTAAGATTTCCTCAGCTATTAGGTCTTCAAGATTTTTTTGAATTACCCTTCTTAATGGTCTCGCACCATAATTAGGATCATACCCCTTTTTAGCTAGCCATAGTTTTGCTTCATTGGTTACAGACAACTCGTATTTAATTTGTCTAATTCTAGAGTAAAGAGACTCTAATTGTATATCAATTATTTTCTCGATATCAGGCTCAGAAAGTGAGTTAAATATAATTAGATCATCAATCCTATTTAAAAACTCTGGGCTAAATGTACGTTTCAATGCACCCTCTATTACAGTTTTGGTGTATTCATCAGCGCCTTTTTCTTTGTTGTCTGTAGTATAACCTACTCCTTTTCCAAAGTCTTTTAGCTGACGACTACCTATATTGGAGGTCATTATGATGACCGTATTTCTAAAGTCAACCTTTCTGCCCAATGAATCTGTTAAAAACCCTTCATCTAATACTTGTAGTAATAAATTGTACACATCTGGGTGAGCTTTCTCTATTTCATCAAGTAAGATGATACAATATGGCTTACGTCTTACCTTTTCAGTTAATTGTCCACCTTCTTCATATCCAATATATCCTGGAGGGGCACCAACCAATCTACTTATGGCAAACTTCTCCATATATTCACTCATATCGATACGGATTAGAGCGTCATTATTATCAAATAGATATTTGGCCAATACTTTAGCTAATTCTGTCTTACCTACACCAGTTGGACCTAAGAAAATAAATGAACCTATCGGTCTATTCGGATCTTTTAGACCAGCACGAGTTCTTTGTATTGACTTGGTTAATTTCCTAATGGCATCATTCTGACCTACTACAGAGCCTTCAAGTTCTTGCTCCATATTCAATAGTCTAAGCCCTTCACTTTGTGCTATACGTTTGGTAGGTATGCCAGTCATCATACTGATAACCTCTGCAATATCTTCCTCATTTACAGTGTAGCGTTGTTTCTTGGACTCTTCTTCCCACTCTCTTTTTGCAGTTTCTAATTGCTCTATTTGTTGTTTTTCTCTATCACGAAGTTTTGCTGCCTCTTCATAATGTTGACTTTTAACAACCTTATTTTTCTCTAGTTTTATATCTTCAATCTGCTTTTCAAGCTCCAATATATTTTCTGGTACGTGAATGTTGGTAATGTGAACACGCGCTCCTGCTTCATCTAATACATCTATGGCTTTGTCTGGTAAAAAACGTTCAGTAATATACCGCTCACTCATATTTACACAAGCCACAATTGCTTCATCAGTGTAATCAACTCCGTGGTGACTTTCGTATTTCTCCTTAATGTTGTGTAATATCTCAACCGTTTCACTATTAGAAGCAGGGTTAATCATTACTTGTTGGAATCTACGCTCTAGTGCACCATCTTTCTCTATATATTGACGATATTCATCTAAAGTTGTTGCGCCGATACATTGTATATCACCTCTTGCCAATGCAGGCTTAAACATATTGCTAGCATCTAAACTACCACTTGCACCACCAGCACCTATAATTGTGTGAATTTCATCGATAAACAAGATTACATCTTTATTTTTCTCAAGCTCATTCATCACAGCCTTCATTCTCTCTTCGAACTGACCGCGATACTTAGTACCAGCAACCAGTGAGGCTAAATCAAGAGTAATTATTCTTTTGTTAAACAACACCCTGCTTACTTTTCTTTGGGTAATTCTTAGTGCTAATCCTTCAGCAATTGCTGTTTTACCTACACCAGGCTCACCTATTAGTATTGGGTTATTCTTTTTACGGCGACTTAATATCTGAGAGACGCGCTCTATCTCTTGCTCTCTACCTACTATTGGGTCTAATTTACCGTCCTCTGCAGCGCGGGTTAAATCTCTTCCAAAGGTATCAAGAACTGGGGTTTTGCTTTTTACGTCGCCTTTCCTACCTGAGCCTACGTTACCAGAAAATCCGCCCCTATCTTGCTCTCTTCCGAAGTCATCGTCTCCAGAATCAGCAGGGAATTCGCCCCTAGGTCCGTAATAATTATCTTCCAAATGTTCTTTAAAGCCATCATAAGTAACTGAAAATTGGTGGAGCAATTGTGCTGCAACATTTTCCTCATCACGTAGTACACTTAGCAGCAAATGCTCGGTCCCAATTATTTCGCTTTTAAAAATTTTAGCCTCAAGATAAGTTACTTTTAAAACTTTTTCGGCTTGTTTAGTAAGTGGTATGTTCCCTGTAATATCTTTATGAGAGGCCGTATTTTTTATGGCATCTTCTACAGCTTTTTTCAGTCTAGACAAGTCAACATCCATATTAGATAAGGTTTTGATGGCCTTGCCATCGCCTTCACGAATCAAACCCAGTAACAGATGCTCTGCTCCAATATAATCGTGGCCTAAACGGATGGCTTCCTCTCGGCTATAGCTTATTACATCACGTACTCTGGGTGAAAATTTAGCTTCCATTGAACTCAAAATTCTTCCTTTTTATTGTTTATAAATGAGATACAAGTTAGGTATTACCCTACCATCAACAACCACATAAACTAGATAATAGTTTTATTGGCATTCTTGACAATCAAAGTTAATCTACTTATACAACTAATGCTAATTGCAAAAGGTGTTCCCAATATTAAGTATTTATTTTAGCTGTCAACCTATTACTTCTTCTATTTTTTTCAGACAAAATCGGTTTAATTTTTATTTATGCACAAATTATCTACCCCTCATTATGGCTTTGGAATGCAATATATCTTTGCTATCCTTAAAAAATTTATGAATACGAATACACCAAATGGAAAATCAAAAAGACAATACTTGGAAGCCTAAAACTTTCGCAAAAACTAAATTTCAGACTGGAGACGTATCTCATTTACCTGGTAAAATGCCCCCACAAGCTCTAGAAATAGAAGAAGCTGTTCTCGGGGCATTAATGCTTGATAATCAAGCTGTAGGTGACGTTTTAGACATACTTATACCAGAAAGTTTTTATAAGAAAGAGCACGAATTAATATTTAAAGTAATTAGAGATCTTTTCACCAATTCTCAACCTATTGATATGTTAACGGTCGTGGCAGAATTGAGGAAACAAGACCTGTTAAACGCTGTAGGAGGACCAATAATAATTACTAATCTGACATCACGTGTCAGTTCGTCAGCGCACATAGAATATCACGCCAGATTGGTATCACAGATGTACACAAAGCGTCAATTAATATCGTTTGCTAGGTTAATAAATGATGCTGCTTTTGATGAAACCAACGATGTTTTTGACCTACTTGACAAAGCAGAACAAAGTTTATTTGATATAACAGAGTCTAACCTAAAGAGCAACACTGAGAAAATATCTGAACTATTAGCTCAAGCTACCCAGCAATTAGAAGAATTAAGAAAGAATGAAGGTAAGCTAAGTGGAGTACCTAGTGGGTTTACTGACCTAGATAGATTGACAGGTGGATTTCAAAACTCTGATTTAATAATAATGGCAGCTAGACCTGGTATGGGTAAGACTGCCTTTGTAATGAGTTTAGCAAGAAATGCTGCTGTTGACTTTGACAAACCTGTTGCCGTATTTAGTCTAGAAATGTCGTCCGTGCAATTGGTAATGAGGTTGATAAGTAGCGAGTCAGAAATTGAAGGTGATTCTTTACGCAAAGGAAATTTAGTTGACTATCAATGGACACAATTGCATAAACGTACTGAGAAATTAAGTCGAGCGCCAATATTTATAGACGATACCCCGGCCTTATCTACTTTTGATTTGCGTGCAAAATGTAGAAGGTTGAAGGCAAATAATAATATATCTATGGTAATTATAGACTATTTGCAGCTGATGAGCGGGGGTAAAGAGGGAAATAGGGAGCAACAAATCAGTGCCATAAGCAGGTCTCTTAAGGCTTTAGCTAAGGAATTGCAAATACCAGTTATTGCTCTTTCCCAGTTAAGCCGTCAAGTAGAAATGAGATCTGCAACTAGTAAAAGACCAATGTTAAGCGATCTAAGGGAATCTGGGTCTATAGAGCAAGATGCCGACCAAGTAATGTTTATATATAGACCTGAATACTATGGCCTAGATGTAGATGAAAACAATCAATCTACAGAGGGATTAGCTGAAATTATTATTGCAAAAAATAGGCACGGATCTACTCAAACAGTGAATCTGTATTACGAAAAAAAGTTTGCAAGGTTTCAAAACTCAGATAGCAATGGATTCTATGCGGCAGCTGGCTCTTCTAGCCATCAATTAGAAGACAATAATTCAGGATTTAAGGCTGCTATAACAAGAAAAAGCAGAATGAACGATGAAAATGATGTTTCAGCTAGCGATTCAGCCCCATTTTAAAATTCCACTTAGTCATCTGACCACATATCAATCAATGTTTGCAATTCGCCAGCAGTCTTCATATTTTTTTGGGCTAAGGCGAGTTGCTTTCCTTCTTTCGCTATTTGTATTGCTTTATAAAACGCATCGTGCTTTGTTAACAATTCAGCTAGAATATAATAAGCTGGTAAATACTTTGGGTGATTAATTACTAATTTATCTAACATATTGATAGCAGAAATATCATCATTTACAGAACGGTATTCTAATGCTAAAGCATACAATGAGAACTCATCATTCGGCTCATTTTCAAGAATTTTTAATAAAGCGTTAATTCTATTCGTAGGCTGGTTCAAATTTTTATATTTTTGCGTAAATAATAACTATAATAAAGAATGAAAATTCTTTTGTGTGCCAGTGTCACACCAGACACTACAGCAAAAATAAATTTTACTGCAGATAAAAAATCATTGGAGCAGGCCAATGTAACTTTCATACTTAATCCCTATGATGATCACGCGCTTGCTAGTGCTATGAACATTAAGGAAGCCAACAACGCATACCTTACGGTAGTTCACGTTGGTGATAAATCAGCTGAACCTATTTTAAGAAAGGTATTGGCTGTGGGTGCAGATGAAGCTATTCTGATAAATGCTACTCCCTATAATGCGCAGTATGTAGCACAACTAATAGCCGAAATAGTCAAACAAAATCAATATGATTTAATCATAACTGGTCGTGAATCTATTGACTTTAATGGCGCTGAGCTTTGTGATTTATTAGCTGAGTATGTTGGCATTCCTAGCATTGCCTATGTGTCTCACATTGATATCACACCTGATACAATAAAGCTTAAAAGGTTTATAGACGGTGGGGAGCAAAATTTAGAATTGGCCAATACCCCTATAGTTATATCTGCTACCAAAGAACTGGCTGAGCCTAAAATTCCGAATATGAGGGGAATAATGTCTGCTAAATCTAAACCATTAACAGTTCTTGAACCTACTAATCTTATCAATATGGTTGAACTGGTAGAATTTGAAGCACCAATCGCAAAAAGTGGTGTCAAACTAATTGAAGCTGAAAATGCTGGTCAATTAATAGACATTTTGCATAATGACATTAAAATCATTTAACAACAAAAAATTTAATTATGTCAGTATTAGTTTACGCTGAAAGTATAGATGGTACTTTCCATAAACCAGCTTTTGAAGCACTTACTTATGGGTTTGATTTAGCTGAAAAGCTTGGATTACCTTTACACGTGGTCAGCATATCAAATGTTGCCATCTCAAATATAGATGAATTAGGTAAATATGGAGCTACTCACTTCATAACCATAGTAGAACCTAAGTTACTTAATTTTTACAGTGGTTCATTTGCAACAGCATTATCAGCGGCTGTAAATCAGGTTAATGCGACAATTGTTATTTTATCTGCATCATTTGCCGGTAAATCTATTGCACCTAGGCTAGCAGCCAGATGGGGTGCATCAGTAGTAAATAATGTGTCTGGATTGCCAAACACAGAGGACGGATTCGTAGTAAAGAAATCAATTTATTCAGGCAAGGGTTTTGGATACTTTAACATCTTGGCTCCTAATAAAGTTATTAGCATCGGTATAAATTCTTACCACGTTACTGAACGCCAGGCAAATTTGACAACAGACGTGCTTAATGTTGAATTTTCAGCTCAAGATTTCCCGCTTACTGTCACTGAAACAGAAAGACAAAAAGGAAAAATAAACTTAACTGAGGCTGAACGTGTCGTATCTGCAGGTAGAGGTATGAAAGGTGCAGAAAACTGGGGAATGGTTGAGGAATTGGCAGATCTATTAAATGCAGCAACTGCTTGTAGTAAACCTGTTAGCGATGTAGGTTGGCGTCCTCATTCTGAACACGTAGGCCAAACTGGTATCACCATTGCACCTAATCTTTATATTGCCATTGGAATCAGTGGTGCAATACAGCATTTAGCAGGGGTAAGCAACAGTAAGGTGATTGTAGTAATAAATAAAGACAAGGATGCTCCATTTTTCAAAGCAGCAGATTATGGTATTGTAGGTGACGCATTTGATGTATTACCTAAGTTAATAGAAGCTGCAAAAAAAGTGAAAGCAAATAGCTAATGGCATCTGAAGACAATAAGATAGAACTCCAAATATTGGGGATTTCATCAGGGCAAATTGCCACATCATATACTTTAATATTAGAGGAAGTAGATGGCGATAGAAAACTACCTATTATCATTGGTGTATTTGAGGCTCAAGCTATTGCTATAGAAATTGAGAAGATAATACCAACCAGACCAATGACGCACGATTTGATTAAAAACCTCTCAGATTCGTTTAACATCACAATTAGAGAGGCAATAATTCACAAATTAGAAGAAGGAATATTCTTCGCCTATTTAATTTGCAATAATGGTACATCAGAAGAAGTAATAGACGCTAGAACCAGCGACGCTATTGCATTGGCTGTCAGGTTTAAGTGCCCAATTTATACCTACGAAAGTATAATGAACGAAGCTGGAATAACTTTAAATGAGGAGGATCAGCCTGAACCAGTTGCTAATAAAGAAAATACACCATCACCAAAGTCTAATAGGGAAAAGTCCCAAACTGATTATACTAGTATGGATAAATCAGAACTGGATCGACTATTGGAGATAGCAATTGAAGATGAAAACTATATAGTTGCTGCCAAGCTAAGAGACGAATTAACTAAAAGAGGCTTTAACTAAAGTTAGGAATATCTAACAACTGAGTGTATAGCCTTTCATTTAGATGAGCATAAACTATGGTAACTCCATTAGTCAGCATCATATAGTCAGCTCTATACTTATGCGCATACTGAGTTGCTTGTATTTGTGTTTGATTATTTATTTCAATAGTCGGACTTTTGCACTCTACAACTAGCCAAACTCCACCCAATTTATTATAGATTCTTATATCAGTTCGCTGTTTATTCAGTTTATTTCCAGAAGATTCTATATTAATGTATGAAGCAGGAACCTTCTTTATTTCCATTAAGAAGTGAATGACGTGTTGCCTTACAAATTCCTCAGGTGTTAACTTTACCCATATTTTTCGTATTACATCATATATTAATTTCGTTTCACCAGTGGATCTCAATTTCATTTCAAATTCAGGAAAACATAATTTCATATTAAAAACCATCTAAAATGGCAAGCCAATCATTTGAGCAAATTATAAAGTCGCTACAACAAAGAAAATACGAATCAGTCTATTTTCTGCACGGTACAGAATCTTATTTTATTGATGCCATATCTGACTTTATAGAAACTAATGTACTATCAGATGCAGAGAAAGGTTTTAACCAAGCAGTGTATTATGGTAAAGACATAAGCGATATGGATCTATACAATGCTTGCACGCGATACCCAATGATGAGCGAGCGGCAAGTAATAATAGTTAAAGAGGCGCAAAACTTTAAGGGATTCGATAAACTAGAAAAGTACTTTAGTCACCCAGTCACCAGCACCCTTTTGGTAATTGCTCACAAACAAAAAAGTCTGGACAAAAGGTTGAAAACCTATAAAGTTATTGAGAAAAATGCAGTAATGTTTGAGTCTAAAGCATTGCCAGAGGCAAAGTTGAATGACTTTGTAAAGATGCAAGCTGAAATAAATAAAGTAGTAATTCAAGCGGAGGCAACTAATTCCCTAATAGAATTTGTTGGCGACCAATTAGATACTTTGGCAAATGCTGTAACAAGATTAAGTTCTGGGTTATTAGAAGGCAATAATGTAATTAATAAACAAATGATTATTGATAACATCAGCAAAACAAGAGACTATACCTTATTTGACTTAAATAGAGCATTATCTAGTAGAAATCATAACCAGATTGCAAATCTATCTAATTACTTTTCTATTAACCATAAGGAGTTTCCTATGCCCTACATAGTAGGTACAATGTATTCTTTTTTCTCAAAAGCTTTAGCATTACATTTAAGTAAAAGCACCAGCGATGACACCTTTAAACAGTTGGGCATTAACCCTTGGGGCAAAAATGAATACCTAAATGCCATTAAAAACTATGGACACAAACTTATTAACATTATGCAATTAATCCAAGAATACGATCTTCGATTTAAAGGTGTAAATGATGCCGGCACAGAAGATTCAGAATTAACTAGAGAGTTAATCTATAGAATTCAGTATCTGTAGTTTATTGCTAACTAGATTGCGCTTGTATTCATTACAGTAGCTTCACCTTTTACAGTAGCTTCACCATCTTTCTTACCTTGTAATATGGTCTCAACAGTTGCTCTATGCTTTTCTTTATTTACTTCAATTACAGTAAATACAGCCTCATAGTCAGTATCTACATACATTGGCTTTACAAATGCCATACTTTGTTTTAAATAAATAGTCCCTTCACCTGGGAATAATGTTCCGAATACTTTTGAGAATATAGCTCCACCTAAAAACCCGTGTACGATAGGAACTTTAAACATAGTAGTTGCTGCATATTCTGCATCTAAATGGATTGGGTTTTTGTCACCTGTTACTTGCGCAAATAAGGCTACTTCCTCTTGAGTAAACTTGAAATCGTGACGGTAAATCTGTCCTTGTTCTATCATTATAGTTAAAATACTTTAATACGTAAATATAGTTACGATATTAAGAAATAGACTTTACTATAATGTTAAATAGGTAAATTAATTTACCAAATGAATAGCTTAACCATTTGATTACACGATGTTTATATATTGATAATATATATTACTACCTTTGCAACATATTTTAATACATACTTAAAAACAATGGAAAATAATCAATCTTACTTTGATAACTGGATGAAAAACCAGAGAGATATTTTAGACCAATGGAACAATATGAGTTCTACTGTACGCGAACAAACAAATATGGATACTTTTTTCCAAAAGGGTCAAGAGTGGATGAATAAGTTCAATCAAACTGTAGAAGATACTGCGGCAAATGGTCGTACCAAAATGGACGAAAATGTTAACAATCAAAAAGAAATGTGGACCAAAATGATGGATAATTGGAACAGTTGGCAGAATAGTTTGAATGAAAATATGATGAATTGGTCTAAGAATTTTAATGACCAATATGTAAATAATGCTACTCAAAACTTTACCGAAACTGCAAAAAATTGGCAGAATGAAATGATGAATTCTACACAAAACTGGTCTAAAAATATGACGGGTAATATTACAAACCCATTTGATATGCCAAATATGGTGAATTCAACTTCGCACAACGCTTATAAGTCTATGCAAAGTGGTATGGAAGCCTACCAAATGATGGCTAAAATGTGGCAACCAATGTTCGAAAAAATGAACGTAAACGGATGGAATGCAGACGAGTTTCAAAAAATGGTAGATATGAATCAATTTAAATCATACTTAGACAAAGTATTTGATTTGAATCAAGTAAACATCAATATGAATAGCCTAATGAACAATTGGAGTAAAACAATGATGTCTATGAACAATCCTGAAATGATGCAGAATATTCAGAATTCTATGAACGAAATGGTGTTACCACAAATGAATAATATGAGTGGTATGATGCAAGAAATGCAAAAGAATTTTACAGCTATGGTTGCGCCATTTTCTAAACTAATGCCTGATGATAAGAACCGTCAAATGATGGAGAAAATAGCTGACGTTAGCAAAAACTATACTGATGGTTTTCAAAAACTAACTGAACTACAATATCATATTTATCACAAAGGTCAAAATGCTCTTGATAACTTTATGAAAGTAGTGACCGAGAAATATGAAAATGGCGACAAATTCAAAGATTTCAATGATATGTATAGTGAGTGGTTAAACCAAAGTGGTAAATCATTTGAAGAATTATTCGCTACAGATGAATACAGTAAACTTCAAGGTGACCTAGTAAATATATCTGCTGATATAAAAGCTAAAAATTCTGAAGTTATGGAAATAATGATGGAGCCATTACCATTAGTACGTAAGTCTGAAGCTGATGAAATCTATTTGAGCAACTATGACTTGCGCAAACGTATTCACAGCCTAGAAAAAGAAATGGAAGCAATGAAGACTACCCCTAACCATCAAGAGCCAATGGTACACAATCCTAACCCTATTCACCACGAAGAAGCTACTACTACTACACCAGAACCTCAAGAAGTTGCAATTAAGCCAGTTAGCAATTCTAAAACTGCTAAAAAAGCATAAATGTCAGAAAATACGGAAGAATTAAAAAACCCAATGGACACCTGGGTTGATATGCTACAAAAAATGGCTAAAGGGTATGAAAACCTTAGTCAAATTGAAAATGTAGATGTAGCCACAGCTCAGAAAGAACTGGTTTGGCAGTTAGACAAGGTTAAAATGTACCATTATAAAAATGATGCTGAAATAAAAGTTAAAACACCTGTTTTAATTTCTTATGCCTTGGTAAATCGTCAGGATATGATGGACATCCAGCCAGATCGCAGCTATATTAGAAATTTATTGAATTTAGGACTTGATATTTATATGATGGATTGGGGCTACCCTACCCAAGCTGATAAATTTTTGACATTAGACGATTATATAGAAATGTATTTGAATGACGGGGTTGACTTCATCAGAAAATCTGAATCTATAGATAAAATCAATTTAATGGGTATTTGTCAAGGTGGTACGTTTAGCGTGATATATGCTGCGCTACATCCTGAAAAAATAAAGAATCTAATTACCCTAGTCACTCCAGTTGACTTCAGTAAAAACGATGGTCTCCTTATCCGTTGGTCACGTGATATGAACTTTGATACTATTGTTGATAGTCAAGGTACAATAAATGGCGATTTCTTAAATGCCGGTTTTTCTATGTTGAAACCAATGATGCAAGCTGGAAAAATGATGAACTTAATGAACATCATAGATGATAAAGATAAACTGATGAACTATTTGAGAATGGAAAAATGGATAAACGATAGTCCTAATCAAGCAGGTGAATGTTACAGAAGGTTTATGAAAGAATTGTATCAAGAAAATAAATTAGCTGAAAATAAATTAATCATTGAGGGTAAGCTGGTTGACTTGAAAAATCTTAATATGCCACTATTAAATATTTACGCATCAGAAGACCACTTGGTACCGCCTAGTGCATCAATTGCACTAAATGATTTAGTAGGTAGTACTGACACGGAATTATATAAATTTCCAGGTGGACATATCGGTGTTTTTGTTGGGGGTAGATCTCAAAAAGAATTAGCACCAGCAGTAGAATCTTGGTTAAAATCAAGAGATAACTAGTTTATTTTTTTAAAAAAATATTATCGGCCCTGCTTCTTAACAAATGGAGCAGGGTTTTTTGTTATTCAATATGGCTGTTCAAATCCATCATAAATTTAATATTGACTATACTCTATCTGGTCAAGGCATCTCAATTCTATTTATTCACGGCTTAGATAGCGATAGCAGAATATGGAAGAGTTGGGTAACTCATTTCTCTTGTTCACATCATTGCATAAATATAGATTTGCCAGGACACGGCAGTTCGGAAATACAAGATCTTAATTTCAATTTTCAAGATATATGTAAATGCATTAAGGATTTAGTACTACAAAATACTAGTAATAAAATTCAAATAGTCGGTCATAGTTTAGGTGCGCAATGTGCTACTTGGTTTCAGCTATATTATCCTGAACTAGTCGAAAAGCTAGTTCTTATATCTCCAGCTGGTATGGAAGTATTTACCAGATGGGAAATAGTCGGACTACAACAAATGGTACAGTTAATACCTGGCTCAGAAGCTTTGATGAAATTAACCAAAGATGATATTATAGCAGGGCAAATTAATGGATGTATGTCAATGAAATATATGAAATTCTATGTTGGACTCATAACAGCCAACCCAATACTTAACGAATTGCAAAAAGTAAAGTGCCCCGTACACCTTAGTTATGGTTTAGAAGATAAATTAATTCCCAATAAGGTATTTCATAGAAATTTAAGTATTAAAGATGTATATAGAAGTGCCGTAACAAGACTGCATAGTTACAAAGGCATTTTGCTTAAGAATTCTGGCCACTTTAGCCTGATAGATAGGAAAGAGAAATTAATAGAATCTGTAGATGCATTTATTGCCTTGTAATTATTGGTATTCCTGTTTAATATTAGGCTTTAGCAATTGTACCTTTGTTTTCGGACTGATATGATATCCGGACATAAAATATTTAAATCTTACAGTAATTTAACCATTTTAAAAGGGGTTGATTTACACGTAGAACACGGTGAAATAGTCGCTATAGTTGGTGCAAGCGGTGCAGGAAAAAGCACCTTGCTCCAAATATTAGGAACACTAGAGGCACCTGATAATGGCTGGATAGAAATTAACCACATTGACCCAAATAAACTAAGTAGTAAAAAACTAGCTGAATTTAGAAATAAGCATATTGGTTTCATATTTCAATTTCATCATTTATTGCCAGAGTTTACTGTATTAGAAAATGTATCAATACCTGGCTATATAGCTGGGCGTAAGAATGCCGAGCTTAAGTCAGCAGCTATAAATTTGTTAGAAATATTGGGTGTAGCAGATAAAGCCAATACCAAACCAAGTGTGTTAAGTGGTGGTGAACAACAAAGAGTCGCTATAGCTAGGGCATTGATTAATAGCCCTTCAGTTGTATTGGCAGATGAACCAACTGGAAACTTAGATAGTCAGAATGCAGAATTACTTCATAGCCTAATTCATAAGTTACGAGCTGAATTAAATCAAACATTTCTGATAGTAACCCATAACACTGCACTTGCAGAAATGGCAGATAGACAATTGAAAATGGCAGATGGTATAATTGTGAACAACAAGAAATCATAGTATTGTGAGAATATTAGCGATAATACCTGCTAGGTTGAGCAGTACCAGATTGCCAAATAAGCCCTTGTGTATAATCGGTGATAAGCCAATGGTACTTCACGTGTATGATGAAGTAGTCAAGGCAAATATTGCAACAAAAGTATATATAGCTACTGACCACGAGAGCATTCAATCTATAGCAAAAAATCACGGTGCTAATGTGATGTTTACTGATGAAAATCACGAGAATGGAACTGAACGATGTTGCGAGGTTGTGAATAATTTGGAGGCATTAGGGCAAGAATTTGACTTAGTTATAAATATACAAGGTGATGAACCTTTTATTAGCCAAGAGCCGCTTCTCACATTGATAAATGTATTTCAAAGGAATACCGAAGCAGATATAGCAACACTATATCAAAATTTTATAAATGAAGAAGAGTTACTAAGCACAAATACAGCTAAAGTAATTTTAAACAAGGATAATAAGGCACAATATTTTTCCAGATTACCGATACCATTCGCTAGAAACGGAGCCATTAACCTTGATTCATATCACAAGCATATTGGAATATATGCGTATCGTGTTAAGGCTTTGAAAGAAATAGTACAATTACCAGTATCACTCTGGGAAATGCAAGAAATGCTGGAACAACTTAGATGGCTATACAATGGCTATGACGTGTATTTGGCTGAAACAAACTACATAATGATAAGTGTAGATACACCTGACGACCTGCAGAAGGCTAGAATGCACTATGAACAAATGAAAACACTGAAATCCATATAATTAAAAATTAATACAATGTCAAAGACTAAATATATATTCGTTACAGGGGGTGTTAGCTCCAGTTTGGGAAAAGGAATTATAGCTGCCAGCCTAGCTAAATTGCTACAGGTGCGTGGATATAGTGTAACAATTCAAAAATTTGATCCATACATAAACGTTGATCCTGGTACTCTAAACCCTTATGAGCACGGCGAATGTTTCGTAACTGATGATGGAGCAGAAACAGATTTAGATCTTGGGCATTATGAGCGGTTTTTGAATATAGCTACCAGTCAAGCAAATAATGTAACTACTGGTCAGGTATATCAGACTGTAATCCAAAAGGAGAGAAAAGGAGAATATTTAGGCAAAACTGTGCAGGTAGTTCCGCACATTACAGACGAAATCAAAATGAGATTTCAAAAATTAAGTAAGTCTGGCATATATGATATTATTATAACTGAGATAGGTGGTACTGTGGGTGATATAGAGTCACTACCATATATAGAGTCACTTAGACAAATGCGATATGAGAAGGGAATTCACAACTGCTTAGTTATTCACCTTACCTATATACCGTTTCTAAAAGGAGCAGGAGAATTAAAAACAAAACCTACACAGCATAGCGTAAAAACTATGTTAGAAACAGGTGTACAACCTGATATATTGGTATGTAGAACAGAATACCCTATCCCTAAAGATATGCGTAAGAAATTGGCCCTGTTTTGTAACGTTAAGCCAAATGCTGTAATTGAAGCCATAGATGCTAATAGCATATACGAAGTACCGTTACTAATGCAAAAAGAAAACTTAGACAAGGTAGTTTTAGCTAAGTTAAAATGGGGATTAAAGCAAGAGCCAGATCTAAGTAATTGGAAAGAGTTCTTAGACAAGCTAGTACATTATAATCACGAAATACATATAGGGCTAATAGGAAAATATACTGAACTACCTGATGCCTATAAATCTATAAATGAATCATTCATACACGCTGGTGCAGCTAATAATGTAAAAGTTAGGGTACAATACATAAGCAGTGAAAAATTAAAGTCTGATAACATTGCACAACACTTAGAGTTATTGGATGGTGTACTAGTTGCTCCTGGATTTGGAGAGCGTGGTATAGAAGGAAAGATTCTCGCTATTGAATATGTGAGAGAGCATAGTATCCCGTTTTTTGGAATTTGCCTAGGTATGCAGTGTGCTGTAATAGAGTTTGGTAGAAATGTACTAAAACTTAGTCAAGCACATAGCACAGAAATGGACCCTAAGACACCTTCACCTGTTATCGACATAATGGAGGAGCAAAAGGAGAAGACTGCTAAAGGTGGAACTATGAGGTTAGGCGCCTACCCTTGCGAATTGGTAAAAAACACCCTAGCGCACAAAATATATGGTCAGAACGTAATAATGGAGCGACATAGACACCGATTTGAATTTAATAACAAGTATCGTGACCAATATGAAAAAGCAGGCTTAAAAATGTCTGGAATAAATCCTGTAAGTAAATTGGTAGAGATAATTGAGATTAAAGCTCACCCGTTTTTCTTAGGGGCACAGTTTCACCCTGAACTAAAGAGTACTGTAGACAATCCACATCCAATATTTTTAGCATTTGTAAAAGCTGCTGCAGATAGAAAACTACACAGAGATAAGCAATCTAATGTAGCAATAGAGTCAGAAGTTCTGGTATCTTAATTATCAGCTATATGAGCCTCATATTCACGAATGCTATTGATAATTATATCTGTAGCTTCGTTTAATTGAGATTCGGTTATAACCAATGGTGGCGCAAACCTGATGATATTCCTATGGGTTTGCTTGGCAAGTACACCATTTTTCATCATCACTTTACATAGTTCCAGTCCAGCGTGCTCATTGTGATTGTCATAAACCTTTATGGCATTTAGCAATCCCTTGCCTCGCACTGTTGTAACTATTCCCGTACCTATTAGTGTTTCTAATTTAGCTCTGAATATTTGGCCCAATCTGAAAGCATTTTCTGCTAGGTTTTCATCTACTAATATTTTCAAAGCCTCAAGTGCTACAGCCGCCGCCAATGGATTTCCACCAAAGGTAGAGCCGTGTTCTCCTGGCTTAATTGTCAGCATTATTTCATCATTAGCTAATACTGCAGATATTGGCAACATACCCCCTGATAATGCCTTACCTAATATAAGAATGTCGCCTTTTACACCATCATAATCTTGTGCTAACATTTTCCCCGTCCTAGCTAATCCAGTCTGAATTTCATCGGTCATAAACAGCACATTATGTCTGGTGCATATTTCTCTAACCTTAGCTAGGTAACCATCTTGAGGAACTATTACCCCAGCTTCTCCTTGCATTGGCTCAACTAAAAATCCACACACTTCTGGCATTTTCAATGCCTCATCTAATGCTTCAGTATCGTCAAATGGGACCATAAAAAAACCTGGCATAGTCGGACCAAATCTATCTCTGGTAAATTTATCTGTACTGAATGATAAGATTCCAGTAGTTCTACCGTGAAAATTATTTACTGCTACTACGATTATGGCTTTATTTACGGGAATTTGTTTCACATCATAGCCCCATCTACGGGCTAGTTTTACGGCAGTTTCCACAGCTTCAGCACCGCTATTCATCATCAGAACTTTATCATAGCCAAATAGTTCAGCCATATATTGCTCTGTAGGTCCAAGTTTGTCATTATAAAATGCCCTGCTGGTCAGAGTTAGTACATTAGCTTGATCTTGAATAGCTTTAACCAATCTTGGGTGACAATGACCTTGATTTACAGCACTATATGCACTTAAAAAATCAAAATAATGCTTCCCTTCTACATCATACATATCTACACCAGAGGCACTACTTATCACTACAGGCAATGGCTTGTAGTTGTGGGCCCCATATTTACCCTCTAAATCTATAAGTTCCTGTGATGTCATAAATCCTATATCCTCTAATGTGTCAGTGTACATATAGCAAATTTACGTGTTTAAATTAAGCATCTTGACGATATTGCTCCCACATTTTCAAACAGTACCCTATATATTCATAGAGTTCATCTTTACCTAATTTATCATCGACTGATGTTTTAATTAATTTAGGAAATTCTTCCCACACTTCCGCAAGTTTCTCTTGATAACTGGAGTACCATTTCTCATATTCTACAGCTTTTATTCTGTCTGCTTTAGTAGCTACTATACAAAATGGGATGGAACGCTCGCCCAACCAGTTTATCATATCTATGTCTAACTTTTGAGGTGGTATAGAGCAATCTATTAGAAGAAATACATTTACTAGTTGTTCTCTTTTATTTAAGTAAACTTTAGACCTTGCCTCCCACTCTAATCGTTTAGTTTGTGCAACAATGGCGTAACCATAGCCAGGTAAATCAACTAAATGCCAGGCATCATCTACCTTAAAGTAGTTCATTAGCTTTGTTTTACCGGGTTTGCTACTCACTTGTGCCAAACCAGACTTCTGTGCTAAGAAATTGATTAGTGAAGATTTACCAACATTACTCCTGCCTATAAAGGCAAATTCTGGAATATTATCGGTTGGACATTCCTTAATAGATGGGGCACTTTTAACAAAAACTATAGAATCCAAGGTGGCATACTTTAGCTACAAAGGTACAGCACTACTTATCAGGTCTTATCTTTGCTTATATTCATTTATAGTAAGAATATAAAATAGTTAGATAAAAATATAGAATGGTAAAACCTGATAACAAAGCAGATACAGGAAAGAAAGAACAGGTTCAACAAATGTTTGATGATATATCGCCAAAGTATGACCTATTAAATAGGGTGTTAAGCTTGGGAATTGACATAAAGTGGAGAAAACGTGTAGTTGAAATATTAAAACCACATAAACCATCCTACATACTAGATGTAGCTACTGGCACAGCAGATCTTGCCATTTCTATGATGGAATTAAATCCTTCTAAAATTGTTGGTGTTGACATCAGCCAAGGAATGCTAAATAAAGGGAAAATAAAGCTGATAAACAAAGGTTTAGACAGCGTGATAACTCTACAACAGGGTGATTCTGAAAATTTAAACTTTGTTGACAATACATTTGATGCAATCACAGTGGCATTTGGTGTAAGAAATTATGAAAATTTACGTTTAGGTCTTAGCGAAATGCTGCGAGTATTAAAACCAGAAGGTATTTTAGTAATTTTAGAATTTTCACAACCAAAAAACAAATTATTTGGCTCTATTTACAGATTTTATTTTAACAATATTTTGCCAGCAATCGGAAAGTTGATTTCTAAAAATGCTAAAGCATACACCTATTTACCACAATCTGTAGGTGCGTTCCCTTATGGTGATGAAATGCTGAACATTTTAAATGAGATAGGCTATAAAAATACAAAATGCGAAGAATTAACAATGGGAATAGCTTCAATATACGAAGCTTCAAAATAAGTTTAGTTTGCCTACTACTTCTTAGCAATTTGGGCAAAGCTCAGTCAAAAGACAGTAAACTGTTTTATGATTATGCTAGAACATTTCACTTTGGCTTTACCATAGGGACTAATCTAGCTGGTTTTAAATATGAAATGAGTCCGGCTTGGTATTCTAAAAAGATTGATACATTTAATAGTGTAAGTTTTGAGAAAAGTCCAGGCATCACTTTGGGTGGGGTTATGAATTTGCACTTAGGTAAGTCTGAACTTATGGAGCATTTTGACCTAAGATTCATTCCAAGTTTAGTATTGTCTAGCAGAAAAGCTGTCTTCACTGTAAACGATAATTCGTTTAAAATAGACAAACCCGTAGAGAGTGCCATAATTAATCTACCACTTTTACTTAAATTTAAGTCTGATAGATTTGGATCAATACGATTTTACACTATTGCTGGTTTGGCTTACGGGTATGATTTGAGTAGTGATAGCAAGTCAAATAACAATAAATTGTCTAACAGTATTGCCATAGGTCCATCTAATTTTAATTACGAATACGGACTTGGACTAGACATTTATTTCCCTTTCTTCAAGTTTAGTCCAGAAATAAAATGGAGCAGAGGTTTTAATGATTTAAAGGTAAGCGATGAGGGTAATTATAATGGCTCTTTTAAAAGTTTAAAGAGTCAGATAGCTTTTATAAGCCTGTATTTTGAGGGTTAAGTTTTATTTACCTAATATTAAGGTACGGTATAAATAAATAATAGCTTTGTTTGTAACTACAAAATTTATTTAAAGCAATTCATTTTACATTATGCCTACTTTTTTAATCGTCATTGTCATTCTTTTTACACTATTTATCATCATAGCTGGTGCTAAAGTAATAAGACCTACCCATCGTGGACTAATAGAACGTTTTGGTAAATACAGAAAATTTGCCCATCCAGGACTCCACATCATTTTGCCATTTATAGATAAAATGGTACAAATAAATGTAACTGAGAAAATGGTAGATGCGCAAAAACAAGAAATCATCACCATCGACAATTTAAATGCTCACGTAGATGCGCAAGTTTATTATAAAATTAGAGAAGATGAAATCAGTGTAAAGAACTCTCAATATAATGTTCAAAACATAGAAAGCCAAATAGTAAACCTAAGTAGAACCACATTGAGAAATATAATTGGTACGCTGACACTGAAAAGTGCTAACAGCGAAAGAATGAGGATAAATAAAGATTTGGTTTCTGTACTAAAAGATGAAACCTCTAGATGGGGAATAGATATAGTACGTGCAGAACTGAAAGAAATAGACCCACCTAAAGATGTACAAGACACTATGAATAAAATAGTGAAAGCTGAAAATGAAAAAGTTGCTGCAATAGATTTTGCAACTGCACTAGAAACTCAAGCTGATGGTCAACGTAGGGCAGAAATTAAAAAAGCTGAAGGTGTAAAACAAGCAGCAATACTAGAAGCAGAAGGTAAGGCTGAGGCACTAAGGCTGGTAAATGAAGCAGCCGAAAAATACTTTGTAGGTAATGCGCAAATGCTTAGACAAATAGAAGCTGTAGAGAAAAGTTTGACTTACAATACCAAAATATTAATACCCAATAATGGCAGTTTCGTTAACATAATTAACGATATGGTTGGCACTACAGATACAATTAAATCTGAAGTAGATACAGGAAAAGGATACAGACCAGATGGTAGTTATAAAGTATAAGGCTAGCATTAGAAATTAAAAGTAAAAAGGCTTAGAGTTTTAATTCTAAGCCTTTTCTATTTGCAGTACACTTATTATAATAAGTTAATTACTTAGCATAAGCTATTGCTCTTTTCTCTCTAATTACAGTTATTTTTATTTGACCAGGATAGGTCATTTCAGTTTGTATTTTATTAGAGATGTCCATAGCCAAAGAATCTGCTGACTCATCTGTCACCCTATCACTTTCAACTATTACACGAAGCTCTCTACCTGCTTGTATTGCATACGATTTTTGAACACCATCGTAGCTCATTGCAATTGCCTCTAAATCTTTTAGACGCTTAATGTATGATTCAAATACTTCGCGTCTTGCACCTGGTCTTGCACCACTAATTGCATCACATACTTGTATAATAGGTGATATTGCATCAGTCATTTCCATTTCATCGTGGTGGGCACCTATCGCATTTATTATTGATGGATGCTCTTTATATTTCTCAGCTAATTTAGCACCTAATAATGCGTGTGGTAATTCTGGATCGTCCTCACTTACTTTACCTATATCGTGTAGTAATCCAGCTCTTTTAGCCATCTTAGCATTTAGCCCCATTTCTGAAGCCATAATGGCGCAGAAATTTGCTACTTCTCTACTGTGTTGTAGCAAGTTCTGACCATAACTACTTCTATATCTCATTTTCCCCACAAGTTTTACCAACTCAGGGTGCAGGTTATGAATTCCTAAGTCAATACAAGTACGCTCTCCTATTTCTATAATTTCTTCTTCTAACTGCTTTCTTGTTTTTTCTACAACTTCTTCAATTCTAGCAGGGTGTATTCTACCATCGCTTACCAGTCTGTGTAGGGCAAGCCTTGCTACCTCTCTTCTCACACTGTCAAATGCAGATAAAATGATAGCCTCTGGTGTATCATCAACTATAATTTCTACTCCAGTTGCTGCCTCTAGTGCTCTGATGTTTCTACCCTCTCTTCCTATTATTCTACCTTTTACCTCGTCACTCTCTATGTTAAATACAGATATGGCGTTGTCAATAGCTTGCTCTGTAGCAGATCGTTGTATGGTTTGCAAAATGATTTTCTTAGCCTCCCTGTTTGCAGTTAATTTGGCTTCGTCTAGTATTTCCTTTATTTGTACTTTACTGTGAGACCTAGCTTCCTCTTTCATACTTTCTACTAACTGCAATTTTGCCTCTTCACCACTTAATCCAGCTATATTTTCAAGTTGTGTAACCTGCTGTTTGTGCATTTTATCAACTTCATCTTGCTTTATGGTAAGTCCCTCTCTAATAGAGGTAATTCTGTTACGCTCATTGTCTAAGTCGCCTTCTTTCTTCTTATACTCGTTTAAGCTTTTATTTAAATCTTTTTCTTTCTGAATAATTCTATTTTCAGTGTTGACTATTTCAGCCTTACGCTTATTGGCTTCTCTGTCTTGTTCCTCCTTCATAGTCCGGAACTTATTTTTCATTTCTAGTTGCTTCTTTTCATCTAACAACTTTAGGCGTTCTTGCATTTCTGACTCTAGTGCGGTCTTTCTATCCTGTAGCAAAACATCGTTATTCTTGTTTTTAGTTGTAAATAAACTTTTTGCTATAAGGAATGCAACCAGCGCGCCGATTACCAAACCTATTCCAATACCAATTACTATCTCCATATATTATTATATTTAGACAAGTTATCAGTGGTAAAAAATTAACCGAAATGTTTGAAAACTAAGACTATAGATTGTTTTCGATTTGGTCACTTAGTACAGAAAGCTGAGTACCAATTTCTTGATTGTTTAGCTCTGTATCTTTCTCATTTTTCAACAACTCTAATGCAAAATGTAAAGCAACTAGTGGCATTAGGCTATTGTTATTTGGTATCGAAAAATCTTCTCTATATTTATTTAACCGTTGATTAACAGATTTAACTGCCAATTGAAGTAAATCTAATTCATCTTCATCTGCCTTAAGTGGAAATGAAATACCTCCAATATTAATCGTGACGGATACTTGCTTTTTCATTCATAGCGGTCTTTATTTCCAGTTCATCTAAGTATTCGTTCATCTCATCAATGTAGTTAGTCATTTGATGCTCAACAAACTTCAACCTCTCAGAATTACCATCTGACAAAGACTTGCTTTTTGACAAATTTAATTCATTTTTTAATGGAATGTTAATTAAAGTTTTTTCGCTTATATTTTTCTCTAATTCCAATGTTTTTTCACGCAAAGACACATTTTCTAACCTTACAGTATGCAGTTGACTTATTAGACTATCTATGTTTTTCTTTAATCTAACTATTTGATATTCTAATATATTCATATAATGCCTATGCTCTAAGTGTAATTTGAAGCTTTTCTTGAAGTGTTTTAATCACTTTACTAATTCCTAAATCTACTACTTTATCACTTAAGGTTGCGTTTTTATCCTCAAACTTTAACCTAATACCTACGCTTACTTTGTTGCTATCCATTTGTTTGCCCTTATATACGTCAAATACTGATAAATCTTGTAAATGAATGATATTTAACCCTTTAATTATAGCTGATATTTCCTCATATTTTACTTGAGCTGGTACTGTTAGTGCCAAGTCCCGCTCTACAAATGGGTATTTAGAAAGTCTTTTAAATTCAAATTCATTCGCAGAGTCTAAGTTCAACACAGATAAATTTACACTTGCATACCATATATCATTTTGCAAATCTTTTTCACTTTTACTAGCAATATTTCTGATTTGACCAATTACCTTTTTCTTATTTAAAATGTTAACTGAGTCTTCAACTTCAGCATAACTAATTCGTACAGTAGAGCTTAATCCCAATATGGCAAACTCTAATAGACCTGCTACACTATAAAAATCTAGTGTTTCTGTCTTTTTACTCCAATGGCTTGATTGCAGTGCTTGACCGTCTAGCCAAATAGACAAATAAGTTACTTCTTTATAGTCAGCATTTTCCAATTTACTAAAATTGCCAATGTTAAATAAACCAAAATCAAATTGTTTCCGATTTTGATTATAAATAACTGACTTAAGCCCTGGTGAATATGGGTCAGTATAAAGTGCTGCAAGTTCCTCACTCATTGGGTTAAGCAATGGTATTTGTTCTGGATTCTTTGTATCTAATATACCAAAACTAAGGTATTGAGATTCAAACAGCCCCAGACTACTAAGTCTTTGTTTTAGTTGATTTAGTTTCTCGTATCTAGCCGACGTTGCAGTGTGTTCAATTTGATATGCAATAGACGATGATGCAGAAACATTATCTAGTCCGTGAATTCGAAGTACTTCTTCTACGACGTCTATTGGTCTCGTAACATCTACTTTAAAGTGAGGTATTGTCAAGTACAACTTATTATCAAGTTCCTTTACCTGAATTTTAAGCCTTTGCAATATATCTATTATTTCTTCTTTTGCTAATTCTTTTCCAATTACCTGATTTATGTAATTAGTTGTTATTTGTATTAGTATTGCATCTGGCAATGGTATTGGAATTAAATCCATTAGCTTACTGTCTATTTTTGCTAGGCTTATAGCTAAAATGTTTTGAATGCTGAGCATTGCAGCTTGGGTAATTCCTATTGGATCTATTCCGCGTTCGTATCGCCAAGATGCATCGGTATTAAGTCCGTGATATTTTGCTGAATTTCTAATGGTGTTAGGATTAAAATAAGCAATCTCTAATAAGATTCTTTTTGTTTGAGGTGTAATTCTACTATTATATCCACCCATAATGCCTGCAAGTGCCAATGGCTTAACCTCATCGGCAATTACCAAATCTTGTGCGGTTAACTTTCTGACTGCACCATCTAATGTTAATAACTCTTCATTTTGATGTGCCTTTCTGACTATTATGCTACCCAAAACAGTATCTGCATCAAAAGCGTGCAGTGGTTGGCCAACATCAAAAAGTATAAAATTTGTCAAATCGACTATATTATTTATTGACTTGACACCAATTACAGACAAAAAATTCTTTATCCAATCGGGTGATTCTGTAATGTTTACATTATTAAACAAAATACAACAATACCTAGGGCAATCCTGAACAGCTTGAATTTCTACTTTATAATCTTTTGTTGATTCTGCTATATTTTCCAGTGCTAACTCTTTTAAGTCAATCCTTAAATAGGCTGATAAATCTCTAGCAACACCGTAATGATTTGATGCATCTACCCTATTTGGTGTTAGTCCAATTTCTATGGTAGTATCCTCATATTTATGTATGAATTCAGATAATAATGCCCCAACCTGATATTCAACTGGTAACACCATTATTCCTTCGTGATTATCACTTAGACCGATTTCGTCTTCGGCGCAAATCATTCCTTCGCTTTCTTGTCCTCTTATTTTGGTCTTTTTTATTACAAAGCTGTCACCTGCTGTTGGTACTATTGTAGTACCTACTGTAGCTACGGGTACGTTTTGACCTACTTCTAAATTGTTTGCACCACATATTATGTTTAGTATTTTGCCGCTACCCACATCTACTTTAGTTAAGTTTAACTTATCAGCATCTGGATGTTTTGTAATTTCAAGTATCTTACCTATTATAATGCCTTGCACTGCAATAGGTAGCGTTGTAAATGGAGAGGTCCCCTCTACTTCTAATCCTATGGTAGTTAGTGCGTGACACATTACTTCTAATGAAATAAAAGTACCTAAATGTGTATTAATTCTGTTGTATGAAAACTTCACCTGCTGTTGTCTCTATCTGTATTTGCGATAAAGATGCAAAGTAACCCTAATGGGCTAAATAATTACAGACTTTAATTCATTTTACTACTCATTTCATACTTACGTTCTCCGACACTTACTTCAGTATTCAATTTGTTTTCAATTGGAGGAATGGGGCAATATGAATTGTTGCTGTAAGCACACCAGGGGTTATAAGCATAGTTAAAGTCAATAATTACCTGATTTCCTTGTGTATATTCTACTTCTATATATCTGCCTCCGTGATAGCTTGTTTTATTGTTAGTAAGGTCAGTAAACATTAATTCTAAATATCTTTTCTGTTCCTCACTTTTAAATTCTTGTGGTTGAATTCCTGTCAATTGAAATTCCTGTCCATTAAGTTTAAACTTCAATTCAGCAACTTTTAGATACTGCTCTGAAGATCCATTACTCATCATTAGTGTAAATGGTCTAGGTGGTGATATTCTATTTACTTGTGCTACCACCCTGTAGTTAGAGTCTGGTTTGTAATAACTAAGACCATAAAACTGTACTCTTTCACTGCGTTGAATGGGTGACGAAGGGTCTAATTTATAAAGAGAATCTTTTGTGTATCTGTATTTTAGTATCCGTCTGTGATATGGATCTGTATCTTCCATTTGGCAGGCAATTGCCCCGACTAATGCCAAAAATAAAACTGTAAATACTATATATAATTTTTTCAATGAACTCATTTTTTTGATTTTATAAAACAGAATCTTCGTGCGCCTGCAATACAACCTTATCGTCTAAAGAATTAAAATTTAATATGCTCACTATTTTAATGCCTTGCTCTCTCCATTTTGAATCAATAGATGTCGTGAAACTTAAAAGAAATGTTTGCCCTGGCACAAAATTATCAGCCAGCTTTATACCTGTAAATGCATCTACTGTCTTTCTAAGTACGTGCTTATGGACATAGTTTGAATCAATATCTACATTAGTCTCTTGTAAATCTATCATACCGCTTTCTGTCATTAAGGCTGTAAAGTAAACTGGCTTGTTTATTACTTGAGTAAATTCTATTCTATATTGGAAGGTAGCAAATCTATTTGCGGCATCATAACCTTTATTTAATAAAATGATATTTGCTTTAGGCTTCTGAGTTTGATCTTGATCTGTTAGATTACTCCAAGTAGTATAGCTGTTTAATATTTTATTATCTGGCGCTATAGCTAACCTATTCACACTGCCTAGTGGTAAGCTAGGCGGGGTGCCAATGATACTTAATATCTGAAAAGCATCCGGAGTTCTAAACTCATATTTACTTGCAGAGAAGGGTCTTGACAATGTATTGTCACAATGCAATGCTACCACAGCAACTTTATTTAAATACTTCTTCTCAATTCTTTCCAATTCTTCTTGTGCAGTTGGACAATTTTTACATTTCACACCCGTACCTTCCTCTACATAGGTAATCTTATCTTGAGCACTTGGTACTTGTGCACTTATCCAAGTACTGTCTATGTTAATTTTGTCTTTTTGTTGTAGGTCAATTAGTTCATTGGTTTCCTCACATCCAGTTAATACTGCTAATGCGAAAACCAAGAAAATCAGAATTTTAAATTGTTTAACTCTCATTGCCTATATTAAAAATTGGTAACTAAATTTATTCTAAAACCACTGAAAGCTGGTTCAACCCTACAAACTCCTCCTGTACATACAATACCCTCTACTTGACGTGCATAGGTCAAACTTACTCTATTTTGATTAACGGAATAGGCAACAAAAAAGTTGTAATAGTGTATTACTTTATCCCCCTTAGTTGGATTAACGTTAATCATATCACTAACTGAGATACTGTATTTTGGAGCTAAGTTTAACTCTGCCAATACCCAAGCGAAGTTACCTAGGTCTTGCCTAGTTGCCAAATATTGACCTTCAAATCGCAAACTAGCATTAGAAAACCTCAGAAGTTTAAATTTCTTTAAACTATCAGGTGCATTTCTACTTTTCAATCTAACAGACCACTCTGTAAATGGTGTAAAAGCTTTTACATTAGGTACTTGTGGTTTACCTTGATAGGCATCTTGATTGTAGGTTAATTTCTGCACTCCAATAATACCTTTTAGATTCTTATTAAATTTTCTGCTATAATCAATATAGAATTCTCTATATAGCAACTTACCATCTAACCTGTTAACGTGGCTATAATTTACATCAAAAGTATTTCTCTTATTTATTGAATAAATCACTTCTGCCTGATAGGCTTCTTCGCCTTGATTCAATGCACCGATGCTGTATCGTGCAGGTAATCTGTAAGATGTTTGGCGACTAAGGGGGGGCAAGTAATTAATTACTCCAACTAAGAAATTAGTATAGGGAGAAGTACGTAAAATAAACTTATCGACACGCCTATACCCTAAATTTATACCTAATCCATCACCTGAATAACTCAAACTTGTCGAAAACAAATTGCCATCTTTATTTTGAAGTGTTGTTGAGCCATCAGTGTTTTCAATGAAATTTAATTCTTTTGTTTTATAGGCAAACTCTGTGTTTAAACTTAAATTTCTATAGCTTAAAGTGTTGTACAGTGTACCAGCGTAAACGTTGTATTTGGGTATATTGTCTGCCCGAATATTAAACGGAAGGGCGTTAACGTATTCTGACAGAATATTTATGTTTTGTTGGTCCAAGGTTCTATTAATATAAGCTATTCCAGTATTAAAACCCAAATTGCCAATACCCCATATCTTTTCTATATTGGCACCCTTTATAACTTGTGGTGCTTGATCAAATCTTTGCTTTTGTAGACCAGTAAATGCTTTAAATAGTAATGAATCGTTAGGTGAATAAACCAATTTAACACCTTGTATGGCATAGTCTAGACCAATATTTCTATCTTCAAATGCTCTGAATATGCTCCCAGACCCGAACTGATCGTAAAAATGACCTGCTGTAATACTTACTTTATTAAATGTTTTAGACACATTATAGAATGCAAGTCCTTGTCTAGTAAAGGCCTCTTGTGGTATTAAAAGCGGCGAATTGTTAAACAAATCAAACCTTGCGTTCACTGTAAAACCTTGATACCGATAGTTCAAGAATGTCCAAGCTTCTGATGAGCTTTTTTGGTGAAAATACTGTGTTGTGTTAGTTCCAACTACTGAGTCTTCATTGTAAAATGCTGTATTAAGTGTGAAGTCTCCAGTTAAAATACCCTTTTCTTGTGCAACAGAAACATTTGTAGAAATAATTACAAAAATGAGGATACGAAATATCCAATGTGGGGTAATGTTTAGCACTATATTATTTCGCGAAAAGCAATTTTACATAAAAAAGTGGATTCTTCATCTTTGCCCTTAAATCCATATCAGTAAACATATTAGTAAATACATACTGCAACTCTTTGCTGCCGTGTATTTTACCTACTACTATGTTGAATAGTTTGGGCAGTTTTGTAAGTCTTTGTATTCTATAACTTAACATTAATTCTTTCTTGAATTTATGTTTTATCTCTTTGTCATACTTTAACAAATTTATAGCAGATGTATCTTTTTCATCTAAAGCTCTTTTAGCGTGACGTGCAGCAACCATTCCACTTACTATTGCATTGCCAATTCCCTCACCTGTAAATGGGTCAATTAGGTTAGCTGCATCACCAGTTAATAGGAACTTATCACCAGACATAGGTTGAAGTTTAGACCCAAGTGGCAAACCACATCCCTCTATTCTACCTTCTAGTATTGCATTTTTAAATCTCCAAGCTATTTGAGGATTGTTAGCTATTACCTCTTGTAAAGATTTGCGCATATTTACTTTACGCTTCTTTATATCGGCACTTAACATTCCCATACCCACATTAGCTGTTCCGTTTGTCAATGGGAATATCCAAAAATAACCAGGCAATAGTTCTGGTAAAAATATCAATTCTAAGAAATTCTGCTTGTGGAGACCTTCTACACCAGAGTAATATGCTCGAATTCCTCCACAGAAGTGATTGTCGTCGTGTTTATTATTAGATAGATATTTGCTTACGACGCTTTGGTTACCGTCTGCACCTATTATCAAGTCACAGGTTATGTTAATTGTTTCTGATTGATTGCTTAATTCACATCTTACAACATTTGTCGTATATTCAATCTTCTTTGCTGTAAACCCTTGTATTTTAGTTGATAATGCTGAGTTAGATAAGTCCCACAAAAAAGTATCAAAGTCTAATCGCTTAGACAAAAAACCTACAGGTAAATCGGCTTTAGGTGGTGGAAATGGTATATCTACTCCCTTACCATTTGGGGCAACAAATTGAATTCCATAAGTATCTAAACTTTGGGTTCTATCTTCTGAAAACTTAAGGAGTGCGTCTTTATGTAACTTTGCAATTACATCTAGCCCCTTACCACTTACAGCATCACCACATACCTTATCTCTTGGGAAGACACCCTTTTCTACAATAGCGTGGGCTATGCCAAAATTGGTCAAGTACATAGAGGTAGTAGCCCCAGCTGGCCCCCCACCAACTATTACTATTGGGTAATGTTTGTTATTCATTTATAGCCGTGCATACTTTAGGATTAAAATAGTAAGAATTCAAATCCTTAAAAGATATGGATTCTGATGACCGCAAAATAAACGGTTTTTCCTTTAGCAAAGTTTCGCAAGATTGGTAATCTACATCTGAAACTATATTTGGAGTGAATTTTTTTTCGTTGGTGCTACTTATTAATGCCAACTCCATAGACATAGACCATTCAGTAAGGTCGTTATCTTTCTGCAATTTAGTTTGCTTTATTATCAAATTTGGGCAAGCATTTTTAGTTGCTTTGTTTATATAACTTAAATATAAACTGTACCTAGGTATAAATGTATTCTCTGCAATAGAATTTAACTGGTAACATTTTCCTATCACCAATATTAATGCTAATAAAACCAAAGATTTATTTCCTTGTATAGATTTATTTGCCTCTATAAAAGAAATCAACACGATAGGTATAAGCATACAATGAAGACGCTCATAAATAGGCTTTAGCCCCTCAGGTTGGTGAGTTATATATATGATTGAAGTAAAAAAAATAAACGCACAAATTAAAAGTGCAGCATTTTTAACTTTTCCCTTAAATATTAATATTCCAATTGATAAAATAAAAATTAAAACCAAGTCATAATACGCTGAAAATAAATACTGTACACTAGACACATAGAACTGTAAGCTAGATATTTTTGCTAATAAACTGGAATTACCATTTCCAACCTGAAAATTCAATTTAGCTAATTCATAATCAGAAATGAAGAAGTATTTAATTATTAACCAAATAATTGTGGCTAAAGCAAATATTATGATATAGCGATTTCCTTTAAATCCTATTCTCCTGTAGAGGAATAAAAAAATTAGTACAGTAACTAATGTTGGATAGGCAAATAAAACTGTAGATATACTATAGAAAAGCAAAAAATAGTCTATCAGTTTTGCTTTTCCGAATTGAATTAAAATGGCGTCAACTAATATAATAAGAGGTATTGCATACCATACCTCATACATCGGCGAAAACCATATCATCGTAATACCCAATATGGTACTAAAAGCAATAGCAAGTATGTGAATAACAGAGTGATATCTAACCCAACAAATAGTTAAAACTAAAGTCCACCAAAATAAATAATTAAGTGAATGTAATACGATGAGATGCTTCATTGGAAGGTGTAATTGACTACCTAACCACGGTAATAATTGACTAAATGCCAATATGTAACGCTGATGCTCAACCTGTAGCTGTTGATAGTTTACAACCTTAAACAGATAGTAGCTACTATCTAAATAGATTCTTTGATTGGCATATATATATGCCAATATAATCTGCAAAAGAAATATGAAAGAAACTGTAGCTGGTAAGAAGTAGTAAGATTTGCTATTATAACCTAACTCCATTCTTAATAATTTAATATTTAGCTTATTGAGTTAAGTTAAAGATGAGGTCCGGAGCGGATTCGAACCGCTGTACGAGGTTTTGCAGACCGCTGCCTAGCCACTCGGCCACCGGACCATTTATATCATCAAGGGTGCAAATGTACTATGTTTAAATCATTTTTTGTAAATTATTAGTCATTTTCACACACGATTGCCTGTTTGCTCCAGTCATATATGGGCTATTTTTACATATCTCAATTTCTACTGCAGTCAATATTTCAAAACTTGAACATAAATCTTCATAGATTCTTTTTATCATATACTCTAAAGTTTCATATTCAAATTCATTTACTTGCTTTATGATATCTTTTACTTTAGAATAATCTATAGTTTGAATTACAATATCTTCAATCTCTTCAACTTCTTGGTTGATTGATATTTTAACTGAAACAGACAATTCTATCCCTATTTTTCTTTCAATCTTATTTAAGCCTACTTTAGACCATACTTTGTGGTCGGTTAGCGATATGATTAACATTTATTATAGGACGCTAAGGGGTTATGTGTTAATTTTGAAAGTACAAAGCTATTAAGTTATGCAGAATTCAACAATAAGTAATGAGGTGGATACAGTAAACCAAAACCAACATAAATCTAATTTTACAGATAGATATGAGCATCACGACTACTACGACGTAGATGACTTGTTAAGTGAAGAGCAAATATTAATAAGAAATACTGTTCAGGCTTGGGTGAAAAAGAGTCTTACACCAATAGTTGAAGATTATGCGCAAAGAAGTGAATTCCCTATACATTTGGTAAAGGAAATGGGTGATTTGGGTGTATTTGGTCCAACTGTTCCAGTTGAATACGGTGGACAAGGACTAGATTACATTTCTTATGGCATTATGATGCAAGAAATAGAACGTGGCGATTCTGGTCTTCGTTCAGCAGCCTCAGTTCAAGGCTCATTGGTTATGTATCCCATCTATGCATTTGGAAGTGAAGAGCAGAAAAGAAAATTCTTACCAAAACTTGGTAGTGGTGAATGGCTTGGTTGCTTTGGATTAACTGAGGCTAATCACGGTTCAGATCCGAGTAGTATGCAAACCAATATTAAAGATATGGGTGACCACTTCCTACTGAATGGTAGTAAAATGTGGATAAGCAATAGTCCGTACGCTCAGGTAGCTGTAGTTTGGGCTAAAGACGAGCAAGGAATAATAAGAGGGGTAATAGTAGAAAAAGGAATGGAAGGTTTCTCGGCCCCAGAAATTCACGGAAAATGGTCACTTCGCGCAAGCTCTACGGGCGAATTAGTTTTTGAAGACGTGAAAATTCCTAAAGAAAATATTTTACCTGGTGTACAAGGTCTAAAAGGACCACTTAGCTGCCTAAACAATGCTAGATATGGAATATCTTGGGGTGTAATTGGTGTTGCACTTGACTGTTACGATACTGCTTTAAGATATGCTAAGGAAAGAGAGCAATTTGATAAACCAATAGCTTCGTTTCAATTGCAACAAAAGAAATTGGCCGAAATGATTACTGAAATTACTAAGGCGCAGCTTTTAGCTTGGAGATTAGGTACATTGAAAAATGAAAACAGAGCAACTCCTGCCCAAATATCTATGTGTAAGCGCAATAACGTAGAAATGGCTAAGAATATAGCGAGCGATGCTAGACAGATATTGGGGGGAATGGGTATTACCGGTGACTACAGCATTATGAGACACATTATGAATATTGAATCTGTTTTAACCTATGAAGGTACGCACGATATTCATCTGCTAATAACAGGAATGGACATAACAGGAATCAACGCTTTTAAATAGGTAATGAGATTACTTAGGTTACTCATATATATTCTTGTATTTGTTAGCAGTTTAACAGGATTTGCTGCTAAACAGACCAGTTTTGTACTTTATGTTAACAGTTCGTTTCAAGATGATAGTCTAGGACATAACTTAGTCAAAGACTTGACTAATAATTCAATAAACTGGGTAAATTCAAGTAAAATAAAGTTATATAATTCTCCCGAAAAAAAGTTTATAATTAAATCTATAATCGGCAATGAAGCAGAATTGAATGTTTCTACTTTGTATAAATGTAACGCTGTAATGCTCGTTGAAGATTGGCAGGCAAAGAAAAAGTATAATTCGACTAAATTAAAAGGAATTATCTTTATTAAGTCTGATGCCATTAATCCAAATAATGATGAGCTGTTGGGTTATATAGATTGCAACCAAACTGTGCTACAGCTATTATCTGAAACTAGACCTTATGAAAATCTATCTGGGAACTATAATTTTAGCCTACTTGGAGTTTTGAACCTTCATAGATTTAATTATGATATAGTCACGAAAGATAATTTTGCATTAAAAACTGAAAAAGACAGGGAGAAAGTAAAAAAGAGATATTATTCTGATTTCAACTATGATACTGTAATCAACACTAAGTTAGTTAGGTATGTCATAAAAACTGGGGTTAATACTGGTTCTGAATTTAGTAGAGATATAATTTTCAGGCTACAAGATTTTTTCATTAGCAATCCTCAAGAGTTTTATAACATAGGTGGAGATAAAATTATGGAAGTATCTAATTACCCTTCAATTTTAATTTCAGGACTAGTAGTTACTGAAGTATGGCAATGCATTGATGGTAATCCAATAGGTTATATTATTAGGGTAAATATTGAGCAAGCAGGGTTGGAATTAAATACTATCAGTACTAACCAGTTTACCGAATGGGGTGTATTCTTCTATGATGGAAAAACGATAGAGCAAGTCATAGCTGAAAAAAAGTTTAGATGGGAGCTTAAACAAGTTAATAGTCAGGCGCTTAATATTTACATTAGGGAAAGAGTTAAAGACCATTTAAACAATTGCAATTGGAAAGCGCTAATAAATACAACTTATACTATAAATTAATAGAATGTCTAAAATCAAATTTGGAACAGACGGATGGCGTGCAATTATAGCAGAAGACTTTACAGTAGAAAACTTAAAGCGAGTAAGTAAAGGCACAGCCGATTGGATGAAAGAGAAATACCCTAATCAAGCTGTAGTCATTGGTTATGATTGTAGATTTAATGGAAAGTATTTCGCTGATGTTGTAGCAAGTGTATTTGCTCACGAAGGCATCAAAGCTATAGTTAGTTTAAGCTTTGTATCTACCCCTGTGGTGTCATTAGTTACTAAAAGATTAGAAGCTGGTTGTGGCATCATCATTACAGCATCTCATAATCCACCTGAGTATAGCGGCTTTAAAATAAAAGGCAATTACGGTGGACCTGCATTACCCCATATGATAGATGAGGTAGAGGCATTGGTTCCAGATGTATATGATGCTAATATTGCCAGTTTAGGTGACCACATAGAAGCTAAAAGCATTGAATATGTTGATATGGAAAGTATTTATGTGCTTCACGCAGAGGAAAATTTTGATTTAAATGCGATTAAAAATAGTCACATCAGAATAGGATATGACGCTATGTATGGTGCTGGACAAAATGTGGTAAAAAGACTTTTGCCTAATGCTTTTATGATGCATTCTGAATTTAATCCTTCATTTAGAGGGACTGCACCTGAGCCAATAATGAAGAACCTTCAAGCTCTAAGCAACCATATTGTTGAAAATAAAAATATCGATTTTGCATTTGCTACAGATGGTGATGCTGATAGAATTGGTGTATTAAATAGAAAAGGGGAATTTATAGACTCTCACCACATCATTCTAATGCTAGTAAAGTATTTGAAGGAGATAAAAGGATTAAGTGGTAAAGTAGTTAATAGCTTTAGTTGTACTTCTAAAATTACAGACCTATGCAATCAACTAAAAATTGAGCAAACTGTTACCAAAATTGGCTTCAAATACATCTGTGGCCATATGATAGACGAAGATGTACTATTAGGTGGAGAGGAAAGCGGAGGGATAGCCGTAACTAATCACATACCAGAGCGTGATGGAGTATGGATTGCGTTAACTCTGCTAGAGTATATGGCGAAGACCAATAAGAAATTAGAAGAATTAATTCTAGAAGTTTATGACGCTGTGGGACAATTTGCTATGGAGAGATATGATCTTCACGTAGAGGAAAACCTTAAACAAAGAATTATTCAACAAGCAAAAACCACCGGTTTTGAGAAATTTGGAAAATATAAAGTGAATTCAAGCGACGACACAGACGGTTTTAAATATCATTTAGACAATGGCAGGTGGGTAATGCTACGTGCTAGCGGTACTGAACCCGTGTTGAGGGTGTATTCAGAGGCAGAAAATAGTGAAATTGCTTTTGACATTTTGAATGAGGCTAAAGAAGCTCTACTTAACTAAATGAAAATGACTGTTAGGCTATTCATTATACTGCTAATGTGTTGCTTGACTATTAATAAAGCTACAGCTCAACTGGCTGAAGACAGTACTACCCTAAATAGAAAAAGACTAAACCTAGTAGTGGCTACTAGTGCACTAACATACACTGCTAGTATGGTTGGCCTATATCAAATTTGGTATAAGGGTACTGTTACAGATAGATTTAGATTTTTCAATGATGATGATGAGTGGCTGCAGATGGACAAAATTGGTCACTCTTTTACCAGTTATTATGAGGGGTATGCTGGGTATAAAATGTTAAAATGGACAGGTTTAAATGACCGTAAATGTATTATATACGGTGGGCTTTATGGAATGTATTTACAAACTACCCTAGAGATTTTTGATGGTTTTAATGATAATTGGGGCTTCAGTTGGGGCGATATAGGCACAAATGCTTTAGGTACGGGCTTATTTATAGGCCAACAACTAGCATTCGATAAGCAAATAGTAAAACCAAAATTTAGCTATCACAGCACCTATTATGCAAAGTTAAATCCTAATTTACTAGGTGACAATGCCTTAGTTTCTTCTCTTAAAGATTATAACGGACAAACTTATTGGATTAGTTACAGTCCAACAGATATAATTGGTACAAAAAAATATTGGCCAGAATGGCTAGATATTAGCCTAGGTACTGGTGCAAATGGTTTACTAAGGGGTAGTCCTAGTGACCAATATAGTGACCCTAACTTTAATAGTTACCCCAGGTACAGGCAATATTATTTTAGTTTAGATATAGATACCAGAAAACTAAAAATTAAGAATAAAACGTTGAGGTCAATATTATATGCTGTTTCTTTCATAAAAGTACCTGCTCCTACTATAGAATATAATCGAGGTATTGGCTTCAAATTTTATTATTTGTATTTTTGAGGCGTGAAAGGTATTCTTAATTATAAGATTGCATTTGGATTAGCATTTATAGTAATTGCTAGTTTATCATTTAGCAGCTGCACTCAAAAAAGGTGCCCTGCGAATGGAGGTGGATTTGTAGATGCGCCGAGAAAAGTAAATAAATTCAGCCACAGAAAGCCGAAATCTGGCCTGTGGGACAAAAGTATGAGTAAAAAAAGACACTAATCTGAATGTCGCCTATCTAGGTCACGCTTAGAGTCTTTCTCTTTTATACTATCTCGTTTATCAAATAGTTTTTTACCCTTTGCTATTCCTATTTCTACTTTAGCGAATCCTCTATCATTTATGAATAATTTAAGTGGTATTATGGTCAGACCTTTTTCTTTTACTTTAGCGCCTATTTTCTTTATTTCCTTTTTATGAAGCAGGAGTGTTCTTTGGCGTTTAGGTTCGTGGTTGAAATAACTTCCAAATTCATATTCATTTATATGCATATTTCTAAGTACAATTTCAGTCCCCTGAAATGCACAAAATGCATCACTCATTTGTATTTTCCCCAATCTGATAGATTTTATTTCTGTACCTGTCAGTACTATACCTGCTGTATAGGTATCTAATATCTCAAATTCAAAATATGCTTTTTTATTTACTACGTTAGTGTTTGCCACTATATGCCCCTCCCCTATTTGTATGAATCAAATAAATTTTTAATCTTTTCTTTTTTTAAAATTTTCTGTCCTGTTTTGCCCGTTGCAATAATTCTATTTTTCACTGCAGCAATAATGTTACACTCTACTGATTTTCCATCTAGCTTTGTTAATTCTGCTGTAATGCAAACTTCATCATCAATAAAAGCAGGCGAATGGTGGGTAATGTTCACAAAGCTGCCTATACCTTCTTCATCTTCTGCCTTAAGTTCTAATACAAATAGCCTTCCTGTCCATTCTGCATCACGAGTTAAAGCGTATGTAGAGTAAACTTCGTGAACTATTTTTCCATTAAACGCGGCAAAATCAGCTTTTGTTACTACTATTTTATATTTCCTTGTATCACCGATGCTAATCATTTGACATTGGCACAGCGAGCAAAGGTATACTAATATTATGTCTAACAGGGTCTATTGTCTCCCCTCTAATTAAATCCATTAACACATTGTGCCCGTGACTTGCCATTATTAAAATATCAATTTTATTTTCTACTACTAAATTAGAAATTGATTGCACGCGCCTGCCATAGCCCAACTGATACTCACAATTGTAGCCTTTAGACCTTATTAGGTTAGCATATTTTGTCATTAATATCTTATCGGTTACTGTTTCGCTATCTCCTGTTTCCATATTTACAAGCACAGCACCTGGCGTTTCAACTATATGTAGCAAGATGATTATAGAATCTAGATTAGACAGTTGAATTGCATAATTCAATGCTGCCTCATCGTACTTGCTAAAATCTACAGTTACACCAATTCGTTTTAATGGTTTTGCTTTTAATACTAACCTTTCTATGGCATCAGCGTGCATAGTATTGCTTCTGTATCTCATCTTAAATTTTGGTCTAACTAATACATACCCTAACAAGAATGTTAGCCCAATTACAATTAAATAAGCTAAATAGAGCACCCAAGCATAATTTGGGTTTACTGTAGTCCAATCTTTTAATAATTGAAGTTGATTTTCTATGAGAATAATATTGAAACCAATAATAACAAAAGCAACAATCCAACTTAGTATCTGTAATGGCATTTTGATGGCGAATTTGCCCATTTTGCTTTTATCAGAAACAAAGTGGAGCAATGGAATAATGGCAAAACCCAATTGAAAACTAAGTATTACCTGACTTAGAATTAACATTTCGCCAGTTTTCTCTTCTCCCAATAAATATATAACTAAAACAGCTGGTATTATGGCGAGCAACCTGGTCATCAATCTTCTAATCCATATTGGAACTCGCAACTTTAAGTAACCTTCCATTACTATTTGTCCAGCTAATGTTCCAGTAATAGTACTACTTTGTCCAGAAGCTATTAATGCTATTGCAAATAATTTTGGCGCCCAATCACCTAAAAAGGGTTTTAATAATTCGTGAGCTTGCTCTATAGTTTCAACATCAGATCTACCTGCATAGTAAAATACACTTCCTGCAAGTACTAATATTGAAGCGTTTACGAAAAAAGCCAGATTCAAAGCAATAGCGCTATCTATGTTATTCAACTTAATTGCCCGTCTAATACCCTTATCACTTCTATCTATTTTTCTAGTCTGTACTAATGATGAGTGTAAGTACAGATTATGAGGCATTACTGTTGCCCCGATTATTCCTATTAGTATATATAGGGCATCATCATCTGGTATTTGTGGTTGTAGGCCTTTTATCAATTCAGCACCATCTGGTACCGTTGCTATTATCTGAACTAGAAAACACAATCCTATTATGGAAATCATACTTACTATGAAGGTCTCCATTCTGCGCATTCCAAGTTTTTGTAGATATAATAGAATAAATGTATCTACAACTGTAATGGCAACACCAATTAAAATTGGGATGTTGAATAATAGTTTCAAACCTATGGCCATACCTATTACTTCAGCTAAATCACAAGCGGCAATTGCTATTTCAGCTAAAATGTAAAGGAAGAAATTTATTATTTTCGGAAAAGTATCTCGACTTGCTTGTGCTAAATCTTTCTGGTAAACTACTCCAAGTCTGGCTGACATACTTTGTAGCAGAAATGCCATTATGTTGCTCATTACCAATACCCAAAGTAGTGAGTATCCATACTTACTACCTCCAGCTATGTCAGTTGCCCAATTGCCTGGGTCCATATATCCGACACTGACCAAGTAAGCAGGCCCAAAAAATCTAAGTATGTTTTTCCATTTACTTACTTTAGGATTGTTTGTGTCAACACTTTGGTTTACCTCTGCTAAGCTTTTATACTCGGTGGACATTTAAGCAAAGATATAATTAATTTAAAATTTAGGCTACCCTAAATAATATTTTTTGTTACATATATACTCTCTGCTACCTGCTTAGACATATACATTTTATTGCCATCTAGTTCAATTACCAAGCTATTATCAAATTCCCACTTTTCTAATATTTTAATTTTGCTATCTATCTGCAATTTTAATTGATCTAAGTGATGTAAAAATGAATATTGGTGATTGGCTACGCCTATAACTTTTAGGTCAATTTCATTAGGTGCTTCTGCTAATATCAATTTATTAGTAGGTTTTATTTCACCTTTTGCATTCGGTATGGGATCCCCGTGTGGATCTATTATAGGATATTGAAGGTATTCATCTAATTTTTCAATGAGTAGTTCACTGTTAATATGCTCTAATTGCTCAGCAATATCGTGAATATCGTACCAAGATATTTTAAGTTTTTTAAATAAGAAAGTTTCCCATAACCTGTGTTTTCTAATAAGTATAACTGCTAATTGTAAGCCTTTTTCTGTTAAAGATGCCCCAGAATATTTTACATAGTCTATTAAATCTTTCTCGTGAAGTTTTTTCAACATTTCTGTTACAGTTGGTGCAGATGTATTTAGAGCATTAGATAATAATGATGTACTAGCAACATTGTCAAGGCTTTGCTGTTGAATATTATAAATAGATTTTAAATAATTTTCTTCGGTAGAAGTCATTGCCATAAATAAGTGTTAATAAATAAACTTTTTTTGAATACTAAATGTATACTTTTTGAAGTTATATTTGAAATTGAGATTACTAGTTATGAAAAAAGTTTTTATTGCCATTTGTATAACTGCGGGCATCATCATTTTGAACGCTTGCAATAGAGATTCTTGCCCACAACACACTGACTCTGGAAAAGTAGAGAACAGTAGAGGTTAATAATTTCCCATAGACTATTCATAGATAAAGCTAACATTCTGTTGAATTTCTGGATGCAAACTTTTTGCTACAGGACAATTTAATCCAATGGCTTCTAATATTTCCCTGTTACTTTCAGTATCAGGTTCAATTTTTATTGTCATATTCACAATAATTTCACTTATTCTGCGAGGGTTACTTGACATTGCTTTTTTCACGTCAGTCTCCATCTTAACAATGCTGATTCCCCTACCCTCTGCTCCTATTGCCATCATTGTTGTCATACAATTTGCTAATGAAGTGGCAGTTAAATCTGTTGGAGAAAAGGCCTCTCCCTTTCCGTGGTTATCTAACGGTGCATCTGTCATTATAGACTTGCCACTTAATATGTGAATAGCTTCAGTTCTTAATTCACCCTTGTAATAAACTTTAGAGGTCGACATAATTTCTTTATTTATTTACTTAATTAAAATCACAAACTTAAACCTTTAGAAATTAGTAAAAATATTGTCTTAAATTTTTTTTAGAAAATTGGCACATTTTACGCCATCAGTTGTTATGGATAGTATGTTTACAAATTGTAAACACTTACTACTAAATTTGCAGAAAGTAACGATTGCTAATGTCGGAATTAGAAATAAACACTATTGTACCAATAAATAGGGTACTTGCTGAACCTGATACAACTAACTCTCGTAGATTGTACAAAAAGCCAGCTTGGTTAAAAGTTAAACTACCGGTAGGTGAAAACTACAAGAAGGTGCGTGAGTTGGTAGACAGATACAAGTTACATACTATTTGTGAAAGTGGGAACTGTCCAAATATGGGAGAATGTTGGGGAGCTGGAACTGCTACCTTTATGATTTTGGGCAATGTTTGTACTAGGTCTTGTTCATTTTGTGCAGTAGCAACAGGAAGACCCAAAACATTAGATACCAATGAACCGGAACGTGTAGCTGAAGCTGTTGCATTAATGAACATAAAACACTGTGTAATAACTAGTGTAAATAGAGATGAGTTGCCAGATAGAGGGGCAAGCATATGGGCTGAGACTATTAAAAGAATAAAAATGAGTAGTCCAAATACTACAATTGAGGTATTAATTCCAGATGTTAAGGCAAATTGGGATGCACTTCAATTGATAATAGATGAGGGTGCTGATGTTATAAGTCATAATATAGAGACTGTAAGCAGCCTATATAGAAAGGTAAGACCACAAGCCAAATATGAGCGTTCACTTGAACAACTATATAGGACTAAAAAAGCTGGAGCAAGGACTAAGAGTGGTTTTATGGTAGGACTAGGTGAAACAGACGATGAAGTTCAAGTACTAATGACTGACTTAGTCGAAACTGGCCTTGATGTATTAACTATTGGGCAATATCTTCAACCGACGGCTATGCACTTAGCAGTAGAATCATTTGTAACTCCCGATAAATTTAAAGATTTTGAGGTAAAAGGTTATGAATTAGGATTTGATTATGTTGAGTCTGGACCTTTAGTTAGATCATCATATCACAGTGAACGTCACGTATTTTCAAATAGAAGGAAGGAGAGTTAAAAAACTAATTATGTTATCACTTAAAAATAAAATACTAATTATCAACTGTATTTATACCGACAAATACAAGAATTAGATTTAATATCTAACTAATATAATCGGATATAACTGTTAAATTTGGATATTGACTTTTAGAGGCGAATTCCTTATACAATTAAAAGAAAATAAGAATAAATTAGAATATGTACAAAAAACGACTAAAAAGAACAGTGTTAGTCTCTGGATTTGCACTAGTGGGCTTCGGCTTATTCGCTGCAAACCCGTTTCAAGTGAAAGATAAATTGACATCTCTGTTTAACGAGAAGGCATATGAATCTGAAGAAGATGAAGAGGGGGAAAGAGCTTCAATAGCTGGTGCAGCTGAATATTACAATTCAATAAAGGCAGACCTGAGAACAGGTCAAGTTGATCCTGCAGAAGTTGCAGCGGTTGACCGTGAATTAAGTAATAAACCAAGAGCAAAAGCACTTGGATCTTGGATAAACTGGGATGAAGTAGGTCCAGATAATGTTGGCGGTAGAAGTCGTTCACTTATCATAGACAGAGAAGACAATAGAGTTATATATTCTGGTGGAGTAAGTGGCGGTATGTGGAAAAGTATGGACGGAGGTACAACCTGGTCTAGAATCGGAAACTTAGACGTCAACAATATAAATGTAAGTTGCTTAACGCAAACTGCAGACGGAGACTTGTTTTACGGTACTGGTGAGAGTGGATTTTTATCTATTGCGCAAGGTGACGGTAATAGTGGTTTCAGGGGTAGGGGTATGTTCACTTCTAAAGATAAAGGCGCAACTTGGACTCAAATAGTATCAACAGACCCTGGAGCAAATGTATTTTCAGGTGCTTGGGTAAATGTTCATAGCCTCAATTCTCACCCTACTAATCCAGACAAATTATTTGCAGGTAACGATGGTGGATTATACGTATCAAATAACGGTGGAACTACCTGGACAAGACCTGCTGGCGTACCAAACAATCAATCTGCAAAAGCAATAACAATTTCACCTGATGGTAACACTGTGTTATTTGCATCTGCAAATGGTAACCCTGGTAGTTCATATCAATTATGGAGATCAACTGATGCTGGAAATACGTTTGCGAGAGTAGGTACAACGACAATATCTTCTGCTTCTTGCAGCTATGTAATAGGAATAAGCACCAAAGATCCAAACGTAATTTACCTTTCTTCAGCATCATCTGCTGGTACATCTTTCGGCAGACTAGAGGGTATATATAAATCAATAGATAATGGAGCAACTTGGGCTAAAATAGCAACAGGTGATGCTTACTTTAATCCACTAGCTAATCAAGGATATTACGATCACTGCATTGCAATTGACCCTACCAATGAAAATAGATTTTTTATAGCTGGTCTAAATATGTGGCAAGGTACTTTAGTAAACGGAGTTTACCAGTTTAGTCAAATGACAAATTGGTCAGCGGAGTTTTTTGGAGGAGGATTTAGAAACCCTGCTTTTGTACACGCAGACCAACACGTTATGATGTTTGATAGAAGCGAAACTAGACCAGCTCTTTATATAGCTAGTGATGGTGGAGTATCTAAATCAGTTGACATTACTTATTCTAAAACACCTTCATTCTTCAATGCAGATTATGGCGTTGCAACAGTTCAATTTTATGGAATTGGTATTTCATCTTATGATAAAAATGAAATTATTGGTGGTACACAAGATAACGGTGTAATTCGTGTTGACAAAAGCGGTATTACTTTATTAAATGGTACAGATATAAAAGGTGGTGACGGTGGATATTCTGAAATAAGTTTAATAAACCCATCACTTTATTTTGGTGAATATATATATGGTGATATAAGTCGTTCATTTACTAAAGGATCTGAAAATAGCTGGGCAAACTTCTTTGATCAAAGAATTCCACCTGCCGGAAATGACCAAAATAACTATGAATTTATAGTTAAAATTAAACTTTGGGAGAAATTAAATGATTTTACTTCAGTTGACAGCGTAGAATTTGTTGATGTTACAAAGTCTTATAAAGCTGGAGATGAGATAAAAGTACGTAGTAAAACTGGTTATATATTTAGCTACACACTAACATCTGCACTTCCTATGAATTCAAAAATTAAAGTGCAAGACCCAGTTCAATCTAAGTTTATAGTAGCTACTAAAGGCAAAGGAATTTGGCTGACTAAAGATGCAAGTACTCCTGCTAGCTCACCCGAGTATTTTAGAATTGCAAATGCTCCTGGCTTTAGTGCAAATGACTTTGAATTTACACCCGATGGTAATACATTATTCGCATCAGGTAAAGAATTAGGAAATGCTGTTGTATATAGAATTACTGGATTATCAGGTAAGAAGTTTCAATATAGAAAGTTTGCTGGTAGTTTAAACCCAGAGTTTAGACCAGACAGTATAGGCATAGTAACAACTAAAATTTACACTTCTCCAGGTCAAGTTGCTACTGGTATTTACGTTGACCCTAAAGATGCTAATCACGTTTTAATGTCTTTAGGTAACTATGGTTTCCCTAATCACGTATTTAGATCTAAAAATGCAATGAGTACTACTGCCAATTCTGTAGCCTTTACAAATATTACTTCTAACTTACCTAGATTTCCAGTATATGATGTACTTATCAGTAGTAAATTTAGCAATGAATACATAATTGGAACCGAATATGGTGTATGGGCTTCTAAAAATCAGGGCACTACTTGGACTGAAGAAAATCTAGGAATGGAACGTGTTCCTGTGTTTGAACTAAGACAAATGACCTACAGTAACAAGCCTTGGGCTGGTCCAGTCCTTTTTGCTGCCACTCACGGTAGGGGGGTATTCCGTACATCTACACTAGAGACGGGAATATTCGAACCATTAGGTGATAAGAAAAGTAGATATGAGTCAAATATTAGTGTATATCCGAATCCAGCCAATGCTTTCACCAACTTGAAACTAAATGTTGCTAAACAAGGCGTAGCTGTTGTAAATGTTTTTGATATAACAGGTCGCCTGGTGCAAACTAATCAATTGGGAATTCAATTAAGTGGTGAAAGGACTTTAACTATTGATACAGATAAACTGAAAGTAGGTTCTTACTTTGCCAGAGTTCAGGTAGGTGGTGAAACTCAGACTGTGAAATTTAGTGTGGTGAGATAATCACTTCAAGATCTATTAAAAATAGAAAAGGCTGTTAAAATATTTTAGCAGCCTTTTTTTATACGTTAATATTTAATTATTTATGCGTCAAATGGGTTTTTAATTTTTCTGTGCACGTTAGACTCTATGTATGTAAATATTTTATCTGCTACATTTACACCGGTACTCTTCTCTATACCCTCCAGACCTGGACTACTATTTACTTCCATTACTAATGGTCCACGCTCTGACTGCAATAAATCTACCCCACAAATAGAAAGGCCTAATGCTTTTGCGGCATCAATAGCTATTTGACGCTCTGCCTTTGTCAGACGAACTTTTTGTGCATATCCTCCTTGATGTAGATTGCTTCTAAATTCACCCTTGGTGCTTTGTCTAGCCATACTAGCTACAACTCTATCTCCAACTATCAATACTCTAATATCTCTACCATTAGCCTCTTTAATAAATTCTTGAACCAAAATATTGGCCTTCAGTCCAAAAAATGCATCTAATGCGCTCTTTGCAGCATTGTATGTTTCTGCTAAAACGACACCGTTGCCCTGAGTGCCCTCTAACAGTTTAATGATGATAGGTGGTCCACCTACTTGTTTCATCATCACTTTAATATCTTCTGGTGTGGCTGCAAAAGCAGTATGTGGCATATCAATATTATGTCTACTAAGTATCTGCATACTTCTTAATTTATCTCTGCTACGAACTATAGCTTGAGATTTAACTGTAGTAAATACTCCCAACATTTCGAACTGCCTAACTACTGCCGACCCGTAAAACGTTCTACTGGCTCCAATCCTGGGAATGATGGCATCTGGCAATTCTAATTGACTACTGCCAACATATAGACAAGGCTTACCTTTATCTATCATTATGTTGCAGGTCAAATAATCAATTACTTGTACATCGTGCCCCATTCTTATTCCAGCTTCAACCAATCGCTCAGTTGAATATAATTTTGGATTTCGGCTTAATACCCAGATTTTCATTTTACTTATAAAGTGTTGGCTGTTCCGCAGTATATTGATGAAACATCAACTAAAAATTTTCCTTTTATTGCTTTTCTACCTATCAGTATGGGATATTCCATATTTGTTCTATCAGCTAAAGATAGGTCTATTTTATATTTACGACCAGAAATTGATATTAATGTTCTAATTATGATTCGTTCCTCTACAATACCGCTTGTATTTTTAACTTTTTTTATTTTCTTTACTAATGCTGTAATTTCTATGGCTGACTGAATGGGATACTTACTATCATCTATATTGAAAGTTGCAAATAGCCTATTATTTTTTCTATGCAAATGTACCTTATTTGTGTGCAATGCCGTAGTGTAAGCACCTGTATCAACCTTGGATTCTATATTAAATATTCCTAACTTGGGTAAGGATATTATTTCCCTCCTTCCTATTATTTCTTTATTCAACTCTTTCATTATTGAATTTTTATTCAATAATAACTAAAAAGCCGATTTGAAATCAAACCGGCTTATAATTTTAATGTAAATTTATTTTTAGACTATTGATTTAGAACCCATAGTAGTAAGAATACAATACCAATTATAAAAAATATCAACGCTAATATTCCAAAAATATTAGAGTAACCTGTAAATGCACCTAGTAATAATCCTAATATTAAGAATATAATAGCCATCTTCAAGTTATAATCTAAACTGTTGTGGGCTTTATACTTAACAGAATTGGATTTAACTTTAAATGCCTTCTCTAACGAATTTTTTACTGATTTATGAGCTGCAAGTTTAGTTGCTGTTATAGTTTTAGATTTACTTACAAAACTTCTTTGAAGTTTAGCTAAAGTCTTTACATTTTCTTTTTCAGGTTCAACTGATTCAGTTGATATAACTGGTGCGCCTGTTATAACCAAAGGCAATTGAATGCTATTTTGATTAATAATTGCTAATTGGCTACTTGGAGTCAATGCCGTGCTAGTCATTTTCTTTTGCTGTGAACAAGCAGTAAATAAAATACTTGCAAATAAGCTAACTAGAATAGCCTTGAAGAATGGTGTATAAATATTTTTCATAATTAAATTAAGTTTAGGTTAAGATAAATTTAACATTGGTATTGTTCACTTCCAGTCCTATTAAATAATTTTGCGCTAATAATGGTATTTATCTAAAGCTATAATAATTATTCAAGCATATGATTATAAAGTAAAATTATAAGGAGGCACTTTGTAGGTAAAGCAAAAAGATTTATATTTTATTTATAGTTTTAGATTAAGTATAATTAAATATAATGTCTTTAAATTAGGGTAAAAGGGCGAAATTCGAAACTATAAAATGCTTAAAAACCTAATATTAGTTTTACTGTCTTTGTCAATACTGTTTTTGGCCAGCAATTGCGATAGACACTCAGAATCACAACTATTGCCGCTTACTGGCATTGATTCTACTCAATTAACACAATGGATCACTTATATAGATAAAGATCAAAACTATATAGTACAAATAACTGAAACAGAAGGCATCACTATGGTGTATGCTGGTAATAGAACGGCACTAAAGCCAGATTACTTACGTAGAGCATTAACACAAATTGGCAGATTACAGGGTGAGTTAATCTTAAACACTGTAAGTGTTCAAACCCGAGATACAACTAACTTAATTAACCCAAAAAAAATTGTACTTCAGTCTAAAACTGGCAAGACTGACACCATATATATTGGTAAAGAGTTTTTTAGGGGTGAGAAGCAAATCATAACCTACTATTGTACTTCATCACACAATAAAGGCTTATTTCTTCTTAGCCTACCGATTACTGGTGGTTTAATGGCAAATCCAATCGACCTAAGTGCAGAAAGGATAGATCAGCTGAAGTTGCCAGACGTCAGAACTGTAAATATGTACCCTGTAAATGATAAAGCTTACGAGATAATTAAGGAAGGAAATATATTTTTGGTAGATGGGGTACCAGGAAATATTAATAAGTTAAATGAAATGATTAGCATTATAGAAAGTCTAAAATTTGTTGAAGACAAAACACCTACCAAAACTGGTGCGTCATTCCGAATCAACATAATAAGTAAACAGGAGCAAATTTCTTTAAATGCGTTTAAGATAAATTCTGAGGAATGGGCTATTTCTAAAAACAATTCAACAACTACATTTGCTACAATAAGCAATCAAATTGCAGCTAAACTATTTGTTAACAAAAATTACTTTTTAAATTAATATGCCATACGTCGGTTTCCTCCACTTGCACACTACCCTAGTAGTACTATATATGCTTTTTTTCTTAGTAAAAGCAATTTTATTACTAAGCAATCAAACAGTCGCTTTTAATAATTTCAGAAGGAAAACAAAACTTGTTGAAATGATTTTGCCAACTCTTTTTATTGTAATTGGCATTATACTAATTGTTAAAAAACAATCTGTCCTAGAAGATTCCTACTTTATTGCAAAACTGGTTTTGGTTGTTGTGTTTACAGTACTTGGCATTATTGGTCTTAGAAAATCTAATAAAGCTTTAACAATGATTGCACTATTAATAGGCTTCTATATATTTGGTATAAGTTGGACAAAATCATTGACGCTGTCTAAATCTAAAGTTTCAGCTGTAGTACCTAGTTCAAACAAACTAAGTCCAGTAGAGGCTGGCCAACAGATATATGTACAATTAAACTGTAAATCTTGTCACGGTGAAAATGGAAATGCTCAAATGGCTGGAGCTGTAAATTTGCAAACTAGTCGTAAGAGCGATGAATATATAAAAACAGTCATTATGAACGGTAAAATACCTATGCCAGCATTTAAAGACCAGATAAATGCTAATCAACTTGATGATTTGGTACAATATGTGAAAAGCCTAAGGAAGTAGTAGGCATCTTAAATTTATTCAGTGTCGTTTCTACTAAATATTTTAGTATTTTTTTAATTTTGGTTTACAGGTATTCATTTCTCTTTATATTCATAGTTTACGCCCAATCACTATTAGGTCAAAACAACTATGAGATGATGGCCGCAGCAAAAAAAAACGGCAAATGGGGCTACTTAGATAGTATTGGCAATGAAGCAATACCTTTTATGTATGATCAAGTTAGACCATTCTCTGAAAAATTGGCAGCAGTTAGAATCGGTAGTTATTGGGCTTATATTACTCCGGAAAACAAGACTTTAATAAGACCGTTATTCATTAACGCAGAATCTTTTAAAGAAAATAGAGCCTTGTTTACTATAGATGATGATTCACGAATAGTAAAAGGGTTTTTAAATAGATCTGGTAGAATGGTTATAGTATATGAAGGCCTAGATGAAGGTTTACCTTTTAATGAGGGTCTAGCCATTATTTATACAACAGGACTAAATAGGAAATCAGCTGTAGGATTTATAGATAGCAATCAAATAACAGTGATACCCCCAAACTATGATGATGCTTTTTCATTTGCCTATGGTCACTCTGTAGTTAGTGTAGGGGGGCTTTGGGGTATTATAAATAGATATGGTATCTATAGTGTTACTCCTCGATACACTGAAGCATACAGTTTTTCAGAGAAACTCGCCTACACTAATTCTAGCGGTAACGTGAATTTTGTAGATACTAACGGAATAATAAAACTGAGCATAAATAAAAAAATTGCCGATAAATGTGGCTACTTCTTTAACGAAGGACTTTGCCCTGTAATTAAAAAAGGAAAAGTTGGATTTATAAATACAAGCGGAAAATTAGTGATAACTTATAAATATTACGCCAAAGACTCTGTTTCAATGCCTAGGTTTAATGATGGATTCGCAGCAGTTGGAGCTTTAAAAGATAATAAGTTGCAATTTGGCTATATAGACACCAAAGGAAAATGGATAATAAAACCAGAGTATGATAGCGCCAATGACTTCAACTTTAATAGAGCGGTAGTAAGTAAAAATGGAAAATATGGTGTGATAAATTCTTCTGGAAAGTTGGTCATACCTATGCAATATGACACAATATTGGACTATTCAGAAACCTATTAGTAGTTATCTCAACTTTAAAAAAGTTTTTTTACGATGCTATCTATTGATATTCCTTCAGCTTCCGCTTTGTAATTTTTCACTAATCTGTGCCTAAGTACGTTTATAGCTACAGCCTGAACGTCTTCTATGTCTGGGCTGTACTTACCTTGCAATGCAGCGTTGCATTTGGCACCTATTATTAGATTTTGAGATGCTCTTGGTCCTGCGCCCCACTCTATATAATCTTTCACTATTTGTGGAGCATTTGTCCCATTTTTACGTGTCTTATTTACTAGTGTAACTGCGTATTCTAATACATTATTTGTAACAGGTACTTTTCTTACTAAATCTTGAAAAAATAATATCTCTTTTGCGCCTATTATTTTATTTACAGTTTGTTGAGTGTCAGAAGTTGTTGCTCTTACTATTTCCAATTCATCTTTTAATGTAGGATAATCTAAAACTACCATAAACATAAACCTGTCTAGTTGAGCTTCTGGAAGTGGATATGTACCTTCTTGCTCAATAGGGTTTTGCGTCGCCAACACAAAAAATGGTGGCTCTAGTTTATGATTTTTACCAGCTATAGTTACATTTTTTTCTTGCATAGCCTCCAGCAGTGCTGCTTGAGTTTTTGGGGGTGTTCTATTTATCTCATCTGCTAATACGATATTGGCAAATACGGGACCTTTAATAAATCTAAATTCTTTCCTTTCATCTAATATTTCAGATCCAGTTATGTCGCTCGGCATTAAGTCTGGCGTGAACTGAATTCTACTGAAATTTAGGTCTAAAACATCTGAAAGGGTTGACACTAATAGAGTCTTAGCTAGGCCTGGAACACCAACTAAAAGGCAATGCCCTCTACTGAATACACTAATTAACAAATCTTTGACAATTTCATCTTGACCAATTATAACCTTCTTTATTTCTTGAGTTATTTGGTTGTATTTCGTAGATAAAGCATCAATTGCAGTTACGTGGTTGTCAAACATTTGTGATTGTTGTAAGTAGTTAATTATTAGTGAATAGGATTAATTTTTAAGGCCTGTCTGTGTAGTTTTTGCTTTATTCCATTTGTTTAGATTACTACAGTCGTTATAACTGGCATCTATAGATAAATAGGTTTCTTTTAAATATTTGGTAAACCAATTGTCCATAAGCTCTACCTTTTTACGTTCTTCAGCTAAGAGTTTTAGTTTAGGGTAGTCTTCATCTAAATTTGCCTTATGAGGGGCTATTTTGCTTTTTAAATAAACAATCCTATAACCTTCATTTTGCTCAACAGATACGAAATTATTAGGAGCGGATATATCTCCTGGGCTAAGTTTATCTACAACAAAAAAGTCATCAACATTCAATTCATCAACTGGAATTCTACTGCTATTTGTCTTTTGATCTATTAGAAAACCGCCTCTATTTTTAGTTTCTTGGTCTTCGCTAAATTTATAGGCAGCCTGTTCAAAACTGATGGAGTCAATATCAATCAAATGCTTAACACTATCTAGTTTATTAAAAGCAATCGTTTTGGAAGATTCGGATATTTCTGGCTTGATCAATATATGTCTGGTTTCTACCATATCTCCTTTTCTTGAAATGAGTAGCAAAAGATGAAATCCAAATCTAGTTTCAACTATGGTATCACTACCTTTATATAGTGACAAAGCAGCAGCTGCAAATTCAGGTACGAAGTTTTCTGCCTTTTGCATTTCCATATACCCACCCTTTTTAGCTGTGCCCAAATCCATACTATAAGCAATTGCCTCTATTTCAAACTTTGACCCGTTTTTAATGTCCTCTCTTATTATCTCGAGTTTGCGCCTAGCTTCACGCTTCTGCTCTATTCCCAATTTTGGGAATATTACAATTTGTGCTATTTCTAACTCAGTATTGTAATAGGGCAAACTATCACTCGACAAACTTTTATAATAACTCCTAACATCAGATGGGGCAACAACTATAGTACCTGATATTTTAGACTGCATCTGCTCTATTAGCATTTGGTCTTTTACACTCTCATACAGCTCATCTTTAATCGCTCTAATGGATTTTCCATAAAAACGCTCTAGTTCTGACTCGCTACCGAACTGTTGGATAAAAAATGCCATTTTTCTGTCTAAGTCTAATTGAATTTGCGCCTCTGTTACTTTAATACTATCTACAGCCTTTGCCCTGTATAGCAACATTTTACGCTGAAGCAATTGATCTAATAGCAAACAATGCAGTTGTTTATCAGTGAATTGAGCAGAAGCTTTTTCTCTTAATTGATTATATTGAATTTCAATTTCTGACTCTAATATATATTCACTTCCAACTACTGCTATGGTCCTATCTGCGACTACAGGTTGAGCCAGACCTGAAAAGCCCAAACATAATCCAACAAAAACTAATACTATGAAAACTAAATTTTTGATATTCAACATTAATTATGGGTTACCTACCTATTAACGAATAGATGGCTTAAATAGTCAATTATAGCAGGTATTAATTAGTTACTATAGTGTTTAATACCTCTTGATTAATTTTAACAGGGTATTTTACTTTCAATTCCTTTAACCATTTATCTTCTTCACTTTCTTGCATTTGAGATATAACAATTCCTCTTACATCATCGAAATCTTTAGCCTTAGGTGCTTCAATGGCATTAATTTTCACCAAATAGTAGCGGTCATTAAACATACCAACATCAAATACACCAATAGACCAAGGTGCAATTTTCTCTAAAACTAGTTGTTCGCCTCTTTCAAACATTCCCGTTACGTAGTTTACACTTAATGGGTCTTTTTTAATATATTTTGCAGCTAAACTATCCATTGTAAGAGGTTTAAGCTTTTTATTTTTTGGTTGAACGCCAATTAGATATAATTCAGCCTTCAATTGCTTTGCCAATTCTTTGTCTTTAACATCTATTATTGCTGCGTCGGCACGTTGTTTCCACATAAAGTTACCAGTATGGGTATTATACCAAACACGTTGACCAGCAGTGTCATTTATGGTAGCATTCCATATTTTTTTCTCTTTTACATCGTATAATAATAGACCTTCTTTATACTCCTTACTTATATTGGCAAAGTCGGGGAATCTGCTTTCCAATTGTACATCATAAGTATTTAGTATAATCTCATCACTAAATCTTTTGTAATAGTCTGCTGCAGCTGTTTTTGCATTTGGGTACCTATTTTCTTCTTGATTAGTTGCTATCCAACTTACCCATTCTGCAACGGTGTAAGTATTATCTTGAACTTTAAATACCTTTTTAGTAGCTGCATCAGCTTTCAGCATTGTAGCATTTACAGTAGCTTTAATTAATGCAGAGTCGTTAATGTATTTTGATAACAATTTGTATGGATTCTTATTACCTTTAAATTTCAAATCCTTTTTAAACTTATTTATAGCAACATCTTTACTTTTTTCTGAACGACTGTCTCTTTCTATTTGGTCACGAATAGACGACTCTAATTCTTTTTTAGATTTCAGTTTGATTAATTCAACTCTTTGCATTATATGCCATCCGTAGTCCGTTTTAAAAGGCAAAGTAAAATCCCCGTCCTTTTGCAATGAGAATGCAGCATCTTTGAACTCTTGTGGAAACTCGCTAAAATCATTAAATGGAGACATTTCACCACCATTTGCCCTACTGGCATAGTGGTCAGAGTATTGGGAAGCTAATTCTTGAAAACCAATACCACGCTGTAGCAATGCGTGCAGAGAATCAACCTTAGCTTTTGCAACTTTCTGTTTTTCTAAAGGATCATTAGGTGAAGTCCCAATCATAATATGCCTTACTTTTATATCACCTCTATTTGGGCGTTTATCAGTCAGACTGATAATATGATAGCCAAATCTAGTTCTGATAGGCATACTTATATCACCTTTATCTTTCAGATTATAAGCTGCGTTCTCAAATGGATAAATTAGCATCATAGCAGTAAAGTATCCTAAATCTCCGCTATTGTTTACAGCACTTGGGTCTTCGCTGTATTTTCTCGCCATTTCTGGGAAAGATTTACCGTATTTTACTAGGCTGTCCCTTAGTTTTACAGCTTTATTATATGCTTCTAGGGTGTCTTTTGGCTTTGCATTAGCATCTACTAATACTAGTATATGACTTGCTCTGACCTCAGTTCCCATTCTAGTGTAAGCCTCTTCTATTAGCATATCATTTACTGTTCTATCAGTCAGATATGGTTGTGCTATTTGTTGCCTGTATTTGTAATACTCCTTAGTAAATGCAGTTGCTGTATCTAGGCCCAATGCCTTAGCATCTTCAATTCTTAACTTAAAATTTATGAAAAGGTCTAAATATTCGTTAACCTTTTGTCTAGAATATAATGTACTAGGTGAAGAATCTCTGGCGTTATTCTTATTATAAATGTATTTAAATTCTTCTACAGTTACTGGAGTATTGCCAACAGAAAACAAAACTCTTGTATCTTTAGGAGTTGCGTTATTTTTGTTTTTAGGCTTTTCTTTAGCAAACGTTCCAAATACCTGCAGGCAGACCATTAGGGCCAATACCAATTTTTTCATACTTAATTCGATTCTATTTTAGTAAGTTTAATAGTTAATGCAAATCTAATAAAGTAACAGCTTATGAATAGATAGTTAATGAATGAACTTATATCTTATTACAAAATAGTCCCTAAGGTAAAGTGTGCCCCATTTACAGAATGAATAATATTTATAATACCCATTCCTATCATATTAACTAAAATGCGTTCAGCTACATATGGTGGTACTTTACCAATTTTACAAAATTCTTTAAATGTAATTTTCTGATTATTTGATAAATATTCTATCAATTGACTTTCAGCGAATGAATATTTTATTTGGCTTTTGTTATCTTTATTTTGCCTTTTCAGTACTTCTACATATACTTTATCAGCTAGTATATTTTCATCGTACTGCCTGATGTAAACCAGCCACTTACCGTTTTCATCTTTACTATAGTGAGGTTGTATGTTACTTTTATCTATTATAACCTGTAGCACAGTTTTACCCTCAAACTCCCACTCTACCATTTCAAATGATATGATTGGTTTACAAAACGATTCGGCTGCATATTCTATCATATACTTTTCTTCTTCGCTCTCTACTCCTATTATTACACCATTATCTTTTACACCTATTAGCAGACTGCCTCCATCAGTATTAGCAAACGAAACAAGTGTTTTGCTAATTTTAGAAGCAGAAGAAATGTTGTACTTGAAGTCTAAGGTTTGACTTTCACCATCAGAGATAAGTTTTTTTAAATAGTTAATCATAAATTTTCAACATTTTTAAAATAAAAACTCAAGTAAAAAAGTTTAATTACAATCATAGTTAACATTAATTTATACATAAGTTAACATAAAGTTAATAAGGGGGGGGATATTATTATGTTAGCTACCAAGTAATTAATTATAAAAAAAAACTTCTTACTCACCTAATTTTTTCTGCTTATAAATACAGTTATATATGGTCAAGATTTAACTTCAATATCAGAAAAAAAATTTTACTATGGTTCAAATGCGGCTAACACTTGGGCCACTAGACAGGTTTCTGGGGGATATGCCGTAAATCCTTATACTAGTTCAAGATTTAGTGGCGGATTATCTGGCACTTATATAAAAAAAATGGCAAATTGATTTGGACTTTAGATTATGTAAATGGAAATTATGCAACAAAAAGAGACAACATAAATTACTTAAAATCCTATCTCAATCTCAATTTTGTTTACAATCTAAAATATGTAAAATTGGGTGATAAGGATAGTATCACTTTCGGTTTATGATTGCAATATTCTGCTTAAAGTAAACTTCACTTTGCAGTTAAAAATTAAGAAGATTTTACAGCTTTAATTTTTAAATTAATTCAATTATTAAATTCTCACCAATCTTAGATATTAGTCATAACCATTTTTCGTTCTTATAAAGAGACATTTAGAATTGGAATTACTGCAGGCGGTCTTTTGCCAGGTAAAACCATACATCTAACTAAGTTTAAGATTTACAGAACTAAAATTTTGTAAACTATATCTGATCGGATTAGTTTTAAAAATTTAAAAATTTAGACTAACTCAATTAATAAAAAATATAAAAGCAGGATTTCAAATAAATGATTTCCTGCTTTTTTTATTAAAAAATTCTTTTAAATACAGAATTCCTTGTAGGCCAATTTTAGGTTTTCAGCAATCATTTGTGCTGGTCTGCCCTCAATATGGTGTCTTTCTATCATATGCACCAATTTACCATCTTTAAATAAAGCAATAGCTGGTGATGATGGTGGATAAGGAAACATATACTTTCTTGCTTCATCTGTAGCATCTAGGTCTTGCCCAGCAAATACAGTAAGAAGTTGGTCTGGGTGAGTTTCAGATTCCAAACTCATCTTTACAGCTGGTCTAGCATTTCCAGCAGCGCAACCGCATACGGAATTTACAACCAAAAGGGCTGTACCTTTTTGTTCTTCCATTGCTGAAATTACATCAGCTTGGTTATGTAACTCTTTAAATCCAACATCGGATAAGTCAGCACGCATTGGAGCGACCATTTGCTCAGGATATGGCATAATTATTATTTTTTGTTATTTATAGAACAATATTTTAATTCGATTCGTTTTCAAATTTATTAAAATTATACAGCTTAGAACAAATCAAATATCTTACTGTTAATTGCTAAATTTGCAAATATTATACTTTATTATATGTCAACATTAACATCCGCTGTTAACACAGAAACTAATACTCTGTACAAAGTGAAAGACTTTAATCTTGCAGATTGGGGTCGCAAAGAAATTATGTTAGCTGAGGCGGAAATGCCAGGTTTAATGGCAATTCGTGAAGAATTTGGTCCAAGTCAACCTTTAAAAGGTGCTAGAGTTGCAGGTTGTCTTCATATGACAATTCAAACTGCTGTACTTATTGAAACCCTTACTGCACTAGGTGCTGAGGTTCAGTGGTCTAGCTGCAATATTTTTTCTACTCAAGATCACGCTGCTGCTGCCATAGCTGCTGCAGGTATTCCTGTATTTGCTTGGAAAGGAATGAGTGAAGAAGAATATGAGTGGTGCATTGAGCAAACTTTATTCTTTGGCGAAGACAAACAACCACTTAATATGATATTGGATGACGGTGGTGACCTAACCAATGTAGTTTTAGACAAATACCCTGAAATGGTTCATAACATTAAAGGTATTACTGAAGAAACCACGACTGGTGTATTAAGGCTTTATGAGCGTGTGGCTAATGGTACCCTACCAGTTCCAGCTATAAATGTGAATGACAGCGTAACCAAAAGCAAATTTGACAACAAGTACGGTTGTAAAGAATCTCTAGTTGATGCTATACGTAGAGCAACAGATATAATGATGGCTGGTAAAGTGGCTATCGTTGCAGGATATGGTGATGTAGGAAAAGGTAGCGCAGCTTCACTGCAAGGTGCAGGCGCTAGAGTAATAGTTACTGAGATTGACCCAATTTGTGCATTGCAAGCTGCAATGGATGGATTTGAGGTTAAGAAAATGGAAAATGCTATTCACCGTGCAGACATCGTTGTAACTGCAACTGGTAACTTTAATATTATCTCAGAAAAACACTTCAAGTTGATGAGAGATAAAGCTATTGTTTGTAACATTGGTCACTTTGACAATGAAATTGATATGGCTTGGTTGAATTCAAACTACGGTAATACTAAAGTTGAAATTAAACCACAAGTAGATAAATATAACGTTGACGGTAAAGACATCATTATATTGGCAGAAGGTAGATTGGTAAATCTTGGTTGTGCAACTGGTCACCCGTCTTTTGTAATGTCTAATTCATTCTCTAACCAAACTTTAGCTCAAATTGAGTTGTGGCTACATCACGACAACTATGAGAATAATGTTTTTGTATTACCTAAACATTTAGATGAGAAAGTAGCTCGTTTACACCTAAGCAAAATAGATGTAGAGCTAGAAGATTTGACTGAAACTCAAGCTAACTACATAGGTGTACCAGTAAATGGTCCATTTAAATCTGAAACTTACAGATACTAGTAGTTAATTTAAATATAATTAGAATGAAAGCTCGGCTAAATAGCCGGGCTTTTTTTTATGACATTATTCCTGTATAATTAAATGGACTGATAGTTAATAATTCGTCCTTTAGAGTTTGATTTACTTGCAATGAATTTATAAAGTCAATGAAATCACTTTGATTTAATTTGCCCTTACCCCTACTAAAATGTTTCAATGCATTATATGGATCAGGATAATTCTCACGTCTTAAAATGGTTTGAATTCCTTCTGCTACTACGGCCCAGTTTTGCTGTAAATCATCATTTATCCTACCTTGATTTAACTCCAATTTGGTCAATCCTTTAGAAATTGACTGCATACTAATACTGGTATGGGCAAATGGCACCCCGACATTTCTAAGTACAGTACTATCTGTTAAATCTCGCTGTAATCTGCTAACAGGTAGTTTATTACTTAAAAAATCAAGAAATGCATTAGCCATCATTAAGTTACCTTCAGCATTTTCAAAATCTATTGGATTCACCTTGTGCGGCATTGCACTACTGCCTACTTCGTCAGCTTTAGTTTTCTGCTTGAAGTAATCCATTGATATATAACTCCATACATCTCTAACTAAGTCTATCAAAATAACATTGATGCGTCTAATCTGATCAAATAACTCAGCTAAATTATCATAATGGTCTATCTGTGTAGTTGGATAGTTTCTTACCAAACCTATTTCTGCCATAAATGAAGCTGCAAAATCATTCCAATTTATATTAGGAAAACCAACAAAATGTGCGTTCATATTGCCCGTAGCACCTCCAAATTTTCCAGAGAATTCGTAATTTCTTAACTTAGTTTGCTGATTTTCAAGTCTAACTGCAAATACCATTATTTCTTTACCAAGTATTGTAGGTGTAGCAGGTTGTCCGTGTGTTTTAGCCAACATTGGAACCTTATTATATTGATTGGCTAGTGTTGTTAGTTGTTCTATTAAACTGGATAATTCAGCTAAATATTCTTTTTTAATATAATCTTGAATTAATAAGGGAATGGCAGTATTATTAATGTCTTGAGATGTTAGCCCAAAATGAATCCATTCTTTATCTTCTGCATAGCCTATTTTGTCAAATTCGTTTCTTAAAAAATATTCTACTGCCTTAACATCGTGATTTGTAGTGGTTTCTATGTGCTTTATTTCCTCTGCATTTTGAAGGGTAAAATGTTGATAAATACCTCTTAGCTTCTCATTATTAAATTTATTCAATTCGCTAATGCTTCCTAATTTTTTAAGCTTAGATAGAGCTATAAAGTACTCTATCTCAACCAATATTCTATACTTAATTAAAGCAAATTCTGAGAAATAAGAGGCTAGGATCTTGGATTTATCGTGATATCTACCGTCAATTGGCGAGATGGCCATAAGGGAATTCAAATTCATAACAAGCAAATTTCAACATTTACTCAATATATACACCTCTTAGGTCTATCATATTAATTGGATTTGTCTTTAATCCACGAATATTATTATGTACAAGCCTAACCGACTCGTCATAAAAAAGGATTATGAATGGGCAATCGTCCGTTAAGATATTCTGCATTTCCGTAACCAAATTCAGCTCTGTATTTACACCAGATATTAATTGTTCATAGTACTTATCAAAGAGTGGATTTTTGTAATGAAAATAGTTATCACCCTTTGGTGTCCAGTTTTTAGAATAAAACAGTGATAAATAATTTTCAGGATTAGCATAATCTGCTACCCAACTTGCCCTACATAGTTGAGCCTTACCTGTAGTTTTTAAATCGCTTAATGCTGCACCCGGCACTGTTTCTATCTTTACATTTATGCCATATTGTTTTAGCTCTTGTTGCAGAAATACAGATATATCAACATATTGGTCAATGGTATTTAACACAATCTCTTCGTGAATATCCACTTTGCTACTAGCTTCCTTAAGTAAAAGCTTTGCTTTTTGAGGATTATATGGGTAATATCTAGTATTAGATGATAATGATGGGGGTATAAAACCAGAATTAGCAGGTTGCCCTATTCCATTTCTCATATACCTGACTAACTTTTCTTTATCAATTGCATAATTAATAGCTTGCCTAAACTGCTTATTAGACAGCGGGGTATTTTTCCATTTATTAGGGTCAAGATTAATTCCAATATACTCGGTGTTTAAAAACGGATTTTTATGTACTTGATATTTGCTTTCAACACTTGGTTTTAGTTTTCCTGACTTATCTAAAATAGTATTTATAAAACTTGCATCAAGGCCAACCATCATACTTAGTCGATGACTAATGAAACTAAAAAATTCATTTTGTTTGCTGTTGATGAATGAGATAGAAACCGCTGAAAGTTTAGCTGCTTTTGTAGTAATATTATTTTGATAATAATTTTTATTGGGGTGTAAAATGAGTTTTTCATTCTCTCTAAACTCAAATACTTGATAGGGTCCGGTACCAACTGGATGTGTTCTAAAGTTCTTTTTATAGCTTTCAACAGCTTCGTGAGGTATTATGCTACAGTACTTTAGGCTAAGTAGTTGGAGAAATGGACTAAAGGGTTTAATTAAATCTAATTCAACTGTAGAATCATTTGGAGCATAAAATGCATAGTTGTCAGCTTCATCTGTTTTCACTTTACCATCAAACACCCAATTTCCCCTACTTGCCAAGCTTTTGTCTAGCAATCGCTTGTACGAATAAACTACATCTTTTGCTACCACTCGCCTACCCTTTCCATTTGCAAAACATTCATCGTCTTGAAAATAAACATCATTGCGTAAGTGAAAGGTATATTTTGTTTGATTAGGGGATACTTCCCATCTACTAGCTATGGCTGGTCTTAAATGAAGTGAATCATCTAGCGCAACTAACCCATCAAATATTTGATTGACTACCCAAGTATTGGCCTGTGTATTTGCAAATGCAGGATCGCAGCCTGTAAAACTGCCAGCAATATTCCAATAGAATACATTTTTCGTTTGTTCTGCCGAATTACAACCTTGGTAAGCTGTTAATATTAAAGCAAATAGCAATATGCCGATAAGTTTTTGATACATCTGAGCCTGTGGTTGTGCGTAAATAAAATATACTAAGACATATTGGTATTGTATCTTAGCCGTTACAAATTAAAGAGCAATTTAACATTTACTAACACCCAATTCTAGTGCAAATTACATTTTACGGACATTCTTGTTTTTCTATAAAGGCAGAATCAGTAAGTATTTTAGTTGACCCTTTTATTTCATTCAATCCTGCTGCAGCGCACATAGACCTAACAGATGAAAAGTTTGATTACATACTATTAAGTCACGGACATTGGGATCATATTGCAGATGCTATTGAATATGCAGAAAAATTCGATGCTACTGTATTATCTAATGTTGAGGTAGTAAAATGGATGTCAAATAATGGTGTAAAGAAAACTGTAGATATAAATTTTGGGGGCACTTTAACTGCGGATTGGGGTAAGATAAAATATGTTACAGCTCACCACAGTAGTTCTATGCCAGACGGTAGTTATGCTGGTAATCCTGGTGGCTTTGTCATTACAATTGATGATAAAACTGTTTATTACACTGGCGATACCTCTGTAATGTTCGATATGAAATTAATACCAATGTTCAACAAAATAGACTTAGGTATATTTTGCATTGGTGGATACTATACTATGGATGTAAATGAAGCTGTGTTAGCCGCACAATTTGTAGAAACTAAGAAAGTAATGGGAGTGCATTATAACACATTTCCCCCTATTCACATTGATACTAATCAAGCAATTGAATCTTTCAAAAAAGAAGGAATCGAATTGTTGCTACCAGAAATAGGTGGCAGTATCAACATTTAAGACGATAATAATGGGTAAAATAATAGCAATCGCCAATCAAAAAGGCGGTGTAGGTAAGACGACAACTTCAATTAATTTAGCTGCATCTTTTGCTGCACTTGAGTTTAAAACACTGTTAATTGATGCAGATCCACAGGCAAATAGCACATCAGGTATAGGTTTTGATCCACATCAGATTCAAAACAGCATATATGAGATAATTATAGATGGGCTATCACCTAAAGAGAGTATTCTTAATACGAATATTCCTTATTTAGACTTAATACCATCGCATATCGACCTAGTGGGTGCAGAGATTGAGCTGATAAATATGAATGATCGGGAGCAGCTGATGAAAAGAGCAATTACTCCCTTAAAAGATGATTATGATTTTATAATTATAGATTGTTCACCTTCATTAGGAATTGTTACTGTCAATGCATTAACAGCTGCAGACAGCTTAGTAATTCCTGTACAATGCGAATTTTTTGCCTTAGAAGGATTAGGTAAACTATTGAGTACTATAAAAATAGTTCAAAATAATTTGAACCCAGACCTAGAGGTAGAAGGAATTTTACTAACGATGTATGATTCTAGGGTTAGGTTAAGTAATCAAGTGGTTGAAGAAGTTAAAACTCACTTTCAACGTTTGGTATTTGATACCATCATTCAGCGAAACGTTAAGTTGAGCGAAGCTCCGAGCCACGGATTGCCAGTGTTACTGCACGATGCTAATAGCAAAGGGGCCATAAATCACCTTAACTTAGCCAAGGAAATTATAAATAAAAATGGACTAACTGATTCTAAAAAAATTAGCAACACACTGACAACTAATGAATAATAAAAAGGCGCCATTGGGCAAGGGCTTAGCATCATTACTTAGCAATTCTAATACAGATATTACCAGTAGAGGCGGTGGAATAGTAAATTCTATATCTGAAATAAAAATAAGCGAAATAGAGGCAAATCCGTTTCAACCTAGGACAGAGTTTGACGATGCAGCACTAGAAGAACTTTCTGAGTCTATTAAGCTTCACGGAATTATACAGCCTATTACTGTAAGAAAAGTAGGTGGAGGAAAGTATGAATTAATAAGTGGGGAGCGTAGAACTAGAGCTGCGCGCAGGGCAGGTTTGGCTGTCATTCCAGCCTACATTAGAGTAGCAGATGATCAAGGAATGCTAGAAATGGCATTGATAGAGAACATACACAGGGAAGACCTGAACCCAATAGAAGTAGCCCTAAGCTATAAAAGACTGGCTGAAGAGTGTAATTTGAAACACGACGACTTAGCTGACAGAGTAGGTAAAAGCAGAACTGCAGTGACCAATTACCTAAGGTTGTTGAAATTACCTGAGGAAATTCAAATAGCAGTCCGCGATGAGGCCATTACAATCGGCCACGCTAGACCACTTATATCAGTAGATGATAAGCAGGAACAATTGCAACTACTAGAGCAAATAATAGATCAAGACCTAAATGTTCGCCAAGTAGAGGAATTAATTAGGACTAGAAATTTAGTAAATAAGCCAAAAGATAAGGCAAAAAAACTGGTACACCCGGCCATAAAGGACTATATGAATTACAGTTCTAAGTTTAAAGATGCATCTGGTCTAAATGTGAAAATAGTGCCTAGAAAAAACGGTAGAGGTGGTAATGTTACCTTCAGTTTCACAAGCGAAGAGCAACTAAAAAATTTACTAGATACCCTAGATAAAAATTAAAATTGAAACCCGAAGGCGATCTATTTTTTAAACGACTATCTGAAATTCGTGTGTTAATGTTACCTGTAGAGGGTGTATTAACTCAAGATTCGGTGCTGTTACTAGAAAATGGTGAGCAATTACGTCAAGTTTCCTACACAGATATGGTTGGTTTAGAATATGCCAGCCAGCAAAAACTCAGAATTTTCTTAATCCAACGTGGCAACTATCAGTCTGTATATAAAGCCATAAATATAATTGCAAATATTGCATTTGTTGGATCTGTTGATACCAAGCTGTTTGAAATGGAGAAGTTCATTTTAGATCACGATATTGATTCTAAGGAAACTTTATTTATTGGTGCGCAACCAGATGATTTAGATTGCCTTAACCTAGCTGGTGTCAGTATAGCAACTAACGATGCAAGTTGGGAAATTAAGAATGCAGCATCATACATCAGCAAATATGATGGCGGTAAGGGCTGCGTAAGAGAAATAATTGAAATGATTTTAAAAAGTCAAGATGTATGGTTTACTTCTATAACTGGCTGAAATTAATTCGATTAGTCAACCTAATTATTATCATATTAACTATGATAATCGGGGCTATGTATTTATACTATGCTGTTGAGTATCAAGTTGTAAAATTTATAGCCATCATACTAGCTACGATTTTATTAACTATTGCTGGCAACCTAGATAATTCTTTACAAGATATAGAGGCAGATAAGCTAAATAATAAGCTAAACCCCTTATTGTTATCTTACCACATTCGCAGAATTTGTAGAGGTTTAATCATTTCCAGTCTAATAATTGGACTGATATTGAGCGTATTCATCTCAATAGACTTTGCCATATTTTATTTGATAAATGCAAGCTTGCTTTGGGCCTATAATCGTTGGCTAAAGGGCATTATAATCCTTGGAAATGTAGTGGTATCTTACCTTACAGCCTCAGTGCTATTGTCATTTGCTATAGTTGGCTTTGATTATAACAATCACGCATTGCCTAACTATTTGTTATTAGCATTTAATATAAATCTGTGTAGAGAATTCATTAAGTGCTGTGAAGATAAATTGGGTGATTCTGCAGTTGGCATTAAAACTATAGCGCACATACTTTCTACAAAGAAAATTTACTTGATTTGCCTTGTCTCAATTTTGTTAAATATAGTCTTCATAGCATTAAATATATGGTCGATTAGTACCAACTATTGGATATTGTGCATCCCCCTACTTATTGCTCTACCATTCAATTTAAAAGACAGCTATTTGGCAAATTATTCTAACCAATTAAAACTTTCAATGGTTTTAGGCATTCTATCTATCATATTATGCATTCCCCATTAGCACAGGAACTAAAAAATAAAGGCATTAGCCTTTTGCTGGGCAGCAATTCACTACGTCGCCACGAACTAATGGCTATGTGTGGTTTCACATTCCAGATAGTAAAGCCAAGTTATAATGAAGCAATCTTAGATCAGAATCGATATTCGGCTAAAGATTATGTCTTGACTCAAGCTGAGAATAAGGCAAAAAGCATCAAGATTCCAGAAAATTCAGTTTTAATCTGTGCAGATACTGTTGTGGTTTATCAAAATACCATTTTAGAGAAGCCAAAAGACCATAATGAAGCAAAGGCAATGATACTTGGTCAATTGTCTGACAGTGTACACACTGTAATTACAGGAGTTTGCATCAGCCAATTGGGAGATTATCAATCTTTTATAGATGAAACCCAAGTTAAATTTAACGCTTTGAATGAAGCAGAAGTCGATTTCTACTTAGAAAACTTTGATGTATTAGATAGAGCTGGTAGTTATGGCATTCAAGAATTTATAGGCTTAGTAGGCGTTCAGTCTATTATAGGTGACTATTATAACATTATGGGCTTGCCCATCAACAAAGTATATCAAGCTATTAAGCAAATAACTCTATCGAAATGAAAAATTTACTCTTACTTGGTTCAATATTTGGATTCTTAGCCGTTGCGTTAGGGGCATTTGGCAGCCATTCGCTAGAAAGTATATGGCTAAAAAGCCCAAATAGTAAAGACATTTTTGAAACTGCAGTAAAGTACCAGTTTTACCACGTGTTTGCTATTCTGGCTTGTTCTATTCTATTAAAACTATTCCCTACTAATACTTGGTTGTTGTACGCAGGTTACACATTTACTGCTGGCATTCTGTTATTTAGCGGTAGCTTATATATTTTATCTACTACGGGTATCAAGATGCCTTGGGTATTTATTACTCCTTTAGGTGGGCTTTGCTATTTAGTAGGTTGGTTTATTTTGATTTGGCAATCATTCAAACTGGTTAAGTAATATGGGATTAGATTTTAAAGAGCATTTTCTGCACTACCTGTGGAAAACGGGCAACTTTAACCACACTGCACTGCAAACTACTACTGGTTTACCCATCACCATTATTCACGCTGGGCATCATAACCACGATTCAGGTCCCGACTTTAAAAATGCCCAAATACAAATAGACAACGTATTGTGGACTGGGAATGTAGAAATTCATAAAACGGATAAGGAATGGACTGAACATCAACATAATCTAGACCCAGCCTATGAAAATGTAATACTTCACGTAGTTTATAATCATAATCCAAAATTTGTCCTAAATAAAACACACACTCTAGAACTAAAACATCATATTGCACCTGGCACTCTAGAGCGATACGGACTACTTGAGTTAAGTAACCACACCATACCCTGCCGCAACCTGGTAGGTGATGTAGACAGCATTTATAAAAATGCTTGGCTAGACAGAATGTTAGCCGAGCGGCTGCAAAACAGAAACATAAGCATAGAAAACTTCATAGAAACTGAGGGGATAAACTGGTCGCAACTTTGCTACGAATTAACCGGACGCAGTTTTGGATTTTCAACTAATTCAGATGTATTTCAAAGGCTAACACGGCATATAGATCAAAAACTATTACGCTGGCATCACGGTAATCAAATGCAGATTGAGGCACTGCTATTTGGTTGTTCTGGCTTACTACCTCTTGATGCTCAAGATGAATATACTGAACAAATGCAGAAAGAATGGAAATTTCTAAAGGCTAAGTATAAATTAAATGAAATGGCAGCATCAGAGTGGAAATTCTCTAAAATGCGACCGTCTAACTTTCCAAGCATTAGAATAGCACAATTTGCTGCCCTTATTTCACAAAGTCAATCATTATTTCAACAAATAATAGAGGCGCAAAATTTAATAGATATAAGTAAACTACTCCAGCTAAATGTCACCAAATATTGGCAGATCCACTATAATTTTTACAAACAAAGTGCTAAAGTAAGTGCTAGGCAATTAGGTACTACTGCCATTCACAGCATTGTAATTAATGCATTTGCGCCACTGGTATTTACTTATGGTAAAATAAAAGATGAGCCAGAATTGGTACATAAAGCTATAGATTGGTTGCAAAATTTGCCAGCTGAACAAAACAATATAACAACTGAATTTAGCCAACTAGGGATGCCTAATAAAAATGCAGCTCAAAGTCAGGCTATTATTCAATTATATAAACATTATTGCGCAAATAAGGCTTGTTTAAATTGTGGAATAGGAAATAAAATTTTAAAAAATAGAGTTTTAACCTAAAATTATATTAAATTAGACCCTATAACATTTACAGCTATGATAATAGAAAAATTCAAACTACTTAGTGAGAGGGGAATGTTTGGTGTATTTACACCTTTGGGGCAAATAATGGGTGTATCTAGCAGAAGAATTAGAATGTTCTTTATCTACATTACTTTCCTCAGCTTTGGCTCACCAATATTTATCTATTTAGCATTGGCCTTCATTATGAATATCAATACTTTCATAGTACAGAAAAGGCGAAACCCTATTTGGGATTTCTAAAATTGCCATCTAAGTAATTTTACTAATAATTAGAATGCAAGCGGCAAAATTTATCAAGTCATTCGCCAACACATTGCCTGCTTGTTCGCTTAGGGGTACCTACATTTTAGGTTGGTAGTGTTTTGTGGGCTACAGCAGGGTTCTTCTTTGCTAGCATTTATCTCACTTAATGCTAGTGTACGATGATATAGCCTTAAGTCGTGCAGACTGTATACTTTGCTGTTGTAAGCCTCGTTTAACAGGTAGCTTTTGCCTATCAACATAATTGGAGAATATTGGTAATTAACGCCAGATAATTATAAAATTTTTAAAATTAACTGATTTTTTTCTTTCACTGAGTTAGATTTTTTTTGAAGCTTATTCCATTTGCCAATAATAAAAATACTCATATCAATAAATATTTTGCCTTCATCAATTTTGCGTTTGTAATGTTTCTGTCCATATAAATGTAAAATTCTATTCTACATTTTGAGTATTTCTTTCTTGCCAAAATGCGTCTCTAAATGCACCAATTTTATCCTCCTATGCTTGATTTCCAAATGTAGATTAAGATATTATATTCACAGCATCTGCATTCTTTTCAATAGACACAGCATTTTAAAATTAAATATCCCATCTAATAATATTTTTTCCATATTATTTAGTCTATTTCACTTTTCTACATTATCTGTCCACCAAATCGCTTATTCTAAAACTGCACCCTTAACAAACGGTTCCATCTTACTTTGCCCAACATATTTTTGGCCTCTCTGTCATAGCTCATCCAAATCATTAGTGGCATTCCGACTATGTGGTTTTCTGGGACAGTACCCCAATATCTGCTGTCTAGTGAATTGGTTCTGTTATCCCCCATCATAAAATAATGGTCTTGTAGAAAGGTATATTCAACGGTCAATTTACCATTTATTAGTACGGCACCCACTTCCCCCTCTACAGTATTGCCCTCATACCTGATGCTACGTCTGTATAGCTCAAAGTTTTCTTCATTTAATGCTACTTTATAGCCCTTGTAGGGTATTATGAATGGGCCAACATTATCTGCATTCCAATTAGGTTTGTCTCCAATTATTCTATTATCTACAGAGAAAGTAGTGTCTAGCATTAGGTCAACACTTTTCACATTGGTTAACTTTTTTACCTGTGGTACTTGTTCATCGGTCAACCTCATTATGCAAAACACTTTTTTAGTGTTCACATCGCTGTAGTTATAGCCTGGTATGTAGTCAGAACCATCAATCGTGACTACGCCAATATCGTGTAATTCACTTAAATCAAATTCGTTACCGTCTGTAAATACTCTGTATTGCATTTGTGAATGTACAGGACGTTCAACCCTTTTATCATCTATATATAGGACCCCTTCTTTTAGTTGATATTTTTGCCCGTGTATAGCAACGCATCGTTTTATATAGTTTTCTTTTCTATCTATTGGTTTATTATTTTCATCGTCTGGGTAGTTAAATACTACTATATCACCAAGTTTAATTGACCTTATACCAGGCAACCTCATATAGGGCATTTCAATTGATTCTATATAAGATTTACCCCCCATAAACACATTATGAGCTAGGGGAAATGCCAATGGCGTCATCGGTATACGCGGGCCAAAATGTATTTTACTTACAAATAGGTAATCATTTACTAGTAATGTTTCCTCCATAGACGGTGTCGGAATGGTATATGATTCAAATACATAAGTTCTAATAATGGTAGCAGCAATTACGGCAAATGCGATGTTGTCTATCCAACTTCTGGTTTTGCTTGGCTTGTACATTTTTATGTAGTCTGCACCAAAGAAATGCCTGTTCTTATTAAAACCAAGTATCGGGAAATATGCAAATGGAACAAATGTAGCCATAGCGTGATCGGCTAATTGGTAGCGTTTAAATGCCTTAGCTAAATCGACACTAAGTATAATTGAAAATATGATGTTAATGGCTGGTATTAGCGCATATACTATTTGCCAACGTGGCCTACCCAGCATATCTAACCACTTTAGGGTGTATAATACAGGTACAAGGGCATTCCAGCCTGGAATTCCAGCTTTTTCGAAAATCTTATAAAGGCCTACTTGTCTAATTATGAATAAAACAATTAGAATAATGAATAATGGCATCGTGTTTCTACTTAATTAAAGGGATAGAGGTCTTTTGCTGTAAAAATACCTTTTTTATTGTGAATGAACGTTGCCGCAAGTATAGCTCCTTCTGCAAATGTCATTCTATCTATGGCTTTGTGCTGAATCAATAACTCGTCCATATGTGTTGAAATTTTTAAGGAATGATCCCCTACTACGTCACCAATTCTATGGGCTGTGACCGGTACTATGTCTTGAGTAATGTTATCATCATCAACCAATTGCCAACTATTATATTTACCATTATTACTAATGAATTTATCTACCATTGTTAGGGCAGTTCCACTAGGTTTATCTAACTTTTGGGTGTGATGTGTTTCCTCTATGGCTACTTGATAATTATCAGGGAAACCTGATAACCATTGCCCTGCCTTCTCTATCATTGCAAAAAATAAGTTGGCTGTTAGGCTATAGTTACTAGCATAGATAATTGACCCGTTAGCATCTGCTACTTGCTTGCTTACTTCAGGTAAATGTTTTAGCCACCCAGTAGTTCCTACCACAATGGGTAGGTTAAAATTTAGACAATGTTGAATGCTAATCAGAACAGAATCAGGTGTAGAAAATTCAATGGCAACATCTGCAGTATTATCTGCCAATTTCTCCAAAAGTTCTTCGCTGTTGTTGGCTATCCAACTTACAGAGTGGCCTTTAGCAGTGCTGGCTTGTTCCAACATTTTACCCATTTTACCATATCCAATTATACCTATCTTCAAAATCATTACCTGCAATTAAAGGCTAGTTTTACGCCAAAAATAATTTGTTGATTGTTAAAAGTATTAACATCTGGTCTAATGTTCATTGATAGATTATCTGACACGTCAAAGTCCTTTAAATGAGCAGATATATAGGCGTCCAACACATTCAAAGCATAAAATCCAGCTGTCAAAATGATACTTAAGTCTCTATTTCTTCTATAATCCTCTCTAAGCCGAAGTACTGCTTCGGTGCTATAATTAGGTTTCTTTATATCTATAGGATTATCGAATTCATCTTTAGTATTCGGATTATTATCAGACCTAATTCTATAGGCATTTCTAAAACGCTTATATTGATTGTGGTTCCATATTATGAAGTAAGTTGTCGTACCTAATCCAGCATAGACAATGGGAATTTTCCAAGCTTGCGCGTTTGTCAATTGTCCCCAGCCTGGAATGATGGCAGAATGCAAAGCCGCTCTATTTGGCTTTTTAAATTTAAAGTTTTGAACTAAAGTATCAGAAACTTGCAAAGTATCAGATTGAGATACAGCATTTAAAGTCCATAAACTAAATAGCAATGTGAAGGCAATAATTCTCATTTCAAATATTTGCTTCTAATTTCATCTGTTAGCAATCTGTATATCCTTTTGCTAGAATCGTGCCCTTGCAAAAGGTTTAAATGCCTGTTTATAACACCTATATCATCACGTTTGGCAGGTCCAGTTTGTGCAGCTATGGGGCCAAGTTGTATCAACTTATCTACCATATTATTTAATAGAGTTTTAAAAATGCTAATATCCAAGCCTGTAGATTCTAACAATTCTGCAGATTGAGTAATCATAAAATTAGTAAAATTATTTGCAAATACTGCCGAAAGATGCAAAATCTCCTTGGTCGTTTCAGTAATTCTTGTACTTTTTACCTCCATTAATTCAGAAAACTGTAATAAATGCTTTTCGGTAATCGAGTCATTTGAACAAGTGAAAACTGGGATATCTGACCATACTACAGGGAAATTGAATGAGAATGAGTTCAAAGGGTACCATATTCCGCTATGGCTATGATTATCTAGCACTTGCAGGGTCTTAGTGCCAGACGTATGAATGATTACGTTACTAGAATCAGCAAAACTCTGTGAAACAGATTGTATAGCATCATCAGGTATGCAAAGGACTATCAATGAATTGGAAAATTTCTCTAAATCAGAAATTTCAATCTTTTTAGATTGGTTTAAATCTAATCTTTGTTTGGATGAAATATAATAGAGTTTAACATCATCATTATCAACTAAATAAGTGTAAATAGCATTTCCTACATTACCTAGACCGACAATAACAATACTATGTATATTAGGCATTAGTTATTCTGGACTTTTTAAACTTAATTCTATTATAGGCTGCTATCATAAAGCCAATAACCATAAGAATGCTACCTAACCACAGTAAATTTATCATTGGGAAAATGATGGCTTTCATTGTTATAAATTCACGTTGTGGCCTATTCCCCTTTAATACCATAAATTTATGACTGGCACCCATATTTACTACAGTCATATATCTAAATTTAATTCCTAATTCCTTTACTTCAGCTTCTTCTGAATTAATCAGACTGCCATTAATAATAATTTTTGGTTCAGCATAATAAACATCTGGTCCGTCAGTTACTTTCACCTTAGCTGTTAATCTGTAAACGGTGTCCTTACCTTCATTAGTCGATTCTTTATATACCTCTAATAATTCTAAACCAATGGAATCGTAAATGGCCTTTTGATTTTGAGTTAACTCTATTTCCTCTTGCTTGGTATAGTTTACTTGATACTCTGGAGCATCACTTCTGCTACTCGATGAAATATGTGTAAATATATCGGCACTTAAATAATGCTTGGTACTGGGTGAGGCAGAAGTAAATTTATCTTGAGCCTTGTCAAATATAGCATAAGGTGTTAAGGTAAACTGCTCTAAGACACTGGTATAGTTTTCATTAAACTTTTTATACTCAACCAGGTAATATATATGTGCGCCAGAAGTGCTGTCACCTTTATAGGTTACAGTGTAGTCAGACATTTTTACTGGTGTATTTTTAAATAACACCTTATTCTCACGTCTTTCTTTACTATTAGCGTCTGGCAAAGCATTATAGTTTTCTGTATTTATACTTATCGCTTTTTTCTCTGCATTACTTATTAATGCACCTACCAATATTAGTGCAAAACCAATATGGGCAACAGCTCCGCCATTTATTAGTCTAAACTTTGTCTTTAATTGACCAATTACGATGCCTATATTTCCAAATAGGGCAAACATAGACGTAAACAGTAAAATGATAAACAACCAATCACGTAAACCACTTAGCCACCACAATACGGCACTAAATACAATTGATAATGCTGTCGGTATAATCAGACTTTTCCAAAACTTTGATTGAGTTGTAGTAATGTATCTTAAATATTGACCAAAGCCAATGAGTATGGCAATCACAATGGCAAAAGGTATTTGCAATTGGTGATACACATCTATAACATTGTCAGGTTTGCTTCTATTAGTTTTTAATAAATCATTTCCTATTACATCGTTTATCAGCCCTGCTATTTTATTAAATACGGGTATGCTTGTTATCGTAATAATGTGAAGAGCAGACATACACAACAGTAATGCGCCTGTAAACATCCAAAACTCACGACTATACATTTTCTCTTCCTTCTGGCTTGTAGGTATTTTCTTCCAATTTCTAATAATCAAGTATAGAAATAAGAATACAAAAAGTAAAAGGAACAATAACAACTGACCAGACAAACCTAAGTCTGTAAATGAGTGTACACTAGAGTCTGCCAACACACCACTTCTGGTTAAGAATGTAGAATACAATATTAAGATGTATGTTAATGCACACAGTATAAATGCAAGCGATAATGCAGATTTTCTAGCATTGAATATCATCATACAATGCAGTGCCGACACCATTATTAACCAAGGAACAAGTGAAGCATTCTCTACAGGATCCCAAGCCCAAAATCCACCAAAACTAAGTGCTTCATACGCCCAAGCACCACCCATAAGTATGCCTAATCCCAACAAACCAGAACCAAGTGCCGTCCAAAACAATGCTGGTTTAACCCAACCTGTTAAATCACGTCTAAATATACCTGCCATAGCAAATGCAAAAGGTACTATAGTAGATGCAAAACCTAAGAACAACACTGGGGGGTGAATCACCATCCAATAATTTTGTAACAATACATTTAGACCTCTCCCGTCTAGTTGTCCAGATTTAATTAAGTCGATATAATTTGCATTTTGAAACAGGGGAATATTTGGCATTGCGTGCCTTAATAAAGCAAATGGATTAGATCCAATACGCAAACTTCCTAAGTGAATGCTTTGACCAAATAAACTAATAGTTTCTATTCCTAATAGCATTGAACTCAGCATTACCTGTGCTAATGCTATAATAATTAATACGCCAGACTCCCATTTTTTTGCAGTACATATCAAGATGATACCCAGTACTGATTGCCAAAAAGTCCAAAGAAGAAAGCTACCCTCTTGACCTTCCCAAAAACAGCTAATCATATACTCACTTGGCAAATTGGTGCTGCTGTGTGACCATACGTAATTGTATTGAAACTGATGGGTTTGAATTAAATAATAAAGGGTAATAAATATAGAAACAACAGCCAATGAATGACCTATGTAACTGCTTCTAGCTATTATCAGCCATAGTTTTTTACTTGGATGGTTATCTCCTAGTCTAGCTATAAAAATGTAACTTAACAATGACAGCAATGCCAAAGTGAAAGATAGAATTATGAAAAGGTAGCCCCAGTTACCAGGAGCAAGGTTTTCATTAAAGTACTCTTTAACCATTAATTAAGATTATAAATTGACAGGCTTAACTGTTGGTGTAGCTGCATTATACTTACTTGGGCACTTGGTTAGTATTTCACTAGCTTCAAATACATTTCCTTTCATTTGTCCGACTACTACTACCTTTTCAGCACGTTCAAAGTCTTGTGGTTTAGCGTCTAGCAGCACTACATTTACCACATTACCAACTGAATCCCTCAATGGAAACTCAAAGTAATTGGGGTCTTTCAGTGGGTTATATACCATACCTTTTTCTTTAGCCCATTTGCCTATAACGTGATATTTTTCAGTAGGGTTTTCTTTTGCTTCATTAAAAGAAACATAAGAAGATGACTTACCTAATACAGACATTAAAATGAAGATGCTGAATACTATCAGCACCAATCCAATCACATACGCGCGTTTCATATTTTATTTTTTTCTAATTTTCTTACCCTTAAATCTAAGGTTATCAACAGTATTACCATAATAACTAATATAACTAGTATGACCACCACAGGAACTGCGTATTTAGCATCTATGCTAAGTGCTGAAACCATAGGTTGATCTGCTGGAGCCACAGCCGTGATGAATGTGTATAAGGAATTAGGCATCTATTTGTTTTTTTTACTTTGGTCTGCTATTTTCAATTTTACTTTCAAGTCAAGCTTATTTATTCTAACAGTAATATTTGTTGTCCATAAACCAATTAAAATCCAAGCAATACAGGCTGGGTAAAATACCATCCTTAAATTATTGTTTAGGTCATAATTGCTAAACGCAACATTGCCCCCATTCCCTGGGTGTAGTGAACTGGTCATATTAGGATATATATACAACAATGGCACCACACTAGCTGCTGCAAAAATATTAAATACAGCACTTGTCTTCGCCTTTGCTGTGTTTGAACTAATGCTGCCGCGTAACACCATATAAGCAAAATACATAAGGCACATTATGGCTGCACCATTTAGTTTGGGATCGTCTAATACCCAATACTTACCCCAAGTAAATCTTGCCCAAAATGCTCCAGTTATCAAGCCACAAGTGGCAAATACCAATCCTATTCTGATATATGTTGCAGATAGCATATCGTAGGCCATATCTTGAGTTAATAAGTACCTGATACTGTACCATAAAGACATACCGAATAGCGCCATCATAGCAAACCACATTGGTACGTGAAACAACACATTTCTGACTGTTTCATATAGTGAATTTCTAAATGGGAAATTGAAATACTTTGCTTTCTCTGAACTTACTTGATAAACACAGGCTTGTTTTCCACCAGTTTGATATTTATTAGTTCGCTGAATAACAACTGCATCAGGCAATACTATATTCCCATCAGCTGCTGTATTTATTATTAGGTCACCAACTATAAAACTATCTGTAGCTCTAAAGTCAAAGGGTAAACCAGTATTGGTCTGAAAATATAATTGTATTGATGTATCAGTTAATTGAGTGGTTCGGAAGGCACAAATTTCAACCTGTTTCTCATCTTTATTTCTTGGTGAAAATACCAGCCAAAACTTAGATTTTTCAGATTGAAAATTAAAATGCGTGTGGTAAGCAGATACTTTTAAAGAAATGACTGAATCTGTAGATACTATACTGGGTGAAATATTTAATATTCCAGGTCCTAATCTAACAAATAATCCAGCTGTAATACTGTATATCAGCAACAAAATTGCTGTAATTTTCCACCAAGCGCCCTTCAACAATACTTAATTTTAGTCACGCCAAAGATAAGGAAACAGTAAGTAGGAAACAACGACAACTATCAGGTCTATGGCCAATAATTGCACAAACAAACTATATCCACCAGATATAGCAAATCCGTCTAATGCCTTTTTTGTCAATTTAATTAGTAATAGCAATTGAGGTATCATAACTGGAAAGCTTAAAATGGCCATTAACATAGCACCACCTTTCCCTTTACTCGCAATTGCGCTGCTCATAGTGAGATTAGCTGAAATGCCGAAACCTCCAACAAGCAGTATCAAGCTGATGTAGCCAAAACTAGGAAATACGTTTCCAAAGAAAAGAATAAAACCAAATAGGGTAATAGCCGACAGTAAGAGAGTCCAAAATAAATTATAAATATATTTGGCTGTTAGATATTTAGCAGGCGATACTAAGGAGTAAAACATTAGCAAGCTACCATTTGACTCTTGTATAAAACTGCGGCTGCAAGCATTAATAGTTGAAAATAATAAAATTATCCATAACATTGAAATCCATACCAATGGGTCTAATTGCTGAAACGAAAGATTAATAATGTAAAGCGTTGCAACTACATAAATTAAGATTGCATTTAGTGCGTATTTTTGCCTACGCTCTTGATTATATTCTTTATTAATTAGAGCAAATACTTCTCTCATTATCTTGTTATTTCAAATATACCTGCTTCATTTATGCTATCCATCGTTACTAATTCCAATTGATTTGTTTTAGACTCGTTATAGGGAGCTGTAGCCCTTAGATAGTTGTCACTAAAGCCAAACATATCGCCATTTTCATCTTCTTTTTCCCATAGTACTTTGGCTTGTGCTCCAATTTGGGAGTGGTAAAACGCAGACTTTTTCTCTATTCCCAGCTCAGTTAGCATAGCATTCCGCTTTTGCCTTATATTATTTGGTACTTTACCTGCTAGTCTTAGTGCTGTAGTGTTGGGTCGTTCACTATAAGTGAATACGTGGAAATAACTTACTGGCAATGTCTCTAATAGATTATAGGTTTTAAGAAATTCCTCGTCTGTTTCACCAGGAAATCCAGTAATAACATCAACACCTATACAGGCATTTGGCATTAATTGCTTTATTAGATGAACCCTATCTGCATATAGTTTAGCCTGGTAACGTCTTCGCATTGCTTGCAATATTACATCAGACCCAGACTGTAGCGGGATATGAAAATGTGGCACAAACAGTTCTGACTCGGCTATATATTTAATTATTCTATCCTCTAACAAATTAGGCTCAATACTACTAATTCTAAACCTCTCAATTCCAGTATATTTTAATTTATCTAAAGTTAGAACTAAGTCGAAAAATGTTTCATTCTTATCATTAGTTAAGTCTCCAATATTAACACCAGTAAGTACAATTTCTTTTACGCCTTGTTGGGCTATTTCCTTCACATTTTCAATTACATCTGCTATATAACTACTTCTACTTCTACCCCTAGCTAGCGGAATAGTACAAAACGAACAGAAGTAATTGCAGCCGTCCTGTACCTTTAGAAAAGATCTAGTTCTATTACCTACTGAGTAAGATGCATTAAACTCAACTGCATCTTTTATATGAGCGTTAAATATTCTAGGTTCACAGCCTTGATAAAGCGAATCAATGTGCTTTGCTAAGTTAAACTTTTCATTTGCTCCTAAAACCAAACTCACCCCAGGAATTTCCAATATTTCTTCTGGCTTTAATTGCGCATAACATCCAATAATAATGACAAAAGCGTTCGGATTTCTTAACAATGCTGATTTTACCAACCTCTTAGTTTTATTGTCAGCGTGGTCAGTTACAGAACAGGTATTTACTATATAAACATCACTATGTTCTTCAAAATCAACTGGCTTATAGCCTTGATTGGCTAATTTTCTTAACAGGCTACTACCTTCTGCATAGTTTAGCTTGCACCCTAAGGTGTATAAGCTAACAGTATGCAAATGTGAATCTACAACTATATCTACATCGGTAACAGAATTATCAACCACTATCATTTACTTCAAACTAAGCCTTATTTCAGTTAGTTTCTTTTTTGTGTATTGAGTGAAATCACCATTCATCATCCAGCTATAAAAAGATGGGTCTCTTTTCAGCACCTCTTTTACACTTTGACCTCTATATTTTCCGAAATTGAAAGTTACTTCACCTTTGTCATCATATACCATTCTACCTACTAAATCGACTATGTTAGTTTCTGGATTTCCAATCACATCATTTATCTGGACTAAATTATCACCTAATTCTGGGTAAAACTGTAATTGACTCTCCAACACTTCCAATGTCATTCTGCTATCTACTAATGCATTGTGTGCATTATCGGCTTCTTTGTTACAATAAAATTTATATGCAGCAGACAAAGTACGTTTCTCCATTGTGTGAAATATTCGCATCACGTCAATAACTTTTCTATTGTCTATGTTAAACTCAACGTCTGCATTTAAAAACTCTTCCATTAACATAGGTAGATCTAATTTGTACAAATTAAATCCAGCTAAGTCACAGTCTTTTAATGTATCAACTATTTGTTTAGCTACATTCCTAAATGACGGCTCGTGCTCCAAATCTGCATTAGTAATTCCAGTAAGGGCAATTATTTTTTCATCTAACTGCCTACCAGGATTAAATCGCCAAATTTTCTCACTAGTTGTTCCATCAGGCTTCAACCAAACTATGCCAAGTTCTATCACTTTGTCTAACGACGGAGATAGACCTGTAGATTCTACATCTAAAAATGCTAAAGTTTTGGTTAATTTAAGATTTGTCATCTAAATAAAGTATTAAAAAAGAAGCAAATTTACAGAAATTCAAGATACTAAATGGTCTAAAATCGGGACATTCATTAGAGAACCACTACTCATTATTAGTAATACCTTATTTGAGTCTGTCTGCATAATCGCTTTAATTAAATCTGTTTTAGTTTGGATGAACTTGACATCATCTTTTTTGAAGGCTAAAATAATTTCATTCTCAGCAATAGCCTCCCTACCTTTTTGTGTAAGGGCATCGTTATCTATTAAAATGACTGGGGCTATTATTCCAGATAAACTTCCTGAATACTCGGGTAAAAATGCAGCACTCAATGAACTGTATGTGTGAAGTTCTAATATTACTTCTATTTCTAAACCTGGATACTGGCTTTTTACACCTGCTACTGTTGCCTTAACCTTGCTGGGGCTGTGAGCAAAGTCTCTGAATACAATTCGTTCACTATTTGGAACTATTAGTCGCTCTAATCGTTTTCCTGCACCTGTAAAATCTGCTAAATAGTTGTAGAATGATTTCTCGTCCACCCCCAAATAGGCACAAACTTGCGCTGAAACTGATGCATTTGCTAGATTATGATAGCCAACTATTTGCAATTGAATATTATAATCTAATAAATGAAATTTCCCATTTCTCAACTCATATTTAGGAACTTCTGCTGCAACGGTATATAGTTTACTATAAGCTTGTACTAAAGTATTGACATCATTGTCAGATTGTGGATATACTATTTTACAATCTTGATTGACTGAGTCTAATAACAGAGTAAATTGAGATAAATAGTTTTCGTAGGTTGGGAAAACATTGTAATGATCCCAAGCAACACCGTTTATAACTAGTATATGCGGCTTATAGTACATAAACTTAGGTATAGGTGTTAAGGCACTACTTAAGTACTCATCACCCTCTATTATGGCAATTTCATTTGCTTCATTGAAATACACGCTGTCCTCAAATCCTGCTAATGAACTACCAACAGCATAATCGCAGGATACTTTTGCTTTTGCTAAAACGTGCAATATCATAGCTGTTATACTTGTTTTACCGTGGCTGCCTGCTATTACTACCCTCTTTTTATTTACAGTTAATTCATAAATTAATTCTGGGAAGCTAAGTATCCTTAATCCAAGCTTTTGTGCTTTTGCTAATTCCGGATTTTCAGCTTTTGCGTGCATACCTAATATAACTAGGTCTATGTCTGAGTCCAATAAATCAGGATTCCAGCCATTAACTTTAGGTAAAAGCTCATATTTACCTAACCTTGACAGTGCTGGCTCGTATATTTGATCATCAGACCCTGTAACTTGATGGCTTGATTTATGTAAAGCTATAGCTAGGTTGTGCATAATGCTGCCTCCTATAGCAATTAAGTGAATTCTCATAATATGAAGACAATAATAAATCATCTAAAACAAATAACCACACATAAGTGGAAGTTAATCTATAGTATTTCTCTTTTAGCAACATTAACCATTTTTAGTTGTGAAAAAGATCAAAGTATTCAAAGCAATCCAATTCCCTATGTTACTGTTAATAGAACTATTAATTTAAACTTGCCCCAGTATAGCGCTTTAAATACTAAGGGTAACGCTATATATCTAACTGATATTGGATACAAAGGAATAACTGTAGTTAGGGACTATTCTGATAACTTGTGGGCATTAGATATGGCCTGTCCATTTCATAAAGACGCTGATTGTTCACACGTAATTCAAGAAAAGTCTGGATTAGCCTATGTTTGTGGCAGTTACAATTCAGCTAATGTATTATTACCCTGTTGTGCAAGTAGATATTCGCTAGACGGTACTTTGCTAGATGGTCCTTCTACTTTTCCATTAAGGCGATATAACTTGCAAAAAAATGGAAGTGAGTTGCTGATTTCTAACTAATTACCACAGTTTTTAGATTTAGTTCTTTTATAATATTTAGAAAAGCTGGAAGTAGAATTTCCAAGTTCTCTTTGGACTTAATATTGTCGTGAAATACAATAATATCACCTGCCTTAACTTTCCTTTTAAATTGAGAAATGATGTAGTTGTGGTCAATTTCTTTAGCAAAATCATACGTTAAAAAACTCCACATAACTATTTTATATCCATCAGCTTTTAAATGCTTTGCTTGAGCCTTTGTAATCTTACCATACGGTGGTCTGAATAGTTTATACGGATTACTTATATGAGATTCACACTCTTTTACATCATTAACGTATGCTTCTAAGTCAGTTTTCCAACCCTTTAAATGATGCTGTGAATGATTTGCAATTCTATTATTTGTATTTAATAGTTGCTTGTACAAATTGGGGTATTTAACGATATTTTCTCCAACCAAAAAAAATGTCGCAACTGCTTTATATTCTGCTAGTGTATTTAGAATAAACTCTTGACAATAAGGTGTAGGACCGTCATCAAAGCTCAAATAGATAGAATTACCAAACCTGGGGTAAAACCATAAATAGCTGGGAAATAGGTTAGCTACCAGCGGATTAGTTAGCAACCACATCACCATTATGACAATACAGCTCTTGGTTGTTCATCAAGGTAAACTTCAACGTGTTCTTGTAGCGTTGTAGCTAGACTTAATCCAACATAGCGAGCATATATAGGAAATTTTAGGAAATTTCGTTTTACCATAACTAAGCAATGAATTGACTGGGCATTTTTATTTAAAATTGCCTGACATACATACATCAGTGTCTTACCTGTGTATAATACGTCATCACATATAATCACAGCAGCTCCATTTATTTGTTCATCATCTATATTCAGACTAATGTTTTCTACACACAGTGCAGTTTTATCTACTATTACGGTAGCTATTTGAGAAGAAATAGAACTAGCTTTCGTAATGACTTTTGCTATAAGTTGCGCTAAAATTGTCCCATTTTGACTAATGCCAGCCAGTATTATACTACCGTAATCAATGTGGTCCTCAATAATTTGGTATGCCAATCTATTTACTTTGTCCTCTATTTCAGTTTTATTTAAAATTTCTATGGATTGATTCATTGACTAAAGAATTAAAATTCAAATTTATATAATGAAATTATCATTACCTTTGCAATCTTAAATTTTCGCTTGGTACCGAAAAAAATTATGAAAGAGAACATACATCCGTCAAATTACAGGTTAGTTATATTTAGAGATATGACAAACAACACAGAGTTTTTAGTAAGAAGCTGTGTAGATAGCAGAGAAACAGCAACTTTCGAAGGTGAAGAGTATCCTTTGTTTAAGTTAGATATTAGCAGCGCATCACACCCTTTCTTTACAGGTAAAAAAGTCTTTGTAGATACTGCAGGTCGTGTTGAGAAATTTATGAATAAATATAAGAAAAAATAAATTCTTATCTCATAATTCTATAAAGTTAAAAGCCTCGAGTAATTTCGGGGCTTTCTTAGTTTTATATGGCGTCAAAATTTCTACTTTGGGACGGTAATACCAGATCTACTCTACTACCATTCACTTATTTACGGCCAGTATCAACCATTAGAAATGGGATATTGACAATTCACGAACGCTATGAAAGGATTCTAGGTGAAGAAGTTGGCTATTTGGCTATTGATTATTTGCAGTCAAAATTCAAAACCCCAAGTGCAGACAGCTACATAGTTATAGACAGCAGCGCCTTTCCTACTTCAGATTTTTTAACTGCAGTTAATTTATTAACTATAAATGAAGGAATAGTAGATGCCACTACCAACAGGCTAATTGCGGCACATATATTACAAGCTGATTTAAATGAAGATTTTACCAATAAAATTAATAAACATATTTCATTAGAAATTGAGAATTATTTAGGCGAAAAATGGGACATTTTTAGTCATTTAGACTATGGAATCCGATTTGACTATGCATTATTAACCAGCGGTAGAAACAGTCACGAAATCCATAACTCCAATATTGTCATAGGAAATGAATTATTTGTAGAAGAAGGTGCCAAACTATTTGCATCTGTAATTAATACATCAACTGGTCCAGTTTATATAGGTAAAGATGCTGAAATAATGGAAGGCAGTGTTATTAGAGGTCCATTTGCAATAGGTGAACACAGCGCCCTAAAATTAGGTACTAAAATTTACGGTCCTACAGTATTAGGTCCTGAATGTAAAGTAGGTGGAGAAGTAAATAATAGTGTATTTACAGCTTATAGTAGTAAGGCGCACGATGGTTTTTTAGGCAACTCAGTAGTGGGAGAATGGTGCAATATTGGTGCAGACTCAAATAACAGTAATTTGAAAAATAACTATGAAAATGTTAAACTGTGGTCAATAGAAAATAAAACTTTTGAACAGACTGGATTGCAATTTTGTGGGCTATTCTTAGGAGATCATAGTAAATGTGGCATAAATACTATGTTTAATACTGGTACAGTTGTAGGTGTTTCTTCCAACATATTTGGTGCAGGCTTTCCTAGAAACTTTATATCATCATTTAGCTGGGGTGGTGCCTCTGGTTTTACAACTTATCAGTTTGATAAAGCCATACAAACTGCCGATAAGGTATTGGCTCGTAGAAAATTAAGTCTTTCAGACGAGGACTTAGAGATATTGCAACACGTATTCGAACTATCAAGACAAGAAACTGTATAACAATGAGAAATAAACTAATAGCAGGAAATTGGAAAATGTTTACCAACTTGCAACAAGGTGTGGAATTAGCTACAGACATAGCCAATGGCTCTTGGTCTAATAATGTTGAGGTGATAATTTGCCCTCCACTTACCCATTTAGCTGAGGTAAAAAAAGCAGTTAATTCTAAAATTCACATTGGGGCACAAAATATTTATCAGGAAATAGAAGGAGCATATACCGGAGAAGTAAGTGCAGGAATGGTAGTAAGTGCAGGTGCAGACTATGTTTTAGTTGGCCATAGTGAGCGTAGACAATACTTTAATGAAAACCCTGAATTATTATTAGCTAAAGTAAAAGCTGCTTTAGCAGTTAGTCTAAAGGTGATATATTGTCTAGGGGAAAGCCTAGAACAACGTGAGTCAGATGAGTATAAAAATGTAATCACCAGCCAAATACAAGATATTTTTAACCAAATCAACGGCTCTGAACTAAATGGCATTTCTATAGCATACGAACCAATCTGGGCTATTGGAACAGGAAAAACTGCCAGTCCAGAACAAGCTCAAGAAGCACACGCCATCATTAGAAATGAACTAGCAAACATATTTAATCAAGGTGAGGCAGATAAAGTTAGAATCCTGTATGGCGGTAGTATGAAAGCTAATAACGCAGAAGAATTATTAAGCCAGCCAGACATTGATGGTGGCCTAATTGGTGGTGCCAGTTTAAAAGCAGTAGATTTTTTAGAAATTATTGCTATCGCATCTAAATGAATTATATAGAGCTGAAAGTTACTGCCCTTTCTTCACATTGGGTTGATATATTAGTTGCTGTATTAGCTGAATATGGTGCAGAAAGTTTTTTAACAGAAGATAAATCTGTAAAAGCTTATTTTCAGAATGCTGCTTATAGTTCTGAAATACCATCACAATTATTAGAGAAGTATGAAGAGTATATAAATCCAAAAATAGATGTAATAGAGATACTTCCACAAAATTGGAACAAAATATGGGAAGACAGTATTGAACCATTACCTATAAATAATGATATACTGGTTAGAACCAGTTTTCATCAACAAGACGATTCGTATAAGCTGAATTTAATAATTCAACCACAAATGTCATTTGGTACAGGTCACCACCCTACTACTTTTCAATTGTTAGAAGAAATTTCTAAGGTTGATTTCCATAGGAAGTCTGTATTTGACTACGGGGCAGGTACAGGTATATTGGCTATTTATGCATCAATAGCAGGAGCTGAAACTATAATTGGTTGCGACATAGAACCAAATTGTATTGATAATGCCAATGAGAATTGTCAATTAAATTATGTTGACAATGTTACTTTGTACCTAGGCAACATTGATCAAACTCCCTTTAATGCATACGACATAGTGATAGCCAACATAACCAGAAACATAATAGAGTCAAACTTAGGCGAAATAGCCAAAAGACTGAAGCCTAAAGGGCAATTGTTTACTAGTGGTTACTTCATTTCCGACCTAAAGCAATTAGAGCTTAGCTGCCAAAAACATAATCTAAACCTATACGCTCACAGAGAACAAAACTCTTGGTGTGTAGCTCAATTCATAAAATCTGCTTAACTTGATTGAATCTATGAATAAAATTTTATCATTCTTCATATTAGTATTATTACTCTCTGTAAATAAACTAACTGCGCAAAAGAGAGAATTTACAGATGACGCTAAATTATTTCCTAAAGAACTTAGAGAATTTTTTAAAATTGACACTAGAAAGGAAACCCAAGACCTATTGGACAATTTTCTGCAAAAGTGGGAGAAAAATGAATTCACTACTGACGAACAAGCTCAAATAATGGATTTTAGCAACACAATGCTAAGGCAAAGGCTACGAGTTAGTCCAGAATTTACAACTTATATTAAATTTTTATTGACCTATAAGGATAAAAAAATTGACGCTGAGAAATTCAAGACCTATCACGAAATAGCTGAACAGCTACTAAATAAAAGTAAGAAAGACTTTATTGAATTTACTCAGACCATTGCCTATTTGTTTGAAGACTTAGTTTTAACTAAAAGCTCAACCAAAACTTGGAAAATAAGTACTGATGACTATACAATTGAATATCAAAAAGAACCAGTGATTGTAATTAAAAAGACAGATCTGATTTGCATTACCCGTGGAGATACTTTAGAGATATTTAATACATCTGGAATATATACACCTGGCACTTCTAAGTTCGTAGGTAAGGGCGGTGAAGTCTATTGGACTCGTGTTGGATTTACAAAGGAGAAAGCTTATGCAAAGCTTAAAAAACTAACCATTAACTTAGAAAACGCTGACTTTAGCAGTGATAGTGTAGAGTTTTATTATCCACAAGTATTTAAAAAACCCATATATGGCAAACTTCAAGACAAAGCAACCATACAAGATCAAAAAGAAGATGCCAGCTATCCAAGGTTTTACAGCTATCAAAGTTTATTTGAGTTAAAAAATATCTTTAAAAATATTGATTATAGAGGCGGATTTGCATTAGAAGGATCGCAAATATTGGGAACAACAACTGATAGCAGCAGATGTGTACTTACTATTAAACAAAATAATAAAGTAATAATGAGAGCCTTGAGTAAGTCTTTCATTATAGATCCTGACAAAATATCTTCTTCAAAGTCAGCTATTTCAGTTTATTTAGGCACAGACTCAATTTATCACAGTCAAGTAAAGCTAGACTATAGAGAAACTAAAAGAACCATTACCCTAAGTAGAGACAATGTTGGATTGTACTTAAGTCCGTTCTTTGACAGTTATCATCAACTAGAATACTTACCTAATAATTTAATTTGGAACATAGATAGTAACAATATTTACTTAAGAAATATGCTTAGCCCAAGTTTGAAGGTTGAATTTGAAAGTGCTAGTTTCTTTAATATGAATAAATACATCAGTCAACAAGGATTGGTAAGTTATAACCCATTGAAGAAATTAAGTAAAATGATAGAGGGAACTACTGATAGAGTTATCTCTGAAAAAGAATTAGAAGTAGAATTTCAAAATAAAATTACTTTCCTTAACAATATGCTATTTATGTTGGCAAATGAAGGATTCATAGTCTATGACATATCTGGACATAACATAATCATTAAAGATAAGTTACTGCATTATGTAAAGGCTGCTGAAGACAAAGAAGACTTTGACAACATTCGTTTTGAGAGTAATATATCTGCATTACCTAATGGTAAAATAGACCTGGCTAACTATTCACTTCATCTACAAGGTATTTCTAATATTACAATTAGTGATACACAATCAACCTACATCGTTCCTAAGAATCAACAAGTAATCTTTAAGAAGAATAGAGATGCAGATTTTGGTGGGCAAATACATTCAGGAAGATTTGATTTTTATGGCGAGAAGTTCAATTTAAACTATAAATTATTTAAAGTAACGCTGAATAATGTGGATTCAGTTAAATTCAAGTTTCCAGAATATGACAGTCTAGGTAAATTTAAAAGATTAAGGACTATTCAAACAACTATTCAAAATGCAAATGGATTTCTATATATAGACGATCCTAATAATAAAAGTGGAAAAAAGAACATTGAGAAATACCCAGTATTTGAGTGTAACAAGGAAAGCTTTGTTTACTATGACAAACCGCAGATATTCAACGCAGTATATAATCGGAAAAAGTTTTACTTTAAAATTAATCCATTTATAGTTAATAACTTAGATAAGTTTACGGCAGAGGGGTTGCAGTTCCCTGGTACATTCTACAGTGCAGATATTATCCCTGTCATAACTAATGCACTAACCATACAAGAAGACTTTAGTCTCGGGTTCAAGACCAATTCACCAGAGCCTGCAGGATTTAAATTATACAAAGGCAAGGGAATAGGTAAAGGAAAATACTTATTGAGTAATCAAGGCTTTAGATCAGATGGAGTAGTAAACTACCTAACCAGTAAGACAGAAAGTAAAAATTTCATATTCTTTCCTGATAGTATGAATAGCCCAATCAGCGAGCAATTTATAATACCAGAAGAGAAAAATGGTAAGTATCCGCCAGTATTGGGTTCTGGTACTATAAATCACTGGATGCCGTATAAAGATAGTATGTATATATATAAAGGGAAAGACCCAATTAGTGTATATGCAGGAAAAATTGATTTTGCAGGTAGCTTTATATTGACCCCACTAGAGTTGGTAGGAAGTGGTCAAATGGCCTATCAAAACCTTAACATAAAGGCGGAAAAATTTGCATTTCTACCTAAGAATATAAAAACAAGAGACGGAGATGTAGTAATAAAGTCAAGTTCTACCAGTAGGTCTGCACTAGAGGCACAAAGTGTAAACCTAGACATAAACTTACAGACTGACTTTGGAAAGTTTCAAACAAATGAAGACAGCAGCAGAGTCTATCTGCCTAGCAATAAATTTAGCACGACGCTTAATACATTTACTTATGACATTAAGTCTAAGCAAGTAGAGTTCAGCAAGGCACCTACCCAAAGTGAAGATGATGCCTATTTCGTATCAGAAAATCCCGACCAGAATAATCTAAAGTTTCAGTCAACTAAAGCATCGTACAACATAATTCAAAGCAACATTAAGGCCCAAGGAGTTCCTTTCATATTGATTGCTGATTCCAAAATATTTACACCTAATCAGGAAATCAATATAGAGAAGGAAGGAAATATTGGATCAGTAAAGGAGGCAACCATCATAGCAAGTGCAGAAGAAGAGTATCATACTTTCTATAAGGCATACGTAACTATTACTGGGCAAAATTCATATTCAGCTTATGCATTCTTAGATTATGTTGACGTAAACAAGAAAAAATGGCCGATTAGCATTACAGACATTCGTATAAATGAGACAAATAATACTGTTGCCAAGGGAATGATACTAGATAGCAACAAATTCTTCATTAGCCCAGGAATAAAATACACTGGTGCTGTAAATGTATTAAGTACACGCAAGAATATGGAGTTTGATGGTTACATTCTTTGCGATTTACAGCAAGTACCTTTAGTAACTAAGCAAGTAAAAATAAAGGAGGTAATAGACGCAGAAAATGTCGTTATGTCACTTGATAATCCTTTAGGGAATGATGGTCAAGCATTATTTTCTGGCGTATATATTAGCGCAGATAGTAATAAGATTTATAACATTTTATTTGGTAAGAAAAAAAGTGCAAATGATAGAGAGGTTTTCTCAACTTCAGGTGTGTTAAAATTTGACCCCGTTAAAAACGAGTTTAGATATGGACCAAAAGATAAAGCTGGCGCCCTAAAAATAGAAGATGAAGTAAGAGAGGGCAATCTAATTAAAGTTAATACTAATGACAATTCGTTTTATGCAGAGGGGTTAATAGACTTGGGTGTAAAGTATCGTCACTTGCCATACACTGTAGCAGGAAATTACCTATTTGACTATAAAACAAATAAAAATAGTATGAATACTGTCCTCTTATTAGATTTACCTGTAAACAGTGATGTTGCTAAGCAGTGGATAGATAGTATGCAAATAGAAGCTAAAGAATTAGACGATGCAGACATAAACAATGAATCTGTATTGACTGCAATATCAATGATTGTAAAAAGCAAGAAAGAGAAAGAAAAAGCATTAGCAGATGTTGCAGCAGGAGTTATTCCAATTACAGGTGAGTTAGATAAGACTTTAATATTTAGTGACTTAAAATTAACTTGGGTAGATTCCTTAAGTTCATTTATCAGTTTCGATAAAATTAGTTTAGCCAATATAAAAGGTAGTCAATATAATAAAGTATTAAACGGTGTTATATCATTTAATAAAGGGGAAAAAGATAAAGACCGATTTAGTATGTTGCTTCAACCTAATGAGGGCAGCTTTACCTTTTGGTCTTACATAGACGGAGATTTTTCACAAATAAGTAGTGACATTACGCTGACTGATAAAATAACCGCTACAGCTAAAAAAACAGAAAAGTCCAATAAAGGTCTGCGTTTGAAACTGGCAACTATGGATGACGTTTACCTACTTTATATGCATAAGCGATAATGGAGGTAAACTACATAGTCATTAGCCTAGTTTTATTTTGTTTTGCTTTGGGTAGTATTCCCTTTAGCATCATTGTTAGTAAACTGTTTTTTCAAGTTGACTTGCGAACTAAAGGAAGTGGTAACCCAGGTGCTACGAATGCACTTAGAAATTTGGGCTGGAAACCAGGTCTTATTATTCTATTATTAGATATGGCTAAAGGATCGGCTGCAATTATTATCAGCAAATTATTTAATATAGAGGGAATACATCAGATAGATTTTGCTTGTATGTGCGGAATGTCTGCAGTATTGGGGCATATATATTCTCCCTTTCTATATTTTAAGGGTGGAAAAGGAGTAGCAACATCGCTAGGAGTAATAATTTTTTTAGAGCCAGTAATAGCTTTAATAGCTGTTGCAGTGTTTGTAATTATTACCTACTTATCTAAATATGTTAGCCTTGCAAGCATTTGCGCATTAGCTATTTTTACTATTTTAATAACATATATCCGATATTCAAACCCAATTGAAGTTATTTTTGCACTTATGTTGACTGGATTGGTAGTTTTTAGGCACCAAGCAAACATCATAAGATTGATTAAAGGCGATGAGAGCAAATTGAATTTTAAACAAACTCACTAAATAGGGATTACAATCGGTAATGGGGATAAAAATGTACAAGATATGGCTAAGCAAGCCACATATGAGTGGTTATGAAAATGCCTATGTAGTTGACGCACTGACTAATAACTGGGTGTCACCCTACGGGAATAATATTACTGAGTTTGAAAATGCTTTAATAGAATATTACGGTACTGATGGTATTGCGCTAACTACTACTGGTACAGCTGCCATACATCTGTCACTTATATTAAAAGGTATAAGTGTAAATGACGAAGTAATAGTACCTACACTGAATTTTGCAGGTTGCGTAAACCCCATATTATATCAAAAGGCAAAACCAATATTTATTGATAGCGATGCCGAAAACTGGAATATTAATGTAGATCTAGTTCGTGAAATAGTAAAAGAAAAGAAAGCCAAAAACTCAAAGTTAAAAGCTATAATCGGGGTAGATTTATTTGGGATACCCTGCTACATAGACAAACTTAGAGAAATAGCGGATGAGTACGGGTTATACCTAATACAAGATGCTGCAGATGCTATAGGTACTAAGTATAAAGGTAAATTAGCAGGTACAACCGGTGATCTTGGCATTGTTTCGTTTAATGGGAATAAGATAATTACCACAAGCGGTGGCGGTGCATTAATTTGCAAGACGAGAGAAGAAGCAGATAAAGCCAGATACTATAGTAACCAAGCCAGAAACAATACATTGAACTATGAACACGCAGAGGTTGGCTACAACTATATGATGAGCAACATATTAGCAGGTATTGGTTTGGGGCAAATGAGTGTATTAAGCGATAGATTAGGCAGTAGAAAGAAAATTTATGATAGATACCGTACTGAACTAGAATGTAGTGAACTACAATTTCATACAGACACTGCTGATCAACAACCTAATAACTGGTTAAGTACATTAATAGTAAACACTGGCGAAAGCAGTAATGCAACCCGAACCAAATTAACTAGTGCCTTATCTGAATCAGGAATTGAAAGTAGGCCATTTTGGAAACCTATGCACCTACAACAAGCTTACTCAAGTTTTGAATATTATGGCAGTAAAGTGGCTGAAAACTTGTTTAATATAGGTTTATGTTTGCCAAGCAGCTCCAGTCTAACTGTAGATGAACAAACAGAAGTAATCCAGATTATTAAGCATAGCTTATAATAATCACTTATACAGTTCCTGTGTATTCTACCACTACTATTAATACTTTAATTTTGCAGGTATGCAGGTAGGTATATTTTTTGGTGGGCGATCTAGAGAACGAGAAGTGTCATTTGCTGGGGGGAGAACGGTTTACGACTTATTAGACAAAAGTTTATATTCCCCAATCCCTATATTTATAGACAGTTACGGTAAATTTATATTAATAAACTGGGAGAATTTATATAAGGGCAGCATTAGAGATTTTTATCCTCCATCTGAATCTATCAACCTAGAATCTGCATTCCAAACCTATATTGAGGCTACAGAGCTAAATATGCCTAAAGATGAAGCTATTAAGCTGGTAGGTACAGAAATATATCCACATCAATTTTCTGAATACTTTGACTTTGCCTTTTTGGCTTTACACGGCCCATACGGTGAAGACGGTAGAATACAAGGTCTATTAGAATACTTTGAAATTCCCTATTCTGGCTGTGGCATATTGGGTAGTGCAATAGGAATAAATAAAGACACTCAAAAACAATTAATGGGCAATATGCACATTAGGGCAGCAAAGAGTACTGCAATTACCCTAAATGAATGGCTACAAAAATCAAGCGATGATAAGGCAAAATACGTCAGAAATATAAAAATAGAAAATCAACTACCCATAGTAGTAAAGTCTGCAACACAAGGCAGCTCAATTGGTGTATCTATCATAAAGGAATGGGACGATAGTCAAATATTAGAAGCAATAGATAAGTCATTTTTTATTAAGTCTATTGACGTAGTAAAGTTTAGGGCATTATCTGAATCAGATAGAAATGCATTTATAAATGAAATTATAGACTTGCAATCTGGCATTAGCATACCAGGAATAATAAGGAATGAAGCTGGAGATGTATTCCAAGTTAATGCTCCGAAAGAACTAATAAACAAATTAGTAAACAGTAGGCAAGATACTCTACAATACCAAGCACTAGACGCTGAACATACCGTATTGATTGAAGCATTTATAGCTGGTAGAGAATTTTCTTGTATCGTAGTTGACGCAGATGGTGAAAATGTAATAGCATTACCACCGACAGAAATAATTAAGAAAACCGATATATTCGACTATCGTTCTAAATATCTACCTGGCATCAGTAGGAAAGTAACCCCAATTGACCTGCCAAACGACATTATTAGAGAAATAATGACCGCTTGCGTTAAACTTTATCAAAAACTTCACTTTGATGTTTATGCAAGAATAGATGGAATAATTACTGCAGAGGGTAAAATATTTTTGAACGACCCAAATACTACAAGTGGTATGATGCCAAGTAGTTTCTTCTTTCATCAAGCTGCAGAAATAGGACTAACCCCAACGCAGTTTCTGAACTTTATCATAGTCAACTCGCTTCGGTCTAGATATAACAGTACTGGCAATTACAGTTATAAAAATTGGCAATTAGAATTAGAACATAAATTACATCAGGCTAAAAATCATCAATCAGATAAAAAAACTGTTGGTGTCATATTAGGTGGCTTTAGTTCAGAGCGACACATAAGTGTAGAGAGTGGCAGAAACGTTTTCGAAAAATTAAATAGCAGTGGAAAATATAAAGTACTACCCTATCTGCTAGATGCAGATGAAGATGGGAATTTCATATTTTATCAATTGCCTATAAATTTATTGCTAAAAGATAATGCTGATGACATTAGAGAGAAATGTGAGACTTTTCATCAGTCAGAAATAATAAATGAAATAGTTACTAGCGCCAATCATATTACGACTAAATATAGCGAAGCGGATTATGAATTTACACCTAAGAAATTAAGTTTGGTAGGGTTAGCCTCTAGCATCGATTTCGCATTTATTGCACTACACGGCAGGCCAGGTGAGGACGGTAGCCTACAAGTAGAATTAGAAAAATACGAAATTCCCTATAATGGTTCTGGCATAGAAAGTTCTGCCATCACCATAGATAAGTTTAAAACAAATGAAATACTTAGGCAAAACGGAATTGAAGTAGCCAACCACTTACTTATTTACAAGTCAGAATGGTTACTTGATTCAAGAAAAACAATTGCTGAAATAGAGCGCTTGTTTCAATACCCAATCATAGCCAAACCAAGTGATGACGGCTGCAGTAGTGCCGTGAAAAAGCTAAGCGATAGGTACGACTTAAAGCTGTACTTATTAGGAATGTTTAGGACAGACGAAGAAATGCCAATAGAACTAAGGCAAGAGTTAAAACTACAGCCTAATGAGGAATTTCCTAGAAAAGAATATTTTGTTATAGAAGATTTAATAAGTAGTAACAGCGCGGACCATTTTATAGAAGTAACAGGAGGTATGTACACCGTTAGAAATGAAGATGGCTCACACAACTATGAGGTATTTTATCCATCTGAAGCGTTGGCACAAAAGGGAATACTGAGCCTTGAGGAAAAGTTTTTAGCAGGTGAAGGTCAAAATATTACCCCAGCTAGATTTTCTAAACTACCTGAAATAAATGAGCAAGTTTCAGTCGAGGTAAAAGATGTATTGCGAAAAACTGCCACTGTAATGAATGTAGAGGGGTATTGCCGAATTGATGCTTTTGTAAGAATATGGAATAGTCCACTTAAAGTAGAAACCATAGTTATAGAAATCAACTCATTGCCTGGACTTACACCAGCTACTTGTATATTCCATCAGGCAGCATTGAATAAATTAACTCCTTTTGATTTTTTAGATAAAATAATAACGTATGGATTATATGCAAAAGACAACCAACAGATTTGTCTGGATTAAGTCATTAAATTTTTGGGTAAATATTGGACTATTCCTTCTTGCAGTAGGAATACTTTTTGTTTTCTTAAGCTATTTTCTTAAAGTTTATACCCACCATAGTGAGTCACTTACCGTCCCAGACTTTAAGGGAATGAATGAGCAACAAGTAAAAAAACTATGTGAAGATAAACGCTTAAATTTTGAAATAAGTGAGAAAAGATATGAAGTAAATGCACCACTCAATACTGTACTGAGCCAGATACCAGAGGCTGGAAGTAAGGTAAAAGAGGGAAGAAAGATATATTTAACTATTAATGACAGCAAAGCTCCCTTAATGCAATTGCCAACAGCAGATGATTTAAAGAATACGCCCATTTTCGATAATTTTAAAGTATTGCTAATAAATATGGGATTTGAGTTCGGTAAAAAAATTACAAAAAAAGATATTGCTGATAATGTTGTTTTTGAAATGCAACGAAATGGCATAACCTTAGTTCCTGGTTCTCAACTACCTAAGGGTTCTACCATAGATCTAATAGTAGGTGAATCTGGACAATTAGTAGTACCTGACTTGATAGGTCTAGACTTAGAATCTGCAATTGTGAATTTATCAGGCAACAATTTTGCATTAGGTAGAGTTAATTACCCTACAGACATATCAGATTCGTCTACACTTGTAATTACTGAGCAATATCCAAACTCTGGTGCGAAACGCAATACAGGTACACAAATCAGCGTTACTTTAGGTCAGCGATAGATTCATATTTAATGTTAAATAGCAAAAATTTAGGTTTATTTATAATTGGTTTATTTATAATTTTCTCAAACTCAGCATACAGTCAGCCAGGTGAGTTTGAGGGCCGACTAAATTATAGATACACTAAGAAAGCTCAACAGCAAAATATGGGTAATAGGAGAAGAAATCCTCCCAAAACCATAATTCTACCTTTTTTTGATGATTTCTTTGACTTACAAACTAGACCTAATGCCCAATTGTGGCAAAATGATTACACGCTTGTAAATCGCACTAGTCCATTTAACCCACCTAGCGCAGGAGTTGCAACATTTGATGGTCTCAATGAATTTGGAAGGGCCTATGCACCTGGAAGCCAAGGCAGTCGATCTAGTGATACACTTACCAGTCAATTAATTGATATAACTACACTAAGCGATAAAGATAGCTTGTATATAAGTTTTTTATATCAAGGGCGTGGACTAAATGATGATGACCCAGACCCAAGTGATAGTTTGGTACTTGAGTTTAAGCCAGACTCTGTAAAAGGCTCTGCAAATAGACCTTATGATTCATTCAAATGGATAAAAGTATGGGCAATAGATGGCAGAAACAGTAATAAGCCCTTTAAATTGGCAATGATTCCGATTAAAAATTTACCTGACTCCGCAAATTATTTTCATAAAAAGTTTACATTTAGATTTAGAAATTTAGCCAGCCCTAGTGGACTACTAGACCCCTGGCATATAGACTACGTATATGTAAATAGAGGAAGAAATAAATTTGACACATCATTTAATGATGTAGCTATGTCATATGCCTCTGGATCTATTTTGAATAAATATTATTCTATGCCTTACGAACACGTGTTGTTTGACTCTAGTAAATGGTTGAGTAAAAAGATTAATATTTATGTAAAAAATAATTTTAGCCAAACCCGTAATGTTAGGTATGGCTACAAAATATTTAACCTAAATAACAATGTGCTGTTAAGTGCAGGCAGCAGCGTGGTCGATGAAAACGTTCTACCCTACTCTACCAGCAATTTAGCGCTAAATAGAGGTTCATTGCAGTTTAGTATCAGAAACAATTTGGTGCGATGGCGGGTGCAAACTTTCGCCTTTAATCAAGCCTCAACATTTGTTAGGACCAATGACAGTATTAATCACATACAGACATTTTCAACCTATTATGCCTATGACGATAATTCAGCAGAAGCATCATATTATTTGAATGGTGTGTCTAAAATGAGGGCGGCAGTAAAGTTTGAACTAGCTAAACCAGATACGCTATATGGTGTAGGTATTCACTTTACAGAGGAGGGTGTAGATCAAAGGCAACAAATATTTGACGTAGCCGTATGGAAAAAAATTAATGCTGTTGGTCAAATGGCTTTTGAAGAGCCAGATGCCTCTGTAAATTTCACCAAGCAAATGTTCGTTGACTCTGCTAATGGCTTTGCGTATTATCCGTTAGAAAAACCGTTGGCTATTACCAATCAAGTGTATATAGGCTGGATTCAGAATTCTAACTTTAGATTGAATATTGGCTTTGACAAAAACTATTATTTGCTAAATGGTAATCAGGCGAATCCAAATTTATTCTTTTCGGTAGATGGATTTTGGAGTAAAACTTCGTTAAAGGGTGCACCAATGATTAGAATGTACACAATTACAAAACCTAATTTTACTGGCATAAAATCAAACGACCAAGCAAAAAGGAAAATTAGCATTTACCCAAATCCTGCTACCCATCACATAACCGTAAATACTCAAGGCTATTTGGCTAAAAGCATTGAAATAAGAAGTTTTACAGGTCAGATAGTTGCGGCATCCCAAAACAACTATAACCACGCTAGCCAATTTGATGTAAGTGAATTTCCAGCAGGTATTTATTTAGTTACCGTTACTACTTCAGAAGGCATAGCAATTAATCAGAAATTCGTAAAGAATTAAAGCCTAGGTCATTTTTCTAATGAATAACTTGTATTAAAACAGTTAGGTTTTTAAAACCCAAGTCTAAACTCCATACATTTACTTGATAGGAATACAATCCTTCATCGTTTAATCTCGGTGTCCAACTGCGTGTTATGGCATCGCCGTCATACATTATTTCGCCGCACTAGTTGAAAATTCGCATACTGGCTCGGGTTATAGACCTGCAATATATACTATATGCCCTTTTGGTAACTTTCTCTCTATTTATGCATACAGTATAAGGTATATAAATAGTGGAAGGAATAGATAATTCGCTATTGTAGGAATATGTTGAGTCTTGCAAAGCGTTAACTAACAATAATTTATAGTAAATTTTGCTTATTTTAATAGGTGTGCCGTCTAGCCAGGCTTGTCTATCTACACATCGCTCTACCCTAGAATTTACATTGGTACTTGCTATTTCAGTATAGTTTCCAACATATTTAAATGACTTAAACCACTATTACTATAACATCAATGATGCTATTTTAGCTTGCCACTGGGTGGGAATTATGGTCTGTAACTCAACTTCGTTATTATTTAGCCAAGTACTGACCAATTTTAAATTATCACCATAACTGATGTTGGCAGTATCGTTACATTTATTACTTATCAACAATCTATGCTGATGCCTAGATGAAGTGCTAGGCTGGTCTCATAGGCTATGAATCTGAGGCAAAGCATTTAATGACTGCCAGTAGTTTACATCTGCGTGTAGGTATTGCAATTTAAAAAAAAGGGAACAGCTTTACTTAGTTTGCTAGCTGAGATTGCAAATTCTTAAGTACCAACTGCACTCACATTTAGTATGGGTTTGTCTAGGTAATTAGCTACATCATTATATACTTTTACCAGTACAGAATCTGTCACAACACAACCCGAGGCTATGGCTAGAGTAAGCCTAACATAGTAACTGCCAGGTTTAAGAAAACTTTGAGTAACTGTGGTTTTATTTACATCTACAGTACCAGTGTCAGACCAATGCCAAATTACTTTTACCACATCTTGCATATTTACAGTTCTAACTGCTACAAAGTCATAAAAATAATGAAATGATTCTTTTCATATATACATTCATATTATATATCACTTGTTTTTCTTTCGAACCTAAAGTCTAATCCTGAATATCTAAAATGTGTATTACTAGGATATAATCGTTTATTAAACCCAATTCCGTTATCTCAAAAATAATAACTGTATCCAGTACTAAACCGACGATATGGATCAATGTAACCAAACAATTTTAACTTACTAAACTAAGTAGTATCAGTTAAATAGTAATCAAATGGTACGTATGTATATTTACTATTACTTGAATCTAAAAAACTAGCAAAGTAAAAATTATTCTTTTCAATTAGAATTTTTTTGTTGATATAGTTAGCATTATACTCCCCTAACAAATGTAGATACCCCCCCCTGTGCCTAATGCACAAGAGGGTATAAAAATGAAATTAAGAAAATAAAATTAACAGGAGTCTTCGTAATCTTTTCTGTATGGCTAAACCATTTTTGTCTTTTGCTTCAAGTGTGTAGTTACTTAACGAAAAATACTTTTGTTCTGTAGCCTTGGTCAGTTTTCTTTATTATTTTCCTAAAAAAGGATAAATATAATCTTGTGGCATTGCAAATGTTTCCTTAATGGTTCTAGGCGAAACCCATCGCATTAAGTTGATGCTACTACCTGCTTTATCATTGGTTCCACTGCCTCTGGCACCGCCAAATGGTTGTTGCCCTACTACAGCTCCTGTTGGCTTATCGTTTATATAGAAGTTACCAGCAGCATTTTTCAATCCTTCTGTCGCTTTTACAATAGCGTATCTGTCAGTTGCTATTATAGACCCTGTTAAGGCATAAGGACTGGTTCCGTCTATGATGGTCATAACCTTTTCGAAGTCTTTCGGCTCATAGACATATACAGTCAATACTGGACCAAACAATTCGTCGCACATAGTTACATAGTTAGGGTCTGAGACCTCAATTATGGTTGGTGCAATAAAGTATCCGATTGTTTTATCGTAAGTGCCACCAGTTACAATCTTTACAGATGAATCATTTTTGGCATTATCTATATAACCTGTTATTTTATCAAAGGCTTTCTCATCTATTACAGCATTTATAAAATTGCCAAAATCCTCAACATCGCCCATTTTAAAGTCTTCTATCATTGCTACTGCGCGATCTCTCACTTCAGGCCAAATGTTAGAAGGTATGTATGCTCTTGACGCTGCAGAGCATTTTTGTCCTTGATATTCAAATGCTCCTCTGGCTATAGCTACAGCAGTACCCTGTACATCAGCAGATTCGTGGGCCAATATAAAGTCTTTACCACCAGTCTCTCCTACTATTCTAGGGTACGATTTGTACTTGTGTATGTTATTGCCTATTTGCTGCCAGATAGACTGGAATACACTGGTAGAACCTGTAAAGTGAATGCCACCAAAGTCATAATGATTAAAGCAAACTTCAGCACAGTCTTGCCCGCTTGGATATATAAGGTTAATGACACCTGCGGGTAAACCAGCAGCTTGAAATATTTCCATAATTACCTGAGCAGAATAAACTTGCTTATCGCTTGGTTTCCATACAACAGTATTACCCATTAATGCAGCAGATGCAGGAAGATTTCCTGCTATAGAGGTAAAATTAAATGGCGTCAATGCGAATACAAAACCCTCCAAGGCTCTGTATTCTAATCTATTCCACATACCAAGTGCTGACTCTGGTTGATTTTTATATATTTCGGTAGCGTAAAATGCGTTGAAACGTAGAAAATCTATGAATTCACAAGCAGCATCTATCTCCGCCTGAAATACGTTTTTGCTTTGTGCCAACATAGTTGCTGCGTTCATTTTCGCTCTATATGGTCCAGCTAATAAATCTGCCGCTTTCAGAAATATGGCGCAACGGTCATACCAAGCTGTATTTTCCCACGCTGTTTTGGCTGACATAGCAGCATCAATAGCAGCTAATATTTGAGACTTCTCAGCTTTATGGTATTGACCAAGTTTATGCTTATGGTTATGTGGAGCAAATATGTCTATTACCTTGCCCTCTCTTACCGCTTGCCCATTTATATAGGCAGGTATATCTAATTGTTGACCCTTAAGGTCTGCAATTGCAGATATTACTTGATGTTTTTCTAGACTATCAGGACTGTAAGGTTTAACAGGCTCATTTACAGGAATAGGAACATTAAAAAATGCATTTGCCATATATTTTCGAATTAATTAAGGCAAAGGTATATGAATTGCCTAAGTAAGGAAATATTGCAATCAGATAATAGACTTAAAATCTGTGATTATTTCATCGGGTGACAACCATTTTGCATCAAGTTGATTTCTAAACCAAGTAAGTTGACGCTTGGCATAATTTCTAGTATGTTGTTTAAACAGAGCAGTTGCAAAATCTAAGTCATAATTATGGTCTATATATCCAAAAAATTCAACATAACCGACAGTATTTAATGCTGGTAAATGCCTGAACTGCACCAAATCAACTACTTCTGCTACCAAACCATCGGCTAGCATTTGGTCACAACGTAAATTGATATTCTCATACAGTTTATTTCGTTGTATGTCAATAGCATACACAATAATTTCGTGATTGGGGAATCGTGACTGTCTGTTCCCCGTTTTATAAGATGAAATTGTTTGCCCAGTAGTCATATAAACTTCTAAAGCACGCATTAGTCTGGCTGGGTTATCCCCATTGTTCGAGGCAATTGTAATATGGTCTATTTTACCTACTTCAGTAATTAACCAAGGCAATCCTTTTTCAGCAAATTTTTCTGACAACTCTGCCCTCAATTCCTGACTTGCATTGGGAATTTCATCTAATTTATATAGTATAGATTGTAGGTAAAGGGTTGATCCACCTACCAATACATAGTTTTGGTTTCTACTATTCACTACGCTTTCTACCAATTCAGCAAATAAATTTACATTTAGCGACTGATGAATACTGTGGGTACCAATTAAATGGTGCTTTATTTGACTTAACTCTATTTCGGTTGGCTTGGCTACGCCAATATTTAGTTCTTCATATACCTGCCTGCTGTCAAATGATATTATCTCAGTATCATATAATTGTGCCACACTTATGGCTGTCTTTGTTTTGCCACTTGCTGTTGGCCCAGCTATAACTATTATCTTACTCTTTGTCATAGGGTTTGCCTACCACATATCGTCCTCATTACCTACCCTATTTTCATCAAACTCATCATCATCATCATCTTCGTCTCCATCTTCATCATACTCAGATTTCTCTGAACCCTCTGCACCAACTTCATACATAGTACCAGCCAGTAGCATTAGGTCATCTTCGCCTAATGCTATCATACTTCGCTCTATTCCGTCATCTTCATTTGGTGCTTTACCGTGAATGTCACTCATATAGGGCGTTGCCTCTAGCAAATCGCCTGTATATTCATTCGCAATTAGGTAAAATTTCCATTGACTAGCGAAGTCATATTCATACACCACTTGTAGAGGTAAGTTCTGTGTAAATTCACCAAGAGTATGGTCTTTCATCAGTGAAATGCCATCGTCAATTAATTCCTCATCGCCCATTTTTATCAGGGTTAACTCTATCTCTTTTATCCAACTGTGATCGCAAATGCTAAATGAAGCCAATTGATCAGCTTTAAAATTCACAGCATCAAGTATTGCTTCGTGAATTTGCAACATATTGTCCTCATCTATTGCGATTAGGGCAAACTCAAAATCTTCATATCCATCTACTGTAATGTGTAATTTATACTTTTTCATTTATATATTTTTCGATGGTTTATAGCCTTTAGTTGCTGCAATATCAAACATTTTTTTCAATGCTGGCTCCCTTTCATTGGGAATATCGCCATTTAATATTGCATTGCTTACTTCTTCTTTAATTAGTCCTACATCTACACCCGGTCTGATGCTCAATAAATTCATTATATCATCTCCAGATATTGCTGGTCGCCAATTTCTCATAGCATCACGCTCTTCTACCTCTGCTATTTTATGTGCCAATTGGTCAAATCGCTTTAGGTAGCGTTCCTTTCGCATTGGGTTTTTACTGGTTACGTCTGCTTTACACAGTTTTAATAAATCGTCTAAATCGTCACCACAATCGACTATTAAACGCCTAATTGCAGAATCTGTTACCTCGTGCGTCAATGCGATGGGTCTTAAGTGAAGATTTACCAATTTCTGCACATATTTCATTTTCTCATTCATCGGTAATTTCAATGAATTGAAAATATGTGTTGTCATTTTAGCGCCGACAACCTCGTGCCCGTGAAAAGTCCAACCTATCTCTTTGTCAAATCTTTGCGTCGCAGGCTTACCTATGTCGTGAAGAATAGCAGCCCAACGCAACCACAAGTTATCCTCATCAAATTGGGTAATGTTGTCAAGGACTTGTAGGGTATGATAAAAATTATCTTTATGTGCCTTATTATCAATTGTTGTTACGCCCTTCAGCTTTAACAGTTCTGGCAAAATGTAAGGCAACAACCCACATTCATCTAACAATAAAAAAGCGATACTTGGCTTTGTACAGAGTATCATTTTATTGAGCTCATCAGTTATTCGCTCTTTACTTAATATTGTTATTCTATCAGCATTTCTGGCAATAGATTGTAGTGTTAGTGGCTCTATATCAAAGTTTAGTTGGCAGGCAAACCTAATTGCTCGCAACATTCTAAGTGGATCATCACTAAATGTAACATCTGGGTCTAGGGGAGTTTTTATGATTTTATTGTCCAAATCACTCAAGCCTTTGTATTTATCTACCAGCTCCCCATCATCAATTAGATTATAAGCTAAAGCATTTATGGTAAAATCCCTCCTAGCTAGGTCGTCAGTTAGAGTACCATCTTCTACTATAGGTTTTCTGCTATCTGCTCTATATGATTCTTTTCTAGCGCCAACTATCTCAATTTCCAAATTGTTTGGAAACTTTAATTGTGCTGTACCAAAGTTTTTATAAATAGAAAGATTTACCCTTTTAAATTTCTTTGAGACATTGGTAGCATACTCTATCCCATTACCAACAACTACTAGGTCAATATCTTTTTTTATAGCTCTATTCAACAATTGGTCACGCACGTAGCCACCCACCACATAAACTTGTACGTTCATTTCTTTGGCAGTGTCAATAAAAGCCTTGCCTACCATTGTTTTTAGAAACGGCAATTTCATATTGAGCATATAACTGTGTGAAATATAATTAAACCAAGGTTATGGTTCAACTATTTTCTTTTAGTCGATTTTTGATTATTACTACCTCTACTTGTCTTTTGACTTTTAGCTATCTCTTGTTGTTTCTGTATAGCAAGTAATCTGGCTTGGAAACCATTTTTCTTAAGTTCACTTTCCGGCCTTCTTTTATTCTCTTCTATTTTAGCCTTTAGCTTATCGTCATTTATAAATATCTTAAACAGGTATTGTTGTACGAAAGTCAAAAGGTTAAAGTACAGGTAATACAAACTTAAACCTGCAGCATACTGGTTAAAGAAACCAAGGAACATAATTGGCATCAGGTAACTTATCCACTGCATCTCTTTAGGTTGAGAGCTAAGCGAATTATTCATACGAGTATAAATAATGGTAGATACCGTCATTAATAATGTAAATAAGCTGACGTGGTTACCGTAAAATGGAATATTAAATGGCAATGTAGCAATACTATCATAAGTACTTAAGTCTGTAGCCCAAAGGAAACTTTGTTGCCTAAGCTCTATACTACTAGGGAAGAACCTAAACATCGCTATTAATATTGGAAACTGCAGTAACAACGGTAAGCATCCACCTAACGGACTTACGCCTGCTCGCTTATACAACTTCATTTGCTCAGGTTGCATTTTAGCCATATCGCCACCGTGCTTTTCTTTGAGAGCATCTAAATCTGGTTTAAGTATGCGCATTTTAGCCATACTTATTTGAGATTTATAAGTGAATGGCAATATGATTATTTTAATGAAAATTGTCAGCAACAATATGATGATACCAAAATTCAAGGCTGTTCCCTTCAATAAGTCAAATACTGGTAGGATGATAAACCTATTAACCCAAGATGTTAAAAAGAATGACCAACCTAATGGTACTTGCTTCTCTAATCCCAAGTCTAATTTCTTTAAAGCCTTATAATCTATTGGACCATAATATAATTTGTAAGTATATGACTCAGTTGGTTTATGATTATATGGGAATGACAAGCTAGTTTCCATTTCCTTCTCATAACCAGCTTGGTTTACAGTAGTAACTTTTACATCGCTGCGTTCAAACGGGTTTTCAGGGTCTGCAATAATGGTTTGCGCAAAAAACTGCTGTTTAAATGACACCCAGTCGGTCGGCTTATTAAATTTTTCGTCGTCGTCCGAAGTTTCAGACAAGTAACTTGGACTTTCGTCGTGGTGACGATAGTGTACGCTTGTGTTGTTACGAGAAGTAACCGTATCATTTTCCACCCTACGCGTTAATGCTTTCCACTCAATGTCAATGTTAAGCGCGTTTTTTGCGATTAACTCGTTCATATTTACAAACTCTAACTTAGACTTAACTTGATAAGATCCATTTTCTAAGGAATAACTCTGTACTAATTTTCTACCATTAGCAAAGTCTGCCTCCAATACCAATTTATTGGCGCTGGAGCTGCTCACCTTATAGTTTATCTCATTGCTATTTACAGGCTGATTGTCTATGGTTAATACATAGTTTAAATCAGAAGAATTAGAATCAACTAAAACTAATGGTGATACTTTATCAAATGCCTTAAATTTTTTCAGTTCTACATAGCTAGGTTGTGCGCCCAGTGTAGAAACTTTCATTTTAATTAAGTCGTTCTGGATAGTAATATTTTCATTCTTACCTACATAAACGGGCATATTTTTCACCAACGAATTGGTATCCTTTGCAATAGTATCAGGTAAAACATTTTTAACTGTTTTATCTTTTATTGTAGGTGCTTGAGCCGTAATAGGCTCTTTACTTTTGGTATCAGTCGTTTCTTTATTTTGATTAAAAAAATAAGTAACGCCAAATACGATTGCGGCTATAAGTATAAAACCAGTGATTTGATTCCTATCCATTCAGGGTCTGAAATAGGAGGCGAAATTAAGTATAATTACCCGATACCTGTAAGTTATTCTTGTGAATTGTAATTTTGTAGGTCTAAAGGCTATGGCAGATATTGGAAATGATATAATTCGTGCAGCAGATTATTTGAATAATGCTGAATTAGTGGGCATACCAACCGAGACTGTTTATGGGCTGGCAGCAAATGCTTATAACCATACTGCAGTAGCTAAGATATTTGATGTAAAGCGACGTCCAAGTTTTGATCCATTAATAGTCCATATTTCTAATTTAGACACTTGGCAAAAATGTGTGATTGAAATTTCTACTACAGCTAAAAAATTAGCTGATGCATTTTGGCCTGGTCCATTAACACTAGTTATGGCGAAAAGCGATCTAATTCCAGATTTAGTCAGTTCTGGCTTAGCTACTGTTGGCATTAGAATGCCTAATCACAAATTAACCTTAGCTTTATTAGATTCATTAAATTTTCCATTAGCAGCACCAAGTGCAAACATATTTGGTTACATATCGCCCGTAACAGCCCAACACGTTGAGGAAGGTCTTGGTAAGTTAATACCCTATATATTAAATGGTGGCAAGACAAGTATAGGTGTAGAAAGTACTATAGTAGATATTACTACAGAAACTCCCCAATTGTTAAGAGCTGGTGGAATAAGTTTTGAGGCATTGCAAAAAATTATGCCCAATATTCAAATAGCAAAACCTAATTCTATTGCATCTAGTCCAGGTTCACTAGACAATCATTATGCCCCAATCAAACCATTATTATTAGGAGATTTAGGCGAATTAATTAAAGAGCATTTAGATAAAAAAATCAGCATAATTAGTTATTCCAATTCCTACACATTAACAGACTTAGTTCATAACTACATATTATCCCCAACTAATAGTTTAAACGTAGCAGCAAGCAATCTGTTTCAATATATGAGACAAGCCGATGCTGACGCTAGTACAATAATATTAGCTGAATTAGTACCTAATTTCGGGCTGGGAGTTGCTATTAATGACAGACTTTGGAAGGCATCACTTAAACTTTAATGGTTTATACTTTTTAGGTAAAGTGTAAACTTTATCCTTATTTAATTCCTTCAAATAGGCCATAAGTGGTTCAAAATATTCTAGCATCGCCTTAGCTTGTAATTCACTGCCTGTATTGTCTTTTAATACCTGGCGCCAATCTTTTGCTGAGCCCCAGTACATTATATTTTTTAAGAACAATCCAATTTCTTTACTACCATGGTAATTAGTATTGTGAGGATCTTGCTTTAAAATATCTTTTGCAATGTGCTGATGCACTTGAAATAATAGAATAAATGACAATGCATAATCATAATATTGGGCAGGATCATCATTTATATGGGTCTTAGTTGCCGCATCACAATACAATTCAGATCTAGTCTCAGGAGGGATAATTCCTTGGTAATTTTTTACCAATTCCCACCAACGCTTATTAAATTGATCTTTAGGTAGTTTGCCTGCATACATTTCATACTCAAACTGTGTCATTACGCCAGCACTGAACGGGATGAACACAACAAATTCTAGTGCTTCCTTTAGTAAAATTTGCATATCGTCTGTTTCAGCATTATCTGGTAGTAAACCATTAGCAGCCAACATACCTTTCTGCACAGCAGCCTTACCTACTATTGTGCCAAATGCCTCGTGGTAGGCTCTATTTGCCCCCTCACGTAGTAAATATGGGACATCTGGATTGCTATATGTCATATAATAATATATATGCCCTAATTCGTGATTTACCGTTGAGTACCATTCTACGTTAGGCTCTACACTCATCAGGCTTCTTACATCTTTGTCTAAATCTAAGTGCCAAGCTGATGCGTGATTATTTTTTGCAAATGTTGCAGTTGGAGGCAAGGGATATAAGCTGCTTTTCGTGTAAAATGAACTAGGTAGATTATCGTAACCTAAGCTTACGTAGAAATTCTCTCCTGATTTTACCAGCCATTCTGGAGTCTTTGTCCCAATAATGCTGTCTAAATTTAAACCCTTTACTTGAATCATACTACTCCAATCTTGACCCCATCTATTTGGCAACCAGTCTGCTGGTAAATAAGTTGGGACAGATTTATCAGAATATTTATCTGCTAGTGCATATCGTGTGTAGGTATGTAATTCTCTATAAAGTGGCCAAAGCTGTGAAATGAATTTTTGATTCATCTTAAGCATTTCCTTAGAACTCATTCCATATTCACTTACTTGATAATTAAAATAATCAGAATACCCCAATTTGGTCACAACTTCATTTCTAAGGTCTCTTAATTGAGCAAGAGAATCTTTCAACACCTTTCCAATTTCTTTGCTACTTACCCAGGCATTATGTCTTTCTTCTTTATTTATACTATTAATTAAAATGCTGTCTAAATAATTGGTAGATACCTTTTTATTTTTATACATATAGTTATACCCATACAGCATCTCTGTTTGAGTGGTTTCTTTTCTTATACGTTTAGCAACCAAATCTTTAGCTGTTGCAGGATTTCCTGCAGCCATATATAATATTTTATTTAGTTGCTTAACTTGAATGTTAGTCAATTTTTTAAATTGGCTTAAGTACATTCTAGCAATTCTTATATTCTCCTCACTTCCAGTAAATGCAGACATAGCTTCATCTGCCTTTTGCGAACGCTGGGCATTGGTATTATCACCAGTCACAATATGCGTATTTAGCAACCAGGCAGATTCGCTTGACTCAATATATAGCTTTCGATACTGCTCGTTATATTTCTTTAGGTAAGCCTCTACTTCTAATTGTAGTGCAGTGTAATTATTAGCCTTTTGTCCAAATATTGAACTGGACATTGACATTCCAATTAGAATGAGTAATAGATATAACTTATTTTTCATTTTATTTTAATGAAGGTGATGATTTATTTTCTTCGTAAATGCTGGGTAGTTGAGTAAATATGCTAGCAATAGGAATATACAATGTTACTATAGTGCCATTTCCAGCTTCGCTCACAATATTCATTCTACCTTTATGCTGTTGCATTATTCTGGCAACTAATGGTAATCCCAAACCGTGACCTTTTACGTGCCTAGCATTATTCGCACGGTAAAATGGTTCTAATATTTTCTTAATTTCTTCCTTTTCTATGCCAATTCCCCTATCAATAAAATCTATAACTACATAATTTTTTTCTCCCTTTAATGTGACATCTACGTTCTGATCTATACTAAACTTACAAGCATTAGACATAATGTTTATAAATGCTGTCTTAAGCAATTGCTCGTTACCCATTACTATTATTTCTTCCTCATTTTCTGGTAGGTCATCGTAATTAATGCCCACATCGTGACCTGGTCTAGATTTCCCTAAGTCAACTCTTGCTTGCCACAATACTTCGTCTATTCTTAGGGGGGCAAACCTAATTCCGTTTGTATCTAAACTGGCTAAAAGTAAATCTAAAATATTGTTAGCCAACTCTGTTAGCCAATTAATATCTTCTTTTATAGAATTTAAAGTCTTTTGATAATCATCTAAAGTTCTTGGCTTGAGTAGAGCAACTTCAATTTGTCCATTTATAGCAGTGAGGGGTGTTCTAAGTTCGTGGGCCGCATTTGCTACAAAACCTCTTTGTAACTCAAAGCTATCTTGCAGGCGAGACAACATTTCGTTAAATACCTTAGTTAGCTTACCCAGTTCATCATTATTTTGATTATTTTCAAGCCTTATACCGAGGTTATTGCCCGTAATTGTGGTAATCTTATCTATTACTTTGGTTAATGGGCTCAATGCCTTTTTTATTAGAATCCAAGAAACAGTAGTGCTAATAATCAGCATAAATGAAAAAACACCTACTAATATTAATATTAGATCAGTTAGCGCTTTTTCACCCAGTTTGCTTTTGGCCGAAATATTTACAGTATAACTTTTACCCTCTATTTCAATTGACTTAGAAAGGCTTTGACGTGTAAGACTAGCAGTTGTATCAATTTTACTTCGCTTTACTTTACTAAGTGCAGGGTGAGAAAATTCATCATTGTTAAAAACAATTTTTCCACTAGCATCTGCAACTTTAATTATTTCGTGATTAAGTCCTTCTGTAACTAATTTATAGCCAATAAATGCTGCTGAAAAGTTGCCTTTTTCAGCTTTGCTTTGATTTACAAATAAATCTAATGATTCTGTTAGGTGATAGCTACAATCTTTGTTTATCGTATCATAAAACAGGTAAAAAATTAAAATTGATGCCAACACCAGTATTATGGTTGACATAATGCCATAAAATAGCTGTAACCGTGCCCGAAAGGAAAAATTCAAGTTCAATCTTTTCCTCCTACTTTAAGTATGTAGCCCATACCTATTTGAGTGTGAATTAGCTTAGGCGTAAAATCTTTGTCAATTTTCTTTCTTAAGAAGTTCACATATACGTCAATAACGTTTGTCCCTCTCTCAAAGTTAATTCCCCAAATTTCTTCAGATATGTCATTTCTGCTAATTACCTTATTCTTATTTTTAATCATAAATACAAGTAATTGAAACTCCTTATTGGTAAGAGATATAGTAGATTCCCCTCTTTTTACAATTTTGCTGTCTTCATTCACTACAAGATCTGCAATTCTGTGAATTTTATCTGATGAAGGTATGAATTTACTTCTTCTTTCAAATCTTCTAATCCTTGCCATCAATTCTCTAAATTCAAATGGCTTTACCAAATAGTCATCTGCCCCGCTGTCTAGACCAACCTCCTTATCCTCTGTAGTTCCCATTGCTGTCAACATAATAACGGTAACTTCCAGATCCTTAGTTCTTACGAATTTGCAAAGCTCCACACCATTTATTTGAGGAAGATTAACATCTAATAAAATTAAATCATATTGATTTGCTAAAAACAAACGTTGTCCGATATACCCATCAAATGCTACATCTACTTGATATCCATTGTCTTCTAAGCCTGACTTCAAGAAACTGGCCACCTTTTGTTCATCTTCTACTACTAGGACTCTTTTACTGCTCATCGGTTGTCAACTTTTTAATATTTACAAATATGCTAATATCTCTGACAAATTGACATTTGAATTAATAATTATTAAACACATAAAGCAAACATAACCTCTTCTATTACGGATATTTGCAATCTATCTGAACTGTTAAATGAAACATTTATTTTTGATTCGCCACGCTAAGGCTAGTAAAGATTATTTAGAACTGACTGATTTTGAAAGACCACTTACAGTTAAGGGACGACAAGATGCTGAAATGATGGGTAAATTCTTAAAATCTATACCAATTTATCCAGACTTAATAGTTAGTAGTACAGCCAATAGAGCTATAACCACTGCCAGAATTTTTGCCAGAGAATTAGCCTATCCTTTGTTAAACATAAGAATAAAAGAAAAAATATACGAGGCTTGGGTAGATGATTTGATAAATATCTTACAAGAAATTGAGCCTGTTTACAATACAGTGCTAATGGTAGGTCATAATCCTGGTTTTCAAATGCTTGCAGAAAGCTTTGGAGAATTTGAAGCAGGTCACTTAAATACTTCAGGCATAATTCAATTATCTTGTATGATAGAAAACTGGAGCGAAATAAATGAAATTAATACCAACATAGTCAACTACTTTTCACCCAAAACAATAAAACCAACCATAAATGAATAAGTACACCATTTCTGATAATGGCGAAGCCAATATGATAGACGTGACTGCTTTAATTGATGTATCAAATTCGAATACGTTTAGGCTAGCAGCTTGGAGACCAGGCAGATATGAGTTATCAAATTTTGGACAAAATATTCATAACCTTGAAGTATTTGATAGTCTAGGTTTACAAATAAAATGCTCAAAAATTGACAGAGAGGCTTGGCAGTTTAAAAATGAAAACTTAAAAGTAATACAGGTCAACTTTAAGTATTGGTGTCCTTTGTTGAATGCTGGTAGCTGCTACCCTAGTTCAGATTTTCTATATATTAATCCAATTAATTTGTGCCTATATACTGAAAGTAAACAAGATGAAGGAATAGAAATAGAATTAATAAATAGAAATGGAGATGTTAAAACTTGGAATTTCACAGGTATTGACAGGTTATTTGATTCACCACTAGTTTTAGGACAACCAAATTTGACCTACAGCTATACCATTAACAATCAAAATTTCTACATTGATTTTTTTGCATATTCTGAAAGTTTAGCAGAAATTGAGAAAAGATTTGACTCTAATGGTGAATATGATTATATAGATAAGTTCAATAAGTTCACTCAAACTTGTTTCGATATGTTTGGTAGTTTTCCTTTTCCTTCAGACTATCATTTTACAATATTTATTAGAAATGAGTTCATTCACCACGGAGTAGAGCACCTAGATAGTACAGTTATAGTATTAGGCTCTTACATCTTGGACGATTTTAGATACTTGGATTATGAATTACTGTCAATCTCTTGCCACGAGTTATTTCACAGTTGGAATGTAAAAACCATTCGCCCAACAGAAATGATGCCTTATAATTATGCTCAAGAATGTTACAGCCAATTGCACTACATAACAGAAGGCATTACCACTTATTATGGAGACTATTTACTGCTAAGTTCTGGCTGTATCGATGACAAAACTTATCTAACAAGGCTAAATGATGTAATAGCTAAATTTATGACAAATGATGCAATAGCTTTTCATTCCTTAGCCAATGCAAGTATTGATTCTTGGCTAGATGGCTATAAACCAAATGCTCCAACTAGGCGAATTAGCTTTTATAATGAAGGATCACTTTGGGCATTAGTTTTAGATTTAAAAATTCGAATTGAGAGCAGAGAATTGTACAAACTTGCCGACTTAATGCGGCTCCTTTATCAATCTGAACAAGTAATTACAAAGGGTTATAACGAACAACTTATAAGGACTTTGTTAAATGAAATGGTACCTTCAGACTGGGATAACTTTTTCCAGCTAACAATACATAGTCCAGCAAAATATATTGACCAATTATTGTTAGAATATTTCGAAAGTGAATCTTACAGCTATGCAATACTTCGTCATAATTCTATTTTTGAAGATATATATATTGCAGGCGCATCTTGTACAGTGGATAGAATAGGTAGAAGAAGAATTAATCAACTTAGGGCCAATTCAGTTTTGACTTCTCAAGGTGCAAAAGTAGGAGACTATATAATTCTACTAAATGAGGACAATCCATTGGAATTAACCCAAAACTCTAATTTTAATTCCAAAAAATTAGAATTAGTATTGGTTAATAAATTAGAGGAACACCGAAAAGTTTCAATTATTGTTCCTGAATTGGACGATTTTATTTCTAGACCAAAAGTATTTCCTCATCATAAAGTAGTTACTAACTGGTTAAAATCTTCTCATTAAGAACTATGATATAGTAATTTATCATTTACAGCGTGAACCTCTACACTTGATGCATTCTTATTGCTATGCTCCTCTACATAACCAATTATTTTAGCATTAATATCGAAAGATTTTATGATGTTAATTATTGAATCTGCCTCCTCCTTATTCGTATATATTTCAAGGCGTTGACCCATATTAAATATTTTAAACATTTCTTGATACGCAGTATTATTCTCTGATTGAATCATATTAAAAACAGGAGGAATTTCTAATAAGTCGTTTTTAACGATGTTTACGCCCTTAGCAAAGTGCAAAACTTTGGTTTGCCCTCCACCTGTGTTGTGAATAATACCGTTAATAGCAGCTCGCTTTTCTTGAAAAAGCATCTTTAATACAGGTAAATATGTTCGAGTTGGTGATAATAAAAGTTTCGCAACTAATTGTCCTTCATAAATATCAGATAATGACTTGCTGCCACTATACACATACTCTGAGTCTGTTTCAGGTGCATAACTTTCAGTATGGCGTCTATACTTAGCTGATAAAACCTCGTGTCTGGCAAAAGTTAATCCATTACTACCTATACCACTATTATACTCTGATTCATAGCTTGCTTGACCGTAACTCTCTACACCTATTACTACTTGTCCAGGTTGTATATTTATTAATTGAATATCACTTTTAGGTAACCTAGCAAATGCAGTAAAGCCAACATCGAGTGTTCTAACTATATCGCCTACATCTGCAGTCTCACCACCAGCTAAATGAATCTTAATGCCATTAGCTAACATTAAATCTGCAAACTGAGTGGCACCTTGAATTAGTGCTGCCACTACATTACCTGGAATTAGCGCCTTATTTCTCCCAATTGTATTGCTAAGCATAATGTTATCTGTCACACCGCTACAGGCCATATCATCAGTATTCATTACAATGGCATCTTGTGTTATCCCCTGCCACACAGTTATATCTCCTGTTTCCTTCCAATAAAGGTATGCTAGGGCTGTCTTACTACCAGCAGTATCAGCGTGAAGCATACAAGCGTAATCATCGTCTTGAGTGAAGAAGTCAGGTAAAATTTTACAAAATGAATTGTTATACAGACCTTTACTTAAATCGGCAATAGCTGAGTGTACATCCTCTTTATTGGCAGATACGCCTCTTTTCTCGTAAGACATTTTGTAATCAGAAAGGGTATAAAACTGCAAAGGTACCAACAAATAACTGTTGATACCTTTAATTAAGTGTTGTAATTAAATTAGGAGCTAAGCTTTAATTCAAAGTCTCCAGCTGGTTCCTTACCCAAAGTAACTAAAACTTTTACGTGAGATGCAACTGCTTGAGAAAAAGTTTTATGAAAATAATATGGGACATTATAGTTTTTAGCTACACTTTCTACAATGCCACTAATAGCAGGATAATGTATGCTACATATGTTAGGGAATAGGTGATGCTCCACTTGATAATTAAGACCACCTACATACCAAGTTAATAATTTACTTTTCATACCAAAATTAGCTGTAGTCCTTAATTGATGTACTGCCCAAGCATTCTCCATAGTTCCTTCATATTCTGGTGTAAAATGTTCTGTCTCCTCTACTACGTGAGCTAGTTGAAATATGATACCCAGTGTAAAACCTGCCACCATATGCATTAGCATAAAACCGATTAAAAACTGCCACCAAGCTATAGGTAATAACAATAATGGAATCACAATGGTATAAGCATAATAGATTAGTTTAAATATAATAGTTTCCCAGACATCTTTAGAATCGTGCTTTTTTTCGAATGGACCAATATTAGGTTGTAAAAGTTTTTTATAGTCTTTTACAAATACCCAAAAGAAAGTAGCCAAACTATAGACTAACGGAAAATACAGGTGCTGAAATCTATGAATTTTCATTCTAGGTTGATTAGGACTTAAACGCATATAAGTTGTTACGTCTAGGTCTTCATCCATCGTGTGAATATTAGTGTATGTATGGTGAACTATGTTGTGAGAAATACTCCATACATAACTACTCCCACCTATTAGATTCATACTGAAGCCCAATATCTTATTTACTGTTTTGTTAGACGAATAACTACCGTGAATTGCATCGTGTGCTATGCTAAATCCGATTCCAGCCTTAGCCAAACCCATAATTACTGCAAAACCCAATAAATACCAAACGCTTAGTCCAGTAAGTAATATCAGTAAATAAGCACCAAAATAAATTCCCAATAATGATATTGTTTTTATAATCATCTGTGCGTTTGCAGTCTTTTTCAAGTTGTTATCCTCAAAATATGCATTCACTTGCGCCTTCAATTCTCTTACGAATTCCTTTGCTGGCGGGTTATTGAACTTTACATTTTTTACGATCATTCTAATGTATGATTATTTTAATTTTACGTTATTTATATGGCGACTTATGTCTCTAGTTGATTTCTTTGTCATATTCTTATCAAATGCCTCAGTCAAGTTTATACCAGTCTGATTAGCTATGCAAATTAGTACCCAAAGTATATCGGCTAATTCGTCAGCAAATTTACTATCATCTTCTCCCTCTTTGAAACTTTGCTCACCATATTTTCTTGACATTATGCGTGCTAGCTCGCCAACTTCCTCTACTAATATAGTCATATTAGTTAATTCGTTGAAGTATCTGACACCAACTGTCTTGATATATCCATCAACTTTTAGTTGAGCTTCTTCTAAAGTCATTATAATTCTATTCTTTTGCTATCTAATATTATGGTCATTGGACCATTATTAATACTATGTACGTTCATATCAGTACCAAACATACCACACTTAACATTGTTTTTACATAAAGTATTCAATTCCTGAATGAAACTATGATATAAGGGTAGGCAAATTTCAGGTTTAGCTGCTTTTGTAAAACTAGGTCTATTTCCTTTTGCTAGGCTTGCATAAAGACTAAATTGACTCACTATCATAAGTTCTGCATCTGCGTCATTTAGGTTAATATCAGGTTTCCCATTTTCCCCATTAAATATCCTCATTTGGGTTATTTTCTTTGACATCCAAATCACGTCTTCTTGCTCATCATCATCTATCCAACAAGAGTAAACTAATAAACCAGTTTCGATTTTACTAAATAATTTATCTTCATTTGTCACGCTAGCTTCAATTACTCTTTGTACTATTGCTCTCATAGATAACCGATATGTTTAAAAACTTAATACTCATTATTGTTCTAAATATACTGACACAAACATCAGTATTTGCACAAGTTCTAACTACAAAAATGGAGCTTTACTCAGTGAAAATTAAATTTGTTAAGTCAAAATTGACAATTAACGAATATAAGAAAATAGATAACGTCGAGCCAACAGCTACTTACGTAAATCAACCTTGGTTTGATGCAGATAATAAAAAACTTTATTATAGTGCAAGTTCAGGTAAACGCATTGACATTCACGTATATGATATTAATAATTCTATAATTACTCCATTTATTGTATCAGAATTTGACAAGTTTAGCCCAATGAAAAGACCAGATGGGAAATACTTAAGCTGTGTGGTAGTAGAATCAGATTCTGCCCAACGAATTTGGCTCTACGACAATAATGGAAAATTTGTAAAGAAACTAAGCGAGAGACACGATTCCATTGGCTATTACGTATGGTTAACTAATGGTATTATGGGAACTGTGAATGTCCCAGTTCCACTTTCAGCTCATTGGCTGTACATACCTACAGATTCTATGTTCAAAAAATGCTCATACTCAGGTAGAAACCTTCAAAGAAGGCCAGTAAAAACCCCTACCCTTACGTTTATAGACAGAACACATAAGTCCGATGATAGTGACGTAATATTTATAACTGACATAAAAGGACATTTAGAAAAAATAATACGGGTTGTACCTGGTGCTGAAGATTATGTATGGTATGATGCTAATACTTTAATAATGACAGCCAACAATAAACTATGGGGTTATAATTTAAAAAATCCTAAGCTAGGTTGGTACCTAATTTGGGATATAGTTATTACCAATGGTACAGTTTATCGTTTTGCTATAAGCCCTGATAAAAAGCATATTGCATTAGTATCTCACTAATCTTTGTTTTCAATTTTTTATTTTGATGGAGAAATAAACTGCTCTGCGTCTTCGTAAATTAATGGTGCAATTATTTTACCTGTAGTATCTATAAAACCCCACTTACCTGCTTTATTTACAGCAGCCAAGCCTTGACTGAAGTCACGAACTTCATCATACGCTGGTTTTATAACCATTGCTCCTGATGAATTTATAAATCCCCATTTAGCCCCTTGTTGTACTCCCGCTAAACCTCCTTGAAAACCGTGAGCACCATTATATATTAGTTTAATGTAAACTACACCTTTATCATTTACAAACCCAGATTTGCCGTCTTTGCTTAAAGTACCAACTTTTTCTTGATAGTCAAACTGAATAAAATCATATTCGGGTTTAAGGACTGGCTTATTTGTTTGGTCGGTCATACCCCATTTACCATTAACATTCATTAGCGCCAATCCATTATAGAAGCTACTAGCTTCAAAGAAAATAGCAGGAACTACCATTTTACCTGTAGGGTCAATAAATCCCCATTTCAAACCTTTTTTTACAGCTGCCAATCCTTCAGCAAATGGTTTAGCATCATCATATACTGCAGGTATAACCAATTTGCCAGTTCTATTCATAAAGCCGACCTTCTTACCCTTAGTTACTATCATTAAATCATTTACAAAGCCACTATTAAAAGCGTCGTAACTATTTGTCCCCGTTATTAATTTTCCAGTTTTATCTATTAGACCATATCCACCTGAGCCTTTTTCTACCTGAGCAAAGCCTTCTGAATTAAATGGAGCTGCTGACTTAAACTGTGCACTTATTACCATTTTACCATTAGTACCTAAGTAGCCATATTTACCCATACTCTTTACAATGGCTAATTTATCTGCAAAAGGATTTGCATCATCATAGTTTGCTGGTATAACCAATTTACCTGTTTGGTCTAAATATCCCCATTTTCCACCTTGTACACCATTGTCACCTAATGGCTTACCACCTTTATTTACACAAGCTAACCCATCAGTAAATGGTCTGGCAAACTCATATGTGGCTGGTATAATTAATTTACCTGCTTTATTTACAAAGCCCCACTTACCCAGCTTTTTTGCTGGTTTCAGTTCTCCTGATGAAGCTTCAATTTTTTCATATTCAGCTTCACCCACAGGTTTACTATTAGCATCAAGCACACCATATTTACCAGAAATTTTATAAGTACCTGTTCTATCACTACTTAAGTTTATCTCTTCATATTTTAGTGGTAGAATTTCTACGCCTGTCTTTGGTGAAATAATCCCATAATTACCATCATTACTTACAATTGCTTGTTCATCATTAATAATAATTATTGATTCAAATTTTGGAGCAACTATTGGTTTGCCATTTGTACCCAGAAGACCAATTTTGGGACCTTTGTGAATTTTAGCTACATAGACTTGAGCATTAGTATTGACTACTAATGCTACAGTTGCCAATAAGGTAAATAAATAAGAGAAAAATTTCATAAGTGTTACGTTTAGGACTGAGCCTGTAAATTTAATGTTTCATTAATATAATTCGATTAGCAATTTAAATATTAATTCTTTAAAATATTTCATCTTTGCATCTAAACACGATTTAATTATGGCTTCATTTGATATAGTGAGTAAAGTAGATGGTCAAACCTTAGATAATGCTATTAATGCAGCAATCAAAGAAGTTGCTAATAGATACGACTTTAGAGGTTCAAAAACTGAAATCGAATTACAGAAAAAAGAAAGTAAAATAATAGTAGTAACTGAAGACAGTATGAAGTTGGGCCAAATAGAAGACTTAATCAGACAAAAACTTTCAAAACAAGGAATTGACCCGAGAGTTGCTGACTTTGGTAAAGAGGAATACGCCAGTGGAAATATGATAAGAAAAGAAATAGTCATTAAGCAAGGCATAGATAAAGAAATGGCTAAAAAGGTAGTAAAACAAATAAAAGACCTAAAACTAAAAGTAGAACCAGCTATTATGGAAGATCAAGTTCGTGTCTCTGCTAAAAAGATTGACGATTTGCAAGAAGTAATTAATGCTCTTCGTGGTAGTGAGTTAGAAATTCCAATGCAATTTATAAATATGAAATAAAAAAAAGGGTTGCAGAAATTTAATGCTACAACCCTTAACTTATTTTTAGATCAACTTTAAGTTATTTTTTTTCAGGCAAAGTTCTCTCCAACCAATCGTAGAATACACGAGTCCAAAGTAGTCCATTTTGCGGTTTTAGTACCCAGTGGTTTTCATCAGGGAAATATAGAAACCTACTTTTAATTCCCTGAGATTGTGCAGCATTGAATGCATCTAAACCTTGAGTTAATGGTACTCTGAAATCTTTTTCATTATGAATGACTAATATCGGTGTATTCCAATTTTTTGCAAAATTGTGAGGTGAATTCTTATCAAAGTTTGCAGGATTGTCCCAATATGATTCCTTTTGGTCGTTTTTAGCAAAGAACATTTCTTCAGTACTTCCATACCAAGACTCCATATTATACATTCCACAATGTGCAATGAAAGATTTAAACCTTCTATTTGTGTTGTGACCTGCCAACCAATAAACTGTGTAACCCCCAAAACTGGCGCCCACTGCACCAATTCTAGCCGTATCCACATAGCTTTCTTTACTTACTTCATCTATTGCAGTAGTTAAATCTGTCATAGCTTGACCACCATAGTCACCAATGATTGCATCGCACCATTCTTGACCAAAAGATTGAAGACCTCTTCTATTAGGGGCAACAACTATATATCCATAACTAGCCATTAACTGAAAGTTCCATCTAGAGCTAAAAAATTGACTAACTGCACCTTGTGGTCCACCTTGGCAATATAAAAGCGTAGGATATTTCTTAGTAGCATCAAAATTTGGCGGATAAATCACCCAAGTCAATATGTCTTTACCATCTGTGGCTTTTATCATTCTTTTTTCTACCCTACCCATTTTTATTGCCGCTAATGCTTCTTTATTAGTATGGGTTAGTTCTGTTTCTATACCAGTTTTAGCATCTATTGCATAAAATTCAATTGGCTGGCTAATGGTCATTTTACCTCCTACTATCACTGGGGCTTTACCATCTAAACCTACAGTTATGCTTACATAGTCGTGCTCACCTTTTGTAACCGGGTTTAATGTCTTTTTCTTTATATCATAAGCATATACTTGCTTGGTAGCTTGGTCTTCAATAATAGCGTATAGCATTTTACCGTCAGGCTGCCAGCTAATTGCATTTGTCGTTCTATCTAATTTTTCTGTAACTTCTATTACAGTTTTTTTCGCAATGTCATATAACATAATTCTATTCTTATCGCTTTCATAGCCAGCCCTTGCCATACTTAAATAGGCAATAAATTTACCATCAGGTGAGAAAGTAGGGTCCATATCATATCCCTTATTACTTTCAGTCAAGTTTAATTCAGTACCAGTAGTTAGATCGTACATATATAGGTCAGAATTAGTTGAATAGGCATACTCAGTACCAGTCTGTTTCTTACAAGCATATACTACAGAATTACCATCTATAGACCAAGCTAATTGCTCGGTACCACCAGATGGTTTAATAGGTGAATCAAACCTTTGTCCTTTTAATAAATCTTTTCCATCAGCTGCATAGTGACCAGTACGGTCTATGTTTGTAACAAAAATGTGGGTGTAGCTTCCATCATTCCAAGTATCCCAATGGCGGTAGTTTAGTTCGTCATATATTCTACCTTTTACTTTAGTTAGGTCAGGGTATAAGTCCTGAATGGTAGGCTCTACCTGAATATCTTTCACATACAGTAATTTGTTCCCATCTGGACTATACACAAATCCAGAAATGCCATCTACAATATTGGTTAGCCTTTGCTTATCAGTTCCATCAGGGTTCATTTCCCACATTTGGGGAGATCCAGAAGAGGTTGCCATATATCCAATTTTTTTACCGTCTGGTCTCCATACAGCATATAATATTTTGTCTTCTACAGTAGAAATGAGTGTTTTTGATTCACCTTTTAAATCGGTTGTGTAAAGCAAGCGAATTGTCGCATTGTCTTTCATTACTGTTTCACCGACTATGAAAAGCAGTTTTTTACCATCAGGTGATAATTCTGCATTACCCACTCGTTTCAACTGAAAAAGCTTATCAATGGTAAGTTGCTGTTGCGCATTTGTAATTAAGGTAATTGCTAGGAATGCTACTACAAGGCATACTTGTTTCGTCTTATTGTACATAATATTTATTTTCAACTCTTATTTATTTCTTACTGTTTCTATCATAGACCTTTACACCAGCTACATAAGTACTAATTGGCTTGGTCTGGGCTATTTTCTTAGGACTATCTTTTATTAAGTCAGTTTCCAAAATTATGAAATCTGCCCATTTTCCCACTACAAGGCTACCTTTCTCATTCTCTTCTCTACAGGCATAAGCAGCCCAAATTGTCATTCCCTTCAGCGCATCTTGTCTAGATATGCTGTTTTCGGGCGCAAAAACTTTTTGTTTTGTATTTGTAGCTGGCTGTCTAAATATAGCAGCATAATAGCCCAACATTGGATTAATAGGTTCTACAGGAAAGTCTGTCCCCATTGCTATTAATCCAGTTCTTTGAATCAATTTCTTATAAGGATAAGAACTATCTGCACGAGTACCTATTCGCCCATATACCCAAGCTGCGTCGCTGGTAGCGTGTGCAGGTTGAACTGATGGTACAATATGGTATTTTACTATAATATCAAATTCTTCATCTTCAGCCATTTGCAAATGCTCTATTCTCCATCTTAATTGATTATATGTAGGAAGTACCTTAGAATAGTTACCCAATATTAATCTAAGTGAAGAATCACCAATGCAATGTGTATTTAATTGAAAGCCATAATTATAAACTTTCTTGGCAATAGAAAGAAGGTACTCTTCTGATTCAATTAAAATGCCGTTAGAGGATGGTTTATCAGTATAAGGTTTAAGAAGTAATGCTCCCCAACTACCAAGTGAGCCGTCTGCATAACTTTTTACAGAGCAAAAGTGAAATTTAGGTTTAAATATTTCACCTTTTTGCAATGCAGTAACTAAATTAGAGTCATTATACAACAGCATTGCATTTACCCTTATCGTCAATGAATCAGACATTTTATCTAGTGCTAAAATCTCCTTATAACTTATTCCTGCATCACATACAGAAGTTAATCCATTACTTAGGCAGATTTTCTCCATCTTTTTAACAGCTAAGTACATTTCCTGATAACTATGACTAGGAAGTTTTGCCTTAACTCTGTCCATAGCTTTATCTACAAGTATTCCATTTAGCTTGCCATTTTCATCTTTACCTATTTCTCCTCCTTGTATTTGTGTGTTTAGGTCTATTCCAGCTAATTGAAGTGCTTTAGAGTTTACTAATACTGAATGTCCGTCTATCCTAGTTAAGTAAATAGGGGTTTCTGGGTATCGCTTATCTAACTCAACAATAATGTTTAAAGACTTATTTTTCCAAAGGTTTTGATCCCAGCCCCTACCAATTATCCATTTACTAATATTAGATTTTGCATATTTGTCTATCAATTTTATCATTTCAGCTTGGCTTGATACCCCAACTAAATCTAATTCGTTTAAACTAAGACCATAGGGTAAAAAATGGCAATGTGCATCGTAAAATCCTGGATAAACATATCGACCATTTAGATTTAGCTTTTGTGCTGAAGTATATTTTGATAAAATATCAGCATCTTCACCAATACCAACTATTTTACCACCCTTTATAGCCATAGCAGATTTAACTGTAAAAGATTCATCTACAGTGTAAATAGTACCATTATATACTACAAGATCAACAGTATAGTCCTGCCCGAAACCTATTTTACAGAATAATAGAAAGACGGTAAAAATATAAATAAAATATCTGCTCATTTTGTCTTACATATTTCTTCTATATTTTCCACCAACCTCATACAATGCTGCAGAAATCTGACCTATTGAACAGACCTTACAAGCTTGCATTAATTCAGAAAATATATTTCCATTATTAATAGCTGCTTGTTGCAATGATTTCAAAGCTTGAGCAGAAACATCTTTATTTCTAAGTTGGAATTGCAATACAGCATCAATTTGTGCTTGTTTTTCCTGTTCTGTACTTCTTATTACTTCGCCAGGTGTTACAGTAGGTGAACCTGATTTACTTAGGAATGTATTAACACCCATAATTGGTAGCTCGCCTGTATGTTTTAGATTTTCATAGTAAAGTGATTCCTCTTGTATTAGGTTCCTTTGATACATTGTTTCCATTGCTCCCAACACACCCCCACGTTCACTTATTCTTTCGAACTCTGCATACACTGCATTTTCAACCAATTCTGTTAACTCATCAATAATAAATGAACCCTGTAGTGTATTTTCATTTTTCACTAGACCTAACTCTTTATTAATGATTAACTGAATTGCCATAGCTCTTCGCACACTTTCCTCAGTAGGTGTTGTTATAGCTTCATCGTAGGCATTAGTATGTAGGCTATTACAGTTATCATATATTGCATATAAGGCTTGTAAAGTAGTTCTTATATCATTAAAGTCAATTTCTTGCGCGTGTAGGGATCTTCCTGAAGTCTGAATGTGGTATTTAAGCATTTGACTTCTCTCATTAGCACCGTACTTTATTTTCATTGCTTTGGCCCATATTCTCCTTGCAACTCGTCCAATTACTGCATATTCTGCATCTATACCATTGCTAAAGAAAAAGCTAAGATTGGGAGCAAAATCATCGATGTTCATACCTCTATTCAGGTAATATTCTACGAATGTGAAGCCATTCGATAAGGTTAGTGCCAACTGAGTAATTGGATTAGCACCAGCCTCTGCAATATGATAACCTGAAATACTAACGGAGTAAAAATTTCTAACCTTTTGTTGAATGAAATACTCTTGTATATCTCCCATCATTCTTAGGGCAAATTCAATTGAAAATATGCAAGTATTTTGGGCTTGATCTTCTTTCAATATGTCTGCCTGAACTGTACCCCTTACAGAGGCTAAGGTATCCACCATTATTTGTTCATACACTACTTTTGGTAACACTTCGTCACCACTCACTCCAAGTAGTTTAAGGCCAAGACTATTGTTAGATGATGGTATTTCACCGATGTACTTAGGAATTTCTACACCCTTACTGTTGTATAGGGTGTTAATTTTAAGATTTACATCATCCCACAGATTATGGTCAGTTATATACTTTTCACAGTTTTGGTCAATTGCTGCATTTAAAAAGAACCCAAGTAGCATTGGCGCTGGACCGTTAATGGTCATAGATACTGATGTAAGAGGATTGGTTAGATCAAAGCCGCTATACAGTTTTTTAGCGTCATCTACAGTTGCTATGCTTACACCACTATTTCCTATTTTACCGTATATATCTGGTCTGTAATCAGGGTTTTCACCATATAGGGTTACGCTATCAAAGGCAGTAGACAATCTTTTAAAGGGAGAATCTGCACTTACATAGTGAAACCTTTTATTAGTACGTTCTGGTCCACCCTCGCCTGCAAACATTCTAATTGGGTCTTCCTCTGTACGTTTAAATGGATACAAACCTGCTGCAAATGGAAACCTGCCTGGAATGTTCTCATTCAAAATCCAATACAGAACATCACCCCAATCTTGAAAGTTTGGTAAACATACTTTAGGTACTTGTATATGACTTAATGTTTCTGTAAATAAAGGAACCTCAATATTTTTATTTCTTACTTGGTAGCTTAATACAGACTGTTTATAAGAGTTCTTAAGCTCTGGCCATTCTGTCAATAGCCTTCTGCTATCAGCGTGTAGATGGTTTTCTGTATCTTTATATAATTGATCTAAATGTGAAGTATCTAAACCCTTTTGCCTAAATAAATCTATAGTTCCGTGTAATTGATATAATTGGCTCGCTAATTTCTTTTGTTCTAAAGTGAATTTCCTGTATGCTTTAGCATTTTCAACTATTTCAGCTAAGTACCTGTTTCTTGCTGGTGGTATAATGTACATTTTTTCTGAAATTGTCTCAGCCAATACAGAAGTGCTTCTTAGGGGAGAGTTCGTAACTGAACTAATGACATCCATTAGTGCTACATACAGTTTATTTACCCCCGGGTCATTAAACTGCGAAGCCATTGTCCCGTATATAGGCAATTCTTCATCAGCAACTTGAAATAACATTCTGCTCCTTTTAAATTGCTTTTTTACATCTCTTATCGCATCAAGTGCACCTTTTTTATCAAACTTATTGATAGCTATAATATTCGCATAGTCTATCATATCAATTTTCTCTAACTGAGTAGCTGCTCCAAATTCTGGAGTCATTACATACATACTTACATCAGACAAATCTACGACACTGCTATCAGCCTGACCAATTCCAGCACTTTCTAAAATGATTAAGTCAAAACCAGACTTACTACATATCTTAATAGCCTCAGCTACAAACGGTGACAAGGCTAAGTTAGATTCTCTAGTAGCCATACTGCGCATATACACTCTATCATTATGAATGCTATTCATTCTGATTCTATCACCTAGTAATGCACCCCCAGTTTTTCTCTTACTTGGGTCAACCGAAATAATGGCTAATTTCTTGTCTGGGTGATCGTTAATAAATCTCCTCACCAATTCATCTACCAAACTAGACTTACCTGCACCCCCTGTACCTGTTATACCAAGTACTGGTACTTTAAGTGTTTTACCTAATTCGTTAAGCTTATTGTGTAAACTTTTAATATCATCGTGGTTTTCTGCATACGTAATCGCTTTTGCTATTTCTGCAAAGTCTGATTGTGGAATACCTGCCCAGTTTACGTCGTCAATGCTAGATATGGTCGGATAATCGCAAGCTTCGACCAACTCGTTAATCATTCCTTGCAGACCTAATTTTCTTCCATCGTCTGGACTGTAAATTTTAGTTATGCCATAAGCGTGAAGCTCATTAATCTCCGAATTAAGTATAACTCCACCTCCACCTGCAAATATTTTAATATGACCAGCACCACGTTCTTTTAATAAGTCAAACATATACTTCAGATACTCATTGTGCCCCCCTTGATATGAGGTTAAAGCAATGCCTTGAACATCTTCTTGAATAGCGCAGTCCACTATCTCACCCACACTCCTATTATGTCCCAAATGAATAACCTCACAACCAGTTGCCTGGATTATTCTCCTCATTATGTTTATAGCTGCATCGTGCCCGTCAAATAAGCTTGCCGCTGTAACTATTCGTATTTTATTCTTTGGTTTATAAACTTCAGTTTCCATTTTACTAATTAATTGCCCATACAAAGGTAAATTTTTTTACCTTGCAGATTATTGCTGTACTACTTCAACAAAATGAAAAGTAATCCGTATTTCATTACTTAGTTTTGCGGGTTTTAAAAAAAATATTAGAATGAATTTAAAGGAGATTATATCTATAACAGGTAAACCTGGATTGTATAAAGTTATTGCTCAGGCAACCAGAGGCTTCATAGTAGAGAGTATTGATGAAAAGAAGTCTAGAACTTCTATTAGTTCAAATCATCAGGTGGCTATGTTAAGTGAAATAACCATTTATTCTATTGATGAGGAAAGTATAATGTTGGCTGATATATTTTTGAATCTTAAGAAGATAGACGAAGAAGGCACACTACCACAGTTAAACGCAGATGCTAGAGATTTGCAAGAAATGCTAGCAAAGGTTGCACCTACATATGATACTGAACGTGTGTATAATAGCGACATAAAAAAGCTATTAAAATGGTATAACATTTTAGAAGCAGCTAATTTATTAATTGAAGAGACTCAAGAAGTTGAAAGCACAGATGCTCAAATTGAAGTTAAAGTTGCAGAAAGCATAGAGGAACCTCTAATTTCAGAATTAGAAGAATCTAAAGAAGAGGAAATGAACACAGAAAATACAGAAAGTACAGAAAATGAGCCTGAGAGCGATGACCCTGAAGAAGACACCAAAACAGCAAAAGTGACTGAATAATAATGGAGAACGAACAAATAGAACAGATAAATTACATAAGTCCAAGTTTAAAAATAGATGATCTAAAATCCTTAGAACAATACTTTGAAGATTTAAAGGGTAGAAAAATTCTTTCTAAGGATGATTTAGTGAATTGGATATTTGACAAAGACGATTTAGAATCTACTATTAATGAGGACGCAGCTTGGCGATATATAAGATATACTTGTCATACTGATAATGAAGATATTACAAAATCGTATATTGACTTTATAAATGTAATAAGTCCTTACATCAAGCCAAAATTTCACGATCTTGATACAATCTTACTTAATAATGAATTTTCTAAAGAGTTAGAGGGTAAGGCTTATGAAATATATTTGAGGAGCCTTAAAAAAGATGTTGATTTATTTAGAGAGGAAAGTATTGATTTACAAACCAAAGAGCAGGAGCTAAATCAACAATATAGCCAGATTCAGGCTGGTCAGACCATACATTATTCTGGTGAAGAATTAACGCTTCAACAAGCTGCAGTCTATTTAAAAGATAATAATAGAACTGTACGAAAAGAAGTTTATGAACTATTGGTGGAACGCCGTGCCCAAAACACAGATAAATTACACGAAATTTTAAGTGAATTGGTAGCAATTAGACATCAAATTGCATTAAACGCAGGATTTGAAAATTTTAGAGACTATAAGTTTGTACAACTGGGAAGGTTTGACTACACCAATAAAGATGTTATAGATTTTCACCAATCAGTAAAAAATATTATTGTCCCTTTAGTAACTAAAAAACTATTGGTCAAACAAAGTAAACTAGGACTAAGTGAGTTAAAACCCTATGACATTACAGCGGAATTACCTGGAAATAAAGCATTAAGACCTTACGAAACTTCAACAGAGTTAATTGAAAAAAGTATAAAAGTCTTTACTGCTATTCATCCAAAAATGGGCGAATATCTAACTAATATGAAAGATTCTGCTCTACTAGACCTAGACACTAGAAAAGGTAAGGCACCTGGTGGATACAATTACCCATTAGACAAGACTAAAAAACCATTTATATTTATGAATGCTAGTGGCAAACATAGAGATATGGTTACTATGATGCACGAGGTAGGCCACGCTATTCACACTTTCCAAAGTGCTGCCTTACCATTGAATATATTTAGGCACGTACCATCAGAATTTAGCGAGGTGGCCAGTATGAGTATGGAGTTAATTTCTATGAGCCATTGGCAGGATTTTTTTGACAATGAAGAGGATTTTAAGCGTGCAAAACACGAGTTGTTAGACGGCATATTAGAAAGTTTAACTTGGATAGCAAACGTAGATAAGTTTCAACAGTGGCTATATACAAACCCAACACATAAAGTTTCTGAAAGAAATGAAGCTTGGGTAAAGATTTACCAAGAATTTCATAGTGGTGATGTAAATTGGATTGGCTACGAGTCTGCTCTTGATACAATGTGGCAAAGGCAGTTACACATATATGAGGTTCCTTTTTACTATATTGAATATGGCTTTGCCCAGCTAGGTGCTTTAGCCGTTTGGAAGAACTATTTAGCCAACCCTAGTGTAGCAATAGAGCAATATATGAATGCCTTAGCTAGTGGCTACACCAAAACTATTCCAGAACTTTATGAAGAAGCTGGAATAGCATTTAAGTTTGATGAAAGCTACATTAAGGACTTGAGCGCCACATTAATTACTGAATTGGAGAAATACGAGAGCAACTAAACAAGTAAATGAAGATAATTTGTATCGGAAGAAATTATGATGCCCACATTAAAGAGTTGCAAAATGAAACCCCTGAAGACCCAATTATATTCCTAAAACCAGATACTGCAAGGCTTACTGACAATAAAGATTTCATATTGCCCCCTTGGTCAGATGATATGCATTATGAGCTAGAATTGATATTAAAAATAGGTAAAAATGGAAAATTTATACCAGAGAAATTTGCATATAAATATATTTCAGCTTACTCTGTTGGTATAGATTTTACAGCTAGAGACGTTCAGTCTAAATTAAAAGCCAAAGGTTTACCTTGGGAATTATCAAAGGCATTTGATAATAGTGCCGTAACTGGAACTTGGATAGAGGTGAATGATGGGAATGATTTACCAGACAATATAGAGTTTTGCTTAAAGATAAATAATGAGCTAAAACAATTAGGAAAAACTGCTAATATGATTTATAGTTGGCCTAAAATAATTGAATTCATATCTCAATACTTTACATTGCGCCAAGGCGACATAATATATACTGGAACACCACAGGGTGTAGGTAAAATACATTCTGGTGATAAATTAGCAGGTTATATTGAAGAAAAAGAATTGTTTAATTTTTTAGTCAAGTAAATGACTAATAACAAGATATATATAATATTTTTTATACTGTTTGGCAGTTATGTAAATGGTCAAACTATAGCAGAAAATAGAAATTATTTTGGCAACCCCCTTTATCTACCTACAGAATTAGCAGGTACATTCGGAGAATTACGTGCTAATCATTTTCATACAGGAATCGACATTAAAACCTGCGGCGTAGAGGGTTTACCCATATATGCAGTAGCTGATGGCTACATAGGAAGAATCGGAATAAGTAGTGGCGGTTACGGATTAGTTCTATATCTGAATCACCCAAATGGCTATACATCAGTTTATGCGCACTTGTGGAAGTTTAATGGAAAGATTGCCAAGTACATAAAATCTAGACAGATAGAACAAGAAGCTTTTGAAATTGACATTCCTTTAGATAGCTCCCTATTGAGATTTAAAAAAGGAGAAATAATAGCTTTTAGCGGCAACAGTGGCGGCAGTACAGGACCGCATCTACACTATGAGATAAGGGAAACACTGACCGAAAAACCTGTTAATCCTTTACTATTTGGTAGTGATATATACGACAATATAGAGCCAATAATGCAAGGCATTAAACTATATCCTCTTACAGAAACTTCATATCTGGAGGTAGAACTACCCAATGGTAAAATAATTACTGTAAACTATAGGCAGAATTATAAGTTTTATTGTACTAAGTCAAGTGGAGGATATGTACTAAAAGGTATAAAGAAAATATCAGGCTACGGTGAAATAGGACTGGCTACACGTGGGGTGGACTTTATAAATGGAAGTTCCAATAAATTGGGGTTGTATAAAATTCAATTGTGCGTAAACGATAAAGCACACTTTGAAAAGTGTATGAATAAATTAGACTTTAGTTTAAAGAGATTTATTAACAACCACTGTGACTTTGCTGAATGGAAAAAAACAGGTGAGTGGTATGAGAAATGCTTCGTGCAGAATAACAACGTATTGCCAATATATGAGAACTATATAGATAACGGAGTTATAAAACTAAGTAGTACTGAAAAAACTAAAATTACCGTATATGCAATTGACATATTCAGCAACAGCAGCTCACTACCTTTTACAATTTATAACGTAAGTAAAAAAAATCCTATAGTATCTAAAGTACCAGACACTTATGATACACTTCTACTTTACGGACAAGAAAATATAATTTCTAAACCAGATGTTTATATTAAATTCCCATTAGGTACATTTTATGACGATGTAGAATTTAGATACACAGAGAAACCAATTACTGAAAAAATATATTCCAATATTCACGTAATCGACAATACTTCAATTCCAATAAATGATTATTTTGAGGTCGCAGTAAAGCCAATAACTCTTCCAGATCATTTAAAATCTAAAGCTTGCTTAATAAACAATGCAACAGGATATATAGGTGGTACTTGGGATAAAGATATGCTTAAAGCAAAGTCAAGGTCGCTAGGAAGTTTCTACATTGTTACTGATATTGATGCTCCTAAATTGATACCATTAAATATAAAAAATAATGCAGATTTGACTGGGAAGGCATACATAACTTTTAAGGCAACTGATAATCTAAGTGGCATAGCTACTTATAAAGCCTATATTGACAATAAATATGTATTGTTACAACGGGATGCTAAAGCGGCTCAGTTGTATTATGAGATTGACGAAAACTGTACAAAAGGTACTCATACCTTCAAAATAGTAGTTTCAGATAATAAATCAAATGTTACGTCACAAACCTATTCTTTTATTAGACGTTAATTGGGAGTTGTTTAGCATATTTGTTAAATAACTTTTATGTTATTATGAAATTAGAAGTAGGAAACAAAGCTCCAAATATATTAAGTATAGACCAAAATGGTCGAGAAATACAACTCTCAAATTACCTAGGAAAAAAAATAATTTTATACTTCTACCCCAAAGATGATACACCAGGATGTACAGCAGAGTCGTGTAATCTAAGAGATAATTACCAAGAATTAATGCATAAGGGTTTTGAAGTAATAGGTGTTAGTACCGATAGCCAAAAATCACATTTGAAATTTGCCACTAAACACAATTTACCTTTTCCGCTAATTGTTGACGAGGACAAAAAAGTAGTAAACGACTACGGAGTGTGGGGTGAAAAGAAAATGTACGGAAAAACATATATGGGTACCAATAGGGTAACATTCATAATAGATGAGAAAGGCATAATAGAAGAAATAATAGAAAAAGTGGATACAAAAAACCACACAAGCCAAATAGAACTGTTGACTAAATAACAAACAATGTCTATAATTAAAAATAAACTAGGTGAATCCTCGCCAAACTTGAATTTACAAGATATGCGGGAAAATTACACCAAAGGAGAACTACTAGAATCAGAGATTAGTCAAAATCCTATTCAACAGTTTGCACAGTGGATGGAATTTGCAGTTGCAAATAAAGTAAAAGAGCCTAATGCAATGCAATTAGCGACAGTAAGTAAACTAGGTCAACCAACCATCCGTACAGTTTTGTTGAAAAATTTTGATAAAAATGGATTTACTTTCTTTACAAATTATTTAAGTAGAAAGGCAAATGAAATTCAAGATAATAATCACGTTGCATTACAATTCGTGTGGTTAGACTTAGAGCGTCAAATAAGAATAGAAGGTACAACTTCTAAACTAACTAATTTACAGTCAAAGGAATACTTCAAATCACGACCACGTGAAAGTCAATTGGCAGCTTGGGCAAGCCCTCAAAGTGATAAAATTGAAAAAATTTCACTTAAGAAACGCTTAGATCGATATAAAAATGAATTTGAACATTATCGATTAATACCTAAGCCTGATTTCTGGGGAGGTTACGTAGTTAAACCACATTTAATTGAGTTTTGGCAAGGGAGAGAAAGCAGATTGCACGATAGAATACAGTATGAACTTAACAATGGTATCTGGCTGATTAGTAGATTAGCGCCTTAATTACCAATATGGAAATATTAGACCTAGTCAGATTTGCCCCAGTTTCATTTTACATCCTTCTCATTACAGTATTAATTAGTTTGGCGAGCCTTTATAATGAGGGCATTCAACAACAATTAATATTACACCCATACACTTTAGTTAAGGGGCAACGACCATATTCAATCATTTCTAGTGGCTTTATTCACGGCGATTTCGGACATTTAATATTTAATGCCATTTCGTTTTACTATTTCTGCCCATTAGTGGAGACTGCTTTTGCATCATTTACATCATACGGTCACGTACTTTTTGCAATTATGTATGTTTCAGGCATCATAATTAGTGATCTAGTTTCTGTATATAGAAATCAAAATAATGCTGGTTATTTTAGTTTAGGGGCAAGTGGAGCTATATCTGCTGCTCTGTTTAGTAGCATTCTATTAGTTCCAGATATTAAGGTAGGTATTATTTTTCTACCTATCCCTATTCCAGGACCCATTTTCGCTATATTGTATGTTATTTTCAGCATCTATTCTGCACGTAGCCGAAGAGATAATATCAATCACGAAGCACATTTATTTGGAGCCCTATATGGTTTAATATTCACGCTAATAGCTATTCCAGAATCTATTATGATATTTAGAACATATTTGGCTAAGTACATTTAATTTTTAACCTAAGAAACTAATCACAATTTCGTTAAACTTTTGAGGGTTCTCTAAGTTACTTACGTGTCCTACATTCTCAATTATTTGAGATTGAATGTTTATGTTTTGTTTTAGCATCAGCTCAACTGCTTCAAGGGGAATTAACTTATCATATTCACCAGTTATAATTAGAGTTGGAACACTTAGATTCATAAGCACATCTGTATTATCAGGTCTAGCTGCTAAGGCTATTAACGTAGCTGTGATGCTTTGTGGGGAACAAAGTAATATCATATTCTCTAGTCTGCTTAAAATGTTGGCATCCTCACCGTGAACTACCTTTTTAGAAAACTCAATAGCAAATTCTTTTACCCCTTTTTCTTTAACTAATTTTATATCAGTATATCTAGCATCCTTATTTTTATTACCATCCGGTTCTGCTTTACTATCAGCCAGTATAATTCCTTTTATATTATCAGGGTATTTTCCTGCATATTGCAGTGCTAAATAGCCACCCATCGATAATCCACATAAATAAACTTGCTGCAAACCAAGATTTGTTATTAGATTATTTAAATCTTCAACCAAGTGGTGAGTTGTAAATTGAAAATCTCCACCATCACTAATTCCGTGTCCTCTAATGTCATAAACTATTACACGGTAGTTTTCAGACATTACCTCAACTTGCTCATCCCACATACTATGATCAAAAGGGAAGCCGTGAATAAAAATGATTGTTTTTGCATTTTCATTTCCGTGATCTTCAAAATACAATTGTAAGCCTTCTGATTGGTAAAACATTATGCAAAATTGAGTAAAAAGTTCTTATAAAAAAAATTGCCTCTACTTACGTAGAGGCTCAACCTAATACACCAAATATGAGAAATCTAAATTCGAATAACGAAACTAAAAAATATATTTAACCTTAGCCAATTGTATTAAAATGATAACAATAAATTAATACTCTTCAAAACTCAATTGCTTTCTGATTTTCCAATCACTTGGATAGTGTACGTTTAACCTACCATTTACAACCTTGCCCCAACCAATGTTGATGTTAGAATGCCTAAGTATAAGCCATTTATTAGATCCTAGTTCTAGATTTTCAGGGCTTTTTCGTTGAAGATATTGTAGAGCCTCGCTCAAATTTAAATCCAAGTATTCTGAGTTTTTAGATTCCAAATTATCTAAGATTAAAGCAATATCTGGTATTAAATCTTGCCTAATAATGGTTCCTATGTGGGTACCAGCTTTATAGTTTTCCATTTGACCAATTAAATGTTCAAATAAGTTTATAAAAACAGTATCAGTATGTACTACTCTATCTAAATAAGTAAACAATAGATCTTGAATACCTTCATTGACAAAATTTACTTTAGGGTTAAACTTGCTTAATACCTTCTTTTTTAAGGGCTTATGGTCAGCTATATCATCATCTCCATCTTTTTGAATACAGCTAAGATATTGACCCTCTCCTTGTACTTTATGCATAAAGCAATAATATCCTAGAAATGGCTTACTATCTGAAACTGGAATTTCTACTGTAGTTAGGTCCCATTTTTTTGCATCATTTTCATTTAAATATACTGGCAGCATTTCACTAGAATTTTCCGCATACAGCTCTACTAATGGATCAAAGTTTTCAGCCGATTCAAATGTGCAGGTACTGTAAATTAATCGACCACCTGGTGCTAATAGTTCCCAAGCCATAGTCAACAGATTTTTTTGAATAACAGAACATTGCTTTACAAGTGCTGGGCTCCATTGAGATACAGCGTATTCATCTTTTCTAAACATACCCTCTCCACTACAGGGGGCATCTATCAGTATTATATCAAAGCATTCTTTAAAATTATTAAAATCATCAACCCCTGCCCTAGTTATTATTACATTTCGTGTTCCCCATTTAGTCAAATTTTCTTGCAATACCATATTCCTCTTGCCAACTAATTCATTACTTACCAGTAGGCTACCAGCAGGTAATTCATCATAAAGTAGTGAAGACTTTCCGCCTGGTGCTGCACACAAGTCAAGAGCACGTACAGGTTGCTCTAAATCTTTTAAGAATTTGTTAAATACCATACTGCTAGCCTCTTGACTGTAATAAGCACCGGCGTGATACAAAGGGTCTAATACATATTGTGGTCTTGGAGATAAATATCTACCTAACTCAGAATACCAAGGAATGGCTTTAGAATCTGGATATAAACCAGTTCCTTTAGTCGGGTGTAGTCGTATAGATGAAGGTGAATTACTTTCAAATGACATTAAAAGTGCATCAAATTCTAACTGACCAAACTGCGAAATGAAATTGGCTTTGAATTTATCTGGTAATTGTATTGATTTTTCCCTCACTTATCCATTATGATATCGGACATTTGCACCTTGATTCAAAAAAATCCGATTCAAAATATACTGTAATGGGTAAAACACTACTAATAACTGAGAAACTTTCTAAATCTTTTGGAATTAATGTACTTTTCAAAGATATAAATCTCACCATATCAGAAGGTGATAAAGTCGCATTAATTGCAAAAAACGGAGAGGGTAAATCTACCCTACTTAAAATATTGTGCAGAAAGGAATCTTATGATGATGGTCAAGTAATAATTCCTAAAGATGTAAACATAGTTTATGTAAGCCAAGAGCCTGATTTAGACCTGACCAAGTCTGTAATAGACAATGTATTAACTACAGACAATGCAGTAACTAAAGCCATCAGAAATTATTACGCCATAATGGAGGAAGAAAACCCAGATTGGGAAAAACTGCAAGTAGCTAATGACGAAATGGAGCTAAACAATGCCTGGAACTATGAGCAAAGAGTAACCAATGTATTGACAAAATTGGGCTTAAAACAACTAAATCAAATAACATCAGAGTTAAGTGGAGGTCAAAAGAGAAGAATATCACTAGCATCTAGTTTATTGGTTGTACCTGATTTATTAATATTAGATGAGCCGACCAACCATTTAGATGTTGAAATGACAGAATGGCTTGAGGGTTATATAAATACATATATACCAGCACTGTTACTAGTTACTCACGATAGGTGGTTTTTAAACAATACTTGTAACAAAGTATTAGAATTAGACAACAAAAAGCTTCAATATTTTCCAGGAAACTATGAAGATTATTTGGTGAAAAAAGCAGAACTTGAGCAAAATAATGCAACAGAATTAGATAAAAAACTAAGCCTACAGAGTAAAGAATTAGAGTGGATGCGCAGGCAACCCAAAGCTAGAACAACAAAGTCTAAAGCTAGGCAAGATAGGTATCACAATCTAAGCGAAGAAATAGTTGATAAATCTGGAGGACAGTCAGGAGATTTGAAATTAAATCTCGGCAACACCAGATTAGGTAAAAAAATAATTACGTTAAAGCACGTCAATCATAGATTTGGTGAGACGGTAATACTTGATGATTTCAATTTTGAATTTACACGTGGATTAAAATTAGGAATAGCTGGACCTAATGGAACAGGTAAAACTACTTTTTTAGAAATATTAACCAATCAATTAAAGCCTGATTCTGGTGAAATAGACCACGGCGATACCATCAATATTGGCTACTATCGTCAAAGATCAGTTCAATTTCCAAATGACGATAAGGTCATAGAAGTCATTACTAACATAGCAGATTACCTAGTAATCGGAAAAGATGAAACGATAATGGCAAGTCAATTACTTACTCAATTTGGATTTCCTCCTGCAAAGCAACACACTAAAGTAAGTACACTAAGTGGTGGCGAACTTAGAAGGCTTTACCTGCTGACAATACTAATGAAGCAACCCAACTTCATAATATTAGATGAGCCTACTAATGACCTTGACATCTTTACCATTCAATTATTAGAAGAATTTCTAGTTTATTTCTCTGGTTGTGTATTAATAGTAAGTCACGATAGGATGTTTATGAACAAGATAGTGAATAACTTATTGGTATTTAAAGGAGAAGGCGAAGTAGTTCTTTATAGCGGTAGCTATTCTGACTTTAGAGAAGATGAAAAAGCTAACGAGGGCAGTAAAGACCAAGTAGTTGATAAAGTTGCACCAATTGTTGCAACTAAAGTTGAAACTAGTACAGAAAAAACTGACAAGAAAATATCCTACAAAGAAAAACTAGAATTAGAAAAACTGGATGTAAGCATTGCTGAAATAGAAGCAAACATTAAAGTTTATGAAGACTTGCTTTCATCTGGCGAAACCAACCACGAAATTCTTCACGATTGGGCCGAGAAATTAAAAGGAAAGCAAGCCGAATTAGACTTAAAAATGGAACGATGGGTAGAACTTAGCGAATAGTTATTTTCTACTTACTATTTTGTAACTCTATAACCATATTGTGCTATGATTTCTGCCCTAGTCAAGTCAAGGCTGGTTACCGTCATTGGAATGTTAGAGTATGGTCTTCCTGCCACATTCTTAGGCTGTTTTACAATATTTAAGGCTACGTCTGTCCCTTTTAAAGTTTTACCAAACACAGTATATTCATTGTTTAGATTAGCTGTACCAGAAGTGTTTACTACTATGTAAAACTGACTACCATTGCTGGCTTTAGAAGGATTTTGAGCATCACCTAACCTTGCTGCACCAACAGCACCAAAATCGTGCTTTAAACTTGGCATTATTTCGGCAGGAATGGTATAGCTGGGACCACCTGTTCCGTCATTAGTTGAGTCTAAGTCTTTTGAATTAGGATCTCCACCTTGTATCACAAAATTATTTACAAGTCTATGGAATGTTGTTCCATTTAAATATTGCTGAGAAGTCAACTTTAAATAATTATTTCTATGAAACGGTGTTTCGTTGTATAAAAAAACAATCATTTCTCCGAAGCTTGTATTTATTTTAAGTAATCTTTCCTTAATTATCATATCTGCTGTGCCTGATACACCGGTACCATTTTTCACAGTTCTAAGAGTAACTACATAAGCAAAAGCACTATCGTAAGTATGCATTATGCTATCACCAGTACTAAACTCGGTTTTACCATCACCAAAATACCACTGTCTTTTTTCAGTGCCCGATTCTGGATTTAAGTGTTTAAAAGTTACTGTTTTACCAGTGTAATCAACAGTCGAACTGAATTTAGGTGAAGGCTGGGATAAAGTATCTTTTGCTTTGTCACAAGAAATAAAGCTAAAAGTAAATAGACAAATAAATGCTATCGATTGAAGTATATGTTTCAAAGTACTGAAAATTTAGGAAATCAAATGTAATGTATTTATGATTATAAGCGGATTTAAAGTTCATAGATTTGAGCAATAATTATGTCGAAAACGCTAAAGGCTTGGATTCTGCTCCTAATTCTTGCATTAATATGGGGCAGCTCTTTTTATTTCATAAATAATGCCCTTCAATATTTTTCACCTTTTCAGGTAGGGTGTTTGCGGTTATCAATAGCTGGATTAATCTTATTTCCGTTTATTATTCCACAATTAAGGACTTTAAATAAACGACAACTTTTTGGCAGCATTTGCTTTGGTTTATGCAATGCGGGACTACCAGCTTTCATATTTGCTTGGGCTCAACAATATGTACAAAGTAGCACAGCTGGTGTGTTAAATGCTTTAACACCAATGTTCAATTTCTTAGTTGGCATCTTGTTTTTTCAAGTAATATTCAAATGGAATAAATTGGCAGGTGTTGTAATAGGATTCATTGGTGCTATTGTTATCATAAATGGAGCAACAAAACTTGGTATTCATTCACGTACATTGAAAGGTGAGGCCCATTTAATTCATTACTTAGCAATCGTATTTGCGACCTTCCTATATGGAATAAGTGGAAACATAATGGCGAAGTATTTATATGATGTGAAAGGGTATGTTGTATCTGGATTAAGTTATTTTAGTTTTGGCATACCTTTATTAATTATTTGCCTAACAACGACAGATTTAGGTGATAAAATTATGAATATTCAATCCGTTTACGATAAACCTATTTATAGCATTTTGGGTTTATCAGTATTGGGATCTGCCTTAGCCATAATTTTGTTTAGTAGTTTGGTCAAGGCAAGCAATTCACTATTTGCAACCTCTGTAACTTACCTAATTCCATTTGTAGCTTTATGCTGGGGAATTGGTAGCAAGGAAACCATACAATTTAGCATATACGTTGGGTTGATTATGATATTGGCTGGTATAGCCATAGGTACAATTAAGTTTAAGAAGAATAAATTAATTAAAATAAAAAAAGTATGACAACAGGAAAAATTGTAACCAATAAGGGTACTATGGATTTAGAATTCTATGATACAGATGCACCAGGAACTGTAGCAAATTTTACCAAACTAGCAAATAATGGATTTTACAATGGGCTAAAGTTTCATAGAGTAATTCCAGGTTTTGTGATTCAAGGTGGTGACCCCCGTGGAGATGGTACTGGTGGTCCTGGCTATTCAATTCCTTGTGAGACTAGTGGTGGAAATCAGTTTCACGACAAAGGGGTATTAAGTATGGCACACGCCGGTAAAAATACTGGAGGTTCTCAGTTTTTTATAGTATACTCACGTAACTCAACCAGTCACTTAGACGGTCAACACACTTGCTTTGGAAAAGTAACCAACGGTTTGGATATTATTGATCAGATAAAAGAAGGCGATACTATAGAGAGTATTACCATCAACAATATTGAAAATTAATAAGAATTTACAAATTCACTTTATTATGCCTGGCTATTTTAGTCAGGCTTTTTTATGAATACAATGTTTGTAAAAACGTAGCGGACCTAATTCACTTGGAATTCGTCCGCTACTACCCTAACCAACCAAAACACTCTTAAGTACAAAGTACTTTGCTTTATTAGGTTTTATGAAAGTTCAAACATATATCATAATGCGTGCCTTACTTATTAATTTTGATGAAAGGGTAAATTTCAATGATGAAAATTTCTTATTTAGGTACGAATAAGATTTTACTACTTTTCAGTACATATTTGTTGCAACTGTAGTTTGATGGGCATAACAAACACGTTGTTAGTTTCATCACTTTCTTTAAATTTATTGGTCGGATCAACTTCCACTACCAAATAATATTGCCCATTACAAGTATTCTCAGGGATAGTAACATATTGCCCCTCAAACGACTGACCATAATGGTCTATTCCCCCAACACTAATACCCTGTAGATTGCTTTCACACTTTATATAGTGCCCAAAACCATAATTAGGTAGGTTCTGCACACTTTTATACCCATTATCACCATCTTGGCACATCTGATTTTCATCCGTACAATTACCTGAGTCAAACAGACAATAACTTACTTTATGCCCAATGCTAAGTACTGGCCATTTACGAGCGTCAGGCTCGCCCTCAATTTTATTTCGAAGTGTTATTTCTATCCAATCATCGGCGTGAAAATGATTATGTCCCCTGCTACTGTCAAAGTAATTAGTACCAGCTCGTTTTCTGTATGTTGATATTTTACCTTTTTTCTTATAGTAAATAATCTGGTCTAAATACTGCCTAGCGTTTTGGCCATTAGGGCATCGTATAGGACCATCTACTGGTTTGCCATCACAAATCCAATTGCCTGTTCCTTGAGTTTCAAGTGGCCCGAACCCAATATTTGGCGTAGCCACAGCTAATCTTACCTGCCTTGGATAATATTTATCTGTAGTCGAGTACTCTTGAAATTGAATTTCTGTCATTCTAGCACCAATAATTAAATCTGGTAGTAATTCGCATTTCTTACTCTTACGCTTTGGGCAAGCACAGGCTGTTGGATTATTTGTATTACAAGGAGTATATGCTTCTTTTGGTGGTTGATTGCCAAAGTCTAAATGAACATAGTCAATGGTACCTTCTACGTCTATTAATAAATCTTGAACTACCAAATACCAAGTACCATTTGGATTCTGATTATTGTTGAAATCATTAATTTTTCCATCTGGAATATAAGTTCCTACATAAGGTGCTTTATTCTCATATAAATGACCTGAAAAACCATTGTCTGCAAAGCAAGTTTCTAAATAATTTTTACCATTATCACCTCCATTTCTATTAGTTACCCAAATTGAAGTTGAATCTGGTGAAATCAATTCAATTTTTAAATCGGAAATTCTGTCGTGGGTAATATTTAAGCATACTCTTTCAAGTCCAAACCTTGCGTCAATTTTATCGGGTAGCCCTGAGACTTGGACAGCTATAATATATGGTCTGTAAGTAGCGTCATTGTCAGGAATTTGCCCCCCCCTAGTGGTTATGCGTTGTACTTCGTGTTTATTTTGTGCAGTTATTTGACCTACATAAAATAATGCTATAATAAGAAAAAAAAATTTGCAGTTCATAGTCATATACTTGCAGGCAAATGTAAAGGCTTCCTATTTATAATATTCAGCCATTTCTCATAGTTAAAACTAAAAAGCATTTAGCTAAAATAATAACACGCCGTTAAACTTCAAATGGCTAAGATTGTATTTTATTATAATTAGTCCATTTATATGACAACTATCATCGGCAGTCTTGCTTTTAGTTTTATCCTTTTATTTAACACTTTTATATTACAAGGTGATAGAGTTATGCCAGAAGTTGTAGGAAAAGATTTGAATGGAAAGAAAGTGGTATTACCTGCAGCAGCACCTAGAAAATTTATATTATTGGGAGTGGCATCATCTGTAAAGTCAATGGATTATATACAGAAATGGGCTGAAGAAACTACTAAAGCCTTTGATGGTAACCAAATGTACCAAGTCGCACTATATTTTGCTGGTTTCACAGAAAACATTAAGGCAATCAGTCAAGATAAAATTTTCTTGAAAATGAAAGAAAATGTTTCAGAAGACTTTTATCCTCAAGTATTGCAAGTGACAGAAAAGAATGACGAGCTACTTAGCAAGATGGGTATTACTAATAAAAATGAATTTTATATCGTAATTATAGACCCACGCCACAACATAGTTCATACGGAATCTGGCGTATATACAGAAAAGAAAATGGAGGCTATTGCAGATTGGCTTACCCGATAAAGACTTAAATTGCGATTTTAAAATAATTTAAGCGTAAAGTAAGTACTATGAACAATATTCGATATTTAAAGCACATTATAACTGGTTTTGGTTCAATATTAATTTTACAAGTTGGCACATTGAATGCTAGAACAAAAGAAGGGGAAAAGCCAAAAACTGAAACTAGTACTGTTGCCCCTGATAATAATGATGTAATAGTAGATAGATTTGCAGACCTACAAGTACTTAGATACAAAATTGACGGATTTGATGATCTAACCCCTCAACAAAAGCTTCTTTCTTATTATCTATATGAGGCAGCTTTAAGTGGTAGAGACATCATTTACGATCAAAAGTACAAGTACAACTTAATTATGCGCAGAACATTAGATGCCATAATTACCAGCTATAACGGGGACAAATCTTCTACAAATTGGATAAATTTCGAAGTATTTGCGAAACGTGTTTGGTTTAGCAATGGAATTCATCACCATTACTCACAAACTAAAATGTTTCCTGAGTTTGAATCTACCTATTGGTTAGAGCTCATAAAGAATTCAGACAAAACTCTACTACCTATTAAAGACAAAAGTGTAGAGGAATATAGTAAATTTATATCAGAAGTAGTCTTATCTAGAAGTAAAGACTTAAAACTGGTAAATCTTGACAACGGTGTTGACAATATTGCACTAAGTGCCAATAATTTTTATGAAGGTGTTACCCAATTAGAGGTAGAGGCATATTACGCTAACATAAAAGATAATACAGCCACGCCGATAATGTATGGTCTTAATTCTAAACTAATTAAGGAAAATGGAGTATTATTAGAAAAAACTTGGAAAGTGGGTGGTATGTACACTGAGGCCATAGAGAAAATTGTATTCTGGTTAGATAAAGCTGTACTTGTAGCAGAAAATCCAGAACAAAAAGAAGCCTTAGTAAGACTAATTAAGTTTTATCGTAGTGGCAATCTGAAAGATTTTGATTTATATAACATTGCTTGGGTAAAAGACGTTAACAGCTCCATCGATTTAACTAACGGGTTCATAGAAGTTTATGGAGATGCCTTGGGTAAAAGGGGAAGTTATGAATCAGTGCTAAGCATTAAAGATATGGTGGCAACTAAAACCATAAAAACCATTGGTGACAATGCTCAATATTTTGAAGACAATAGCCCGATAATGCCAAATCATAAAAAAAAGAATGTAAAAGGCATTACTGCTAAAGTAATAACAGTGATAGTTGAAAGTGGCGATGCTGCACCTGCAACACCAATTGGAATAAACCTGCCAAATAGCAATTGGATAAGAGAGCAACACGGAAGTAAATCTGTGTCACTTGGTAATATAGTCAAAGCCTACAACTTAAGTAAAAATTCTAGTCCTGATTTGGTAGAATTTTACAATGACCCTGCTGTAATAGAAAGAATTAGAAAATATGGAGCCATTGCTGGTGACCTACATACCGATATGCACGAGGTGATAGGTCACGCATCAGGTAAAATAAATGAAGGAATTGGCACTCCTGATTTAACATTGAAAAATTACGCTAACACACTAGAAGAAGCTAGGGCTGATTTAGTTGGACTATATTATATACTAGACCAGAAGCTAGTTGACCTAGGTGTTATGCCGAGTATAGAAGTAGGTAAAGCACAATTTGACATTTATATAAACAATGGATTAATATTGCAACTAAATCGAATAAATTTAGGAGACAATATAGAGGAAGCTCATATGCGTAATCGCCAGTTAATTGCAGCTTGGGCATTTGAAAAAGGAATGAAAGCAAAAGTAATTACTAAGTTTACTAAAAAAGGAAAAACCTATTATAAAATAAACGATTACAACAAGTTAAGAGAATTATTTGGTGAATTACTAAAAGAAATTCAAAGAATTAAATCTGAGGGCGACTTTGCCGCAGGTTCTAAATTAGTAGAAACATACGGAGTAAAAGTTGATCAGAAACTGCTGAAAGAAGTTAAAGATAGATTCTCTAAACTAAACATAGCACCCTATAAAGGATTTATGCAACCAAAACTAGTAGCAGTATATGATGGTAATGGAAACGTAAGTGACGTAAAGGTTCAATATCCAGATAGCTACAAAGAGCAAATGTTAGAGTACGGTAAGAAATATAATTTCTTACCAAATATGAACTAAATAATCATTCATTTTGCTAACAAATACACCTGCCCTAGATTCACATTTTAGGCAGGTGTTTTTATATAAAGTCCACCTCAATACTACGTTAATATGATAGAGCCAACAAAATCTAAAAAAAATGACGATGAAATACTCGAATTTGAAAGTAATGACAGAAATAAAGTACCAAATAAACAAGATGACCTTGGTCTAGGAACTAAAATAGTTGAAAAAGATGCCCGTTGGGTTAATCCTGATGGTACATTTAATGTAAAGCGTGAAGGAATACCTTGGTACCATAAACGAGGGGTTTATCATTACACCCAAGAACTTTCCTGGCCTAAATTTATAGGAATGATTCTGCTTGCTTATTTAGGCATTAATCTCGTTTTTACAATTTTGTATTTGATAATAGGTACACATCAAATAAATGGAATGGGACAAGGTGAATTGGGGAAGTTTTGGGAGGCATTCTTCTTTAGTGTTCAAACCTTTACCACAGTAGGTTATGGTGGGCTAAGTCCAAATGGTTTTGCTGCACATATAGTTGCTTCAATAGAAAGTATGTCCGGTTGGATGGGTTTTGCCATTGCTGGTGCCTTAATGTTTGGTAGATTTAGCAGACCTAGAGTGAAAATACTTTACAGTCACAATATTATAATTGCACCTTATGCAGATGGTAAAGGTCTAATGTTTAGAATGGTAAATAAATTAGATAACCAGTTAATTGAGGTAAATGTGTCTGTAATAATGAGTATAAACGGAACAGAATCTCAAGCAGGTAAAAGACAATTTTATCAATTAAAACTTGAGCGTAGTAAAGTAGATTTTTTTCCGACTAGTTGGACGGTAGTTCATCCTATAAATGATGAAAGCCCAATGAAAAACCTAAGCATCGAGGATTTAGATAATAGAAAAACAGAATACTTACTTCTTATCAAGGCTTGGGATGAAAGCTTTAATCAAACTGTTTATACTAAGCACTCTTATGTAAGCGAAGAATTGGTAAACGGAGCGAAATTTAAATCGATGACAGATATGGACGGTCGAAGTGAAGTTGTTCTTCATTTAGATAAAATAAATGATATAGAATTATTATTAAACAGCGAGTTTTAATTTTGAATGTTTAGTATTCAGCATAAATAGCTGACCTATGTATGAAACAAGTAAGCATAAGAATTCCTGCAGAAATTGGTTTGCAATCTGAATTGTTAGATAAATATATTGCAAACAATTATTTTACAACCCAATACGAAATATTAAAAAGGTCTGTAGATGCGAGGGGCAAGATAATTCAGACTGAATTAATAATAAATCTCTATTTTAAAGAGCAGATACCCAGCTTAAATTTTGCTTATCCAATATCAGCATTGGCCCCACAAAAAAGAATAATTATAATAGGCTCAGGACCAGCTGGTTTATTTGCTGCACTGCATTGCATTAGTTTGGGAATTAAACCTATAATACTTGAGCGTGGAAACAACGTACAGGGTAGGCGAAGAGATTTAGCAAATATTAATAGGTTTAATATTGTAAATCCAGATAGTAACTATTGTTTCGGTGAGGGGGGTGCTGGAACTTATTCTGACGGCAAGCTATACACCCGAAGCACAAAACGTGGTGATGTAGAAAGCATTTTGCGCATATTGGTAGAGCACGGTGCCACGCCAGAGATATTATTTGATGCTCACCCACATATAGGTACCAATAAACTACCTAAAGTAGTTGAGTCCATACGCAATAAAATATTGCAATCTGGCGGAGAAATTCATTTTAATACTTTAGTAACTGGCTTAATCCTTAAAGGTGTTACTCTAAAGGGGGTAATTACAACAGCAGATGAATATCAAGGAGATGCCGTCATAATGGCAACTGGTCACTCAGCCAGAGATATATATGAAATTTTAAACAAAGCTGATGTCGAAATTCAAGCCAAGCCCTTTGCTATGGGAGTGCGTGTTGAACATCCACAACAGCTAATAGACGATAATTTATATAGATTGCGTGGGCATAGCAGACCAGATTATTTACCTGCTGCTGCATACAAATTAGTAACCCAAACCCATCATAACAATCAAGCAAGAGGGGTATATAGTTTTTGTATGTGTCCCGGGGGGTTTATAGTAGCTGCCGCAACCCAACAAAATGAACTGGTGGTAAATGGTATGTCACCATCTAGAAGAGATAGTAAATATGCCAACAGTGGCTATGTAGTAGCTATTGAACCAACAGATTGGGAGCATCATACTGCTGAATACGGCGTATTTGCTGGACTAAAACTTCAGTCAGAGTTTGAGCAAACAATGTGGAGAAGCAGTGGCGAAACTCAAACTGCATCTGCTCAAAAAATTGGAGACTTTATTCAAGGTAAACTAAGTGAATCTTTACCATCTACCAGTTACATACCGGGAATAGTTTCTAGAAATTTTAATGAAATACTTCCTGCTGGAATGGCCGATAGATTTAAGGCTGGTTTCAAAGAATTTGGTAAAAAAATAGATGGTTTTGATAGCAATCAAGGAATTATGGTAGGCGCAGAAAGTAGAACCTCATCTCCTATTAGAATTCCAAGACAAAATGATACTTTTGAACACATTAGAATTCAACGATTATATCCCTGTGGCGAAGGTGCAGGCTATGCAGGTGGCATAGTAAGCGCAGCTATAGACGGTGTAAATTGCGCAGAGAAAGCAGTATTTAAATACTGCATTTAAATAATTAGCATTATAGTAACTTAAATAAATTATGGAAAAAGTAACCCAAGACTGTGTTGTATCTATCAGCTATACCTTAATGGATGATGATGGGAACATTTTAGACCAATCACCAGAAGGTGAACCACTTGAATACATACAAGGATATGAAAACATTATTCCTGCTTTAGAAAATGAATTAAATAATCTATCAGTAGGAGATGAAAGAAATGTAAGAATAGAAAGCGAAGAAGCTTATGGTCCAATAGTTCAGGAAATGATAATGAAAGTTGATAAAACTAATTTTCCTGCTGATGCTGAATTTGAAGTAGGCGCTGAATTTGAGGCTAATTCTGAAGAAGGTGAAATGATATTTAGAATTATACAGGTAGAAGGCGAAGAAATTACTGTTGATGGTAATCATCCTTTAGCTGGTGTTGACTTAAATTTTCAAGTGAAAATAGAAGGAATTAGAGCTGCAACTGCAGAGGAAAAAGAACACGGGCACGTACACGGTATTGGTCACGACCACGAAGACGAAAACTAAGATTAACACTCTTAATACTTAATAAAAAGCCTAATAGAAATATCTATTGGGCTTTTTATTTGATGATATCAATGGTGATAAATTAAAAGCGAAGTTTTTCTTTCTTTTTTAATTATTTTATTCTGCTTAGCTACAGGCTAACAGTACCTTTGCAAATTATTATTTGAAGTAATTCAAAGGTTATAGATATTTAAATGAGTGATAATAAAGTAATATTTTCAATGGTGAATGTCAGCAAGACATATCCACCTCAAAAACAAGTCTTAAAAAATATATACCTATCTTTTTTCTATGGAGCTAAGATTGGAATTATAGGGTTAAACGGTTCAGGTAAATCTACCCTACTCAAAATCATAGCTGGCGTCGAAAAATCGTTTCAAGGTGATGTAGTTTTTTCGCCTGGTTATACTGTTGGTTACCTTGAGCAAGAACCAAAACTAGATGATACTAAAACGGTAAAAGAGATAGTTCAAGAGGGCGTACAGGACGTGATGGACATACTAAATGAGTATGAAGAGGTCAATAATAAGTTTGGAGAAGATGAGTATCTGAACGATCCAGATAAAATGGACAAACTAATGGAGCGTCAGGGCCAGTTAATAGATCAAATAGAGGCAGCTGGTGCTTGGGATATAGATGTGAAGCTAGAGCGTGCTATGGATGCGCTGAGAACACCTGATGGTGACGCGTTGATAAAGAATTTAAGTGGAGGTGAAAAAAGACGTGTAGCATTATGCAGATTATTACTAAAACAACCCGATGTATTATTGCTAGATGAGCCTACTAACCACTTAGATGCAGAATCTATTGATTGGTTAGAGCAGTTTCTACAACAATATGCAGGCACTGTAATCGCAATAACGCACGATAGATATTTCTTAGATAATGTAGCTAAATGGATATTAGAGTTAGATAGAGGTGAGGGAATTCCATTTGAGGGGAATTACAGCAGTTGGTTAGACCAAAAAAGTAAAAGATTAGCAAACGAAGAAAAGTCTGAAAGTAAAAGGCTGAAAACACTTCAACGCGAGTTAGAATAGGTACGAATGGCACCAAAGGCGAGGCACGCAAAAAGTAAGGCAAGATTAGGCGCTTACGATAAAATGATGAATGAAGATTCTAAGCAAAAAGAAGAAAAACTAGAGATATTTATACCAAATGGCCCAAGGTTGGGTAATAAAGTTATAGAAGTTGAAGGCTTAACTAAATCATTTGGAGACAAAATATTGCTTGAAGATTTAACATTTAGCCTGCCACCTGCCGGTATAGTTGGGATTATAGGGCCAAATGGAGCAGGTAAGACAACAATGTTTAGAATGATAATGGGTGAAGAACAACCAGATCAAGGTAAAATTACCATTGGTGATACCGTTGTAATGTCTTACGTTGACCAAACCCACAAAGAAATAGACCCAGAAAAATCAGTATGGGAAGTAATAAGTGGTGGAAATGAAATTATCATATTAGGTAAAAGTTCTATTAACAGCAGAGCTTACGTAAGTAAGTTTAACTTTAGTGGTGCAGACCAACAGAAAAAAGTTGGTGTATTGTCTGGTGGTGAGCGAAATAGGTTACACTTAGCAATGACTCTAAAGCAAGAGGCTAATGTATTGTTGCTAGATGAACCTACAAATGATATTGACGTAAATACACTAAGAGCGCTAGAAGAAGCCCTAGAAAACTTTGCAGGATGTGCAGTAATTATAACGCACGATAGATGGTTTCTTGACAGGGTTGCAACACACATTTTATCTTATGAGGGTGACAGCCAATGGTACTGGTATGAAGGTACCTATTCTGAATATGAAGAAGCTAAGAAAAAGCGTTTAGGTGATATAGAACCAAAGCGTCCAAGATTTAAGAAGCTTGTAGTTTAATTAAACTAGTAGATTACATCCTCTAATATCAGAGTTGTCAAATCTGCCCAAAACATTTATGGTAGAATCAGGTAATACCCTACCTAAATCTTGAGTCGCGATGAAGCTGATGGAATTTACATTAGCCAGATCAATTATATTTATGCCCCCTGTTTCGCCTGTTTCCAACAGATGCAGGGGGTCATTTATATCTCTAATTAATATTTGCATCCAATTCGGGCATTTAAAGCCTTTACCAGTATAGTAAGCCTGACTTAATAGTTCTGTCATACCGTATTCACTGATAATTTGGGCTAAGGGATATGCAGATTGCAGAATATGGTGTAGTTCCTCTCTAATTATTTCTTTTCCACGCCCTTTCATTCCTCCAGTTTCCATAATTATTGTATTGGCAAGTGGAGAATTATACACTTTAACCAAGTTTAATAAAGCATAGCTAACTCCAGTCAAAAAAACTTTTTGATTTTCAGATTCATAATAGCTTAATCTCTTAATTAGTAGTTTAATATCATTAAGATAAAAACTAGAATCTGCATTCCCAGATATATGGTTTAGATAATTCATCATATAAACTAATGAAGAATTAGCCTGACTGAGATAGTTAGGTAATAGAGATAAAAATATGAATTGATCTACAGGTCCAAAGCTTTGCTGGAAGTTGGTTATTATCGATGATTCATAAATATTCAAATCTGTTACATAATGCTTACTTAACTGTTGGCCAGTTGTCCCACTACTTTGAAAATATTTGGTATCCGAGTCTATTTGACCAGCTATTTTGTGCGTTTTAAAAAATTCTATTGGTAGAAAAGGAATTTCTCTGTATGAATTAATATTAACTGGATGCTTACCTAATAGATTACAATATTTCTTATATATGTCAATTTTATTGTATTGAAATGCAAAGATTTGTAAACATAAGTCTTCAAAATCGTGCTGATTATTTATCTTAAATATTCCATCTATAGAAAAATGCATTGCCCTGCAAAATTACACAGTAGTTTAAAGCCATATAACAGATATTTTTGCAAAATGAAAAAAGCTGAATTGATTAATCAAATAGTTACCAAAAAATCGTTGCTGACTATTGGATTAGATACAGACCTAAACAAATTACCAATTGGTATAGAAAAGTCCTGGAAAGGTGTGGTTGAATTTAACAAACGAATTATTGAAACTACTGAACCCTACGCAGTTGCCTATAAAATAAATACAGCATTTTACGAGTGGGGCGGAGTTGCGGGCTGGGATGCCTTGGAGAAAACCCTTCAGCTATTACCGAGCAATGTGTTAAAAATAGCAGATGCTAAACGAGGTGATATAGGTAACACTAGTGATATGTATGCAAAAACTTTTTTTGAGACTTTTGACTTTGATGCTGTGACAGTTGCGCCATATATGGGGTATGACAGCATTAAACCATTTACAGATTATACTGACAAATGGACCATAGTGTTAGGCCTAACTAGTAATGCAGGTGCTTATGATTATCAAAAGCTAAAAACAGAGGATGGTAAATATTTATTTGAGACTGTAATAGAGAAAGCAGCTAAACTAGGTACTGAGAATAATATGATGTTTGTTGTAGGTGCTACACAGTCAGATTACCTTCAAATAGTAAGAGAGATAATACCCAATCATTTTCTATTGGTACCAGGTATTGGCTCTCAGGGGGGTGATTTGCAAGCTATACTAGCTACTGGGTTAAACCAAGACTATGGCCTGTTAATAAATAGCAGCCGACAAATATTGTACGCTAGTATCGATGAAAACTTTGCAGAAACAGCAATGGATGAGGCCAAGAAAGTACAAGAACAGATGGCTAAACTTCTGATCTAATAAATATTGTGATCTTTAAAACTATAGTAGCCTGAGTTTGAAAATATCAAATGATCTAGCAAATTACAGTCTATCATTTTGCACACTTCATTTATTCTATGGGTAACGTCTATGTCAACCTGACTAGGTTTAAGTGATCCACTTGGATGATTGTGGCAAATAATTAAGCCACTGGCTTGATAATCACCAACATTTCTAATTATCATTTTTAAGTCAATGCTAAGTGAAGTCGTTGTACCCTTATGCAGTTGAATTGCCTTTATGATTTGATTAGCCCTATTAAGAAGTATAATGTGAAACTCCTCGTGCAACAAGTCTAAAAACTGATATGAATAGTACTCAAAAACCGATAAACTGGAGGTAATTGCTGGCTTACTCTCGTTCAGTTTAGCATCTTTATGAACAGGATATTGCGGTAGATTTTCAGTTTGAAGATTAAAATCGCCTTTACGTCTCTTACTTAGTTCTAAGGCTGCAGCTATAAATGTTGCTTTGGCCTTGCCAATTCCATTTATTTCTTTCATTTGCCTAGGGGTAAGCATATGAAGCTTATCTAATTCTCCCCCTACCAATCCAAGTAGTTCTTGGGCTAGATCAATTGCAGATTTCTTCTTTGTACCTGTATTAATTAGTATTGCTAATAATTCCGCATTAGATAATGCAGAGGCACCTAAGGTTTCTAATTTCTCACGTGGACGATCAGATTCTTCCCGTTTGTTTATGGGAATATACAGTGGTTCAGGATTTTCAATATTCATATTAGCTTATTTAATATCCAAATATTTACGGGATATTATTTAACCAATACTACTTACTTAATTGATTAACAAATTTAGCCAGTCTTGATTTTTTGTTAGACGCGTTGTTTTTGTGAATCAAACCACGTTTCGCCAATTTGTCTAATGCTGAGATAACATCAATATATAATTTTTGAGCTTCAGCTACATCTTTTGTAGCACGTAGTTTACGTACCATATTACGAGTTGTTTTAGCTTGATATCTATTTCTTAATCTACGCGTCTCAATTTGACGTATTCTCTTGATCGCTGATTTATGGTGAGCCATTATACTTTATATTCTATTTTAGAGGTGCAAAGTTAATATAAAAATATTATTTATTTTAACGATTTTAACTTTTCCTCCAGTAAAGATTCCTCTCCTTCTTTATAACTGCTATGTTTATACACAATGTTACCGTCTTTATCTACAATTATGGTGTAGGGTACGTTGTCATAGTTTAGCATTCTTTTGCTATCACTATTTACGTCGGTCAATATAGTGAAGTCCCATTTTTTACCACGTGCATAGGGTGCTACTTTAGCTATGTTCCTTGAATCATCAATTGATACAGCTATCACCTCAACATTATACTCTTTCTTCCAATCATCAATAATATCATTAATATTATCTAATTCTTTCTTACAAGGTGAGCACCAAGTTGCCCAAAACGAAATGATAACAGGTTTGCCTTTGCCAGTTAATTCCTTTAGGTCAACATCTTTACCATCTAAGTCTTTTAGTTTAACACTTGGAATGGCTTTACCCTCAGTTTCATCAGGAGTAATAGGAATTAACGTAAATGCAGACAGACCTACTAATAAAACAACTAATCCAGCAAAGTATATGTGAAAGTATTTTTTCATATTATTGTTTATTGAAATACAAAAGGTACGCCAAATAATTAACGTACCTCTGTTTAAAATATTACTATTTATGGTGGCTACAAGTTGCCTCTAAGTTCTTGCTCTCTTTCTATAGATTCAAATAGAGCCTTAAAGTTTCCTTTTCCAAATGAGGTAGCACCCTTACGCTGAATAACTTCTATAAATAAAGTTGGTCTATCTTCAAGTGGCTTAGAGAATATTTGAAGTAAATAACCCTCTTCATCTCTATCTACCAGTATATTCAATTCTTCTATTGCTTTTATATCCTCATCTATCAAGCCTACTCTATCATACAATTCTTGATAATAAGATGATGGCACTGTTAAAAACTCTATGCCTCTTGCTTTTAAGTTTTTTACAGTAGCTATTATATCTTCTGTTGCTAATGCTAAGTGTTGAACGCCAGGGCCCTCATAGAAATCTAGATATTCTTCTATTTGAGACTTCTTTTTACCCTCAGCTGGTTCATTGATAGGGAATTTAATGTAACCGTTACCATTACTTACCACTTTGCTCATTAGTGCAGAGTATTCAGTGCTTATGTCTTTATCATCAAAAGTGATTAGATTATAAAATCCCATTACGCGCTCATAATAGCTAACCCACTCGTTCATTTTACCTAATTCAACGTTTCCCACTGCGTGGTCAACGTGTTTAATTCCGGACTCTGGTGCCCTAAATACTGGATTCCAAGCTTTAAAGCCAGGAAGAAATACACCATCGTATTCGCTACGCTCTACAAATAGATTTACAACATCACCATAGGTTCTAATACCAGAAACCACTACTTTTCCGTTCTCATCTTGATATGTAGTTGGCTCTAAATAAGATATACCACCCCTATCAGTAGTTTCTTTATACGATAGAGTTGCATCATCTACTGTAATGGCATATGCCTTAACACCGTCACCGTGCTTGCGCAGGTGATCGTTAATAGGATTTTTGCTATTAAGTGGGGTGGTCAGCATTATGGTGATTTTACCTTGTCTAACAACATAACTCACTTGCTCTCTATTTCCCGTTTCAAGACCAGAATACGCCAGAGGCTGAAAACCCCAAGCTGCCTGATAATAATATGCAGCCTGCTTAGCATTGCCTACATATAGTTCTAAATAATCTGTACCTAATAGGGGTAAGAAATCGTCCGCCATTGTCTTTTGTGGTGCTTTTTCTAAAGTTTCCATATTATAATTTTTCTTTAATTGTAATTTTTAATGTAACCAGCTTTGAAAGTACGACTTATCTTCAACACCTTCGGCGGCTTTAGTTATCCATAGTGGATGAAAGGTATCTACCATAACAGCTAATTCCTTAGTTTCCTTTTGACCAATGCTTTTCTCTACTGTTCCTGGGTGTGGCCCGTGGGGAATACCAATTGGGTGAAGAGTTATTTGCCCCTTTACCACGTGTTTTCTACTCATAAAGTCACCATCAACATAATACAACACTTCGTCGCTATCTACATTACTGTGATTATACGGGGCAGGTATGCTATCTGGATGATAATCATATAGTCTTGGTACAAATGAGCATATCACAAAATTGTGGGCCTCAAACGTTTGATGTACTGGAGGGGGTTGGTGTAATCTACCCGTTATTGGCTCAAAGTTGTGGATTGAGAATGCGTAGGGGTATGTGGCTCCGTCCCAACCTATTAGGTCAAAAGGATGGTTGGCATAGGTATATGGGAATAACTCGTTTTGCTTTTTAATATATACTAAGAAATCACCCTCTTCGTCGTGAGTTTTTAAATTAGCAGGCTTACGAATGTCACGCTCACAAAACGGTGAATTCTCAAGGAGTTGACCATAAGGACTGCGATAACGCTTAGGTGTTATGATTGGGCTATTTGACTCTATATAAAGTATTCTGTTATTGGCATCATCAAAAGTAAGTTGATAAATTACCCCTCTAGGAATGACTAAGTAATCACCATAGCCGAATGCAATTTCACCAAATGCTGTATGTAATATACCACTACCCTGATGTATAAATAAGACCTCATCTGCAACTGCATTTTTAAAGAAGTAATTATCCATACTTACCTTAGGTGCTACTGTTCCTACTAGGCAATCGTTATTTAAAAGCAAAGGTGTACGCCCCTTTAAATAATCATCATCAGACTTAATATCAAATGTAGCATAGCTTCTATGTTGCATATTGTTTTTAGTCTGCAATTCTGGGCTAAGGTCAATGCTGTCTGCAATTGACTTAATTCTAGTAGGGGGATGAATGTGATATAGCAAAGAGTAGTTATTAGAGAACCCCTCTGTAGAAAACAACTCCTCAGAATATAAATTGCCGTTTTCCTGTCTAAAAACAGTATGCCTTTTAGGTGGAATATGACCTAAACTGTAATAATGCATATAATATAAATATAATGAAGCCCTATACAAATATACCCATTCCTATAAAGCAGTAGATATATTATTGATTTATAAATATGTGTTAGGGTCAAATAATACCTTTGCAAAATATGGTTCGTTATTTTTATGCTATCGCACTAGTCTGCCAGGTAGTTTCCTTTGTTTCTACGTTCTATTTAATGTTTGTTAGGGCCAATATTCCAATTCTATATTTCTCTTTAACTGTATTTTCTTTAGGTGTCATTGTTATGGCTTTAGGCATATATAAGGGCAGTAAACACGTATCTGGTAACTGCATTTCACTGCTTTTGGTTTTGCTAAATATATTGTTTTATGCAGTTATATTTTTTGGTCAGGCATCAACCAGTTGGGTTAGCCACGGCAAAGGTTAAGTCATAAAAAAAGCCTTAGCTGAACTAACAGTTAAGGCTATATATAGTAAATACTTGATTAAGAATTTAATGCTTTCGCACCGCCTACTATCTCTAATATTTCATTAGTAATAGCTGCTTGACGTTCCCTGTTATATCTCAGTTTCAGATCTTTTAATAAATCACTAGCATTCTCTGTTGCTTTATCCATTGCAGTCATTCTTGCTCCGTGTTCTGCGGCGTTGGATTCTAATACTGCTCTAAAAAAATCAATTTTTAAGCTTTGATAAACTAGTTGTGCTACAATTTCCTCTTTGCTAGGCTCAAAAATATAGTCCACATTAAACTGAGATTTACCCTCCTCAGAATTTTCTTGAATAGGTAAAAACTGCTCAGAAGTAGTTAGGAATATAGCTGCATTTTTAAACTGGTTGTACACCAATTCTACAACATCATACTTACCATCTATAAAGCTTTGCATTGCATACTCTGCAATGCTTTCGGCAGCTTCATAAGTCAGTTTATTAAAGAAGCCATTATTCTCCTGAAAAGGCGTAAAGTTGGCTCTAATAATTGCGTCTCTTCCCTTTTTACCTACGGTTACGATATCAACCTTTATATTCTGATATTTACCTTTTAGCGATCTAATTGCCTCTTTACCAATGCTACTATTAAATGAACCTGCAAGACCCCTATCTGCACTAATTACGATAACTAATACATTTTTTACTGGTCTAGCTTCATAAAACTTCAGGGCTTCTGAACCCTCTAGACTAGCAGAAAGTTGAGATAGCATTTGCTTAAGCTTTACAGCATATGGCCTCATTAACACAATTCTTTGTTGTGCCTTTCTCAACTTTGCAGCAGAAACCATTTTCATAGCTTTTGTTATCTGCTGTGTAGATTTAACTGATGCTATTCTATTTCGTACTTCTTTTAAATTTCCCATTTAGCTTACGGCTTTACGCCCATTATCAGTTGACTATTTATAAGAAGGTAAGATTTCCTTAGCTGCAGCCTCTAGTTGACCGGTCAAGTTGTCGTCAATTTTACCTTTCTTTAACTCAGCCAAAACTTGTGGAAACTTATTCTCTAATAAGTCAAGGTATTGCTCTTCAAATTCTGTAACCCGTTCTATTGGAACGGTAACTAATAGACCCTTTACCCCTAGGTAAATGATGGCTACTTGTTTTTCTACTGGTACTGGGCTAAATTGATTTTGCTTTAAAATCTCTACGTTTCTTGCACCTTTATCTAAAATTGATTTTGTAGTCGCATCTAGGTCAGATCCAAATTTAGAGAATGCTGCAAGTGATGTAAATTGAGCTTGGTCTAGTTTTAATGTACCAGCTACTTTCTTCATCGATTTAATTTGCGCATTACCACCTACACGAGATACAGATATACCTACGTTAATTGCAGGACGAATACCAGAGTTAAACAAGTCTGACTCTAAGAATATTTGTCCGTCTGTGATTGAGATAACGTTAGTTGGGATGTATGCAGATACGTCACCAGCTTGTGTTTCAATTATTGGTAGTGCAGTTAATGAACCACCACCTTTTACCAATGGCCTAATAGATTCAGGTAAATCATTCATACCCATAGCAATGCTATCATCGTTTACTATTTTAGCTGCGCGCTCTAATAATCTTGAGTGTAGATAAAATACGTCTCCTGGATATGCCTCACGACCTGGAGGACGTTTAAGAAGTAACGAAACCTCTCTATAGGCTACTGCTTGTTTAGACAAATCATCATAAACAATAAGTGCTGGGAAGCCTCTATCTCTAAAGAACTCACCAATAGCGCAACCCGCAAAGGGAGCGTAGAATTGTAATGGAGCAGGGTCTGATGCAGTTGCAGATACTATAACTGTGTAAGGCATAGCACCTTTTTCTTCTAATACTTTTACGATGTTAGCTACTGTAGATGCTTTTTGCCCAATGGCTACATATATACAATATACTGGAGTGCCCTTTTCATAGTTCTCCTTTTGGTTAAGGATTGTATCTAATGCAACAGTGGTTTTACCTGTTTGACGATCACCGATGATTAACTCTCTTTGTCCACGACCAATTGGAATCATTGCATCAATAGCTTTAAGACCAGTTTGCATAGGCTCTGTAACTGGTTCACGAAATATAACCCCTGGTGCTTTACGTTCAAGTGGCATTTCGTATTTGTCACCTGTTAAAGGACCTTTACCGTCTATGGCTTGACCAATTGTATTTACTACACGGCCTATCATACCGTCACTTACTTGAATAGAGGCTATACGACCTGTTCTTTTAGCTGTATCTCCCTCTTTAATACCTTGAGTACTACCTAATAATACGGCACCAATGTTATCTTCCTCTAAGTTAAGTACTATAGCTTGCACACCGTTGTTAAATTCTATAAGCTCTCCAGCTTGTACTGAATTTAAACCATATATACGGGCTATACCATCACCTACTTGTAAAACGGTACCGACTTCTAGTAATTCTGTTTCTGATTTGAATTCAGATAGTTCTTGACGAAGAATTTCTGAAACCTCATCGGGTCTGACTTGAATCATTATATTAAAGAGTATTAATTATTATTTAAAAGATGAAGACGCATTGCTTTTAATCTAGATGATACACTAGCGTCTAATAGTTTATCGTCGTATTTAATTATGAAACCGCCCAATATTTCAGGGTTAATTTCTTCTTGAAGTTTAATGGTTTTATGAATTTTATCAGAAACTAATTTGGTTAGTCTCTCTTTTTCTTCAGCACCAATTTTTACAGCAGTTATTAGTTTAGCTTGTACTATGCCTTTATCTTCATTTACCATTTCAATGAAGGTCTTGAAGATAAGGTCAAGGACTTTCTCTCTATTTTTTCTAACCACTATAGTTATAAAGCTTTTTGTAATTGGGTGCATACTATCACCTAATATTCGGTCTATAATTGCTTTCTTTTTATCAGCGAAAATGACTGGGCTTCTCAATACACTAAGAAACTCTCTGCTTTCATTCGCAACTTTTATAAAGTTAACTGCATTTGCCTCTATTGCATCTACTTGCCCTTTTTCTTTTGCTAATTCGTATAAAGATTTAGCATATCTGGCAGCTACTCTTAGGTTAGACATTTAGTTGTTTTGCTCTAAATTAATGTATTTGCCTACCAATTCTTTCTGCTTATTCTCGCTGCTTAGCTCTGTTTGCAATATTTTACCTGCTGCTTCTATACTTAACTCAACAACTTTGTCTTTTAACTCTCTAAGTGCTGATAATTTTTCTTTCTCAATAGATTCACGAGCTTGTGCTGTCATTCTAGCTACATCATCTTTTGCCTGATTGTGTGCGTCAGCTAGTATTTTCTCTTTAATTTCCTTTGCCTCTTTCATTATTATATCTCTTTCTTGTCTAGCTTCTTGTAGCAAGATTTGATTTTCATTCTTCAACAAAGTCATATCTTCTTTGGCTCTTTTTGCTTCATCTAGTGCTGACTGTATGCTGGTCTCTCTTTGTTTTAACCCTTCTAGTATGGGTTTCCAAGCAAATTTTCTTAAAACGATTAATAGCCCTATGAAGGTGACTAAAGTCCAAAACATTAAACCTATTTTAGGGTTAATCAAAGGGTTTGCAAGTAATATAGCGTTGTTCATATATGTATCTTAGTTTTATTTTAACTATTTTTCTTTTAAAAGTATAAGTTTCTTAAGGAAAGTGCCACAGATGCCAACCGCATCTGTGAACACTTATTTGTTAGCCTTATTTAGTGGCCAAGATGATACAAACAACCTCACCGAAAAGGGCTACACCCTCGATAAGTACTGCTGCTAAGATCATCGCGCCACGAATTTTTGCATCAGCCTCAGGTTGGCGTGCAATTGCTTCAGTTGCTGAACCTGCAATACGACCAATACCTAAACCTGCACCCAATGCAGCTAAACCTGCACCGATACCTGCACCTAAACCATACAATTCCGCAGATGATTTTACTACTTCTTGAAGTAACATACTATTAAAATATTTGAGTTAAAAAAATGTAATTATTGACTTAATGATGTTCCTCTACTGCCTGACCTATAAATACTGCAGTTAACATTGTAAATACATAAGCTTGTAGTAGAGCTACAAATAGCTCTAACAAATCAATGGCTACAATAAATACTGAAGTAAATATTCCGACGCCCCAACCTGCTACCATATTTTTACCATTCTCGCCAAATATAAATATTAAGCTAAGTAGTGAAATCGTAATAATGTGTCCGCCACTAATGTTAGCAAACAACCTAATGGTTAATGCGAATGGCTTAGTAAATATGGAGATAATCTCTAATGGAACCATAATTGGCTTAACACCGTGAGGTACGTCAGGCCACAAAATGTGTTTCCAATAAGTCTTTTTGGCAGAGAAGTTTACTACAACCAGTGTAATAATACTTAGCGCCAATGTTACTGATATGTTTCCAGTTACGTTGCCAGAAAATGGCATCATACCTAGTAGATTTAAAAACCAGATGAAGAAAAACATAGTAAGCAATAGAGGCATAAAGCGCTCATACCCGTGGCCTATGTTTTCTTTAGCTATTTCATCTCTTACAAATACGATAACTGGTTCAAAGAATGATTGAACTCCTTTTGGTGATTGACCTTCTCTTCTTTTGTAATAGCCTGCGACAGATGAAAATACTAATAAAAGTAATATTGCTGCTAAAAACATATAGAAAACTGCCTTTGTAATGCTGAAATCGAAAGGTTTGGCTTGGGTAAGTGCAGCGTCATATTTTTTTACAGCAGCTTTTTTATTTGGGGCAGTTGTCATTTCAGACTCGTGCCTTAGTGCAGATAATGTGTTATAAGATTGTGGAACAAGTAAGTCGCCGTGTCCAGCTTCGTGGTCAAACTCGTGAGCTTCTCTCCAACCATCATTTAATGCTGACTCTGTACTTCCGTAAAATTTAAGACCAGTTGCAGTTGCATATAATATTCTAGGCAATGCAAACCCAACTTGAGAACCATCTTCATTCTCATAGAAATCTATACTATACTGATCAAGTAAGTGATGAGAAGTATGTTCTTTAACATCGTACTTTTCTTGGTCTCCATTTTTAGTTTCTCCGCTTCCAGCCCTAGCTAATAAAGAAGAAGTAAGTAAAAAAAGAAAAAAAAACCGTTTAAAATAGGTTTTGTGAGTAAATCTCTTATATTTCCAGTTACCTAACATATCAAATTTGGCGCAATTTAGCCATTAAATAGTACACTTCAAAAAAAGTACAGACAGCATAGCTTACAAAAAAGCAAACTGCAAATTCTATTTCTTTGTTTTTGAACTGTTTATATACGATTAGAAAAAAAATTAACGAAACAAACATTTTTACAACCATTCCAAATAAGAAAGCATTCAAATATCCTAGCCCATCTTTATTTACATTACGTTGAACCATAAGATAACTCACTATGGTTAACACATAAAATAAGCCTAAACTATATACTAAACCTAATATAAGTGCTGGGTCTAAATATTTGTAAACAGGAAAAGCTGCAATGCAAGCAATACCTATTATATATAGACTAAACCTTAGGATGAACTGACTGGAGGGTGATAGCTTCAAGATTTGAAGAACTGTTTTAAAAACAAGTACAAAGCTAAAACAATCATTAGGCTTGACAAAACGATGGTATACAATTTACCCCTTGTTTCAAAATAATTATCTAACCAAGTACCAACTAAAACTCCAAGTAGCACAGGAGCAACTATTTGAAAGCCGGCACCAGCGTATTTCATTATTGCTTTTTTGTCTTTTGCGTCAGTCATTTTAGATTTTATGTCATTTTCTGGCTGATTCATTGCTATATATTTATATTTGAATGCAACTTAAGGAATTAATAATGTATCACATTGTTTACAGTTAAGTTAATAACATTACCCTATTTGAAATAAATTTGCCTTTGGATATACATCTACGCTAAAGTAAGTTTAATTAAAATTTGAAGTCTATCACATCTGCTAAGCAGATCATTTTCCTTGCCTTATTATTGCTCTGCATCAGTGGTTGTAAATCATTAAACGATACAGGCGCGGGTCGATTTTACCACAATCTAACATCTAGGTTTAATGGGTATTTTAATGCAAAAGAAAAAATGCGGGTTACAGAGTTGCGCATTTTCGACGAATATGTAGATAATTATAGTAATATCCTTCCTATTTTCCCTACAACTGTAGAGGCTACTGCCAAAACATATCTAGGAGATATGGAGATAATTAGTCGCAAATGTGCCAAAGTCACTGCAAAACATCCTAATAGTAAATGGATAGATGATTGCTATTTCTTGGTTGCCAAGACCTATTTTTATAAAAGGGATTACTTCTCTGCAATAGAGTCATTTAGTTACATAGCTGATAAATATTTTAAAGAATATTCAGGGCAGCAATCTATACTTTGGATAGCACGATCTTACGTAGAATTAAATAAACTAGACGAGGCCCAAATCCAATTAAATACTATACAAGAAAAGAAAAGCAAACTATCAGAACGTGATTGGTCCACATTCAAATTGATTAAGGCTCAATACTTAATAGCACGTGCTGATGCAAAAGACCATAAGGAAGCTATAAAGTTGATAACTGAAGCACTTCCCTATCACAAAACTAGAAGAGAAAAAAATCGACTTCATTTTATTATTGCACAGATACAACAAAGACTGGGTCAAGATAAAAATGCTGTAAAAAACTTTCGCTATGTCATTAAACACAACCCGCCTTATGAATTGGCTTTTCAGGCTAAATTGGGTTTAGCAGAAACTGATGACAATGTAAAAGAGGTAAGAAAGTATTTAATTAAAATGACAAAGGATGAGAAGAATAAAACTTACTTCGACAAGATTTACTATGCCTTAGGTAAAAATGAGGAGAAATTTAAAAATTATCCTGCAGCCATTAAATTCTACAAATTGTCTATTCAATATGGCAATGATAATAGAGTTCAAAAGACCTTAGGATATAAGACTTTAGGTGATTTATATTTTAATCAAACCAATTATCCTGCTGCTAAAGCATACTATGATAGTACCAGTAAATTTATAGATAAGTCTTTCCCTAATGCAGATCTATTTAGACTGCAACAAGAGGTACTTAGCGAGTTGATAAAAAACTTATTATTAGTCAAGCAAAATGATAGCTTGATAAGAATAAGCCTACTAGATACAGCTGAGCAAAATAAATTTATTAGGAATCTAGCCAAAAAAGAACTTGACGAAGCAAAAAGAATACAAGAAGCAAAAAACAAAAACGAAGAGTATTCTAGTGCCAATCAAAATCAATTCATTGCGCCAAACTTAGAGGCAGATGCTAGCAATGGAATGAAATATTTCTATAATCCATCGGCACTTAAACAAGGTCAAATAATTTTTAGAAATAAATGGGGAGATAGAGATAATGTTGACAACTGGAGGACTGAACGAGCAGCTAAAGTAAAAAAAGAAGTAATTGATTCAGCTGGAAACCCAAATAGATCAGCACAAAATAATAGACAAGTTTTACCAACATCGCTAGAGAAATATTATGAGTATTTACCTAAAAATAATAGTCAAAGAAATCTGATGTTAAGAGAAGTAGATAATGCCCTTTACACCATGGGAAACATATACTTTACTAGGTTGAAAGATTTTGATAAAGCTTCTGAAAGTTTTAAATCTTCTTTAGCCAGGTTTCCTGATGGAGGAAATGCTGCTGCCTCAGCTTATAATCTATACTTGATTAACTTACAAAAAGGAGATAGTACTCAAGCTAAATTTTATAAACAGTTGGTATTAGCTAATTATGCAGGCTCTACTTATGCAGACCTAATTTTAAATCCTAATAAAACCGTAAGTTTAAACATTAAGGACAACGGAAAAATATCCGAATTAGAAGAATTGTATGCTGAGGCCTATCAAGCTAGTATAGCGAAAGATTGTAAAAAAATTGAAGCACTAGAATCAGAGGCTAACCAAAAATTTAAAAATAACTATTTAAGACCTAAGCTAAAATATCTAAAATATTTATGCCTATATAAGAATGATAATAGCTACAAAATAATAGATAGCTTGAGGTCATTCAGTGAAAACTATCCAACTGACCCATTAGCAGCACAAGCTGTACAATTAATTGATTACTTGAATAAATTGCCTAAGAAAGATAGCAGTTTGACCAAAAAACCAGAAAATAACCAGCCTCAAAACCCTGATGACCAGTTGACTCAAAAACTTGACAATAGAAAAGACTCTGCTGTAAAATATGACCAAGTAAATAAACCAAAGGAATTACCAAAACAGCCTGCAGTCATTACCTATGTAGATAATCCAGATGATGCCTATTATTTTGTATTAATAGTCTCATCCTCTGTAAATAGTGCCATACCTAGGACAGAGTTATCTAACTACAATAACGAAAACTTAGCAGAGATGAATTTGCAGGTTTCGGGATCGCTACTTGACGAAAAAAATCAACTGATATATGTAACTGGCTTTGCAAATGAAAAAGAAGCGTTTGCTTATCACCAAACACTATCTAAAAGACCTGGTTTCTATGAGAATATGTCATTAGGTGAATATAGAGATGTAATAATATCAGTAAAAAACTTTTCTTCATTCTATAAAAATAAAGACGTCGATGGATATACACAGTATTTTCGAACTAAGTTTTTAAAATGATGGCTACAAATAATTTTAATAATACTAATGGTTCTAAATCGGGTAAGTTTAGATTTAAATTTATAAAGCAAATTTGGATAGTTGGGGGTGTATTGTTATTAATTCCTGTTATCATTTTTACCTTGATATCGTTTGAATTAATGGGCGAACTACCTAATACAAGAAAACTAGAGAATCCAAAGTTGCCATTGGCAACACAGATATTCTCTGCTGATGGCGTAATGATAGGTAAATATTATTTATCTAATAGAGAACCAATAAATTACTATGGACTTTGTCCATCACTTAAAGATGCACTGATAGCCACAGAAGACACCAGATTTTTTAATCACACAGGTATAGACTTTAGTCGCACACTAACTATAATACCATATAACTTAATTGGTAAGCGTCAGGGCGCTAGTACTATAACTCAACAACTAGCTAAGAACTTATTCCCTAGGCATAAATCTGGAACTCTAAGTTTATATGTAAGAAAATTGCAGGAGTGGGTAATGGCCGTAAAACTTGAAAGGTTATATACTAAAGAGGAATTAATATCAATGTATTTAAATACGGTGCCATTTGGAAATAATGCAGTAGGTATTAAAAGTGCCGCCTATACATATTTTAAGAAATTACCTGCGAATCTTAGTCCTAATGAGTCAGCATTTTTAATTGGTTTATTGCAAGCTCCTAGTAGATATAATCCTAAAAATCACCCAGAAGCCGCTAAAAAAAGAAGAAACATTGTACTAAGCCAAATGGAAAAGTACGGGTACATAACTGAAACAGAAAAGGTAAAATATCAAAAATCAGATTTGAATGTAGGTGAAATACAAATGCTAGACCACGTTACAGGAATTGCAACGTATTTCAGAGAGTACTTAAGGCAATTTCTAAATGATTGGGCAAAAGACAATAACGTTGATCTTTACACAGATGGACTTAAAATATATACTACTATTGACAGCCGTATGCAAAAATATGCTGAGGAAGCAGTTGCAGAACATATGAGAATAAAGCAGGCTGCATTCTACAAACAATTTAGTAGTAGCAAGACTAAACCTTGGTCTGAAGCACCAGACATTTTAGATAGAACAAAGAAAAGATCAGAATTATATAAAGAATTATATAAAGAATATAAGGATGCAGGTAAAGAAGAAGCTGACATACAGAAAGAAATAAATGTTGTGTTTAACAGACCACATAAAATGAATGTGTATCAATACAATTCATCTAAAGGAAAAGACACAATTATGTCACTAATGGACAGCATTAAATATTATAAATATTTTTTACAACCAGGATTCATATCTGTAGAGCCTACAACCGGTAACATTAAAACTTGGGTAGGTGGGCTTGATTTAAAATATTTCCAATATGACCATTGCGATCCTAAAGCAACTAGACAAGTAGGTTCTACATTTAAACCTTTTGTATATACAGCCGCAATTCAAAATGGAATTAGCCCTTGTCAGACTTATCCAAACACAACAGTGGTTTTTGAAAACTATGATAATTGGGCGCCGAAAAATAGTGATAATGTGGGTGAGGGTCAAATGATGACCTTGTTTAGAGCTATAGCTGGATCTGTAAATAAAATTACAGCTAGGTTAATAAAAGAAATAGGGGTAAAGCCAGTTATCGAGATTGCAAAGCAATTTGGTATTACTGCCAAACTTGATCCTTATCCGTCACTTTGCCTAGGTGTTGCAGATATATCGCTGTTTGAGATGGTAGGTGCATACAATACATTTAACAATGGTGGTACCTACATTAAACCGCAATTCATTACAGAGATTAGAGATAAGAACAATACTATAAAGCAAAGATTTACTGTAGAGCAACACACCGTGCTAGACTCTGGCACCAATTACGTAATGCTTAACTTGTTACAAGGCGTATTAAACTGTCGATTATATGGTACTGCTTGTAGAATGCGTTATAAATATCACGTAATGAACCCAATGGCAGGTAAAACTGGGACAACTCAGAATCAAGCCGATGGATGGTTTATGGGCTTAATTCCACAATTAACTGGGGGAATATGGGTTGGATGTGAAGACCCTGCAGTGCACTTTACCAGTATAAATGAAGGTCAAGGTGCCGAAATGGCAATGCCAGTATGGTCGTACTTTGTAAAAAAATTGTATGCAGACAAGAGTTTAAGTTTCGACCCTACTCGTGATTGGATAAAACCAAATAATATGTCAATTGAGATTAATTGTCAAAAATATGACGACCTAGATAAACCAATGGATGTAAATCCAGATGTACAAACTGACCTGTAGCTAAACAGAATAAGGCCTATAATCATTGTACAAAAAAGTAGAACTAAAATATTGGAATGGATGAACGCGCAGAAAAGCTAAAAGAGCAAATTAGAAATTTACCCTTAAACCCTGGCGTTTATAGATTTATAGATGTTGACGAAAAGATACTATATATTGGCAAAGCCAAAAGTTTAAGAAAACGAGTTGCCAGTTATTTTGTCAATAAAAACGATTTAAGCTATCGCATTCGGGTGATGGTAAGCAAAATAAGGCAGATAGAATACACCATAGTAAATACCGAGTATGATGCGTTATTGTTAGAAAATAGCTTAATTAAGAAATTTCAACCAAGGTATAATGTAAATCTAAGAGATGATAAGACCTACCCTTTCATCGTAATTAAAAACGAACCCTACCCTAGAGTATTTCCAACTAGAAAACGTATAGATGACGGCTCAGAATACTATGGACCATATGCTAATGTAGGTAGTATGAGAATGGTTCTAGAATTGGTAAAGAAACTATTCCCTACTAGAAGTTGTAAATTGGCACTAAACGAACCTAATATTGCAGCCGGGAAATTTAAAGTTTGCTTAGAGTATCACATTAAGTTATGTAAAGGACCCTGTGAGGGATTGCAAAGCCTTAAAGATTATGAGATTAATCTGAATCAAATAAGGAATGTGCTTAAAGGAAATCTAAAAGATGTAGAAGTTCATTTCAAAAACTGCATTAAAGAATTAGCAGAATTATTTGACTTTGAAAATGCTCAGTTATACAAGGAAAAACTAGAACTATTAGGTAAATTCCAAGCTAAATCTACGGTAGTAAATCCTTTGATAGATCAAGTAGATACTTTCAGTATGTATTCTAATGAATCTTTTGCGTTCGTTAATTATATGCGAATTAAAAATGGAGCTATTATTACAACAGACACAGTAGAATTTCGCAAGAAAATAGGTGAAAGTAATGAGGATATAATACAGCTGGCCATAGTAAGCTTTAGAGAAAAATATGAGAGTAATAGTCGTGAAGTATTACTACCTTTCCCAATTCCGATAGAGATACCAAACATTAGAATTACAGTTCCGAAACTGGGTGATAAACGTAAATTAATTGAGTTAAGTCTGAAAAATGCGTTTCAATATTTTCAAGATAAACTTAAGTCGAATGAACTAAATAAAGACCGTCGTAAAAACATTGAGCTTCTGACGCTGGTAAAAAATGACCTAAATCTCGTTGAAATTCCTTATCATATAGAGTGTTTTGACAACAGTAATTTTCAAGGCAGTTTTCCTATTTCGGCAATAGTAGTCTTTAAAAATGGCGTACCAAGCAAGAAAGATTACCGGTTCTTTAATGTCAAAACTATAGAAGGTCCCGATGATTTTGGTACTATGACAGAGGCCGTAACCAGAAGGTACTCCAGAATGTTAAATGAGCAAACCCCCCTACCACAATTAATAATAATAGACGGAGGTAAAGGTCAACTAAGTGCAGCAGTTACAGGTCTGAAAAATGTAGGTGTATTTGGGCAAGTAGAAATAATTAGCATAGCAAAAAGATTAGAGGAAATATACAAACCTGGTGACCCATACCCTATGTTGATAAGTAAAAAAAGTAGAACACTAAAACTGATACAAAGTGCCAGAGATGAAGCACATAGATTTGGGATTACAGCCCATAGAAAAAAAAGAAACAAGGTAAACCTGCACAGTGGATTAGAAGATATTCACGGTATTGGAGAGGAAACAACCAGAAAGTTATTAGCAGAATTTAAGTCTATTAAAAAACTAAAAGAAGCAACTGAAGGTGAAATAGCTAGTGTGGTGGGAAAAGCAAAGGCTAAGATAGTGATGCAATCGCTACACGAGAATAAAATTACGCCACCAGATATTTCTTAATTTCCTCTTTATTTGCTGGACCAATAAGTACAGTGCTTTCTTTAGAAACTATCACTTGCCCTGGTTTTGCGCCCTTAGGTTTCCGTACATATTTTAAAGCTGTATAACTAACAGGTGCTAATGATGCATTTACATTTTTACTCTTTAGCAATACAATTGATGCTACAAATTCTATTAACTCTTTAGGATAGTTCTGTTGTTGTTTATTAGAAATAATGGCGTGAGAACCTGCTACATCTTTTGCGTGAAACCAAAGGTCATCTTTTTTACTTAATCGCCTAATATCATCATTCCCTTCAGCATTTTTTCCAACTTTTATTTTGAAATTCATAAATAGATATTCGTCGTATTTCTTGAATGAATCTTCAGCTTCCTTTTCAGTCCGATTGGTAATTCTTTTCAGGTTTTTTAATTGGAATTCGTTCACATAATGCTGAATTTTCTGTTCTAATTGTTTCTCTCTTATTTGGTTTTGCGCTAATTGTATTCGTTTAAAATCTAATTCTTTAGCATAATTTTTTGCCTTTTTGTACAAAGTTCCAGCATAGTCTTGAGGATTTAGTTTTTTCTTTATCTCTATGTTTATTATATCACTTGTATAAATGTCAATTGCATTTTCGATTATTTGATTCATCATTGGCATATGCAGATTGGCCATTATGTTATCTGCTAGTCGACTATATTTATCAGCTTGATTAAATTCATTCAGTGAGGCTAGGTTGCTTCTTATTTTCTTTTGCAAACTGTTATATTCTAGTTGCATTGGCTCTAGCAGCTCTACTCTTAATTCATTTACATTTTTGCATTTGTAGTAAGAGAATGCATACTCTATCATAATATCTATAATAGATTTATCAACAACAACATTAAGCTTATCTTCAATTATTTTAGGCCACTTAACCAACACTTTACCTTGCATTTCTTCACCCAAAACGATTGTGTAATGGGACTTTATATAAAGTGAGGGAAGTGCAGGTTCCAGTTTTAATCGGGTTGAATCTTGATCAGCTTTTATAGTTTTCTTAGCAATAAATATATTATGAGACACTTGGTCTAAAATAATAAGATTTCCATTTTTCCCAAATAATTTAATTAAGATAATGTGCTTAGTTGTTTTAATGACTGCAATCCGATCATTATCAACCAAGTAAAAGTTCATTAGCTTTTCATCAAGCTGTAAAATGGTTCTGGTGTAGTCTGTATTAAAATCATTACTCACCCACAAAAATGATTTATGCTTTAAGTTTATCCATATATTTAATTCGTTGTCACAGCTAATTGAATATAGAAAGTTCTTGTGATAGTTAAGGCTAACTATAACATTACCAATAAATAGTGACCGAAGTTGGGATATTAAATCAAACAAGAAAGTTTGAGAATTGACCAAATCTTTTTCTTCTTCCATAACTATAGGTCAATTGTTAGGCCATCAAATGCCAAATGCATTCCCTTTGGTAATTTAAGATCAACCTGAGAATGAAGTCCCAGTTGATGGCTGATGTGGGTAAAATAGGAATTCTCAGCACCTATTTTAGTTGCCATTTCTATAGCTTCCTCTAAATTAAAATGTGATAAATGAGGCTCTATTCTTAATGCATTTAATATTAGGACTTTTAATCCCTGCAATAATGCTAAAGTCTGATCTGTAATATATTTACCGTCAGTAATATATGCGAAGTCCCCAATTCTAAATCCCAATATAGGTAACTTGTAGTGCATTACTGCAATTGGTGTTACTTCTATTCCATCAACTATGATAGGGGTATTTTCTTGAATAGGTATTAGTTGTAGCCTTGGTATGCCGGGATAAGTTTTTTCTGTAAATATATACCCGTAACACATTTTAATATTATCACAAACTCGTTGTTGTGCATATACATTTAGTCCATCTTCATAATTATAACTGTACGCACGTACGTCATCTAAACCAGAGGTATGGTCCTTATGCTCGTGAGTAAAAAACAACGCACTAAGGCTATGTATATGTGGTTGTTGCAACATTTGACTTCTAAAGTCCGGTCCAGTATCAACTACCCAATTTATATTATTAGGGTGTTCTATTATTATGCTACTTCTATATCGTTTGTCGTGTGTATCAGCACTAGAACAGACATAGCAACTACAATTTAATTGTGGAATACCGTGAGATGTGCCAGAACCCAATACCCTAATCCTCATAACTATAATATATTCCTTATTTTAGCAGGTATTCCCATTACGGTATCACCTTCTTCAACGTCTTTATTTACAACTGCACCTGCCCCAATTGTAGCATTATCAGCTATGTTTACTCCGTTTATAATGGCAGCTCCTGTACCGAGGAATACATTTTTGCCAATAGTCACATTTCCGCTAATCATACAGCCAGGCATAATACTGGTATAATTTCCTATTTTCACATCGTGCCCTATGCTACATCCTTGATTTATCAATACGAAGTCACCAATTGTAATGTCGCAAGTAAGCATATTTCCCTGTGTTATTATACTTCCTTTTCCAATTATGACATTTTGATATTCACTACTGAGTTCAAGAGTTGGATGAATAATTGTGGGAAAATTATATAAATCTAAGTTAAGGCTATTTAATACGTTAATTTTAGTTTTTGGCAAACCGAATGCAGGGATTAATGTTGTAATTTTATGCTGTGGTATGCTGTTTATATTCCCAAGCAATGGAGCAGGCAATTTATTTGCGCTTATAGAAATATTATCATCATAAAATCCCCTTATTAAGATTGATTTTTTATGAGAATTGATAACTGATAATAATAGGAAAATCTCTCTGCCCAAGCCTCCAGCACCTAATATTGCAATGTCACTGCCTTGTGGTATCATAATTTCGCCGATAAGGCAAATATAAATAACCTAGTAAGTAAACTGATACAATGACAGAAATCAAACCAGTAATAGATTCATCTTGGTTAGAGGTTCTAAATGGTGATTTTCTTAGTCCTTATTTTATCGGAATCAAAGAAACTCTTATTGCAGAAATTTCTTCTGGTATCAAAATTTTTCCGCCCACTCCCCAAATTTTTAACGCTCTTAATCTTACTCCTTTTTATCAAGTAAAGCTTGTCATCTTGGGTCAAGATCCCTATCACGGCTTTGGTCAAGCACACGGACTATCGTTTTCAGTTCCAGATAACATTAAACCACCACCTAGCCTTAATAACATATTTAAGGAGCGATTTATTGACTTACAAATTCCAAGCACCAATAATGGTAACCTAAGCAATTGGGCTAGGCAAGGGGTTCTATTGTTAAATTCAATCCTTACTGTAAGGGAAGGCCAAGCATCTAGTCATAAAAACATAGGTTGGGAATACTTTACTGACAGCATCATAAAAAAATTAAGTGATAGAAGGGAGAATCTTGTCTTTGTACTTTGGGGTAAGTTTGCTCAGTCTAAGACAATTTTTATTGATTCTAAAAAACACTTAATCATACAAAGCGCCCATCCCAGTCCTTTAAGCGCTCATAATGGTTTTTTTGGCAGCCGTCCATTTAGTCTAGCAAATAAGTACCTAATTAAGAATCAAATTACTTCAATAAATTGGGAATAAAAAAAGGGTACAGTATATGGCTGCGCCCTTGCAATTTTAAATTTTATCAAAAAGTTTATTCTTATTTGCCTCTAATAGCTGCTATACCTGGCAATTCTTTCCCTTCTAGAAATTCTAACATAGCGCCACCACCTGTCGATACATAACTAACTTGTTCATCTAAATTAAATTTATTGATGGCCGCAACACTATCTCCACCTCCTATTAATGAATAAGCACCATTAGTTTTACTTGCATCTGCTACTGCAAAAGCGATACTTTTTGTACCATTTGCAAATTTGTCCCACTCAAATACGCCCATAGGACCATTCCACAATATCGTTTTAGACTCAGCTATTATTTGCTTATAATCAGCGATTGCTTTTTCCCCAATGTCTAAACCCATCATATCTGCTGGAATGTTAACACTTTCGTGTATTTCTACATCAGCATTTTCTTCAAATTCTTTGGTACACACACTGTCCGCTGGCAGCAATATTCTAATTCCTTTGTCAATACCTTTTTGCAATATTTCTCTAGCTAAGTCTAGTTTTTCTTCCTCTACCCTACTTTTACCTACTTGTTCGCCTTGTGCTTTTAGAAAAGTATAAGCCATTGCGCCACCTATCAGTATGTTGTCAGCCTTATCCATTAGGTTAAGTATTATACCAACTTTATCACTTACTTTACTACCACCTATTATTGCTGTAAATGGCTTTTCATAGCTGTTTAAGACCTTCTCTATATTACTAATTTCATTGTCCATCAATAAACCAAAATAGGAATTATCAGGAAAATGCGAAGCAATTATTGACGTACTTGCGTGTGCTCTGTGGGCTGTACCAAATGCATCATTTACATATACATCTCCAAGTTTAGCCAACTTGGTTGTAAAGCCTTCATCGCCCTTTTCCTCTTCAGGATAGTATCTTAAATTTTCTAATAGTAGAATTTGACCTGCTTTTAAATCTACTGCTAATTTTTCTGTTTCTACACCAATGCAATCATTAGAAAAACTTACCACATCAGCACCAAAATGTCTTTTTAGAAATTCATAAATTGGCTTTAGCGATAGCTTTTCATCGTCTTTACTTTTAGGTCTGCCTAAATGGGACATTAAAATAACACGACCACCTTTTTCTCTAATCATATTAATGGTAGGGATTGCAGCCTGAATTCTAGTATTATCGGTTATTTCGAGTTCGTCATTAAGCGGAACATTAAAATCAACTCTAACTAAAACTCTTTTATCTTTTAAATCAGCGTCTTTAAGTGTCTTCATATTGGTGACGAAATTATGATGTGTGTAATAATTCAAGCTTACTTCGATAAAAGTTATTTAATATTTCTTCATATTTGTTATAATCAAAATGAAGGCACTATGAAAACAATAATAGAGGAGAAAGAGGAATATGTGCTAATTAGCATAAGCCCATCTGAATTAACAGAAGATAAAGACAGTATAATCCAAATAATTAAACAGTACGTTGACAACGAAACTAAAGATTTTTTAGTAGATGATTCTGAAGGTTTAATTGATATTAGCGTAGAAGAAATTGACCAAATAGATAGGTTAATAGAAAAAGAAGAATTACTTATTGTATTCGCAGGTAATGAGTATACTAAGGACTATCTTCGTAATGCTGGTATAATTGTGGTGCCTACATTCACTGAAGCTGAAGACTATCTGTTTATAGAAAAACTAGAGCGACAACTACAAAAACCAGATGATGAATATTTAGACTCAGAACAACTATGATGAAAAAAGCATTTTTACTATTATTCTGCTTATTTGGGATATACTCTTTAGCAACTGCACAAACTTGTACTCCAGACCCAAGCTTAACATCACCAGGTATTAAACCTGCGGACTTACCTGATGGATTTATTGGTAAGCAATACAATGAATCAATTACTTTTAGATTTCCAAAAGATACAAGTTTAAACGGTATTACTGTAAATGTAGATAGTGTAAGAGTTGATAGTGTAGCTAATTTAACAAAAGGTATTAGCTATGCACTAAATAAGAAAAGTGCAATGTATAAGCCTGGCGAAAACGGTTGCGTACAAATGTTTGGACTGCCAACTGTTGCCGGAAACTATAGCATAAAAGTATGGGTGACTGGCTTTGTTAAAGTATTTGGTAGCCCTGTCAAGCAGGCGTATAGTAATTCTGTAAACTTAATAATTAAGCAAAATACAGCCATTTTTGATGCTCAAAACGTTTACAATCAAAGTTTAACAGTATATCCTAATCCGATAATTGGTGGTCTATTTAACTTTAGAATTCCAAATTCTTATGATGAAATGGCGAAACTAAATCTGGTTGACCTACAAGGTAAAATAGTTGAAACAAGGTTAATCAAATTGTCAAACGGAATATTAACTTACCAGTTAAATGTTAATAATTTACAATCAGGTACCTATTTATATCAGCTATTTAGTAAGTCTGGACAATACTCAGGTAAACTAATTGTTATTCAATAACATTATTCTAATACCTTATGAAGGGTAGGTTAACGGTACTGGGGACTAGTAGTGCCATATCTACTTTAACTAGAAATCCATCTGCTCAGCATTTGGAACTAAATGGCTCAAACATATTACTAGATTGTGGTGAGGCTACCCAAATGCGTCTAATTCGCAAAGGGATAAAATTACCACAAATAAAAATGCTTTTGGTTTCCCACTTGCATCCAGACCATTACTTAGGCATTCCAGGAATGTTAAGTACTATGAGTTTGCAGGGGAGAAAAACTGAATTAATAATCATTTGCCATTCAGATTTAAAAAAAATAATAGACGTACAAGTAGAATTTGCTTACATTCATATAGCATACCCTATTAAGTACATATTTTTAGATAGTTATCCAGAACTAACTGAAATTTATCAAGACGACAGCATTACAATTTGCGCTATAGACTTGGACCATAGGTTGCCGTGCTGTGGTTTTATAGTAGCTGAAACTAAAAAGCCCTACAAAATAGATAAGGATAAAATTCTAAATAACACAACCTTAACTAAGGAAATGTACGATGATTTAAGAGAAGGTAGAGACTGTAAGGGGCATAATTTTCAAGACTATACAGTACCTAATTCAGCTGCAACTAGGTATGCTTATATAACCGATACACTCTATTTACCGCTAATAGCAGAAAAACTAAAACATCTATCAATAGATTGGCTGTATCACGAAAGTACTTATCTTCACAATTTGCAAGAAAAGGCAAAAGAGTATCACCATACAACTGCTGTTCAGGCTGGCGAATTTGCTAAAATAGCAAAGGTAAAAAATCTATTACTTGGTCACTTTAGCAGCAGATATAGTGATGAAGATTTAGATAAAATGGTGGTGGAAGCAAAAACTCAATTTACTGGTCACGTGCAATTGGCAAGCGAGGAAACACAAATCTTAATATGATGTTAATTGATAATTTGGTTAAACATTTAAACTTTATACCAGATCAAAATACTATACTAATAGTACCAAACGGATATACTAGAGACTTATTAAGAAGCAACCTAGACAAATACCTAGAATTGAAAGATAGCCACGTAATCAGTTACAACGATTGGCTAAATAAACTTTGCATTGGCTATGAGATTGCAGATAGCTATACCAGGAACTCTACATTAATTACTTTAATAGAGGAAGAAGTAGGTACAGATGATGTTTTGGCATTTGCTACTAGTTTGGTTAACGTATTTGAGGAAGCACAATATTCAGGACAAGTCGATAAATTCTTAATGTCCTATATTGACCATCTACAACTTATAAAGATTGAACAGCTTTATAGTTTTGAAAATAGCTTCACTGCTTTTAAAAATCTGTACGAAGAATTCTATAGTGACTTAAATCAAAAAATTGCTAAATCTTTAGAATCAACTATTTATTACACTACCGCCTCACAAATAGTGTATAATATCTACAATAATAAAGAAAATGAATTTGTAGGAAAAAATCAAAAATTGCTTTTCATTTTCCCAGACAGAATTAAACATCTTGAGATAGAATTAATCAAATACCTGTGCTATAAAGGGAAAGCTCAATCCATCATAATTGAATTAGAAGATTTATGTGGCATAAAACTGCCCCACGTAGGTGAATACTTAAATGTCTATTCCTCATTTAGTACGAATATTACCATTTCAAGGATTAGCTCAGATTTGCAGCTGTTTGAATGTCAAGGCGTTTACCATCAATGTAGTCAAGCTGTACTTAAAGCAAAAGAAGATAAAAATTTTACACTAGTTTGTACAGAAGACAATCAAATTCTTTTAATTAGAGATTTAATAGATAAAGGCATTAACATAGATAAGTTGGAAATAAGCTACAAATTTGCCAATACTCGTCAATACGCTTTCTTTAAATCTATAACCACACTTCTAGAATTGTTTTGGAATGAGTCTGAATCTGAACTTATAGAAACAGCTTATTTGAAAGAGGTAATACAGAACGAAGTATACAAGAATCTAAATGGGACTACTACCAGCATAAGTAATAAAATGCTAGTATATAAGTCATATTTGAAAGAAATAAAAGCGACACAAATTGAAATAGAGCTATTTACGCTTCCTATAAATATTCAAGATTTTTATAATTACTTTGAAAAATTAGCATCTTATTTTCAAGAGGAAAAAATTCAAATAATCAATAACTATTTCGCCAAAGAAACTATAGGTGAGATATTAATGTCTGCAGTAGCGTTGGTTAGAATTAATTTTAATGGAAATAAAACCGTTAATAAATTCACTTTACTCAAATTTTTCTCCAGTATATTAGACAACTATGCAATTAAGATAAATAAAGAAAATTCAAATGCCACAGGGTCTGGTATTAGCATCATAAATTATAGTAATCTATCTGGCATTATTCCAGAAAATTTAATTTTAATAAATCCTAATGACGCTAATTTAAATAGATATATAAAAGGAATAGAAATATTATCACCTGAGGCTAAAACTGATTTGAACTTAAATGATGTTAATTTCTACAAAGGGATAAATATTCACAAGTTTTACAACATCATTTACAACTCTAAACTTAGAATTTATTATACTAATCCACAAAGTAGTGTTATAAATACTAACTCCAATATATCTTACATTCAGCAACTTAAACTACTATTCTATACTCAAATTAGTGCCTTAGCTGTAGTCCCATATTTAGATAAACCAATTAGAAATGATATTCTTATCAGAAAAGACGAAAACTTCGTTACAAAAATTACAGAAAAGATAGAGAAGAATTTATCATTCTCATTTATAAATTCATACGTAAATTGTAGTTATCAGCATTTCTTAACTTATGTAGTTGGATTAAAGACAGAAGATATCGAAATAGAAACCTTAGATAATATAATAGCTGGAGAAATAATCCACAATGTACTTGAAAAAATATATGAAGGAGTAAAAACCCTAGATGAAGAAGGTAGATATAAGAAGTTATCTTCACTACCCAATATTGTCATAGACAATTATATAATTGATCAATTTAAAAAGAAATTCAACGATGATGAGTATTTTCTAAATATTAGTTCATTTGAATTGATATTTATTCGTTTCTACATAAGAAATGTTTTAAAAAATGAGAACAATGTTTACTTTGGCTTAGGAAAAGATTTATTAGAAGAAGATTTGTCGCATCAGGTTAACATACAGGGGCATAATGTGACACTAGGTGGTAGTGTAGATAGAATTATAGTTGGAGACCAAGTAAAAATTATTGATTACAAAACGGGTAATTCTAAGTTCGATAGTAGAAAAGTAGAGCTAGACGAAGACTTTAAACATTTTTACAAACTTAAATATTCAATTCAGCTAAAGTTGTATAAGTACATATATTTCAAGAAATATGGTATTCACTCGGAGAGCATAGTATTCTCTAAGGCTGGTGGTGATTACGAATCTAAAGAATTCAAATACAATGTAATAGAAGGTTTTAAATATAAGTCAGAAGTTGAGAATCGAGCTATTGAATTACTTTTAGAAGATATTATTACAAAAGTATATCAAGAAGAAATTACACAAACAGAAGACACAAAAGTCTGCCAATACTGTAACTTTAAGGGAGTATGTTTGCGATATGAAAAGATTAAGGATTATTGATATTAGTTTGTGGCTATTACTATCAACTATACTGTTTAGTCAAACAGTTCTTGCAGATGGTGGTATGTACCCAATTACTAAAGTTAAAAAAAGTAATATCAAGAAACGTGGTTTAAAAATTGACCCTGACAAAATTTACGATAGCACAGGAAAAATTAGCTTAATACACGGGGTTGTGCAGATAGGAGGCTGTACGGGTTCTTTTGTTAGTAAGTCAGGTATTATTCTTACTAACCATCATTGTGCATTTAGCACGTTACAACCATACAGTTCTCCAGATAATAATCTGCTAGAGCAGGGCTATTTAGCTGAAACAAAGGAGAAAGAGTTAAAAACTAACTTGGTTGTAAAAATTATGATTTACAATCGTGATGTAAGTGCAGATGTGCTAAAAGGAATAGCAAAAACTGCAAATGCAAGTGATAAAAAACTGCAAATAGCCAATAATATGGAGCTAATTCGTAGGGAAGAACAATCTAACGCTCCAGAACAATTTGTTGAGGTAAATGAAATGCTACTAGGTAAAAGCTATATAGTGTTTAGATATAAAATATTAAGAGACATACGTGTAGTGTATATACCTGCCAGAAATATTGGTGAGTTTGGCGGAGAAAGTGATAATTGGGTGTGGCCTAGACATAATGCAGATTTTAGTTTCCTTAGGGCATACGTAGGTAAAAACGGCGATGGCGCAAGCTATAATGAGCAAAATATACCCTATGTACCAGCACAAGTAATGGACATAAATGCCAGTGGACTGAAAAAAGATGATTTTGTAATGATATGGGGGTATCCTGGCAGAACTTATAGAAATTATCCAGCATCATTTGTAGGGCAACACGAGCGAAATTTATTACCGTTTGTAAGTGAACTATACGAATGGCAAATAAATAAAATAAAAGAACTAGGTGCTAAAGACCCTGTATGGGAAATAAGGCAGCAAAGCAAAATGAAAAGCCTAGCAAACGTGGAGAAAAACTATAAAGGAAAAATTAAAGTACTAAATGCAATTGGTCTGGTTGAGCAAAGGCAAATAGAGGAAAATTATGTAATAGATAAGCTAAGAAGTAGGAACATACCTGTAGATGAATACTATAATGCCTTGCTACAAACTAATCGACTTTATGCAGAAATGGAAAAAACAACCCTTAAGTATTTGTGGTACGGGCAATTATTACGGGAAAGTCCACTTACTAAAATGGCTCACATTATAGACGACTATAATGGTAAACTGAAATACACGAAAAAATTAAGCCTAGATAGTTTAGCTAGCGCTACATTGAAAGAAATAAAGCCTTTATACAGAGGACTTTATATAAAGTATGACACTGCCTATCTGCATAAAATGCTTATGATTGCAGCAAATTTTAAAGGAGAAAATAGAGTCTTAGAACTTGCAGGTTTGGAGTCTAAAGCCTACAGGAATTTCAATTACTATTTTTCTAAATCTAAGTTTTTAGACAGCAATTACGTATATGCGCTTGTAACAAAGAAAAAGGCACTATTAGTAGCAGATCCATTTATAATTACTACTGCAGGAATATATAACGGCTACAGACAAACAGATAATACCCAGAATACTTACCGAACTCAAGTCGAGGCATTGCTACCAAACTACATAGATGGATTAATAGAAGCTAGAGGAGATGAATTTCTTCCTGATGCAAATAGTACTATGCGAATAAGTTTTGGAAACATAAAAGGTTTTAGCCCAAGTGATGGTGTACTAAGTCTGCCAACTACTACCCTAGCCGGAATGATAGAAAAAGACAATTTATCGGCTGATTATATTGTAAATAAAAAGATTAAAGACGTAGCAGAAACTAAGGCGAACAGTAGATTTGGCAATCAAAAAGATGCCTTGGCAAACTTATGCGTATTGTATAATACAGACACATCTGGCGGTAATAGTGGCAGTCCAGTACTAAATGATATGGGTGAATTAGTTGGCTTAAACTTTGACCGTGCATTTGAGGCTACCGTAAACGATTATGCTTGGAATGAAAAATATAGCAGATCTATAGGTGTTGACATCAGATTCGTTTTGTGGACTACTCTTCACGTTGGAAATGCTGAAAATCTAATAAAAGAGTTAAACATAGTGAAGGAATAAGTAGTGGCGACTTACAATCAAACTAATAAAGCTGAAAAAGCACTAAAGGTCTATATAGCTTCAGCTGGTAGTGGCAAAACCTATACGTTAGTTTCTAAGTATTTAGCACTATGTATTAACTCGGATGATCCCGAGTATTGCAGACATATTTATGTAACTACATTTACTAATGCAGCTACTGATGATATAAAAGATAAAATATTCAGAAGAATAGACACTTATTTGGATTCTACGGAAAAACTATTGGAGTTTAACTTAGAAAATGATTTTGGCTTAAATTCCAACATCTTATATGATCGGTTATACAATATCAAATTAAGCCTATTGTTTAACCCAGATTTCTTTAATGTATATACTATTGATAGGCTGCTACTAGAAATTACTAAAGGCAATGAAAATGCATTAAACTTACCTATTGATGCAAAGCTAGAATTAGATGCTAATGCTTTAAAAGATTATTTGAAAGTATATTTTAGGAGGGAAATAAAAAACAGCGTTGAGGTTCAAGAATACTTTAAAGAATACCTCACAGAAAGGGTTGAAGAACATTTGGAGAATCCAATCCAGACTATCAATAACTTAATTGATATGCTCATTAAAAAAATGAATAGTCTCCCAAGATATTCTAGAGATGAGATGAATAGAATTAAGAATAAGATAGAATTAAATGTAAATGAATTGGGTGAAGAAATAGCAGTTAAAAAAGTAAAGGCAAAAGAAATTTTTGATAAGTTTATAGCTTTGGCTACAGATAATGGTATTAAGTTTAATAAAAAAGAACTTAATTATGAACCTGACAATTATGATATTGCAGATTCATTTCAGTATTTTAAAGATGAATCCCTTTACTCATTTTTGTTTTCAGATGAATTCGATATTCAAAACTATAAGTATTTCTGTAAGATAAGAGAATCAAAAACTAAATCAGAACGTGTCCTAGATTTAAATGAAATATTGGGTAGTTTAGATTACTCAGAATTGAAAGAATATTTAAGCTTATGCTTTGACTATTACAAGCTTAAGTATATAATCAAAAAAAATTTTGTATTCTTTTATATAAATGATTTTCTACTTGAAGGTGTTGAAGAATATGAAAAAAGAAGTAATACCATATTACTATCTAGAATTGGACAAAAACTATCAGAATACTTAAATGATAACGTATTAGAAAATCTATTAGCAAACAGGTCAAGTATTATTAGGCATCTAATGATAGATGAGTTTCAAGATACTAGTGAGATACAATGGAAATGCTTAAAACCTCTTCTTAATAACTTAGTGGCAGAGGGGCAATTGTGCTATATAGTTGCAGATCCAAAACAATCTATATATAGGTGGAGAGACGGTAAAGTAGAAATATTACTTAATGAAATACTTACTTATGGCGACATAAATAAGTTTGTTGAGGTTAAATATCTAGAGTATAATTATAGAAGTAGTAAGGAAATAATAGATTTTAACAACCACTTATTCAGTAATTTAGATAAATTTAAAATTGGAAATGATAATCCAGATATAACTAGCATATATGAAACTGCATCTCAAAAAACGAAAAAAAAAGAAACTGGACAAATACCAAAAATTAAAGGAGATCCAAGCAAAACAATAAAGACTGAAGAAAAAGATATTGTATTAAAAATTGACATTTTGAGGGCTGTTAGATTGGTACAAAATAATCCCAATTTTTACGCTGATAGTTTTGCCATAATTGCCAGAACAGCTGCTTTGATTGATGTAATTACAGAGGTGCTGAAAGAAGAAGGGATACCTTATTTTAGTACTTCTAAAAATTTCCTTGAAAACGACGTCTATTCAGGCCTCATCTTAGCTTTACTCAGCAGCGTACATCACGTTAGTAATGATCTAGGGCTTGGTAATGAATATTATAATTATCAAGCAGCTCATTTTATAAACCTAATTAATCATAAAACCTCTCACGATGAATTTGGGCGTGTATGGGTAAAAGCTTATCTGTCAGAAAATGAAGACTTGGCTACGTATAATGGCATTGAATTCATCTCCAAATTAAGACAAAGTATTCTGCAACAATCTAATAATGAAGTAGATATAGTTGACAATGCATATATTGAATTATTTATACAATTAGTTTCTGACCATATAAGCCTTCACGGAAATAATACAGGTAAATTTATTAGAGAATATGAATACCTGAAACACGAGTTGAAAGAAGCTAATACAAAACAAGGAATTGAACTCATCACAGTACATAGTGCCAAGGGTTTAGAGTGGAACCATACTATATTCGTATATAATGGGCAATTAAAAAGCCCGAGTATGAGAGTCAAAATGGACGAAATAATTTTCATAAATTATGATAATATAAAGTTACCGTTCTTCAATATTTCAGAAAATAACTTGAAAATATTTCACTTTGAAACATATCAAAAGCTTAAATACCTAAACGAATTAGAGCAACTTAACATATTATATGTAGCTCTTACCAGGCCAGTTAAATCGACATACATAATAAGTTATAGTGGTAATAATGAATTGTATGATGCTTATAAAGAATCCTTATTGATAGAAACAATAATTGCATAGTCTGTTTTAGAGCTAATGAATTAATTTCGCCACAAAGACAGTAAGGTTTAAGTAATGCCAGAAGTAAGAAAAGGAATAGTCATAGCTATAGATGGATACTCATCTTGTGGTAAAAGCACATTAGCTAGACAACTAGCACACCACTACCAATATAGCTATATAGATACTGGTGCTATGTATAGAGCTGTTACCTTGTATGCCCTAAATATGGGTCTAAATCAATCTAATTTCAAAGAAATAGAAAAATATTTAGAGGAAATTCATATCGATTTAAAATATGATGATGACATAGGTAAACAAATAACATTTCTAAATGGTGATGATGTAGAGAGCCAGATTAGACAACCAAATATTAATTCTGTTGTTAGTTACATAAGTGAATTTCATCAGGTTAGATTGCAAATGGTAGATCAACAAAGGCGAATGGGGGGTAAAGGAAGTGTTATAATGGATGGTAGAGATATTGGCACAGTCGTGTTTCCAAATGCCGATCTAAAACTGTTTATGACTGCAAATGTTGAAATACGTACGCAACGACGACAACAGGAATTAGCATCTCAAAATGTTGTAATGGATTTTGAAGAGATAAAGAAAAATCTACTACATAGAGACCACATAGATAGTACCAGATTAGATAGTCCACTAATGCAAGCAACTGATGCTATAGTGATAGATAATTCTGATATCAATATGGATGAACAATTACAACTTGCAATAAATCTGGTAAATGACAGGCTACCCGCCGATGCACATAAATCTTAGTTATACTAATCAGGTTTCTGATTACATATCAGATTATATTTTAAGATATAACTATGACAAAATTGTTTGTCTAACTGATGAAAATACTGAGGTTTGCTATGAACAAATTCCATATCTAAGAGACAATGATGATATTCTTAAGATAAGCATACCTAGCGGAGAAAGTAACAAAACCCTAGAAACAGTAGAACAAATCACAGAAATACTCATAGAGGAAAACTTCTCTAGGCAATCTCTGTTAATTAACTTAGGTGGAGGAGTAATATCAGACCTTGGCGGATTTATAGCTTCAATATTTAAGCGAGGGATTCCTTACATAAATATTCCAACAAGCATAATGGGCATAATTGACGCTAGCATTGGAGGTAAAACAGGCGTAAATTTTAAGCATCAAAAGAACCAAATAGGCAGCTTTCATTTGCCAAATGATATTCTAATTTCTACCATTTTTTTACGAAGCCTGCCACAAGTAGAATTAATAAACGGCTGGGCTGAAGCAATAAAATATGCCTATTTAAACCAAAATCTTAAATATCTTCCTATTGACCTAAAGTTAGACACTAGCGAAGTAAATATAGAAATAATTCAAAATTGTGCAGAGTTCAAGCGAGAAATAGTAAATCGAGACTATAATGAATCTGGGTTAAGAAAAATTCTAAATTTTGGGCACACTATTGGTCACGCAATTGAAAGCTATTCGCAAGAAATTAATCAACCAATTGGTCACGGTTATGCCATAGCAATTGGATTATTAGTTGAAATGCAAATAAGTATTTCTGTAAATGGATGTTCCGAAAATGACCTAAGTCAAACCTTGAAACAGCTAATTAGTAAATACTATTATCCACTTCCATTTGACCTGCCGAATGTGGTTAATTTGGAAAAATATTTAAATGCAGATAAAAAGAATTCAGATGGTAAAATAAAAATGGTGCTTTGCAATAGAGAATTTCAATTTGACTATGATTGTATTGTCAGCTCTCTTGAAATTGAAAATGCTTTACAGAATGAAGTATGGCTAAAATAGCTATAGAAAGTACTCCAAATTATTTTAATGCGAATCTGATCCAATTACCTGCAAGTAAATCTATCAGTAATAGGGCATTAATTATTCAGGCATTTAACCCTAATATTGTATTAGAAAACTTATCTGAAGCCGATGATACTCAATATTTAAGGCAAGCACTTTTTACCAATGATGGTACTGATAAGTATGTCGGTCTGGCTGGCACTACACTTAGATTTTTGATGGTGTTTTATGCCTTATCACCAAATCGAAGTGTAAAACTTATTACAGAGAAGGGGTTATTCACCCGACCTATCCAACCATTAATTGAAGCTTTGAAAAGTCTTGGTGCAACTATCGATTCATTTAACGATAGTGAAACTTGTGGTTATACTATTATGGGTGTAAAAAATACCCAGCGCGGCATAACTATAAGTGCCTCCCAAACAAGTCAATTTATTTCTGCTTTATTACTTTGTTCACCATATTGCGGTATTCAGGAAATTGAAATTCAAGACAATATTGTGTCAAAGCATTTTATTGAATTAACGCTGTCTATGATGTCCTATTTTGGAGTACATTCCAGTTGGCAAGGCAATAAAATACATATTAATGTTGGGCAAGTTTATAAATCTATGCCACTTCGCATTGATACAGATGCAAATGCTAATGGTTACATCCAGAGTTTAAGTGCGGTTGTAAACAATACCAGTTTATTTGAAAACAATTCCATTTTTTATCAACCTGATAGTGCATTTATTCAACTTGCTAATCAACTAATTGCTGGTCAAGCAACAGAATTTAATATGGCTAATTTGCCAGACAGCATAATGACAATGGTTTGTTTGGCAGCTAGATTACAAAAGGAAATAATGATAACAGGTACTGAAACACTGGGAAATAAGGAAAGCAAACGAGATGAAATGCTACAATTAGAACTGACAAAACTTGGTTATCGTGTCGAAATAGATTCGAATTATATAAGCCTTAGCATACCTAAGAAATTAAGTGAAGGTAGTTTGATTTTGAATTCACACTCCGACCACAGATTAAGTATGAGCTTTGCCCTACTTACTAATTTCCCAAGTAAAATTTACGTAGACAATTACAAAAACGTTTCAAAATCCTTTCCTGAGTTTTGGCAACAATTAGAAATTGCTGGCTTTACATTTGAATATAAAGAATAATATGGCAGGAAATACATTTGGTGAAATATTTAAAATAACAACTTTCGGTGAATCTCACGGTCCAGCTTTAGGAGTTATCATTGACGGCTGCCCTTCAGGTTTGTCTATAGATTTAGACTTCATTCAAGACAAATTGAATAAAAGAAGACCTGGTCAGAGTGACTTATCATCAACCAGAAAAGAAGATGACCGTTTTAATATTCTGTCAGGTGTTTTTGAGGGGAAATCTACTGGTACACCTATTTGTATCACAATCGATAATAAGGATAGCAAAAGCAGCGACTATGATAAATTAAAAGATGTATTAAGACCTGGTCACGCAGACTATACTTACTTAACCAAATACGGCATAAGAGACTACAGAGGTGGAGGAAGAAGCAGCGCCCGTGAAACTGTTGCAAGAGTTGCCGCTGGTGCTATTGCACAATTGTTTCTACAACTACAAGGTATTCAGATTATTAGCTGTGTTAGTTCAATTGGTCATATAGGAATAACAACGGAAAAACTAACAGCAGATAATATGCTAACAGCATACAATTACGATACCAGATGCCCAGACGCTGATGTAGATAGTTTAATGAAAAAATACATAACCCAACTGAAAGATCAAGGCGATAGCACTGGCGGCACTATAACTACTCTAATTTTAAACTGCCCTGCAGGGCTGGGCGAGCCAGTATTTGATAAGATAAATGCAGATTTAGCAAAGGCAGTATTTAGCATTAATGCTGTAAAAGGATTTGAAATAGGTGATGGAATGGGTATGTCTAAAAGTACAGGAAGCATAATGAATGATGCATTCACTAGCAATGGGAACTCTATCACTACGACGAGCAATCATAATGGGGGCATATTAGGGGGCATTACAAATGGTATGGAAATCAGGTTAAAAACTGCATTTAAACCCGTGTCAACCATAATGCAAAACCAAAGTACGGTAAACACATTCAATCAGCCTGTAACAATACTAGCCAGCGGTAGGCACGATCCTGTAGTGGTGCCTAGGGCAATACCAATAGTTGATGCTATGGTTGCATTAGTTATAGCAGACCATCTGCTTAGGAATCGCAGCGCAAAAGTTTAAAAATGTGGATAATACTATATGTAACCACCTAAACGTTGGATAAATATAAACATAACAAAACACATATATAAAATACGCTACACAATTACCCATTATTTTTGATGTTCACAATAATTGTAAACGTGTTGCAACTTAAAACCTTTATATATTTCAATTACAAAGCGTATTTCTTGGTCTTAGCACTATTGATATGCCAACTAGGTGCCTTTGCACAAACTACAATTGCAGATAGGGAGCCAGAGTTTACTTTTACTAAAGGCGTCGAATTATATCAAGGTGGTTTCTTTGCTGCCAGCCAGAAAACTTTTAAAGAATACTTAAATCAAAGTCATACAACAGAGTCAAATAGAATCATTTCAGAATATTACATTGCCGTATCTGCGGTTGAGCTATTTCAAAATGATGCAGAAATATTGTTGCTACGCTTTCTAACTGAGCACGGAGATCACCCTAATTCTAGATATGTTTATTATCACTTAGGCAAGTTTTACTTTAGAAACAATCAATTTGAGAAATCAGCCATATATTTTGATAAAGTTGAACCTGACTTATTAGATGAAGAAAAGTTAGCCGAATACTACGTAATGGCTGGCTATGTAAATTTTAAGATTGAAAACAACGACAAGGCTTCGCAATTTTTTCAACGTGCTAAAAATACCCCCGGAGAACTTCAGGCTTTTGCTGGATTCTACTACGGCTACACTGCTTATAAAAACGAAAAGTACAATGAGGCACTAGCTGAGTTTGAAAAACTAAGGGACAACAAGAAGTTTAAAACTCAAATTCCCATTTACATTGCACAGATCTATCTGCTGCAGAAGAAGTATGATAAAGTTATAATTTATGCTAAAGAAGCTTTAAATGACCCGCAGGCAGAAAAACGAGATGAAATAAAGCTAATGCTGGCTGAAGCCTACTACTTGACAAAACAGTATAATCTGACTGCAGAAACTTTTAGTACCTATACAGGTAACATTACTGACAATCTATTATATGAATATGGCTATTCGTTGTATGTATTAAAAGATTGGGCTGGGGTAATAAATACTTTTAGTCAGATAAATATAAAACCTGATAGTTTAGGTCAGAATGTAGCTTATCACCTAGGTAACGCCTACCTAAATGTTAAAGATAAACTGAAAGCGAGAAATGCATTCTTGTTTGCATCTCAACATAATTTTGATAAAAGTATAAGAGAGATTAGTCTATTCAATATTTCTAAACTAGACTATGAGTCTGGTGATACAAAGTTGGCAATTGATGAAATCAGACAGTTTCTAAAAGACTTCCCTAATTCTGGTCGAAAGACTGAAGCACAAGTGTTATTGAGTCAAATATTGGCTGCAGCAGATAATCCAAAAGAAGCTTATGAAATATTGAAAGACATACCTGATAAGAACAAAGACTTACAGGAAAGCTACCAAAGCATAGCATACAAATTAGGTGTAGAATATTTTAAAAATCAACAGTTTGACGAAGCTGCAGAGTATTTCAAAATTGCTATTCAATACAGTATTGACAAAAAAATTAGGGCTAAAGCTATTTTTAGCTTGGGTGAGATTGCTTTAAGAAAAGAAGATACAGATGAAGCCATTACCAGATTTAAAAGCTTTTTATCAACTGAAGAGGCGAAGGGAACCCCCTACTTCTTTACTGCATATTATAACCTGGGATTCATCTACTTTAAAAAACAGAATTACACCATAGCTGCAGAATACTATCAAAAATATTTGGCTGGTGAAAATAATGCAAAAAGTAAAAGAGCACTTGATGCCCAACTTAGGTTAGCAGACTGCTACTTCGTAAATAAGAACTACGCTATCGCTTTAAGTACTTATGATATAGTTATTAACGGAAATTCAACTGAAAGTGATTATGCACTGTATCAAAAGTCTATGATTTATGATATTACAGATAAAATAGACAAAGAAATTGCAACGCTTCGTGTTTTGGTAACCAAATATCCTAAAAGTGCTTTACTTGACGATGCCCTATTTGCCATAGCAGAAGCCTACAATAACAACGGAGATTATAAAATGGCGATTAAGGAATTTGAATCATTAAATTACAATTATCCTAAAAATCCATACTATAGACAAGCCTTATTACTTACAGGTCAAGCTTATTATAATTTAGACGAGGAAAATAAAGCAAAATTCATTTTCAACACACTGATTCAGAAATACCCTTTCAGTGAAGAGGCTAAACTTGCCTATAGATATTTAGAAACAATAATAGTTGAAAGTGGAAATACAGATGAATTAGACAGTCTTAAATCTAACGTACCTAAAAATGGATTTGTAGCCCAACGAAGTGACACGACTTTCTATAATACAGCCTATAACAACTATATAAAGGACAATTGTGAAGCTGCCATTAAGTCGTTTAAAACCTACCTAACTAAGTTTCCAAATGCTTATTTCTATGCAGATGCCTATTACTATATGGCGCAATGTGAAATTAATAAAAATCAAAGACTTGCTGCTTTAGAGCATTTAAATATTGTATTAGCAAGAACACCCAATAAGTATGTTGAGCAATCATTAAAACAAAGTGCAGCAATATATTACCAAGATAAAAATTATGAATTAGCTGCAGCTAGATATGAACAATTAGAAGGTATTACCAACAGTAGCGACAATACAAAACTGGCTCTCACTTGGCAAATTAGGTCTTTTTGGGAAATCAAGCGCTATGATAAAGTCCAAATAGCTGCCACCAAAATCATTAATAATCCTAGCCTTGAACTTAGCCTAAGAAGGGAGGCTTTATTGTATAAAAGTAAGGCTGAGTTTGAATTGAATGAGATAGAGAAAGCTCAACCAGGGTTTACACAATTAAGTACAGATGATAAAACAGCAATAGGTGCTGAGGCAACATATTATAAAGCTTTGATATTGTTCCAAAAAGATGACTTAAAAGCTGCCGAAACAGCAATTACCTATTTGAATAGCAATTTCAAAATATATGACCTTTGGAGGGCTAAAGGTTTGATAATTTTAGCTGACATCTACATAAAAAATGGTGATTCATTTCAAGCTAAAGCAATACTAGAAAGTATAGCAGATAAGTACAAAGGTGCTGATGCTGAAATTATTAAGCAAGAAGCTAATAAACGTCTAGAACTATTAAAAAAATAATAAAATGAGTGTACTAAAATTAAGTATAAATATTAGCGTCTGTATTTCATTAATATTATTTTCTGTTCAAGCAATTGCACAAAAAGATAAAAATTTAAGTGGATCAACAGTTTCTACAGTTGACTTTAAGCCTAAACCGGCAGATGCTGTTAGAATTCCTGTTGAACTACAAACAGAAAATGAAGAGAAGAAAAAGCCAGATATAAAATATGAGCAACGCTCTATAGCTATGTCAGTACAGCCAAATAAAGCAAAACTGGCAGCACCTGCATTTAAGGCACCATTAGACGAATTAAATAGAAACTATTTTAAAGGTGGGTTTGGTAACTATGGGGATATTTATTGGGACTACATATACAATACTAGGCGAAATAGAAACAGCCTATTTAGTGCTAGGTTAAAGCACCACAATGGAATAGGGTCTGCAAAGAATAGCCAATTTAGCAACAATGAATTTACTGCTTATGGAAAAAAACTAATTGGTACAATTGTATTAGATGGAGATGCAGGTTTCTATAGAAATGTAAATAAATATTTTGCTTTGGCTGAATTATATCCGAATACAGACACATTTAGACAGAGATATAACCACGTACAAGGTAAGTTGGGTATTAATAACAATGCTGCAAAAGATTCTGTAATTCACTATCAAGGGAATATTGGAGTACATCATTTTCAAGATCTATATAATTCTAGTGAAACAAATTTCATAGCCAACGTTGGATTCTTTCAATTATTGAAACCTGGTAAACTTAGCATTTATTTAAATGAAGACTATCAAGGATATAGACCTGTTGACACTACTAACAATAGAAATGTATTTAGGGTAAATGTTGCCCTGACAGGAAATTATAAAGCACTTCATTATAAGGTTGGATTTAAAACAGCCAATCAATCTACTTCTAATAATACCAATTTCTATATTTATCCAGACTTAATGGCTGGGGTTGACCTACTAAAAGATAAAGTAACTCTCTATGGACTAATAGACGGTAATCTTGAATCAGTTTACTTTAGATCTTTAGCAGGAGAGAATCCTTGGATACTTGCTCCGAGTAGGTTGGAAAATACCAATAATACATTTCAATTAAAGGTAGGATTAAAGGGAGTTTTGGGTGAAAAGGGGTATTTTAACACTTATTTGTCGCAATCAACACTACAAAATCTTTATTTCTATGTAAATGACAGTAATGATAATCGCTACTTCAAAGTTGTATATGATACAGGCAATGTTACCCTATTAAATTACCACCTTGAGTTATGTGTAAAACCTAGTAATAAGTTAGACTTATCTGCTACACTAGATTTAAATAACTATAATATGAGTACTTTAAGGCAAGCATATTACAGAGCGCCTGTACTAGCTAGAGTGAAAGCTGGCTATAACGTTAACAATCAATTTAAAATATTGGCAGATGTGTACTATTCGGGTAAACGATACGCAACTACTTTAGGTGAAGTTGATGATATACAATTGAATTCTTTTGTTGATGCTAACCTTAGCATCAACTATCAGCTACAGAGTGTTAAAGGGCTAAATTTATATTTAGAGTTTAGAAATGTATTGGCAAGTAAATATCAATTGTATCAATATTATGATGCCAGAAGGTTTCAGGTAACTGGGGGCGTAATATTTCATTTCCTTTAGAACCACATCAGGTATGTAATTTGTAGTATATATTTAGACATAATTGAAAGCTTCAATTACATATTTTCACTGTCTTATTTTTTTATTCACATTTGTATCAGCAAACTCTGTTTTTGGTGCTATAAATCAAGATACAAGTAAACGTAATTCGAAAGTTGCACCTATCAAAATAATAAATGGGGACACGCTACCGTATTTTATTTACACACCAAGTAAACCAGAACACTATAAAGTTGATTCGGAATTACAATCTGAGCAATTGAAGTGGGCTAAATATAGAAGGAACGTAGCCTTAGCATTACACTATGCCAAGGTAACAGCTGATACTTTGCGACATCTAGACGAGCGTCTTAACAGTTTTGATAAGAAACGTGACCGTAAAAAGTACTTAAAAGAAGAAGAAAAGAAATTAAGAGAGGTATTTGAAAAACAGTTTAAAGAATTGTCTTTGAATCAGGCTATTATACTACACAAGCTGATAGCTAGACAAACGGGATTGACTACCTACCAACACATTAAGAAGTTTAAAAACGGCATCACAGCCTTTGGATGGAAAGAATTTGCTGCCATTTATGGTGTCAAAATTGACGATAAATATTCAGCAGATGAGAATGCTGATTTGGAATTAGCCTTGAAGGAATTAGGTTATTAAGGGAAATTATATGCAAAAAAAACCCCGCTTACTCAGCAGGGTTAGTCGGTGCTACTTTTGGAAAAGTCTTTTTATTAGACTTTTTCAGCAAAGCATTCCTTTTTAACGCACGGACAGTTACTAACATATCACGCTTGCTTGTTTTACCCTTACCCATTTCTATAATTAAAATTAATTGAGGTGCAAATATACTATTATTATACCTTATATTAGCGTTTGCCCATAGGCATTTTTGGCATTTTCTTTCCTCCTTGAAATTTGTTCATCATCTTCATCATTTTACGCATTTCATATAGTTGAGTTACCAATTGATTGACTTGTTTCAAATCTGTACCGCTACCATCTGCAATTCTTTGCTTACTTTTTTGGTCAAGTATAGAAGGATTCTTTCTTTCAACAGGTTTCATACTTTGTATAATAGCCTCTATATATTTAAATGAAGCGTCATCAAAGTCCATTCCTTTTACCGCTTTATTCATACCAGGTATCATCCCAATCAAATCTTTGATGTTACCCATTCTTTTAATTTGATTTATCTGACTTAAGAAATCTTCGAAGTCAAATTCTGCCTTGCGCAGCTTCTTTTGTAGTCTTTCTGCTTCTTTGTCATCTACAGCAGCTTGAGCTTTCTCGACAAAGCTGACTATGTCACCCATTCCCAATATCCTTTGGGCCATTCTATCAGGATAGAAGTAATCTAAGGCATCCATTTTTTCGCCAAGACCTACAAACTTGATGGGTTTGTTTACCACAGTCCTAATACTCAAAGCTGCTCCACCTCTAGTATCACCGTCTAGTTTGGTTAAAACCACCCCATCAAAATTTAATCTATCATTGAAAGCTTTAGCAGTATTGACTGCATCTTGCCCAGTCATAGAGTCCACTACAAATAATATTTCACCAGGATTTACGGCTGCTTTCACTTCCGCTATTTCATTCATCATTTGCTCATCCACTGCCAATCGACCGGCTGTATCTATTAATACAATGCTGTAGCCATTAGTTTTGGCAAAATGAAGTGCATTTTTGGCAATACTTACTGGACTCTTATCTTCTTTGTTACTAAATACGTGAACACCTATTTGAGTACCCAATACGTGTAATTGATCTATGGCTGCTGGTCTGTAAACGTCTGCAGCTACCATCATTACCTTTTTACCCTTGCTCTTTAACAAATTAGCCAGCTTCGCTGTAAATGTAGTCTTACCACTACCTTGTAGCCCAGCCATAAGTATAATGGCAGGTTGCCCAGAAGTATTTATTTCAGATTTCTCGCTACCCATTAGGGTAATTAGCTCATCATTTACTATTTTAATTAGGAGTTGACCTGGACTTATAGAATTTATAACATTTGCACCAAAGGCTTTTTCCTTAACAGTATCTGTAAATTCTTTAGCAATTTTATAGTTAACGTCAGCCTCAACTAATGCCCTTCTTATTTCTTTTAATGTTTCTGCAACATTTATCTCGCTTATTTTCCCTTGACCCTTTAAGAGTTTAAAAGCACCCTCAATCCGTTCTGATAGATTTTCAAACATTCTCTATGTACCTATTCAATATTATTCAATCTACAAATTTACAATACTTTGGTTTCGTTAAATTAAGAAATAGCTTGATTTTATAATCAAATTAAATGTCATCAACACTAGTAATACAATTAGGTGGATAAAATCTATTGCATACAGTTTCAATTAATTTAATTTTGACGCCAAGAATATAATTTGAATTTAACTGTAACCTATGACATCAATGAGATTTAAAGCATTAGAGGCAGTACAAAGTCGACCAAAAGAAAGACTAAACACTGATACCTACATAGCATCTGAACACTATTGCAAGTATGTATTTACCTTAAAGACAATGCGTAAATATTTGGCTAAGGATACATTTAAAGCAGTACAACACGCCATTAGTACAGGAGAAAAAATAGGTAGAGACATAGCTGATGATGTTTCTACAGCAATGAAAACCTGGGCAATGGAACACGGTGCTACACATTACACTCACTGGTTTCAACCGCTAACAGGCAGTACTGCAGAAAAACACGATTCATTTTTTGAATTAAGAGACGGTGAGGCATTAGAGGTATTTCCAGGAAGTGCATTAGTGCAACAAGAGCCAGATGCATCGTCTTTTCCTAGTGGGGGCATTAGGAGTACGTTTGAAGCTAGAGGGTACACTGCTTGGGATCCAAGCTCCCCTGCCTTTATTATTAAGCTACAATCGGGACTAACGCTTTGCATACCTACCATATTCATTTCCTATACTGGTGAGGCATTGGACTATAAAGCTCCACTTCTTAAAGCAATTCACCTACTAGAAAAAGTTGCCGTGAAAGTGTGCAGACATTTTGATGGAAATGTGAATAAAGCAGCCGCTACGTTAGGGATAGAACAAGAGTATTTCTTAATAGACGAGGCACTTTATCAAGCAAGACCAGACTTAGTATTAGCTAATAGAACATTAATAGGTAGAGGTCCAGCTAAAGGGCAACAATTAGAAGATCATTACTTTGGGACAATACCAGAGAGAGTGCATAGTTTTATGGTGCAGCTAGAGCGTGAAGCAATTGAACTCGGAATACCCTTAAGAACTAGACATAATGAGGTGGCACCGTCACAGTTTGAATGTGCACCACAGTTTGAAGAAGTAAACACAGCAGTTGACCACAATCAGTTGCTGATGGATATAATGGACAAAATTGCATCGCACCATAAACTTAAGGTGTTGCTACACGAGAAACCATTTGCTGGGGTAAATGGAAGTGGAAAACATTGCAATTGGAGTATTGGTACTGACAACGGAATTAATTTATTGAGCCCTGGAACTACGCCAGAGCAAAACCTTCTATTCCTTACTTTCTTTATCAACACCATTAAAGCAGTACATAGATTCGCCCCATTATTACGTGCTAGCATAGCAAGCGCGTCTAACGATCATAGATTAGGGGCAAATGAAGCGCCCCCTGCCATTATATCTATATTTATTGGGAGTAGACTTACCCACGCTTTAAACCAATTAATAGAAGCTAGTTCTTCTGAACATCCTGATGCTAATAAGAAATTAGAGATTCCTAATATCCCAGAAATTGCATTTGATTTCACAGATAGAAATAGAACTTCACCATTTGCTTTCACTGGAAACAAGTTTGAATTTAGAGCTGTAGGTTCATCTGCTAATACGGCTAGTTCAATGATTGCCTTAAATACAGCAGTGGCAGACCAACTTCTAGCATTTGATAGGGAGTTATGTGCTGAATTAGAAAAAGGAGTGGAAAAAGATCAGGCAGCAATGCAAATCTTGAAAAGATATATTCTTGAGTCACGCGATATATTGTTTGAAGGGAATAACTATAGCGAAGAGTGGGCTGTTGAGGCTGCTAAACGAGGCTTAGGCAACCTACCTACCAGTCCTGAAAGTTTAGACGCATTTATATCTCAAGAAAACATTGACTTATTTAAGAGAAATAACATATTGACTGAACGTGAGCTTATAGCCCGCCACGAAATAAGACTAGAAATGTATTCTAAGCAAATACAAATTGAGTCACGCATATTGTCTGAAATGGTTTTGTCTCAAGTAGTACCTGCCGCAATGGAGTATCTGAATGATATGCTAATTACTTACAATCAATTAATGGATTGTGGATTAGAGGATCAAGCTACTGAGTCAAAGAAATTTGTAGAAATGATAAGCAATCACATTAATGAAGCCAGAAAACTTGTTATGTTAATGATAGAGGAGCGAAAAGTAGCCAACAAAATGCTAGATACTAGGGAAGTGGCAATGCACTACTGCCATAATGTAAAACCACATTTCGACACAATTAGGTACCACGTTGACAAATTGGAACTGTATGTTGACGATAGATTGTGGCCTTTACCTAAATACAGAGAATTACTATTTGTCAAATAAGTTAATTTCTTTATTTTTCATAAACTTTAGTTAATATTTACTATTTTGCGAACGTTATTACTCTTTTTGGGTATAGAGTTCCTTGGTGTTTACTACTTATTACTTTAATTTAGGATGATAACAATTGCGCAAAAACTACCACTTATTAGAATGAAGAGAAACTATAAACTGCTTGTATTTTTAATTTTATCCTGTACTACACAATCAATTTTTTATTCCTGCAGGGGTATCACTTACGGTACTGAAGAAGGTTTAGCTAAAACAACACTATATAGTGCACAAATAGCCTATTATGAGAAAGAGTATAAGAAGGCTAAAGGCGATGCAAAAGGACCAATAGCTTACAAGATAGCAAAAGCATACTTTAATAATGATGAGTTTCAGAAAGCAAATAACTGGATAACTAAAACAGAAGCTGCTAACTACAATGACGCTAAGGTAACCTTTTTAAAAGCTCAAATATTAAAAACACTTGAACGCCAAGAGGAAGCCATACCTGTATTGCAAAAATATCAAGGTCAAAACCCTGAGGACCCTAGAGCTGCTCTGCAAATAGTAGCATTACAAGAATATGCAGCTGACAAGAAAGACAATTGCCAAGTATATGATGTTACTTCATTTAGACTAGCTAATAGTCCAAATGATGACTATGGACCTTGGTTAGACAAAAAACAGGGTATGTTTTTTACCAGTGATAGAGAAGAAGACAATCAAAAGTCTAGAACAGATAAAAATAAAAAGAAGGACGATAAGAAGAGGTTTTATGCTCGTACTAACAGACCTTTCTATGATATTTATATGTTACCAAGAAAACGCACGAAAAAGGGCGATACTTGGGACAAAGTGGTTAAACCAGTAGAAGGGGGTATAAATACTCCTAAAGAGAATCAAGGTACAGCTACCCTAGACGAAAAAGGTGGTTTAATGATATATAGTGACTGTAACGGACTATTGACACCAGAAAATACTAAGAAAATTAGACCAAACTGTGTGTTGAAAATGGCAAGGAAACAAGGTAAAGGTTACGGCAACCCAGAGATATTAAGTTTTTGTTCAGATACTGTAATATTTTATGGATCACCTAGTTTATCACCTGACGGCAGCAAACTTTTATTCGCTATGGATAATCCTGCAGGTTTTGGTAATCAAGATATTTACCTAACTAGCTATGTAAAAAGAAATAAAACTTGGAGTGACCCAGTTAACCTAGGTCCAAATATTAATACACAAGGTAGAGAGATGTTTGCATATTGGTTTAATGACTCAACAATATACTTTGCTAGTGACGGATTACCAGGCATTGGAGGTTTAGACATATTTAGATCGCACGGCAGAGGTTCAGAATGGAGCAAACCCGAACATATGCGTTACCCCATAAACAGTGGTGGAGATGATTTCGGAATTATATTTGACGAAACTAAAATTAATGGTTACCTAACTTCTAATAGAACGGGTAGCAGACTTTTAGATATTTATCAATTTTCTCTTAGACCACAAGAATATTTTGTAAACGGTACTGTTTATCTGTTGAAAGACGGTGTTGAGCAATTATACAAAGAAGGTGCAGACGTTACCCTTCTTAATCAAAGTGCAATTAATCCTACCCCAATTACATTCACAACAAAAGGTGATGGTAAATTCAGATTTCAAATACCTCAAGGTGCAAAATTTAACGTAAGCGTATATAAATCTGGGTATGAGCCTACTATAGACCACGGTACTGCAGAGGGAAATACAGCTGATTGGATATGTAGCCGGGATACAGAGGTAAGATTGGTAATTCAAGTACCTAAAGAAATTGAGATTCCTGGTATCCTTTATGACTTAGATAAAGCTACTTTGAAACCAGAGTCTATAGTTAAACTAGACTCAGTATATTCTATCTTGACTACTTACCCATTCCTAGTAATAGAGTTGGGATCACATACTGACTGTAGAGCTTCTAAGAAATACAACGATTCACTTTCATTAGAGCGTGCTAAGTCTTGTATAGTTTATCTATTGGATAGAGGAATAGATTCAGTTAGATTGGTACCACGTGGTTATGGTGAGTCACAATTGAAAAACAATTGTGGTTGTGAACCAAATAATAAAGGCCCAGGAGCTAGCTGTACCGAGCCTGAACACGCCATAAATAGACGTACAACAATAAAAGTAATAAGAAGAGACTACGCCCCTAAGAAAGATGAAGTAGAAGAAGAAATAATAGAAGAGTAGTTTTTCATTACACTTTCAATAATATTTACCCCGTTCATTTACAAAAGTGTACGGGGTTTTTTATGAACAGATTTTATTAATATTTAATTAAATAGATTTTAGAGACTTTAATATTTTTTTTTAATCTTCAAGATTTTATTTTCATTATCATTAGAGAGCAATCAAACTTTTTCTAATATGCTTTTAAATTCTTCCTCGCTTATTATGTTTACAATTTGCAGTTTTTTTGCCTTTTCTACTTTACTACCTGGATCTGAACCGACTACTAAATATTTCACCTTGCTACTTAATGAGTTCATAACAATTCCCCCCTTAGCCTCTACTAATTCTTGCGCTTCGGGTCTGGTATAGTCAACTAAAGTTCCAGTAAATAAGAATGTTACATTAGCCAAGCTTCCCTTTTGCATTCCACTACTTGACTTAATGCTTTGAAATTGTAAACCTAGTTCCCTAAGTTCATTTAACTTTTGGATATTTTTACCCTTGTCAATTCTAAAGTAATCATATATACTCTTTGCGACTATTGGACCTACATCTTTAAATTTCACTAATTTATCTAATGATAAATATTGCAATTCCATAATATCGTCAACCTCATTAAGTAGGTTTCTTGCAGTAATTTCACCAACGTGCCTTATGCCCAAACCGAATAAAAATTTATGAGCTGGACGTTTTTTACTTTCCTCGATTCCCATATTTAGGTTAACAATAGACTTTTGCTGATACCCCTCTAGGCTGGTAATATCTTTATTTGGCAAGTGGTATATGTCTATTAAACTGCTTAACCATCCAATTTGAATAAACTTCTTAATCTGTTGTTTGCCAAGTCCATTTATATCCATCGCCTTTTTACTTACAAAGTGAACTAAGTGTTCAAATAATTGAGCAGGACAATCTGAATTTACACAATACCAAGCAGCTTCACCCTCTATTCTAGTTAATTGTGATTCACAATTTGGGCAAGTAGTAGGGTAATATATTTTTAATCCAGTTTCTGGTCTTTTAGATAAATTTACAGCACTTATATAGGGTATTACATCTCCTGCACGTTCTACTGTTACTGTGTCACCTATGTGTAAATCTTTCTCATTAATAAAGTCTTCATTAAACAGAGATACATTTGATACGGTTACCCCACCCACTTTTATAGGTTTTAACTTAGCCACAGGTGTAATGGTACCTACCCTACCTACTTGAAATTCTACATTTTGTAAAATAGTTTCAGCACCTTTTGCTAAAAATTTGTATGCTATTGCCCACCTAGGGTGATGACTGGTTGTGCCTACGCGTTCCTCTATAGTCATTTGGTTTGCCTTTAGCACCAATCCATCTATTTCAATCGGGAATGCCTCTCTTTCGGCATCCCATTTTTCTATTTGAGCAATTATGGTAGCTGTTGTTGCTAACTGAGTATTATTATAAGTTGTGGCAAAGCCCAATTGCTTTAAAGTAAATAAATGACTCATTCTGTTTGCATACCATTCTGGTTGTTCGCCAATAAACTCGACATAACTAATGTGATAAAGCACTGCTAATAAGCCGCGTTTTGCAACTTCCTCGCTATTTTGCATTCTAATTGAACCTGCGGCTGCATTTCTAGGATTTGCCAGGGGAGTTAAGTTATCCTCTAACCTTTTTTTATTAATTTTATTAAACTCAGCCTTTGGTATCACTAATTCTCCACGTATTTCCATTAATGATAAGCCAAACTTTTCCATATATATTCTCAAAGGAATACTGGGTAATACTTTTAGATTATTTGTTATGTCTTCCCCTATTACTCCATCACCTCTAGTTAATCCACGAACAAACTGCCCATTTTCATAAACTAGCGATATACTGCTACCATCTAATTTAGGTTCTAGTGTAAATTCAGTATTAAACTCATCTGTTAGGTCTGTAATTCTACGCTCAAACTCAAGTATGTCAGCTTCATTATAGCTATTATCTAAACTTAACATAGGTACAAGGTGAGGTAAGGCAGGGAAATTTTTACTAAGTCCATAGGCAACACGTTTTGTTGGACTATCATTGGTTTGCCAGTCAGAGTGTAACTGTTCTGTTTTCTTTAGCAAATTAAATAAACTATCATACTCTAAGTCAGTAATGGAAGGCGAAGATTCTATATAGTATAGATGCTCGTGATGCCTGATTAACTCCTTTAATTCTTCCAGCTCTTTTAAATTTTCTATATTGGTTTTAATCAAGTATTCTTTAGTTTTATATGGTATTTCAGTATGTTCCATTTTTCTGTGTAAGAGTTAGCTTTTGCAAAATAATCGAATTATGCGTACTCTTTATATTATTTCATAGACATTTGTAAGATATATTGGCTCATCGCGTGTAATTAATTTGCACGAGGAAAGTCCGGGCAACATAGAGCACCACACTTCCTAACGGGAAGGCACATAGTAATGTGTGACGGAAAGTGCAGCAGAAAATAAACCGCCACAAGCAATTGGGGTAAGGGTGAAATAGTGAGGTAAGAGCTCACTCTATATTATAGGTGACTATAGTAGTGGTAAACCCTGTGGGTTGAAAGGTCAAATATACTGTCAATACCCAGTTTAGGCTGGGTTAAAATCTGCTCGATTGATGACAGGGGGTAGACTGATTGAGGTTTTTAGCAATAAAGATCCTAGATAAATGATGAGCATTTGAACCTAGTTCAAATACAGGACCCGGCTTATAGATATATACTTTTAATTACAAAAGAAAACCGACTTTATACCTTGTTATAGAGTCGGTTTCTTAGTTTAAATAACAACAATCTAGATCATTTACTCTTTGTAGATGTCTTTAAATTTAATTTTTACTACCGTATAGTTCTTATTTAAATATTCATAAGGAATGTTTTTAGCATTTCCCAAAATCGCAATAGATCTATTTTGACGAATTAATTTGGACTTCGCATAACTCATCATACTTGTATAACTTACGTTTGATATTTGTGATAGTAGATATTCTTGTGGCTGCCCATTATAGCCAAGTTCTTTCCATTCAGCTACATTTTCTGTTACATTTCTCCACTCTGGTTTGCTGCTATACCATTCGTTTACCTTTCCCTCCTTTATATTATTCCATCTTTCAGGTTTATACACTAAGTTATTTAGAAGGCTATCCATTACTTTTATAGTTTCTAGTGTTTTATCTCCTTGACAACCTATATAGCCCATCTGATATTCATAAGGTTTATCTACATCACTAAATATATATCTAGATGCGTAGGCCAGGCTTCTAAACTCCCTAATCTCTTGAAATACTATACCTGACATACCTCCACCAAAATATGAATTAAATAAAACCCTATTTATTGTATTGGTTTTATCAAATGTGCCGTCGTAGGCATAGTAATAAATTTGTGACTGCCTTGCTTTCTTATTTTCAAACACAAAAGCTATTGGCTTTTCATACTTCTTACTTAGATTGCCTAAGTCCATTGGCGACTTTGTCGGTTTCGTATTTAAGAAATATGCATTAGACATATATTTAGATAGCTTGGCTGTCTGGGTACTGCCACTATAGTGAACAGTATGAGGGTATAATAACACAGCTCTAAAGGCCCTAAGTAATGTATCGCTACCTAGTTTCTTTAAATCATCATAGCTAATTCGATTTAACATTTCACTTTTAGTACCAAAACGCAAATAAGAACTAATTGCTAAACCTTGGCTTGTTACGTCATTCTTAATCACCTTGTTTTCAGACTTTACATCGTTGAGAAGTGTTTTAAATGAACTAGGATCATCAACAAGGTTTAAAATAAAATTATTTAATATATTTATACCTGTATCTAGGCGATTTTCAAATCCTGAAAGAGAAATTATCATTCCTTGTTCTTTATCATATTCAAAGTCTAGATTAAGTCCCAGTTGATTTAATTGTTTCTTAAAGTCTTTGAAGCTCACTCCATTTGGTCCTAACATATTTATATACTGCACACTTTCATTTATAGCTGGAACATCTAGGCTGGACAGTTTATAAATAATTTTCAGCTCAAATACATCATTTATAGTGTTATTTACTCTGTATAATTGTTGACCTCCACCAAAGGGTATTGTATCATAGTCTTTACCATAAGTCACAAAGTCAGTCTTGGGCCCCAGACTTTTAATTTTTTCAAATTCTGTGGCAAATCTTGACTTGTCATCTTTCTTTATCACAATGGGAATATAGTCAGGCTTATTTATCTTATCTTTTTTAGCAAAACCCATTCTACTCTCTATATTTAAGTAATTATCTCCAAAATATTTCTTGGCTATAAACTGCACATTTTCGGGAGATATTTTACTTATTAATTTTGGATATTCTAACATAGAGTCCCAAGATTGGTTGTGAATGAATGAATTAACCAAATGAAGCGCACGATTTTTCTGGTCTTCCATTTGCTTGTAATAATCAAATATCAAGCTATTTTTTGCAGCATTTAGTTTAGATTCATCTACTCTATAATTTCTTATGCTATCCAAAGACAACTGTATTAATTTATTGGCATTCTCAAGAGATTGCCCTAATATTTTTGGTACATAAACAATTATCATACTTCCAAAATCACCTAGTGGAGCTATAGAATTGTTCGCAAATAGTACTTGATTGTCATTCCTCAAATTATCTAAAAATCCACTTTGGGTACTATTGTTTAACAATTTAGATATTACTTCAATTGTCAAGTTATCTTCATTAGCGATTGGTACAGTTCTGTATCCTAATATCCCGATTTTGACTGGAGATGATCTTAATTTTACCCTTTCTTGCCCTTTAAACTCTTCTTCAGTATATTTTGGGAATGTTGGTACTGTTCCAGTTGGCCACTTCTCATAATATTCAGTAATATATTTTTTAGCTTCGTTTACATCGAAATTACCTGTAAGTAGAATAGCCATATTGTTTGCCACAAAATAAGTATCGTAATATTCCTGCATTTTCCGCAATGAAGGATTCTTTAAATGCTCAGTTGTACCTATTGTTGGTTGCGTACCATAAGGGTGATTTTTGTACAAATTAGCATTAAATTTTGTGATAATGTTAAATATAAAATTGTCTGAAAGTCTATTTTTTTCTTCATATACCACCTCTAATTCACTTTGAAAAAGCCTAAAAACGGGTTTATTAAATCTTTCGCTATATAGTAATAACCACTTATTTAATTGAAATGCAGGGAATGAATTCAGATAAACTACCATTTCGTCTGATGTAAACGCGTTTACACCATTACTCCCTATTGACTGAAGCATTCTGTCTAACTCATTTGGAATGGCATATTTAGCTGCTCTATTAGAGGCTGCGTTTATTCTAGTCTGTATCTCTTTTCTCTTCTTGGCATCTTTAGTTAATCCCAACGAATCGTAAAACAATACAATACTATCTAGTATTGGTTTTTCTAGGTCATAATTAGTAGAACCAACTGTCTCAGTTCCCTTAAAGCACATATGCTCTAAATAATGAGCCATACCAGTTGCATTTTTAGGGTCATACTTACTACCTGCTTTTACTATTACAGCGCCAAACACTGTTGTAGCTTTAGGGTCAGGATTTAACATAACAGTTAGCCCATTTTTAAGTTGATATTTTATCAACTCAGTTCCTTGTTGCCCCTTACCTAGGGTAGCAAATAGGATACTAATACCTAAGTAAATGTATTTCATAAAGTTAAATTATTTTTTTTCTCGAAGATATACCATCATAGAAACAGGTTCTACATCTTGACTCGTAAATGTCAGACTCGCCAACTAAAACGGTGCTTTCTGATATTCCGGACTTTCTGTAGGTATAGTGAGCATCATCACTACACACCATACATATAGAATTCAGCTTTGCAACTTTATCTGCTATAGCTAGCAGTTGCGGCATACTGCCAAATGGTTTACCTAAATAGTCTTTATCTAAACCACTAAAGATAATACGCTTTTTCTGTTTTGCCAGTTGTTCCACTACGTCAACTATTTCTTCGTCAAAAAACTGAATTTCATCTATGGCTATTAAGTTAGCCGAGCTACTATGTTGTATTATCGATTTAGCACCCTTAAGTGGCATAGCCGGAAAGAAATTCATATCGTGACTAGTAATTTGCATTTGCCCATATCTATCATCAATTATGGGTTTAAATATGGCCATTGGTATTCCCGCAAATCGAGCCCGCCTCAATCTTCTCAACAATTCTTCTGTCTTTCCAGAAAACATAGGTCCACAAATGGCTTCTATAGAATTTATCTGCACAATATTTGATTAATTTTAATGATGAGAAGTTGGTAAAGTTTCCAACTTTATACATTTGTAATAATACGATAGCAACAATGAGTATAAAGAAAATAAATTCTAAAATTGAAGAGTTGACAATTTTAGCCAAATCTATAGAGCTAGCAAGTGGACAAAATAAAACCATTTCTTTGGTTGCACTAGAGCAGATATCAGTAGAAATTTTCTCATTAATTAAAGTATTACAAACTGAATTAAGTATTAATAATTCAGATGAACCTATTAGTCATACTAATAAAGTTGAAATAGAGGAAAACTTTGAAGTAAAAAGAAACAAAAACTCTAAAGAAGATCGCTTAAAGAAGTTGGCTGGAATTACTGACTTAATAAGCAAAGCGCCAAAAGTTAATAATGAAATATCTACAGAGCCAGCTAAACCTGAACTAATTGTAAATCAAAAAGTGGCTGAACCAGAGGTATTAATAGATTTGATACCAGAAGAATTATCTCCTAACCCTACAGTAGAGCAACCCTATTATTCACCCAGCAAAACAGAACCACTACCTTCGTTTGAAATGCCTGAAACTCATTCACGAAATGAGCCTGAGGTGGCAAATAGCATTCACGAAAAATTTGCTAAAAAAACTGAAGAGGCTTCTAATCCATTTACTAAAACCAGCCAAAACCAAGTAAATGACTTGAATCGGAAATTATCGGAATCTTCAATTAAAGAAATGAAAACAGCCATAAACATCAATCAAAAATTAAGATTTATAAAAGAATTGTTTAAAGGAGACAATAAGGCATTTAGTAACGCAGTTACATTTATAGATAATAGTAAAATTCAAGCTGAAGCGAATTTTTTTGCAGAAAAGTTAAGCGAAAAGTATGAATGGAATAACCATAAAGAGTCAGCTCAAGAGTTTCTTCACCTCATCAAGCGTAGATTTAACAATCAATAGCTAGCATTATCTGCATCCATTTTTAACATCAAAAACAGCATAATTGTAAACATTAGGTAACTACTACCCCCATAACTAAGAAAGGGCAAGGGTATGCCTATAACAGGAAATAGACCTAGGGTCATACCTATATTGATGGTAAAATGAAAAAACAATATTGCAACTATACCATAACCATAGCATTTGTTGTAAAAGAATTTCTGTCGTTCAGCCAGTACCAATATTCTAAATATCAGCGTCAGGTACAGTATTACAACTATGAAGCTACCCAACAGGCCAGTTTCTTCACCTATGGTGCAGAATATAAAGTCAGTACTTTGCTCAGGTACAAATTTAAACTTAGTTTGAGTGCCATTTAGAAAGCCTTTACCAGTTAATCCACCACTTCCTATGGCTATCAACGATTGATGCACATTATAACCCACTCCTTTAGGGTCAACTTTTTTACCTATTAATACTTCTATACGCTCCCTTTGATAGTCTTTTAAAATATCGTTTATGGCGTAGTCCACACTAAAAATTACTCCTGCAGAAAAAACAATAAATAAAGCTAAAATCGGAAGTATTTTGCTGAAAAATCGAGCGTAAAATACATAGGCTAATGCAACAATAATTCCTATTGCTATAAGAACAGAAATCTTATCGAAAACCAAAACCATAATGGCCAAGACACCAAGCCAAGCTGGAATAACTAAAAACCATCCACTTAGTCCCATTCTATATAAAACGAAGAAAAAAGAAAGGAATACCAATGCAGAGCCAGTGTCATTTTGAAGCAAAACCAACAGTAAAGGAAAGGCAATAAGACCAATGGCTTTGAACATATCCTTTTTATTGCCAATATTGACCTCGTGACCACTTAGAAATCGAGATAATGCCAGAGCAGTACCCAATTTAGCAACCTCTGCTGTTTGCAACATCATTGGTCCAAAGTCTATCCAACCTTTAGCTCCAGATACTGTTTTCCCAATGGCTAGGGTAATAATTAGTAAAAATATACTAAGTGCATATAGTAGATAGGAAATGGTATGAATAAGTCTACTATCTGTCAACATAACAAATATGGCCAAGATACTACCTATCCCAAAGTTCATTATTTGCTTACCGTGACTAGTACTTAGGTTAAACCAAGACTCCTGACCGGCACCAAACTCACTACTGTAAATGCTAAAGAATCCAATAGTAGTTAATGCCAACCAAATAAGCACACTAAGACTGTCTATTTGTGTTAGTACCCCTTTACGCTCATCAACTAATAGTCTAGTTGCCATACTATTACGTTTTATATTTTGTAATTAAGTAACGTTTCTTAGGCTCTATGGCTTGATAATCTATTTTTGCCTCTTGCACTGGAGATTTGTTATTTTTGGATTTCTCTTTATGCAAATCCTTCTTGTCATTCTCATCAAAATCTGGTGACAAAAGTCCCTTACGCTTTAAAACATTTATCGAATCCTTAGCCCGTTGTGCTTTACGTTTTGACGCGGCTTTCTTAATGTATTGATTGCTTAAAATCCATTGTTCCCATTGGGGTCTTATCACTTTTCCTGTCAGGTATTTCTCTACCAATAGACTACCCATCGGTGCTGCCCAAGTACCGCCAAAGCCTGCATTTTCTATTACAATAGCAAAGGCAATTTTCGGAGTATCTACTGGTGCAAAAGCAATAAATATGGAGTGGTCATCTCCGTGAGGATTTTCTGCTGTTCCAGTCTTACCCGCAAAATGAATGCCTGGAATTTTTGCAAAATATGCCGTTCCGTGCTCTACAACGTCTTGCATAGCGTAGGCTGTAAAGTCAAAATATTCAGTAGGAATGCCCGTACTTATTTTTTTAATAGGCAGTTTATTTACAGAATCTTTTATACCCACGCCATTAACAATATGTGGCTCTATATAATAGCCTCTATTCGCTATCGTAGCCGCTTCTATAGCCAATTGTAGAGGAGTTATACTAATCTCTGCCTGACCAATACCTAAAGAAATAATGGTGCTTGAGTGCCACCTATTTTCCCCATAGTATTTATTATATAATTTGCTAGAGGGCAATATTCCCTTACGTTCATTTGGTATATCTATTCCAGTTTTAACACCCAATCCAAAAAGTTTCAACCCATCTCCCCAATGGTCTAGGCCTTTAGCTGAATTTTTATAAATACCTTGATCTACCATAAGTTTAAATACGTTACAGTAGTAAGTATTGCAAGACATTTTAAGTCCGTTATGTAAATTGAAGGAACCAGGGCTGTGGCAGCCAACTGTATGTGATGCTGATATTCTATAACCTCCTGGGCAGTTAAAGACTGTTTCTTTAGTAATTATGCCATCATTTAATCCCAGAATTGCCTCAACAGGTTTCAAAGTAGAGCCAGGAGGGTACATTGCACTTATAGCTCTATTAAACAGGGGTTTATCAGGGTCTAATAGCAATCTTCTGTAGTTTTTTGCTCTATTCCTGCCTTGCAGTACATTTAGGTCGTAGTCAGGTGTACTAACTAATGCTATAATTTCTCCGGTTGAAGGTTCAATTGCCACTACACTACCTCGCTTGCCAGCCATTAGTTTCTCTGCATATTGCTGAAACTCTAAATCGATACCTGTATGTAAATCTTTGCCGGCTACACTGTTTACATCTTGCTCTCCATTTAAATACCTACCTTGTTCTCTATTTAGTACATCTACCAGTATTTTACGTTCTCCTTTTGTACCCCTTAATTCCTTTTCATAAGATTTTTCCAACCCGCTTTTGCCTGTGAAATCACCTAATTTATAGTAATCATTTGCAGCAATATCATCATCGTTTACTTCACCTAAATATCCTATAAGGTGGGAAGCCGAAGCAATTGGATAAGTTCTTGCCATTCTAGGCTGAATAAAAAATCCCCTAAAATCAAATAGTCGTTCTTGAAATTTTCCATATTGAGTTTGGGTTATTTGCCTCACAACTGCTGCTGGCAGAAATTTATTACCCCCAAGTAACTTTTGAAAATTCAGTTTGAATTCTACTTCATCTAATTCTAATATTTTACAAAGAATACTTGTATCAAAGTTTTCGGTTTTGGCAGGTACTACCATCACATCATAAAAAGTTTCGTTACGCACCATAATCTTGCCCTTCCTGTCGTAGATTATTCCACGTGGAGGAAATATCACCTCTCGTCTAATGCTGTTGTTTTCTGCGAAAATCTTGTAGTTTGGGTCAATAATCTGAATATAAAACAAACGCAATAGAAACACCAAACCAATACCTAAGAAAATGATAAGTATAATTCTGCTTCTGCTGTGATATTGACTGTCGTTAATCATATAGCCTCTTTTCGTCTATAAAATGCTAAAATATCAAAAACATAAACTAAAACTGTGGAGCTAAGTGTACCAAATATTAACCTTGTAGCAAAGTCTTGTACATCTGTAATGCCGAAGTCTGTAAGCAAAATCACACTAAGATTATATATGAAACTACATACTAATGCAATTACTAAAAATCTACCAAAACCAAAGGTCTTAGATGAAATCCCTAATGAGATTTCATCTTCATTATCAAAAAGAAATGGTAAAGAGAGGTCTTTTAGAAATGCTAATAAAACACTGGAAAAACTATGAATACCAGGTGTATTATTAAAAATATCATATATCAATCCTGCTAAAAATGCTATTAATAAAAGAGCCCAAGTTGGTAAATTGGGAATGATAATAATAAATACAAAAAGTATAAATGGACGTTCAAACTCACCAATAAAGAGATTGTCAAGTATAATTCTCTGAATTAGTAAAAGAAGAAAGAAATATAATATGGTTTTAAACGCTGACATATTATTTATTAGATTCTAATGTTTTGGTTTCTAAGGCTTTCTTCTCATCTAATAATATATTATTTATAACATATACTTTCTGTACATTTCTAATTGATGCAGCTAATCGTACTTTTACGTTGTAGGTAGCCTCACTTCCATTCGTCTGAAATGATATGATGGTTCCTATAGGAATGCCTTTTGGGAAGGCATCACTATTTTGACTAACTATTACGTGCCAACCCTTTTTTAGTATTATGTGTACGGGTATATCCTTCAGTGTCACTACATCTGGAGAGCCTCCCTCCCAAACTACTGATCCCAATTCATCATTTTCTAATATTTGGGCACTTACTTGAAAATCTTTGTGGAGCACACTAAGTACAGTAGCATAATTGCCAGAACTAAACCTGGTTATCCCAATTATACCATTTGTGCTTACGACACCCATATGGGAGTTTACACCTTCATTTGTCCCTGCATCTATTGTAATGTAGTTGTTTTTGACATTGGTGCTGTTATTTATAACTTGGGCAGGCTGATAGGTAAACTTTTGCTTAAAAGTTGTATCAATTATCTGCACTTGGCGCATTGTATCTGCCCATTTAGCATTTGGTTGATTCTGCCTAAGTCTAGCATTTTCAGCCAGTAGACTTTCGTTAGTTGACTTTAGGTGAAAATAATACTTTATGTCACTTACTTTAGAGTCAAAGCGTGAAGTAATATCATTTAAAAAGCTAAATACAGTCTTTCTTTTTGCATCGTGATAACTGACTACCAAGCTCAAAGCCGTAATCTCAAGTAAAACGAAGATAAATATCCTGTTGTACCTAGCCAGGAAGTACAGGATGTTTCCCATATATTAACTTAATATGGTTTTATACTTATTTAAATTTTTTAAGACAATTCCTGTGCCTCTAACTACTGCTTTTAATGGATCTTCGGCAATATAAACGGGCAACTTAGTCTTTTGAGAAATTCTCTTATCAAGTCCACGTAATAATGCCCCACCACCTGTCAAATACAATCCAGTACTAAATATATCTGCTGATAATTCTGGAGGGGTTAATTCTAACGCTTTAAGTATGGCTTCTTCTATTTTGGTTATAGATTTATCAAGTGCACCTGCTATTTCTTGGTAAGAAACAGATATTTGCCTAGGTATGCCAGTCATCATATCTCTTCCATTTACCTTATAATCTTGTGGCGGCACATCTAATTCTTGCAGTGCACTACCAACCTCTATTTTAATCTGCTCAGCACTACGTTCCCCGATTAAGATGTTATGCTCTCTACGCATATACTCCATTATATCGTTAGTGAATTCGTCACCTGCTATTCTTATGCTTTGGTCGCAAACAATGCCAGCTAGGGCTATTACAGCAATTTCTGTAGTACCACCACCTATGTCAATGACCATATTACCCATTGGTTCCTCTACATCTATTCCTATACCTATAGCGGCTGCCATTGGCTCGCTTATTAAGTAAGTTTCTTTACTACCACTTCTATCTGCACTTTCTTTTACGGCTCTTTTTTCCACTTCAGTTATTCCTGATGGTATGCAAATAACCATACGTAAGTGTGGACTAAACATTTTTTTACCCTTGTTAATCATACCTATCATACCACGAAGCATTTGCTCAGCAGCAGTAAAGTCTGCAATAACTCCGTCACGTAGTGGACGAATGGTTTTCATATCCTCGTGCGTTTTTCCGTGCATTTGCTGTGCTTTGCTGCCCACAGCCTTCACTTGACCAGTACGCCTGTCTATTGCTATGATAGATGGCTCGTTAACAACTACTTGGTCTTTATGTATAATTAGGGTATTTGCAGTCCCTAAGTCAATAGCTAAATCTTGTGTAAAAAAATTAAATAATCCCATTTTTCAGTTTCAATGTAAAAAGTGTCTAACCCCTGTAACAACCATACTCATACCGTTCTCATCGCAATAACTGATACTGTCTTGATCTTTTATAGAACCCCCTGGGTGAATGACAGCATTTATACCATTTTGGTCTGCAACTGTGACACAATCAGCAAACGGGAAAAACGCGTCACTCGCCATAACAGCAGCTTTTGTATCAAAGTTAAACTTTTTGGCTTTGCCTATTGCTTGATTTAATGCATCTATCCTACTGGTTTGCCCGCAACCCATACCTATCATTTGTAGTCCTTTAACTAATACTATTGCGTTGCTCTTTATGTGTTTACATATTATGTTAGCAAATAGTAAGTCTGCAATTTGTTCTTGGCTTGGTTTTAATTCGGTTACGAATTTTAGCGCAGCTTCAGTTTCTATATTCAGATCCGATTCTTGTACTATTTTGCCGTTAAATAAAGTCTTTTCATTTAAGATTGATTTGCTCCGAGGCTTCATTTTTAATACAATCCTATTTTTTTTTCTAGACAAAATCTCTAAGGCATCAACATCTATAACTTCAGCTAATACTACCTCACAAAATATTTTGTTTATTTCTGAAGCAATATCCTTTGTTATTGTACCATTAGTTGCAATAATACCTCCAAAAGCAGATGTCGGATCGGCTGATAATGCTTTATGCCAAGCTTTCTCTAAATCATCGTCTATGGCAGCACCGCAAGCATTAGTATGTTTAATGATAGCAAAGCCTAGTATTGGAAAATCGCATACCAATCGCCAAGCAGCATCAACATCTACTAAATTATTATAGCTTAATTCTTTGCCGTGTAGCTTTTCAAAAACTTGATTAAGGTCACCTTCATACCAAGCCTTTTGGTGTGGATTCTCCCCATATCGTAATATACTAATATCTTGATCATTTTCATAGTCTTCTATGAAATATTGAGATATCTCAGCATCGTAATTTGAAGTAATCAGAAAAGCTTCAGTAGCTAATTTCTTTCTGTAATTCTCTTTTGTTTCAGCATTATTTTCTGTCAATACTTGTAACAGTTCCGAATACTGTGATTGATTAGAAATGATGCAGACATCTTGGTAGTTTTTTGCACCAGCTCTAATCAGTGAAATTCCACCTATATCAATTTTCTCAATAATATTATCGTGTGATGCACCAGACTTTACAGTTTCTCTAAATGGATATAAATCAACAATAACCAAATCAATGTTTGGGATTTGATATTGATTCATTTCCAATAAGTCGGCATCGTTTTCACTTCTATTCAATATGCCACCAAATATTTTTGGATGTAAAGTTTTAACCCTACCCCCTAATATGCTTGGGAAATCTGTTACATTCTCTACAGCAATGGCTTGAAAACCAAGTGAATTTATGAAATCTAATGTACCACCTGTGGAATAGATGGTTACACTATTATCAATTAACAATTTAATTATATCGTCTAATCCATCTTTATGATAAACCGATATTAGAGCAGATTTTATCTGCTTTGGAATTTCTGTCACTGATTAATATTATACTAAATGCAAAAATAATTATAATAAGGCTTAATTGTTAGAACATTTACACATAATTAAGTATATAGTTTTCTATGACTTTAGGGTAGTATTCGTATTCGAGTTTATGTACTGCTTCTGCTATTTCTTCAGCCGTATTTAACTGATGGATATCTACTGATTTTTGTAACAGAATCTTACCTTCATCATAGTTTTCATTTACCAAGTGGATGCTAATTCCTGTAGTATTATCATTAGAATTATAAACTGCCTTGTGTACATTCATACCATACATACCCTTGCCACCATAGTTTGGCAAAAGTGCAGGGTGTACATTCAACATTCTATTCTCAAATTGTAGAATTAGAAACTTTGGAATTAGCCTCATATATCCTGCTAGAATTATAAAATCTATTCCAATTAATTTATTGCTAAAACATTCCCTTGATACTCGACAATCTTTGTTTATATATTGTGATAAAATTTGTAATCTATTTGCTCGTTCTAATACGCCAGCATTAGGATTGTCTGTAAGGACTAATTCTATTGCTATTCTGTCGTTATTCTGAAAATATTTAATAATATTCTCTGCATTTGTCCCGCTACCAGAGGCTAATATGCACAATTTAAACACCTTATTGCTTTCCATTTTAAATTTCTAATCAGTTCAATAATAATTTAATTCCCATTAGAAGCCAATTTAATTTTGCAATATGTGTGGAATAGCTCTAATAATATGTAATGATGCGGAAAAGTTAAAGGAATATGCCCTGCAAATAGCTAATAGATTACGCCATAGAGGTCCAAACAACTATGCCATAATAGTAAATAAGAATAGCGCCATTGTTCATACTCAGTTAACAATTAGAGATGCTAGTAAGACTACCCAACCACTAATATCAGTAGAGGGTGCCTTAAGTTATAATGGAGAACTGTATAATACAGCAGACTACAATCACATATTGCAGGCAAATAATAGCATTAACGATGTACATATCGTACAATCTTACATCAGCGAATTATTACAAAAAGGCTCTAAATACAGTCAAATAGAACTTGAGGGAATGTTTGCTATAATTTATGCCACAGCTAACAAAGTTTTTGCAATTCGAGATCAGTTTGGACAAAAGCCTTTGTATCAATACCAGTCTGAAGATAAAGCGATAAGTATATTATGCTCAGAAGTTCTGCCTATTGCTAGTTGTCGGTTAAACCTGAGTATTAATAGAAATCAACTGGCACATTTGCTACACCATCATTACGTTTCCCCCCAAGATTCCATATTTAATAATATTCATCCATTGCCCATTAATCGACAAACAGATTTATCGCAGAAAGGTCACTACCCTATTATTTTAAAGAAATATGAACATACCAAACTAAAAGATGCGTTAACTGAGGCAATAGTAGATATTTACCCTAGCAATCAAATCCCTGCCCTAGCACTAAGCGGAGGAATAGATAGCAGTTTGATAGCAGTGATGCTGAAAGATTTGAAACTTGAATACGATGCCTACTCTATACAAAGTGAAAATCTGAACCTGAATGGATTGGACACAACCATTATAAATTATCCTGATGATAATGGAGAATGGATTATGCAAGCCATAGCTGCTATGGATGAACCTATGATAGATACTGCTTGGCTAAATACTTGGCTACTAGCCAAACACATAGCTAAAAATAATAGAATAGTACTAACTGGTGACGGCGCCGATGAAATATTTGCTGGGTATGAAGTTTATAAAAACTACCTAAATACAGACGTAGGTCATTATTTAAAGTTTCGATTTAGAACTCAATTGCCAGACTATACGAAGCGAAGAAAGTCTAAAAAACAAGGTAGTGTAAATATTGAAAAACACTTGCAATACAACACATTATTTAGTCACAGTGACTTGAACGTTTTGGGGTTGCCAATTGACTTTAATGCTAACCTTGATTTGCGTAAATATTACAACAGTTTAAAATCTGTACTGAAACTTGAGCAAAACTATAGTTTACCAGGTAATATGTTGGCAAAAGTAGATAGAGCCTATATGCAACACAGTCTCGAGGTAAGACTACCCTACCTACACGGTGCAGTAGTACAATATTCCAATTCATTATCTATCAACGATTTAATTAACAACGAGAAAACCAAAAAACCATTAAGAAAACTACTTATAGATTTGGGTTACGAATCAATTACCAAAGTTCCTAAAGTAGGGTTTGGATTATCACCGAATATCTTTATAAAAAAACCGACAATTGACAATTATTTTCAAGCATTATACCATAACAGAGAGCATATTGTATTCAAATTTATTAATTTCAATAGCTTTATTTCAAATTTCCCTTATATGAAACTAGACGAACGACCATACCATTATTGGGGGATTTTCTGTTTAGCTTATTGGTTAGACACCCACCAAGATTATATACAACTATGAACCAATTAATTACTGTTGCTATTCCCGTTACAAGGGTTTTAGAAATAGCTGAGCAAGCGATAAATAGTATTGTCCAACAGAGCTATAGAAATATTAGTATCATACTGCAAGTTGAAAAAGGGTATGCAGATTTAGATTTGGTATCTAAATACTTAAACGATAACAGAGTTACAATCGTGCAGTTTCCTGAAAACACTAATTTGGCTACCAAATGCAATGAAGCAATAAAGCATTGTAATACAAAATACTTCGCACGTATGGATGATGATGACATTTCACTACCCTATAGATTACAGAAACAACTCAGCCTGATGGAGAGAAATCCTGATGTTGACATTTGTGGGTGTTCTGTATGTTTTTTTGGTGAAGATTCTAAGATTTATGTACCAGCAGTTTTTCATCAAGATATAGTAATTAGATTGCTAAATGGAAGTTCGATTCCCCACTCAAGCTGGCTAATGAGAACAGGAAAAATTCAAGAACTTGAATTAGTATATAATCAAGAATTAGAATTTGCTCAGGATTATGATTTCTTAGTGAGATGTAAAAACATCCTAAAGTATCAGAATATAAGTGAAATACTGGTGAAGCTACGCACCCATATTAATCAGTCGAGCAAAAACATAAAGCAAAGTGAAATTTCAGATATTGTTAGAACGAATTTGCTAAAAGAATTACGCATTCCAGAATCTGAAATAATAGTTTGGAACAGTTTTATTAATTCAAAAGAATTAGATCAAGAAAGCATAACAATTGCAAATAATATAATTGCATCAAATAAAACATATAAGACATTTAACCAAAGCAAACTAAAATTATATATAAGTTACCTGTTAGGTACTAAAATCTCTACTTATTTCCAGTTCAAATTGCTCATTGATAGTAAAATAGATAATTTTTTAAATTAGTAGTACTTTTCTAATTAACTACTATTTAACTTTGTTATGCTTTAGGGGTGCCAAATATGTGGCTGAGATGATACCCTTGTGACCTGATGCTGGTAATGCAGACGAAGGGAAAAGTAAAAAAATACCATCTGTATTTTTTGCGTACCCAAAATACTAAAGCTCTATCTACTAATGGAGGTGTATTGTAACGATAATCAACTTATTTTACCAGAAAATAGCAATTTAATTGATGCTTTAAATCAATTATGTATATTGCAAAGAAAAGGTTTAGCAATTGCTGTTGACAACGTTATGGTTCCATTACAAGACTGGGAGAGTTTTATACTTTCAGAACACAGTAAAATTTTAATAATATCAGCTGCTCAAGGCGGGTAATTCGTATATAATGATTCAACAAATACCGACAGAAGAAAGTATAACTAGAGACCCAATAACTGGATCTAGAAAAATGTATGTACAAGGCAGTAGTCCAGACATACAGGTACCTATGCGTGAGATACTTATTAATCACGATAATTTACCTGAAGGTTGTGAGTTTACTGGCTTTCCAGTATATGATGCAAGTGGACCCTACACAGACCCTAATATAGAAATAAATGTTAGAGAGGGCATTCCAAGATTAAGGAGTAAGTGGATAGAAGATCGAAATGACACAGAACTATTGAGTGGATACAATTCTGAATTTACAAATTCTGTAAAAGATAAAGGATTTACATTTAACAATATACCCTTACCAAGAAGAGCATTGTCTGGTAAAAATGTCAGCCAAATGTACTATGCCAGACAAGGAATTATTACACCAGAAATGGAATACATTGCGATTAGGGAAAATCAAGGCTTGGCACAAACTAGATTAAGTTTTTCTGATTCTTTGCATCAACATATCGGGCATTCATTTGGCGCAAATCTTTCTAAAGGAGAAATAACTCCTGAATTCGTGCGCAGTGAGGTTGCTTTAGGTAGAGCCATAATTCCAGCCAACATTAACCATCCTGAAGCAGAGCCAATGATTATTGGTAGAAACTTCTTAGTGAAAATAAACGCAAACATTGGTAATTCTGCCATAGGTAGCACTATAGAGGAAGAAGTAGAGAAAGCTGTATGGTCTTGCCGTTGGGGTGCAGATACCATTATGGATTTAAGTACTGGTAAAAACATTCACGAAACTAGAGAGTGGATTATTAGAAATAGTCCAGTTCCAATTGGTACAGTACCAATTTATCAGGCACTGGAAAAAGTAGATGGTAAAGCTGAAGAACTGACTTGGGAAATATTTAAAGATACGCTTATTGAGCAAGCAGAACAAGGAGTTGATTACTTCACTATTCACGCTGGAGTATTGTTAAGATATGTGCCCCTTACTGCAAAGAGAGTAACTGGAATAGTAAGTAGAGGCGGTAGCATAATGGCAAAATGGTGCCTTGCGCATCATCGAGAAAGCTTTCTATATACTCACTTTGAAGATATATGTGATATAATGAAGGCTTACGATGTAAGCTTTTCACTAGGTGATGGTTTAAGACCAGGTTGTATAGCCGATGCAAATGATGCAGCTCAATTTGGCGAATTAGAAACCTTAGGTGAATTGACTAAAATAGCTTGGAAACACGATATTCAAACTATGATAGAAGGGCCTGGTCACGTACCTATGCACTTAATCAAGGAGAATATGGAAAAACAACTTGAAGTATGTGGAGAAGCCCCTTTTTATACTTTAGGGCCACTTACTACAGATATTGCTCCTGGTTATGACCACATTACTAGTGCTATTGGTGCCGCTATGATTGGTTGGTTTGGTACTGCAATGTTATGTTATGTTACACCAAAAGAACACCTTGGCCTACCAAATAAAAAAGATGTAAAAGACGGAGTTATTACCTATAAACTAGCCGCTCACGCTGCAGATTTAGCAAAAGGACACCCAGGTGCGCAATATAGAGATAACGTGTTAAGTAAAGCCAGATTCGATTTCAGATGGCAAGACCAATTTAATTTGTCATTAGATCCAGATACAGCTAGAAGTTTTCACGATGAAACCTTACCGTCTGATAATGCAAAGGTTGCACACTTTTGCAGTATGTGTGGTCCTAAGTTCTGCAGTATGAAAATTACACAAGAAGTAAGGGACTATGCTAAAGCATTAGAATTAAAAGAAGAAGAAGCCATAGAAAACGGAATGAAAACTAAATCACAAGAATTCTTAGACAGGGGGGGTAATGTCTATGTAACTGAAAATGACTAATGAAAGTTGTAGTTGTAACTGAAAAAAATGACCCGCAAAATGAATTTAGTGTAATCAATCAGCTATTTAAAGATGGATTGAAAGTATTGCACGTAAGAAAACCAGATAAAACTGAAAAGGAAATGTATGATTGGTTAAGCCAAATACATAAGAGCTTTCGGAAAAGGCTTGTTTTGCATCAACATCACAACTTAGTTACAAGGTTTAAGTGCAAAGGGTATCACTTTACTGAGAATGACCGAGCTAGAAAAAGCGGCTTTTTACTTTACCTTAAACTTTTGAAATTTTTCGGAGCAAAATTCAGTTTGAGTACCTCCTTCCACGAATTGGCATCACTTAAATCGAGCAATAAATTCTACACTTACGTATTTTTTAGTCCGGTATTTAAAAGTATATCTAAAGAGAACTCTGTAAACAAAGTAAGCCTTAGAAAACTATATGATGTACTGAAAAGTAGCAAAGTAAAGGCATTCGCCTTAGGCGGAATAGAGTTAGATAAAATTGAACCATCAAGTGAAGCAGGGTTTAAAGGGGTGGCTCTACTTGGTGCAATATGGTTAACTGAAGATCCTATTAAAGCATTTAAAGAAATTAAGAAAAAATGCAAAGATTTAGGAAACAGCGACTTTTAACTATTGCTGGGCACGACCCAAGTGGAGGCGCAGGTATTACTGCAGACCTTAGACTCTGGCATTTGTTGAACGTGGTGGGTGAAAGTATTTTGTCTTGTTACACTATTCAGAATGAAGAAGAATGTGTTAAGATTATACCTGTCAGCGAAGAGGATATTATTCAGCAATATGATTGCCTGACAAAAGAAATTCACTACCCCTTCATTAAGATTGGAATGTTTAAAGACTTAAGTACTCTTGATTCAGTATTGGAACATATTCGATCAAAAGATGAATTAATAACCATAGTTTGGGATCCTATTATAGTGACATCATCAGGACTAAATACTTTCGATGATCTATCGTACTTGCCTAATGTTTTGGCAAAGGTTGACTATATAACTCCTAATATAAGCGAATGGGAAATAATAAGGTCTTATATATCAGCTGAATTTAAATTAGTGTGTATTGTTAAAGGATATAATGCATTTGACAACATTTATGAAGATAATGATATCACATTTTGCGATGCGGCTATAGATTCAAACTTATCGGAAATTGAGTTTAGCAAATTTGTAGGTCCTTGCGGTGACAGGCACGGTTCCGGTTGTATTTACTCATCATCATTTACTTATAGACTAACAAAGACCGATGAAATGTATAAATATTTGAATTTTGCTCAAAAGATTACCAGACAATACAAGCGATACGGTTGGGAAGGAATAAATGAAGAAAAAGAGGAGGATTGTAATTGAAACTTCCAAAATTCTACTACATAATTTCTGAGTCTAGTTTTGAAGCAGTCAAAAAATTAGCTAATATTATTGAATATCAAGCAAATGAATTCTTAATTCAATTGCGAATGAAGGGTGTCGATTTAAATGAATTTTCAGACTCTTATCTTTATTTAAAAGATAAATTAGATGATGCTCAACTAATTATAGTTAATGATCATTTAGAAATTGCCCTATCACTAAATGCAGACGGGATTCATTTGGGACAGCTTGATTATGAAGCATTAAGCAAAACACAAAGGCAACAATTAGCTGAAGCTAATATGATAAAGGGAATTACAATTAATAGTATGGCGAATGCCAAGCAAACAGATTTAAGCCTATTTGAGTATGCCGGCATTGGTCCCTATAAATATACGCAAACCAAAAAAAATTTAGTTGATACCTTAAGCCCAGTTCAACTGGAAGAACTAATCGCCTACTGCAATAAACAATTAGATGTCTATGTAATAGGTGGTATCAATTTAACTGATGTTAGGCAGATAAAAGAAAAATTTAATGTTGGTGTTGCTGTAAGTGGTGACATTAGCCAATCTGCTGATGTTAGCTTTAGAATAAAAGAATATTTAGACCTATTAAACCAAATTACAAAATAAAAATGCACCCATTAATAATAGCCGACCATACATTTCATAATAGACTCATTTTAGGCTCTGGCAAATATGCCTCAGCAGAATTGATGATTGCATCTGTGCTAGCAAGTGGTAGCGAAATGGTAACTATAGCCTTAAAGCGAATAGTAACACAACAAGATGCTATAACTAGCGACCATTTGATAGCTCCCCTAGTTAGGGCAGGTGTAAAGCTATTGCCCAACACATCTGGAGCAAGAACTGCAAAAGAAGCCGTACTGGCTGCAGAGTTGGCAAGGCAGGCCTTACAAACCAATTGGATAAAGCTGGAAATACACCCAGACCAAAACTATTTATTACCTGACCCAATTGAAACACTAATAGCTGCTGAAGAATTAGTTAAAAAAGGTTTTGTGGTGTTGCCATATGTACACGCAGACCCGCCACTTTGTAAACGCTTGGAGAATTGTGGCTGTGCTGTAGTTATGCCCTTAGCTTCACCTATTGGTAGCAATAAGGGTATGCAAATGCGTGATATGATTGCCATCATAATTGAGCAATCTAATATCCCTGTTATTATAGATGCAGGTATCGGTAAACCAAGCCACGCTACAGAAGCAATGGAAATAGGAGCAAGTGCAGTTTTAGTAAATACTGCTGTTGCAACAGCAAATGATCCAATAGAAATGGGAAAAGCATTTGATATGGCAGTCAAAGCTGGTTTTATTGCTAACTCCGCTGGTCCAGCCATTAGTTATTCTAATGCACAAGCATCTAGCCCACTTACAGAATTCTTAATGTAATGATCAATTTAAACGATTTAATATCAAAGAATAGTTGGGCATATTGGGAAGACTATGTACATAATGTTTCCCGACACGATGTAGAAACAAGTTTAAATATAACTGGCAAACATTCCATTCAAGACTTTGCTAACTTGATAAGTGCTAGCGGAGAACAATTTATAAATAATTTAGCTGCTGCGGCCAACCAAAAAACTATACAGCGATTTGGCAGGACAGTACAACTGTATGCTCCAATGTATTTAAGTAATGAATGCCAAAATATTTGCACCTATTGTGGTTTTAGTTTTGACCATAAAATTCAAAGAAAAACACTAACTGATTCAGAAATAATACAAGAAGCAGAATTCCTAAAATTGCAAGGCTTTGACCACATACTATTAGTAACTGGTGAGGCAAACAAAACTGTAGGTACAAACTATATAGCCAACGCAGTAAAGCTTTTGCAGCCTTATTTTAGTCAAATAGCCATTGAAATTCAACCCTTAAATACTGATGAATATAAATTATTGGTTGCATCTGGTGTTCACACTGTATTAGTATATCAAGAAACCTACAATAGAAACACATACAAAGAATATCACACAAAGGGTAAAAAAAGCAACTATCAATATAGATTAGAAACTGCTGATAGACTTGGTGAAGCAGGAATTCATAAAATTGGGTTGGGAGCATTATTAGGCTTAGACGATTGGCGGGTAGATAGTATTCATTGCGCACTTCACTTTTTATATCTAAGGCAAAAGTTTCCTAGTGTAAAATTTAGCATCAGCTTCCCTAGGTTACGACCTGCTGTCGGAGTGAAACACGATGAAAATAAATTTATGACTGATGTACAATTAGCGCAACTTATTGCGACTTACAGACTTTTAGACATAAATTTAGAATTAAGTATATCTACGAGAGAGGCCAAAAAATTTAGAGACAATATTTTTAAACTCGGCATAACTAGTATGAGTGCAGGCAGCAAAACCAATCCTGGGGGTTACACATTGTTAGAGCAAGAGCTAGAACAATTTGAAATAGACGATGATAGATCAGTTCAGGAAATATATGATATGTTGACAATTGCAGGTTATGAACCCGTTTGGAAAGATTGGGATCAAATATTTCACATAAATTAGTCCTAATGCAAGCTTACTTTTCTAGACAAATTTTGCTGAATGAAATTGGTCATATTGGTCAAGATAAAATAGCAAATGCAAATGTGCTCATTATTGGGCTAGGTGGACTGGGTGCCCACATTGCACAGCTTCTAATAAGGGCAGGTTTGGTAAAATTAGCTTTAATAGACTACGATGTTGTTACTGCTACCAACCTAAATAGACAGTTATTATACTCTAAATCTGACCTTGGGAAATACAAAGTACAAGTTGCAAAAGAACATCTCGGTAATATATATGAAGATGAAAACCAAATTGAGGCATTAGTACAAAAGATAACTAAGTACAATGTAAGAGATATAATTGCACCATATGACTACATAGTTGACGCTACAGATAACTACGAAACTCGCTACCTGATTAATGATGCTTGCGTCAGTGAAAACAAACCTTGGATTAGTAGTTCAATTCAGGCTTGGAATGCTCAAATTGCCTTTTATAATTTACTAGAATCTAAAGGCAATACGCATACCTATAGATGTGTATTTCCAGAACAACCTGAATTGCAATTTCACGAAAATTGCGATACTGTTGGTGCGTTAGGTGCTAGTTGCAGTATAGTAAGTTCCATTGTAGCCAATGAATTACTACTTGAGATAACAAATAAAACCAACTTACGAGTCCAGTTTCTAAATCTTGATTTACTTAATCTTAGCATACATAAATTTCTGGTAAAGAGAGTTTTACCGCAAAATTTAGAAACCTACGTTATAGAAGTAGGCAATTTATGGTCGCTTAATCATAATGAAAGGGAATTAGGCATATCATCAGCTGAATTAAATGAGTATATACTTTTTGACCTAGATGATTTGGCTATAGATGTAACTTATTACTTGGAAGAGTTTACACCAATGGATAATGAGATTTATGTGTTTACTTGTGCTGGTGGTAAACGCAGTAGGATAATTGCAAAGCGAATCAAGACAAAATTTCCTGTTGCAGCTATATTTTATCTGCAGGGGTAATATTTAGCTTTAACAGGGCGTCTTTAGCAGCTAATTGTTCTGCTATTTTCTTTTTATACCCTTCGCCTTTACCGACAATTTCCTCGTTTATTTTTACGGCAATGTGAAACTTTAGTCGCTTGTTTTGATTTGTAGTTTTCTCTAATACAAATTTGACAATAGAATTATTCTTCTGTGCCCACTCTATTAGTTGGCTTTTAGTATTAGGATCATCAGTTTCAAATGCTTTAGTATCAAGATATTTAGTTAGGATTTTCTTTCTAATGAATTTTTGAGTGAATTTATGACCTTTGTCTAAATACATTGCTCCAACTAGGGCTTCAAATGTATTTCCCAATACAGTTGGTGATTCATCTACATTTATTCTAAGATGTTGAACTGAATGCATTAATTGTATCAAATTCAAATCTTTACCTATCTTATTAAAGGTTTGTCTATTTACAATCCTAGCACGCATTTGACTCAAAAAACCTTCTGATTCAGTAGGATAATGTTCATACAAATACTCTGCAACAACCATACTCAGTATAGAGTCACCTAAATATTCAAGTCTTTCATTGCTATTATGCTGATTCTCTTGTGGAGAAAGTGACGACCTATGGGTCAGCGCCAATACATAATATTTTATGTTGGACGGTATATATCCGATTATTGCCTTCAAATCTTTAGCTAAGGTTCTATTAGCCTTACTTTCAAGAATTAGAGGTTTGATACTATTTATTAGCTAATAAATTTCTTAAAGACTAGAGATACATTATGACCCCCGAAACCAAAAGTGTTACTCATCGCTACGTTAACATCTCTATGGGCTGCAGTATTGAATGTTAAATTTAATTCAGAGCTAATAGCAGGATCATCTGTAAAGTGGTTGATGGTAGGTGGTATTATGCCGTGTTGCAAAGTGAATATACAAGCTAAAGCCTCTATAGCACCAGCTGCACCAAGTAAATGCCCCGTCATACTTTTGGTTGAACTGATGTTCAAATTGTTTGCATTTTCACCAAATACCTTTTGAATAGCAATTAACTCACTTACATCACCTAATGGTGTACTTGTACCGTGAACATTGATGTAATCAATGTCTGACAATTGTATGTTAGCATCTTCGACTGCATTTTTCATAACCAATTGTGCACCAATTCCATCAGGATGTGGAGCCGTAATGTGATAGGCATCAGCAGACATACCAGAACCTAGTACTTCTGCATATATCCTTGCACCTCTTTTTAAAGCGTGCTCATACTCTTCTAGAATTAGGGCAGCTGCTCCTTCACCTAATACAAATCCATCTCTATCTTTATCAAACGGTCTAGATGCTGTTTCTGGGCTATCGTTTCTTGTGCTTAATGCTTGCATAGCATTAAATCCACCAACGGCAGCCTCATTAATTACAGCCTCACTCCCCCCCGTTATTACTACATCGCACTTACCGTATCTTATATAGTTAGTTGCCTCGGCTATGGCGTTTGCAGCAGAAGCACAGGCAGATACAGTAGCATAATTAACCCCCCTAAATCCGTGTTTAATAGAAATATGCCCTGGGGCTAAATCTATAATCATTTTAGGTATAAAGAATGGGTTAAACCTAGGTGTACCATCGCCACGAGTGTAATCTGAAACCTCATCTAGAAAAGTTCTTAAACCACCTATACCAGACCCCCAGATTACACCACAACGATTTTTGTCTAACTTGTCGCTTTCTAAACCACTGTCCACCATTGCTTGATCCGCAGTTACCACAGCATACTGGGTAAATGGATCCATACGTTTGGCTTCCTTTCTATCTAGAAAATCTTCTACGTGAAAATTCTTCACCTCACAGGCGAAACGTGTCTTAAACTTAGAGGCATCAAATTTCGTAATTGGAGTTGTGCCGCTCTTTCCTGCTTTTAATGCATTCCAATATTCATCAGGTGTGTTACCTAATGGTGTAAGGGCACCTAATCCTGTAACTACTACTCTTTTCAGCATCATTTCGGTAATTTTTTTTTATTTGCTACCTAATTGTTCCTCTAAATAGCTTACAGCCTGACCAACTGTAGTGATGTTCTCAGCCTGCTCATCAGGGATTGAAACATTGAATTCTTTCTCTAATTCCATAATTAGCTCTACAGTATCAAGTGAGTCAGCTCCCAAGTCATTGGTGAAGCTTGCTTCAGGTGTTACTTCTTTTTCATCTACTCCTAGTTTTTCAACTATGATGTTTTTAACTTTTGTTGCGATTTCAGACATATTCTAAAACTTTATTTTTAACTGGGCAAATTAACAAACTTTAGTATCTATATTCCAAATAATAACATTTATTTTTAAATAGATTAATTTTCAATTTTATGTATTTATTGTGTTATTTTGGGCACGATTACAATTTGCTTTGCCTAAAGTTAAGAAACTCAAAATTGACGACTTTAATCCATTCAGGGCAATAGGATTAGTAGCTAATACACCAAATTACAGAACGGCTTTTTTCATAGGACAATGCTTAGATATAAGCTTTCGTTTTATTGAAAATCGTATGGAATTAAACCTGAAAAAAAATGTTTGTCAAGTTGATGTTTTAGAGGCAGATTATAGTTTTAGCAAGTTAATTCTAATTAGCAACCTACAAACTATAGGATATGTAAACAGCCTTTACAAGAATATTAGCAATTTATTGCTGGTATATAACGAAGATAAACACGAAGATATTGAGCAAATAATTAAGACTATTAGCAAAATAAAACAGTTTCAGTTTTTACAAATAATTAACGATCCGACTAATATTACAATTAATGCTAAGTAAACTTAAAGGTCCAAATTTTAACAGGACAAAAATTATTGCAACCATAGGACCTGCTTCTTCTAGTGAAGATGTGTTAACAGAAATGATCATTGCTGGGGTTGACATTTGTAGGTTAAATTTCAGTCACGGTGACCACGAGGAGTTGCAAAAAATAATAGATTTAATTAGAAGTGTTAATCTTAAACACAATCTTCACGTTTGCATACTATGTGACCTACAAGGTCCTAAGTTAAGGCTAGGAGATATGGAAAATGGCAGTGATAAATGGAATGTTGGCGACCTAGTTACATTTACTACCAACAAAGTATTGGGTACGGCTGCAAAGGTGTATATAACTTATCCTCAATTTCCAAAAGATGTAAAAGCAGGCGAGAAAATATTGGTGAATGATGGTGCGCTTGAACTTCTAATTGAAAATACGAATGAGCTAGATGAAGTAAAAGCTAGAGTAACTATGGGTGGTATAGTAAGTTCTAGAAAAGGAGTGAATCTTCCTAATACAAAAATAAGCTTACCTTCTCTGACAGAGAAAGACCTAATAGACCTTGAGTTTGCCTTGAAAAATGATGTAGAATGGGTGGGGCTGAGCTTTGTACGTTCCCCTGAAGACTTGGTTCACATCAAGGCATTGATAAAAAAAGCTGGTAAGAAAACTAAAGTAGTTGCCAAGATAGAAAAGCCTGAGGCAGTTGCTAAAATAGATGAAATTATTAGAGAAGCTGATGCTGTAATGGTAGCTAGAGGCGATCTGGGTGTAGAAATGCCATTGGAGCAAGTACCTCTAATACAAAAGAAGGTAGTGCTAAAATGTAAGGCACAAAGCAAGCCTGTAATCATAGCTACCCAAATGATGGAAAGTATGATTGTGAATAGCAAACCTACTCGTGCTGAAACGAACGACGTAGCCACTGCTGTACTGAGTGGGGCGGATGCTGTAATGTTAAGCGGAGAAACATCTGTAGGTCAATACCCTGTTCAAACTATTGAGCATATGGATAGAATAATAGCAACGATGGAGGCTGACAAATCTGTATATAGATCAAACTATACGCTAGATAATAATTCTAATACATTTTTATCTGATGCTGTTTGTTTAAACGCTGTACTAATGTCTAAAGAAGTAAATGCTAAGGCAATAATTAGTATGACAAAGTCTGGTTATACTGCTTTTAAAATAGCCAGTTTTAGACCTGAGGCGAAAATTTATATATTCTCTGACGATCCTAGCCTGATAAACACAGTAAATTTAATTTGGGGGGTTAGAGGCTTTTTGTACAATCAATTTAAGTCAACAGACGACACCATAACAGATGTAATAATAATGCTGAAGGAAAGTGGACACTTAGAGTCTGGTGACATTGTAATAAATACTGCAAGTATGCCGATAGACCAAAGGGCTAGAACTAATGCGTTGAAAATAACAGTTGTAGATTAAGTTAACATTCGACTGTAGGCGGACTCTTTTAGTGGTATTGACCAGTTTTGCTCAAATTCTAAATCTGACACAACGCTATTATTTAAGACATTGTATTGTAGAAGCGCATTATCAGCTTTTACCTTTTTATTGAGTTCGCTTAGCTTGAAAAACTGTATTTTATCTTGATTATCAATAATATATATACGTTCTCTATTAAATAGGTCTAAGTGGTAATTATCGCTAATGGCACTTATAAATTTCGTCATTTTATCGATGCTACAACCAGAAGCTATAACCATTTCTTCATTAGCTGATACTTTTATTATCATATTATGAAGTATGTCAACTTTGGCAGTTAACTGAGCACCGTGTGCCGCCCAAGAGTCTAAAAATTGGGTAATGTCTCTTTTTATAATTATTTCCTCAGTTCCTGTCAATTTTCTGACAGAGGGGAATAGCCAAATTTTGTTCATAATCTATTTTACTGCAAATTACGCACCTATTGTTGGTCTAATACTCAAGTTCTGCATCTAATTCTAATTGCAACTGCAACTTTTCAATTCTACTTACAATACCTTCGCTGCTTAGTTTCTCACGCATTCTATCTACCATTATTGGGAATGCAAATGGAGTTGGTTTAAGTATGTCTTTTACAATTATTTGACCCAAATTTATTTTAGTTAGTTCAATTTTTAATTGGTCTGTGTCTAGTAAATATCGATATACTTCTTCGTAAGCCTGCTTAATCAATAAATTTTCCGGGTCATAGTCTCTAAATACCTCAAATATTAAACTACTACTGGCTTGTAGCTGCTTGTTTCTTTTAGATTTTCCAGGGAATCCTGTAAAAATTAACCCTGCTATTTGAGATATTTCCCTAAATCTGCGTTTTGCCATTTCTGTACTATTTACACTTGCTACCAAATCAGATTCCAAGTTTTCTAGCCTAAATAAACCTGCATCTATTGCAGATTGAATGTCTGAATCTTCGTCGCTCATTAACTCAAAGCCGTAATCGTTATAGGCTATACTGAATGATATAGCTTTAATTTGTGACAGTCTGTAGGCAATTAAAGCTGCAAATCCTTCGTGCACCAATCTACCTGCAAATGCATAAATATAAATATGAAAACCTTCTTTAGATTTCAAGTTTTCTATAAGGAGTACGTCATTATCAGGAATTAGAGACCAACGTTCTTGTAAATCCAACAATGGTCTTAGTGTTTCCATTTCTACATCTTCCACTATACCTTGATGATACATACTTAGTTTTTCACGTAATTGTTCTGCTAACTTTGAGCTTAGCGACATTCTTGAACCTTGAAAGCTTGGTATTATCCCGTTTTTTGCTGTAGATTTTTTCACAATGGCAGTCATTTCCCTTAATTGGACAAACTCTAAAGACCTGCCACTGTACCAAAACACATTTCCTGGATTCAATTTAGAAATAAAACTTTCCTCTACTTGCCCGATAAAAGAGCCACGCTGAAATTGGATTTTAATAAGTGGATCTGAAACTATGGTACCTATTGACATTCGGTGGCGATATGCAATTCGTTTATTAGTAACTACATATTTTCCATTTACTAATACTACTTTTTGAAACTCATCATATTCTTTTAGAGTATTGCCCCCGTGAATTAAGAAATTGCAACACCAGTCAAAATCAACTTTTTCTAAGTCTTTAAATGTAAAGGTCTTATTAATTTGATTATATAGTTCGTCTGGTAAAAATCCATCGCCTACTGCCAAGGTCATCATATATTGTAATAATACGTCTATAGGCAAATGGACTGGTATTCTCCGCTCAAATTTTTTTAATGTAATGGCATATTTTAATGCAGCTGCCTCTACCAATTCTAACGCGTGTGTGGGTAAGAAATAAGCTGTGCTTAGAGCACCAGGTCTGTGTCCACTTCTACCTGCCCTTTGTAAAAATCGGGAAACTCCCTTTGGGCTGCCTATTTGTATTATTGCATCAACTGGTGAAAAGTCAACCCCTAAATCTAAACTGCTGGTACACACGCATATTTTTAATTGACCTGTATGCAGTGAAGCTTCAACCCATTCTCTTACTTCCTTATCTAAACTGCCGTGGTGTATGGCAATACTACCAGCATAGTCTGGCTTAAATTCTAATATAGAACGGTACCATAACTCACATTGAGCTCTAGTATTTACAAATACTAAAGTAGTTTGTGCTGAATCTATTATGGGAATTATTTTAGGTAAGAGTTTTAATCCCAAATGACCTGCCCAAGGAAATCGCTCAACATCGTCTGGCAATATGCTCTCAATCTTTAATTTCTTCTCAATTTCAGCGTGGACTATGGTTGAATTTTGTAAATAATTGCCTACACCTAGCATTACTTTTAGAGCTTCGTCCATATTTCCTATGGTTGCGCTAATACACCAAGTTATGAATGTTGGCTTGAATGTTCGCATTCGGTTCAGTGCCAATTCCATTAATACTCCTCGTTTATTGCCCAATAACTCGTGCCATTCATCAACTACTACCCCATCTAGGTCCTCAAAATATTTATGATGTTCTTTCTGCCCTAGCATTATGTGCAATGACTCAGGTGTGGTAATAAGAACTTCAGGCATTTGCCTCTTCATTTTCTGTTTTTCAGCAGTTGAGGTATCTCCAGTTCGCACCTTAATTAGCCAAGGCAACTTCATTTCCCAAGCTGCTTTCTGCAATGCCTTCTGTATGTCGTTAGTCAATGCTCTAATAGGAGTTACCCAAATGAGTCTTAAACCGTTTTTTGTCTTACTGGTGTAGTCATTCGGATTTTTATTTATCCAATCTATAACAAAAGGCATAAACAGGCTGTAGGTTTTACCGCTCCCCGTTGGTGCATTTAGCATACCGTTTTTACCTTGGCTTATTGCATCCCATACTTGTATTTGAAATGGATAAGGATGCCAGTCTTTAGCTTGAAACCATTCATTTACAGCTGCATAACCAGGACTATTTATTAGCAGGTCTTTAGAGTCCCTTTTCATATTGAGCCAACATCTGCTGTAAATCTTCTAATGTGTTTATGTCGTTTACAACTTTATCTGTTCTCCACCTCAGCATTCTTGGGAATCGCAATGCTATCCCTGATTTATGCCGTGATGATTTTTGAATTCCTTCAAATCCTATTTCAAACACTAATTGAGGGTCAACCGTACGAACAGGTCCAAATTTTTCCTTAGTGTGAAACTTTATCCACTTATCAACTTCTAGGATTTCTTTGTCTGTCAAACCACTATACGCCTTGGTAAAGGGTACAAATTCCTCTCCATTTTTTACTGCAAAGGTATAATCTGTATAAAGATTGGCTCGCCTGCCAGAGCCTCTTTGAGCATATATCATAACGGCATCTATGCTAAGAGGGTCTATTTTCCACTTCCACCAATCACCTTTTTTTCTTCCAACTTGATAGATGCTTTCTTTTCGTTTCAGCATCAAACCTTCAGCCATATATGCTCTACTTTTGGTTCTTATGGCTGGTAATTCATCCCAATCATTAAAATAAATACTTGGCGGTAGTTGTATTTGAGCATTTTGATCTAAACCATTTACTAATGTATTTAATAATGCTTGCCTGTCTGCTAATGTTTTTCCTCTAATATCTTCGTTATCCCACTCTAGTAAATCGTAAGCATATACAATTACAGGGGCTTCTCTTAGAATTTTTGGGTTCAAGTTCTTTCTTCCTATTCTGGTTTGCAATACATTAAATGTTAATACTTTTCCTTCACTATATGGCAGTATTTCGCCGTCGATTACTGTTCCATCCGGGATGATATTCAAGAGAGTTTGTAGTTCAGGAAACTTATCAGTTATTAGTTCCTCACCCCTGCTCCAAATGAAAAGTTGACCCGCCCTTTTTATAATTTGACTTCTAATTCCGTCCCATTTCCACTCTGCTACCCATTTTGTAGCTTGACCTAATTCATTTACTTGTTTTTCTATTGGGTATGCCAGGCAAAATGGATAGGGCCTACTTAATAAATCCTTATTGTTGTGTGATAATATTAATTCATCAAAACTAATTTCATTTGGATTCCAATTACCCATTAGTCTGTGGGCTATTACGTTACCATCAATATGATAAGCTTGTGATAATGCCCTTATTACTAAATTTTGTGAAACGCCGACTCTAAATGTGCTACTTGTAATTTTAGAGAATACCATTCGTTCTTGGCTATTCATAGTATCCCAAGCCTGAATCATAGCTTCTTTTCGCTCATCTATAGACTTTTTACCCATAGACTGCATTAGCCCTATCCAATAGCTTAGACTATAACTTTCAGCCTGAGTTGGTGGTGGTAACAATAATGAAATAGTCTCTGACAAATCGCCTACTATACTATAACTTTCTTCAAATAGCCAAAGTGGGATTCCAGAAAATTCAGCAGCATACTCACGTAGTAGTGTACTTGATATAATTCTTTTAGGTCTTTTTCCAATAAATAATGCTAAAGCCCATTTCTTATCTTCCTCATTCGCATTAAGAAAATATTCCTTTAATATTTCTACTTTATCATTGGTTTTATTTGTTTGATCTAAATCATAATACAATTGCGCAAAATCCTTCATTAATTTACCTCCCCATTCTCATTTTCTACATTTGGTAAAACTTCTTCTTTGCTTTGTTCTTCATCTTCAAATAAGGTTTTTTGAGCGAAGGCATCATATCCTTTTTCTCTAAGCCAAGCGGCAAATATTTGGGTATAACCGTGGGTAGCTATTACCCGTTCACAACCCGTTGCAGCAATGGCACTATTAAGTCCAACCCAATCAGCGTGGTCACTTAATACAAATCCTTTATCTGCTGCTTGCCTTCTTTTTGATCCCCTTAGGGCCATCCAACCACTACATACACCAAGACTAAATGGTGAAAAACGCTTTAACCAAGGTGAACCAGCAGACGATGGAGGCGCTATAATTAATGCATTTCTGTAAAGTCCTTTATTTTTAATAGATAAATCAACTTTAGGTAATTCTGGAATATTTTGTCCCACTTCACGTAATGCTTTATTTAGTTGATATATAGAACCGTGGGTATAAACTGGGCCCGTATTAAGGTCTAAATTATGAATTATTCTTTGTGCTTTGCCTAGACTATAGGCTAAAATGACACTGGCTAAGCCACGTTGCTGGTTATTTAACCACCAATTGTGAATGTCTTCAAATATTTCTGCCTGTGGCTTCCAATTGTAAATAGGTAAACCAAATGTACATTCTGAGATAAATGTATGACAAGGTACTGGTACAAAAGCCTGACTAATGCCATCATCTTCAGTTTTATAATCCCCACCAAATACCCAAACCTCCCCTTGATATTCTAGTCTTACTTGAGACGAACCAATAATGTGACCAGCAGGGTGTAAACTTATCTTAACTCCATTTATATTTATTTCCTCGTCGTACTCTAGGCCTTGGTAATTATTTACCTTACCTAAGCGTACATTCATAATAGCGACTGTATCAGGATGAGCTAAATAGTGCTTACTGCCATACCTAGCGTGGTCACCGTGACCGTGAGAAATAATAGCCTTATCTACACCCTTATATGGATCTATATAAAATTGCCCTACCGAGCAGTACATTCCTTTTTCTCTAAATTCAATTAAATCCAAAATAGTAAAGTGTAATTATTAGAAAGCTACGGGGACGCAATAATGTTTTTTACATAAAGTAATTACACTACAACATTTACTATTCTACCTGTCACAACTATTATTTTTTTAGGCTCCTTACCGGCCAGCCATTTTCCCATTTCAATATGTTGTAATGCCATTTGTTTTACAGCATCAGCACCGGCATCTGCAGCTACAACTATTTTAAATCTAGTCTTACCATTAACAGAAACTGGATATTCTATCTCTGATTCTATTAGAAAATCAGGATTAAACACCGGATATGGTATTGTAGATAAGCCTTGGGTATGGCCACAAATTTTCCAAATTTCCTCACTAACGTGTGGAGCAAATGGAGATAATAATATAGCAAGCTGCTCTATAATAGACTTAGTATGGCAAGAATTGGCAGTAAGCTCATTTACCAAAATCATATAGTTACTAACGCAAGTATTTAAGCTAAACCTATTTATGTCGTCTGTTAATTTCTTAATACCCTTATGTAGTATTTTTTGGTCTTCTGGTTTTTCTGGCTCATCTACCAAAACCAATTTACCCTCTGTTGAATAAATTAGACCCCACAATTTTTTAAGAAATCGCGACACTCCATCAATACCCTTGGTCTCCCAAGGTTTTGAAGATTCTATTGGGCCTAGAAACATTTCATATAACCTAAATGCATCGCATCCATATTTGGATATTACTTCATCTGGAGTAACTACATTATACCAGCGCTTAGACATTTTTTCTACTTCATAGCCGCATATAAATTTATCACCCTCTAGTATAAATTCTGAATCTTTATATTCTTTCCTCCAATTTCTAAAGCTATCTAAATGTAACACATCATTATCCACCATACTTATATCTATATGAAGAGCTGTGGTTTCGTAATTATCTTTTAGATTAGCAGATACAAAAGTGTTAGTTTTATTAATTCTATATGCTAGGCTACTTCTACCCTGAATCATTCCTTGATTTATCAATTTCTGAAAGGGTTCATCTTTAGTTACAAATCCTCTATCGAATAAGAACTTTTGCCAAAACCTAGCAAATAATAAATGCACTGTTGCGTGTTCGCTACCACCAATATAAAAATCAACATTACCCCAATAGGCTTCTCGTTCTGGACTGCAAAAAACTTCCTCGTTATGCGGATCCATATATCGTAAAAAGTACCAACTAGACCCTGCCCAGCCAGGCATAGTGTCTGTTTCCCGTACACCATTGGGAGTATTTACCCAGCTTTCTGCTCTAGCTAAGGGAGATTCACCTGTTCCTGATGGCAAATACGAGTCAACATTAGGTAGGCTAACTGGTAAGTATTTTGTATCTACAAGTGTTGGTACACCATTTTGATAGACAATTGGAAATGGCTCACCCCAGTAACGTTGTCTGCTGAAGTTGGCATCTCTAAGTTTATAATTAACCTTACCTATGCCAATATTTTTTTCTTTAATGGAGTTAATGGCAACTTTTACAGCATCAGCCACTTGCAATCCATTTAAAAAGTCAGAATTAAATAATGTACCTGCTTTGGAATCTATACAAGAATCTAAAGGTAAGCCAGCATCTACTACATAAGTAATAGAAAGCTGAAACTGTTTGGCAAATCCATAATCTCTAGTATCGTGTGCAGGTACAGCCATTACAGCCCCAGTTCCATAATCTGCTAATACGTAATCACTTATCCATATAGGAAGGCGTTCACTTGTGTATGGATGAAGTGCATACGCACCAGTGAATACACCGGTTATGTTTTTCACATCTGCCATTCTATCTCGCTGGCTTCTGTTTCTTGCGTATTGGGTATATTCTATTACACTTTCTTTCTGTGAATCGCTTACTATACTAAGAACAAGTTCGTGTTCTGGCGCTAAAACCATAAAAGTAACACCAAATATGGTATCTGGTCTGGTTGTAAATACCTTTATACGCTGGTTATGGTTTTCTACTTCAAATTGCAATTCTGCTCCTTGGCTTTTACCTATCCAATTACGTTGCATTTCTTTTGTTGCCTCTGGCCAGTCAATTTTATTTAAATCTACAAGCAATCTATCTGCGTATGCCAATATTCTAAGAAACCATTGTGTCATTTCTTTCTTAATGACAGGGTATCCACCCCTTTCGCTTAATCCGTCTTTTACTTCTTCATTCGCCAGAACTGTACCCAATTCTTCACACCAGTTTACCTCACTTACACCTAAATAGGCTAACCTGTAGTGCATTAATATTTTCTGCTGTGTATTATTATCGTATTCTTCCCATTGAATTGCTGTAAATGACTCAGAATAGCTTGTATTTGCTTGTAAATTTAAATTTCCAGTTGAATGAAATTCCGATATTAAAATTTCGATAGGTTTAGCAACATTAGCTTTCTCATCGTACCAACTATCAAACAATTGGTTAAATATCCACTGTGTCCATTTGTAGTATTGGGGGTCACTTGTTTTTACTTCTCTACTCCAATCATAGCTCAAACCAATCATTTTTAATTGTTTTCGGTAGCGCTCTATGTTTTGATCAGTAAAACTTCCAGGATGGTTACCTGTTTCTATTGCATATTGCTCTGCAGGTAAGCCAAATGCATCGTAGCCCATTGGGTGAAGGACTTCATACCCTTTATGCCTATGGAATCTTGCTATCACGTCGCTAGCTATATAACCTAGTGGATGCCCTACGTGAAGCCCTGCCCCACTTGGGTAAGGAAACATATCTAGCACATAATAAGGTTGTTTGCCAGAGTTCTCATCTGCTTGAAAAGTTGAATTTTCTTCCCAATATTTTTGCCAATTGGCCTCTATTTCTTTAAAATTATATTCTGACATCAGCTTCTGCATTGGCTAAACCAACACGATGCTCCAAATTTCAATATTAAAAATCATTCTACCCTATTTTCTCAAAATTTGTTAACTGTGGAGGTGTTAATTTTGTGACATAATGTCTATGAATGTCTCAGAAAAACCAAGTATTGCATCGCTAGAATCATTAATAGTCAAAGACTTATTACCGGCTGGCAACATCTGCAATCTATTAGGTGCCCTAAAGTATGGCTTAGATTTATTTTGGATAGGAATATATGAAGCTATAGATGACGAAACTTTACACTTAAGTTATTTTCAAGGTTTGCCTGCTTGTACACAAATAGCGTTTGGTAAAGGAGTGTGTGGTACAGCTGCAGAAACACAAATGACTCAAATAGTTAATGATGTTTCAACTTTCCCAGGATATATTGCTTGTCACGAAGAGGCTAAATCTGAAATAGTAATTCCATTTATAAATCATAATGGACATTGCAAATTTGTATTAGATGTAGATGCAGCAGAAATAGGATATTTTAATGAATCTGATATTGAATATTGGCAAGACATAGTTCAATTGTTTGCGAACCAACTCCTACGATAGAATTCTGAATTTTAATTAATTTCTATCTTGCAAAATATATCAAAATTTAAAAATACAATTGCTTAATTTTAAGCTTCTTATGTATATTTAAAATTAAATATTACACAATCTAAAACCTTAAAATGACCCGTACACTTATAATTCATAATACTGAATTATAAAAAGATGGAAATGAAATTGAGAACTGACTCTTATGGTACTAATTACACCCATAATACTGCTATTATTACTCCAATAGTTGAACAAAGAAAACCTACACAACTAAACAGAAACCTATATGCCTACAGTATTCAAATGGTAAAATACTGTGATTATGTAGGTAACAATACCGTTTATCCTAATGTATTGCAACAGTTGATTAAAAGTACAGTTGCTATGAGTAGTCACGCATTAGAGGCTCTGCAAGTAATGAATGAAATAGAAAAAGAATCTCATAAAAAAATGTCTCAACACAGCAGTTCAGAGGTCAAATATTGGCTATGCTTAATCAGGGACACTTTTGATGTAGAAAAAGATCGGTGCAACGCAATGCTGCAAGAAGCCATAGAATTGGCTGATAGAATAGCAATTTGTTAAATTCTATTATTAATTTAATTATATGCATTCATTTCATAACAAAACTGAAAATAGAGCCGTAATGCATTTGGATATGGATTCATTTTTCACTTCTGTTGAGTTGTTGCTAAATCCATCTTTAATCGGCAAACCAGTAATAGTTGGCGGTAATAAACATAGAGGTGTTGTAGGTGCCTGTTCTTATGAGGCAAGAAAATTTGGAGTGGCATCAGGAATGTCATCTGCAAATGCTTATAGACTGTGCCCATCTGCAATTTTTCTATCTGGAAATAATTCAGTTTACGGTATGTATTCAAATATGGTTACTGAAATGATTGCTCAAAATGCACCTTCATTTGAAAAATCATCTATTGACGAATTTTATTTAGAGTTAACAGGAATGGATTCTTATTTTGGAATAAGAAAGTGGTCATTTGAATTAGCAAATAAAATATCAAAAGAAGTTGGCTTGCCCCTTTCTATTGGTGTTGCTATAAATAAAACTACTGCAAAAATGGCAACAGAAGAGGGTAAGCCTAAGGGAAGGATTTATCTTAAAGCCGATCAAATAAGGGCATTTCTAGATCCACTTACAGTAAACAAAATTCCTATGGCAGGGCCTAAATCAGTGCGTGATTTGAATAAATTAGGAATTTTTACCATTAAAGATTTAAGAGAATTTTCTTTTAATACTATTAAGTTCAAAATGGGAAGAAATGGAATGCAACTTTGGTTGAAATCAAATGGAATAGATAATTCTGAAATAGAGAGATTTTCCATTGCAAAAAGTATAAGTAAGGTGCATACGTTACACGATAATAGTAGAGACAAAAACTTTCTATTAACCCAATTAAATGCACTTACAGAAGAGGCTATGTATAATCTTAGAGCAAAAGGAATGTTGACTGGTTGTATATCCGTAAAATTAAGAACTTTCGACTTCAAAGACCACGAAACTAGTATGCAAGTAGAACATACTAGTATTGATGACGTTATTCTTTTAGCGGTAAACATTTTATTCTACAAATTATTTAAAAATAATGTATCCATTCGTTTGGTAGGTATAAAGCTTACTAAGCTAGTAAATAGCACACATCAGTTAAAGTTATTTGATGCCAAAGAAAATCAGAATAATAGTCTAATGAAAAACATTGATTTTCTTAGAGATAAATATGGTTTATCTGCAGTTAGTAAGGCCAATGGTATTCATACCACACACAAAATTAAAAGTGAAAGATCTTTTAATTTTATGAATGGGTAAATAGGTATGATAAAACCACCAAATAGATGGTTAAACATTAATTGTTGTTAATAATTTATAGACAAATTGCACCGACATTTGACATTCAATTATGGAGGAAAATATAACAATCAATAAAATTAAAAGAATTGCCGTGTTTTGTGGGTCTAATTTAGGTAAAGACGATAAATATAAGTCTGCTGCCAAAGATTTAGGCAAACTCTTGGTTAAGGAAGGTATTGAGTTGATATATGGCGGGGGAAGAATTGGTTTAATGGGCGTAATTGCAGATAGTGTTTTACAAGCAGGTGGTAATGTAATTGGGGTAATGCCTGAATTTTTAGTTAAAAGAGAAGCTCTACATCCAGGAGTATTAGATTTAAGAGTAGTAGATACTATGCACAGCAGAAAAGCTATGATGGCTGATTTAGCTGATGCCTTTATATCAATTCCAGGCGGATTTGGCACACTAGACGAATTAATAGAAATAGTAACTTGGAATCAATTAGGTGTCATTAAAAAGCCAGTAGGTTTATTAAATGTCAATAACTATTTCGACTTACTTCTTGACTTCATTGCTAAAGCAGCAGAAGAAGGTTTTTTAAGAATGGACAATCAGTCTGAAATATTCATTCAGAAAGACATATTTAAATTACTTAATATCTTAAAAGACAATTTTGAGGCTAATACAATTGAGAGACTAGAACTAGTGTAATGCTTTAGTTGATTTATGTTTGCGCTCAACATAGAAAGTTACTAATATTAATACTATAAAACATATAAGTGCAAGGACGATTGTGTCCCATTTTGGAGACATTTCTACAAAGCCATATACCAAGCCCTGATAGACCAAAATGATTGTATATAGCAAACTAATAAATAATACAATTTGGGAATGTTTCCAACCTGCTATATTCAAACGTTGGTATAAGTGACTGCGATGTGGTTTCCAAACTTTTTCTCGTTTTATTGCCCTTCTTATCATAGTAAATGTACCATCTAGCAAAAAAAACCATAGAAGTATGGCCATAGCATAGAATGCGTTAGCAGCGTGACTGTTTAAAAAACTTGCAAATGAAGTATTTAAATGTCCTTGAAAATCGTGTTCTATTATAGTATTAAAATAGTCATTTTGCTTTTGAATGTAAAATGGATATGATGACAATAAAAATCCTAAAAAAGTAGAACCAACATCACCCAAAAATATTTTAGCTGGGTGCCAATTTACCATTAGAAAACCAAGGCAAGAAGCTGCAATTATTAACCCTGTAATATTTTGATTATTAAAAGGTTCTGAATTAAATTCATTAAAACTAAAAATAAACAAACCCAATCCTGCTATAAAACCTTGAGTACCTGCGTGACCATCAATACCGTCTAGAAAATTGTATATGTTGGTTATTCCAATAATCCAAATTATCGCAATTAGATACTTTAACCAACCTAATGATATATCAAGTGGTGATGGTAACGGTAAATACAATACTGGACCAAAATATATAACGACACCTATAGCGCAAAACAACTGAATTAACGACCTAATACCTGAACCCAAACCACCTCGGCTATTTCTCAAATCATCAATCCAACCCAACATTGCAATTACTGAGCTGATAAATAGTAAAATAAATAAGTCTAAGTTTTGGGCATAAAGGCAATATATAGACAGCGAAATAAAAATAGAAACAAAAATTGCCCTGCCACCACCACGGGGGGTTAATTTGGTATGGCTACTCCTTTCATTAGGGGTATCTAATTGATTTTTTTTAATTAAATAGGAAATTAGAAACCTGTTTCCCAGCCAAGAAATTAAAAATGAAATAACGGTTAAGGCAATAAAAACAATAGTTTTAGTTTCCATATTCATTTAGTTAACTACTTCCTTGATGTGGTCTAATACCTTTTTTGGAGACCAGTTTAACTCTTTCACAGCCAAGCTATCATCAAAAGTTAAGGGATTCATTATTTTAGTAATTGTCCGACTATTTATTGGAAACGGTAGTGATAACCTTTGCATTGCATTACCAGCCATACCTAGCCAAAGTGCTTGTTTTTGGTTAATTCTTTTTACAGGTTTAAGATTCAACACCTTACAAATCTGATCTTCCAATTCAGCAAAGTTTGGATGATTTCTGTCTGTAAGGTTATAAATGCCAGCTTTGTCGGCATTATTTAAAATAACTTGTGCAACATCAGTAGCCAAAACCATACTTTTTCTTGCTTCACCATTTCCAATTCTCAAATACTTTCCAGACTTAATTCCGCTTATCATAGCACCAAGATTTCCTGGTGGGTTATAGCCAACTATTAGGGGTAGTCTAAGTATTAGTACAGGTACATTATTCTTTGATCCCCATATTTGGGCTTCACGTTCTGCTTCTATCTTAGATTTGCCATAAGGTTCTTTGCTGTTAAGTGATTGCGACTCATTAATTAACTGTCCAGTATCTAGACCGTATACAGAAACTGTACTAATAAGAACAAACTGCTTTGGCAAAGATGGTAATTTATTTAAAGCCCCAAGTAAACGTCTTGTTCCTTCAGCATTTACTTGATGAAACTCCTCTGCCTCTACTTCTGTTTTAGGCACTAAATGTGCTTTACCTGCTGCGTGAATAACCACATCAAATGTTTTATCACCTAATGAAAAGAAATCTTTTGATATATCTGCAACTATATTCTTTATGTCAGTTTCATTGCTAGCTGTTCTTTGTAAAGTATAACATATATGACCCGCTTCTAAAATAGATTTGGTTATATATTTACCTAAAAAGCCGACACCACCTGTTACCAAATATTTAGTTTGTGACATTACTTGCCGTAACTATAGTTTGTTTTACAATGTTTAACATTTCAGTAGCCAGTGTGCTCCTATCGTATTTTGTCATAGCTAAATTTTTAGATGCAATTCGCATTCTGTCACTTAATTCTTTATCATCTAGTATCTTTAATACAGCATCTGCAAAAGCGACTTGGTTATCGTGAGGAAAGGTTAAACCTGCCCCAGAATTCTTTAATAACGTTTTAATCCAGCCTTGAGTGTTTTGTACAACTGGTAATCCAATAGCAAAAGCATCAAATAATTTATTAGGAGATGCAGTATCTAAAAAGCTTACGTTTTTGACAGTCAATAAAGATACATCTGCAACTTTCAACCACTTCATAACATTCTCTTTACTTGTCAAACCGAGGAAGTGAATATTTCTCAGATTTAAACTTTTGGCTAAAGATTCTAGCTCAATTCTTTCTTTTCCGTCACCTATAATAATTATTTCTATGTCCTCTCTTTTCCTTAGTTTCAATTCTTCAGCTAGCCGTACCAATTGCTCACACTTGTCTATTAAACCTAAAGTACCTGTGTATAGTACCAATTTTTTACCTTGATAGACTAATGGTACATCTACAGCAGTTACCTGACTAGCTAGTTCATTATCAGCTGCATTTGGGATATTATATACTAATTTATTAGGATAATCTTTCTGTACGTGCTGCATTTGCCCCTCACTTAGCGCTACTATAGTATCAGCACTGTTATAGCAAATCTTGGCTAGCCATTTTGCAAATTTTATAGAGGTTTTACCTGTTAGGACTCCTAATTCTATTGCGCCTTCTGGCCATAGATCTCTTATTTCAAAAACGAAAGGTTTATTTCTAATTTTTTTAGCCAATACCCCTGGTATTCCAATAGTTAACGGACCACTACTGCAAATAATAGCATCGTATTGCGCAGTTAGCGCATACCAAATGGCCATTAAGGCAAATGAAAAGAAATTGAAAATACGTTTAAGTTTACCGTCTTTATTAGACATTCTTACGTTAATTAGCTTAACATTAACACCTTCTATATTGAAATTGGTTAGGAATCCATTTGCTTTTAAATCGCTCTTATCATATAAACTTGTTATCACAGTAACCTCAGCACCTTCATTTACCCAACGTCTAGTATTTTCATATACTCTAGTACTCCACCCGCCTTTATTAGTTCCATAGTATTGGTAAAAATATATTATCTTAATTCTGTTACTCATCTAGAACTTCTTCACAATAAATGATTGAATAATTTGAGGCTTTCCACTAGCTGTTGCAGGTATTTCGTTAACATAGGTAAAAGCTGTAGGAAAATCTTCTTCTAAGAAATTATTGATTGTGGTTTTAATTTTATCTAAGTCAGATTCGTTAAAATCATTTTCTTTAATTATCTCTATTTCCATACCATTTAGGTCTCGTTGAATGACTCTAAACTGTTTAATATTTGGGTAAAACTCGAATATGCCCGTAAAAAAATGGACGACCATACTTTTACCGCTCTTCGTTTTGACAATATCAGTATCTCTACCAATTACCCTTTCTAAGATAGGGTAGGGCCTATCACAACTGCAAGTTTCAGATTCTGGGGCAACTACTGCCAAATCGCCTAAATAGAAACGAATTAATGGCATCACTTTATTATCCAATCTTGTTACAATCACTTTTCCCAATTGACCAGGTTTAACCTCATTACCATCATCATCTACTATCTCTAAATATACCAATGGCGTCATAATGTGAAGTTTGTGATATTGACACTCTGCAGCTATCATAAACCCCTCTGAGCAACCATATGTATCAAAAGTTTCACAATTAAACACATCTTCTAGAGTCTTCCTATAATGTGGAAACAGTTTATCGCCCCAGCTTACCACTCCTTTTAGTTTATCGGACTTTATGTTATTGCTTTTTAAATAATCAGCTATGCCATATATAGAACTAGCATATCCCATTATGAAATCATAATTATTACCAGAACTTAAGTCTTTTGCAATGTCAGCTAATGTTTGAGGAGATGATTTAAAGGCATTAATATATCTAGTTCTAAATAATTTATCCTTTATCGCCTTTACTTTACTTCTGGTAGGGGTCATTCCAGTCTGCATTATCTTATCACCCAACCTATAACCTGACCACTCCCACCATCTGGTTTGAACTGCTTGTTGATTACTTTCATTGGACTTAGTCATATAGACTTCTCCTTGTATTCCAGAAGAGCCGGAGCTTAGGTGCCTAACTAATACATTTTTATCACCATCTATCATTCCTTCAATGTTAGATTTGATAGTGGTTTTTGTTAATATAGGGAAACTTTTCAACCATAACTCTGGATCAGAATTTGATTGAATGTTTAAAGATTTATAGTATTGATTACTTTTGCTAGCATGCTCTAGCAATCCTTTTAAAGTCAATAGCTGCAAAGATTTTATTTGAGCAGGGCTCTGCATTTCAAGTTTACGCCAACGTCTTAAATCTGTAATAAATGTTGTCTTTAAGATCCGGTCTCCAAAAGGAAGAATAATATTTTCAAGAATTTTCTTATACATTTCTTTCAAACTGAATGTCATACCATTTGGTAACACTGATTAATTGATTTACTAATCCAAATAAGGAATCGTCTCCATTTAAGAATTTTTTCACTTGAAGAGAAACAGTATTTGAAGTTTTGAAATGCTGCTTGATAAGTTGATGATTATGAATATACTTGAGATACTCGCTAAAAAACGGGTCGTTTCTATAATAACTTGCCCAAGGAACCCCAAATCCCCATTTTCTTCCTGTCAATATGGATTCAGGTAATCTATTTCCTATTGAATCTCTAAGTAAAGCCTTAGTCTTATCACCATATATGAAATGCTCCGTTTTAGTACCAGCTAATTTTTGGATAATTCTATAGTCTAAGAACGGCACCCTACATTCTATACTTGCACCCATTGTCATTAAATCGTTTCTGTCTAATAGACTACACAAATAGGTATGCATATCATAAAACATAGCCATTCTAATGGGTTCACTACCATATAATGATTTAGCAGTCTGGTATAGATTTGTTCTATACTCACTCATTATTTGTTTATTTAGACCTGTACTGTATGCTAAATTAGGATTCAGATCTGTTGAATTAAAGTGAATATAGTTTTCTATTGATCCTAACTCAAGTAAACGCATCAACTTTTTAACTCTAGGTGATTTCGAAGGAATTAATTTTAATAATCTTCTACCTTTTAACATTATGTTAAATTTAGCTGGATTCTTAAGTGGCTGATATCTAACATATCCTCCCAAAGTTTCATCACCACCTTCTCCACTTAATAATACAGTAACTTTTTTCTTAGCAAATTTAGAAATCTCTTTTACATAAAGGTCGCTGGCGTGCATTACGGGTTCGTCGTGTATGCTTAGTATTTCCCTGTATTTTTCTAATATGTCTTTTGAGTTTATATACAACTCGTTAAAATTTAGCTTGTATTTATCAGCTACTTCTTTAGCTAAGTCACCTTCATCGTAACCCTTTTCGTGGAAACGTACGGTAAATGAAGAAACTTCTTTGCTACCATTTAATCCTATAGAAGCAGCAGTTGAGCTGCTGTCTAGTCCACCACTTAGCAATACACCTACAGGCACATCACTAATTTGCCTTAGACGCACACTATCATCAAATGTGTCCCTATACCAATTTTGCAGAGAGGATTTAGACTCGTTATTATCCTTATATTGAGAATAATCTGCCAAATTCCACCATCTATTTATCGTTAATTCCCCTCGCTTAATCGTCATATAATGTCCAGGTAATAATTTTTTCACACCTCCAAACATTGTATTTTCACCTGCTACGTGTCTTTGAATAAGAACTTCATTAAAGTTTGATTCGTTATAGGTTTTATCAACTCCTCCTTTAAATAAAGCTTTTATTTCTGACGCGAATACAATACCATCACTAGTTAGAGAATAGTAAAAAGGTTTTACCCCAAGTCTATCTCTAAATATAGTAATGTCGTTGGTTTGATGATCGTAAATACACACAGAAAACATACCGTTCAGCTTTTGAAGCATTCCAATACCTTCTTCTGCAAATAGTTGCATTAATACTTCTGTATCAGTTTCAGTTCTGAATTTATACCCCTTTTCTATTAGAGGCTTTTTTAAATCTTGATAGTTATAAACTTCACCGTTGAATATGATTGAATATCGCTCATCTACAGAATGCATAGGTTGTTTTCCTAGCGGAGATAAGTCTATAATAGATAAACGCCTATGAGACAAGCCTATCCAATTTTTAATATAAATATCTGCATCATCTGGCCCTCTAAGTACCAATGAATCTCTAACACTAACTAATAGCTCTACCTCAACAGGCTTTAAAGTTTTATAATTAATAATACCTGCTATACCGCACATAGTTAATTCACTAATAAGAGGCGAATTTAGGTTGATATTTTCAATAAGTAATGTCAACTAATGAGACTATACTTTAAGAAAATATAAAGATTGTCAATTATAGATTATTAAAAATTAAATTCGCTGAATATGAGTAAGGGTAAAATTCTTGTAACTGGTGGTGCAGGCTACATTGGTTCACACACTGTTGTTGAATTAATTGATAATAACTATGAAGTTGTTGTAGTAGATAATCTTACTAATAGCTATGAATTCGTAATTGACAGGATAAATACTCTTACAAACAGTACCGTTAAATTTGAAAATGTTGACGTTTGCAACGAAATAGAATTAAAAAGAGTATTTATTGAAAATTCTGACATTTTGGGTATTATTCATTTTGCTGCATTAAAAGCTGTTGGTGAATCTGTCATTCAACCTTTGAAATATTACAACAACAATGTAGTTGGACTACTTAACCTATTAAATGTTTGTGATTTAAATAAAGTAAATAACTTAGTATTTTCTTCAAGTTGTACTGTGTATGGACAACCAGATGTATTGCCTGTTACTGAGCTTTCACCAAGAATAAGACCAGAGTCTCCTTATGGTAATACTAAAAAAATAGCAGAAGAAATAATTGAAGATTTTAGTGCAACTTCTGATTTTAAAGCAATATTACTTAGATATTTTAACCCTATTGGTGCTCATCCTACTTCTCTGCTAGGTGAATTACCTATCGGCATACCAAATAACCTTGTACCTGTAGTTACTCAAACTGCAGCTGGACTACGTGAAAAAGTGACCATATATGGTAATGATTACCCTACTGCAGACGGCACTTGTATAAGAGATTATATAGATGTAATAGATTTAGCTAAAGCACACGTAATAGCTATAGACAGGCTATTAAATAAAAAACAAATCGCTAAAGTTGAAGCATTTAACTTAGGAACTGGTAGAGGCTTTTCAGTTTTGGAGATAATAGAAACTTTTCAAAAAGTATCTGGTGTAGTATTAAACTGGGCTTATGGCAATAGACGTGAGGGTGACATTGTTCAAATATTTGCAGAAACAACTAAGGCTGAAACTGAGCTTCATTGGAAAGCAACCACACATCTATCCGAAATGTTACTCAACTCTTGGAATTGGCAAAAAAAATTAAGCAACATCAATTAATTCAAAATACTTAGCAACTATTTGAGGCATATTAGTCTGATAAGTAGCTTTCTCCTTAACCAATCCAATATTGTAGGTTATTGCTCTAGTGTGATGTTCTTTATTCAACCAAACATCTATTAATTCATCAGCTAATTGAATACTATTATCAATCCCAACAAGTTTACCATTATCATTATGATTAATCCAACTTCTATTTCCAATTAAATCTGTTACAATTGGGTAACAACCACAAGCCATAGCCTCAAACAAACTTGATGAAACACCCTCACTAATTGGTGTACTAACGTAAAAATTACATTTTCTTAACCAATTTCCAAGATCAGTATTTGGAATTTTACCCAACCATACAATGTTGTCAGCTAATTCTAGTTCAATTGTTTGATTTTTCAAATCTTGTTCCAATGGCCCTCCTCCGACCATATAACACTTAATATTATAACCCTTTTTTTTAACTAAATGGATAGCATTTAATATATTTTTATGTCTATAATCACTTGATAAGCTTCTAGTTACAATTATATTAATAGAATCTAAATCAGAATTACTTCCATCAAAATAAAATACATTTTTGTCAACCCCTTTGGCCATAACCATAATCTTTTTTGTGTTAGCACCTAATTCTATCATAGCTGGTACCATTACATCGCCCCAAGCGTGAATTAAATCTGCTTGATTTAACGCATATTTAGCAAGTTTGGCTTTAAAAGGTGTTGTTATTGTATTTGGTGGCCATACATCTGTCACACCTTGCTGAGCAACTACTAATGGGTGCTTACCTAATTTTGCACCTAAGTAACCGAAACTAGTTACCCTATATGCCAAAACAATATCCGGTTTTTGTTGTCTAACCAATTTCTTAAGTTGGTTTACAGCACCTAGCCATTTAATAATTCTTTTAATTCTTCCAATTTTACCAGAATAAATGGGAATTTCCCAGCTAATAATCTCGAAATCTCCGTATTCTTTTAAACCTTTTATCCAAGTTTGTGCATCAGCTCGGAAGGTTTCTCCAAGAAATAATACTTTCTTATTCATTCTATTTTTGATTCTAAAGGGTTAGGTTCATCTTCTATTATATTTATCAAACCCAAACCAATAGCATATGATATAACTGCGATTCGCATCGCTGCGTGCAACATAGATGCTACAGTAAAAAATGCAAAGCCGAAAATGAGCAGCTTACTATATTTAGAACTTCGCTTATATTTATTATAAACTATTGAAATTAAGAAAAGCAAAGAACCTACTCCATACAATCCGTGTTCACTTAATAATCTTGAAAATTCTGTGTGAGAAGGTAAAGAATAACCAATTACTTTTTTGAAATGATATGTAGCACCTCCTGGACCTATTCCCAATATAGGATTGTCTAAAAATATTTGATACTCTATTTCAACTAATTTATCTCTCCCAGACAAATCTACATCACTTTTAGTATCATATTGTGCTCCAGTTACAGCTTTCTTATCTATAGTTTTTAGATACCTGTTAGACAGTGAATTATTTGTTATTACGTTAATAATAACAAATACTATTACAAGTAGTATAGAGATATAGAAAATTAAAGAAAGAATTCTTTTAATAGATTTTAGATTAACTTTTAATAAAAAACCTAACCCTGCTAATCCTAAAAGATCTAAAATTGCGACAGCAACTCCTCCACGTGAAAATGTAAACAAACCAAAACCAAGAAATATCATAGCCAAGGTAATATTCAAATTAGTATTTTTAAATATATTTTGATTTATAACTATTCCAATTATTATGACTATGAATCCAAACCCCAAAAAAACAGCAGTCTGATTTGGACCAAAGCCACCAGAAGCCTGCAGGTTACTTTGCATATCAAAAGTAATACTGGATAAACTTCCAATCTTGGTAACTATACTACCTACACTTGCAATCATAGGAAGTGTGATTGCTAAAAGGAAGCTTTTAATAGACTGTAATGGAATTCTTATACTTAGAAAATAAGCAATAGACAAGGCTAAACACAAATGCCCACTTAAGTTAAAACTAATACTATTCTTAATCTCTGAAAAAGGTAAGGTAAAATTTAATACCAATATGGACGGTAATAATAAAACTAGATAAAATATTGGCTTAAAATTGAACTTAACGTGTTTAGACTGATAAAATAAACCTATTGCAAAAAACAGAGATGAAATATACTTAGAATATTCCCAAGGCAAAGCAACATTATTACCACGCAATAACAAATCAAAAGTTCCAAGATATAAAGCTACAAAACCAGCCAACTTATTTCTATCTTGTACTTTTACTATCTCTATTAACGCTATTGCTGGAATTACAACTCCTCCTAATAAACAAATAAATGGCGTAAAACTGGTGATTAAACCTAATACAAAGTGCACCAACACAATCATCAGCACTTTAGATTGAGATTTAAAAAGCCTGTCAAATTTAACAGTCTCTATTTCATCTAATCTAACTTTAATACTTGCTAATTGCATTAAATTCTATTATAAATGTTAGTCAAGTTTTCACGTAACACTTTTTCCCCATTAAGGTTTTCAATAAAAATTCTATTTTCATTGCCAATCCTAATAGCCCTATCGGAATCGCCGCTAAGCTGCACTATCCCTTCTAATATATTAAGATAATCGTTTGGTTCAACAATATAATTATTTGTATCTTGAAGCAGTATATTTATATTACCGACAGAAGTTGTAAATATTGGCAAACAACTAGCCATTGCTTCCATTATTACATTAGGAGTTCCCTCGTGGTCGCTAGTTAACAAAAATGCATTAGATGCAGATAACTCAGTTTTGGGGTTCATTTTCCCTAAGAACTTTAAATTCTTATTTAGAACTCCGCTATTTTCAGCTAAAGCCATTAGCTCATTTTCTAAATTACCATATCCAATAATATTAAATTGTAAATGAGGATGCAACTTTAATGCACTTTTAGCTAACTCTATTACTTTATCTATGCGTTTTACTTGAGTATATCTAGCAATTGTAAGTACATTAAATTTCTCACTATAAGATGAATTTGCTGCAGATGGTTTGAATGCTGAAACATCTATGCAATTTGGCAAATAAAAGATTGTGTCAACATTTTTCTTTCTTAAGTTTAATATTTCTTGAAATGCCTCCTTACTATTAGCTATAATGTAGTCTGGTAGATTTAGCGCAATGGTACTTACTTTACCTGTACCTGCCATCTCTGATGCTAAGGAACTTCTACAAGCGCCTATACTTGGAATTTTTAAAAGCTTTCCAACAATCCCTACAAAGAAATTCACATAAAAGTGCTGACTTTGCAGTAAATCTGGCTTTATATTTCTAATTAATCTAGTTAATGCAAAAATTTTAGATATTGGATTTCTTACTGATAAAATATGGATTGTAATAGGTAAAGTTTGAAACCTCTTTAACCCATCTTCATCGTTATTTAGTACAATTAAGTGGATAGAAGTACCTAGATAAACTAATTCTCTTAAAATATAGAATAACTGTTGCTCCGCGCCCCCAATTCCAACAGTACCAGCTACAAAGCATATTGTTTTGCCATTTAAACCCATTTTTTAATTCCAATAAATGTCTAAATGTTTCTTAATCTCACTTGCCCAATACTCTAAGGAAAATTTTTGACTTTTTTCTAAGGCTTTCTCTTGCATATTTAAATACGTTTCTGTATCGCTTATTGCAATATTGATAGCCTTGGCTAAAGTTTCAGACTTAGAATCTGATAGTACAATTCCTCCCCCAGTATTTAGCATAAACTTTATAGCTGAAACTGGAGTGCCTAAGACTGGTAAGCCACTAGCCATAGCTTCTAACACAACTTTAGGAAAGCCCTCTGAGCTTCTAGTTGGGTAACAAAATAAATGGCATTGTTGCATAATAGTCAAAACATCATCGTGATTTACTTTTCCGTGAAAAGTAACCATATTCTCTAAGCTTAAGTCATTTACTGTTTGCTTAAAACTACTTAATGCACCCCCGTCTCCTACTATGTGTAAGTGAAGATTTGGATGTTCAGCTTTAAGCAACTTTACTGCTTCTATTACTTGCCTTGTACCTTTTTCTTCCTCTTGTCTGCAAACAATTACCAATTTTGGGTTAATTAAATCAAGTGAAGGAACGTTTTTCCTTAAATCTAATATTTCAGAATTAGTAACACTGGAGGAAAAAATCCATTTTATATTTGGATTTACCATAGACGGTGGTTCAGATTCCACACCCGTCGTTAAAAATGCATTTTTGCCACCTGCATTCTTTTCCATAAATCCGTGCCAAAATTTCTCCGTCTTAGTTATTATTTGCAACCAATTCCCACAATAACGTACAAATAATGGCTTACCCATTTTGTTTGCCATAACCATACCTATGGTTCCAAGATCACTAGGAATTGGTACGTGAACGGCATCCGCTTTCTTTATTTCCCTTCTAATAATGCCATAGTTCTTTAATAACCAAAACGGATATTTTAGTTTACGTTTTATGCCTGAACCAGAAATATCATCTATCGGAATAATTGTAATATTGTTACCTTCAAAACCAATTTCTCCTTGTTGCTTTTGAATTCTACTTAATGGCAATACCAATGTTGTTTGTTCAAATAGACTGCTAATGGCTTTCATATGATAAACAAATCCACCATCAGTAGCAAATCCTAATTTAGAATTGGTCGATTTCCAAATCTGCTTATGAGAAAATACTACGAGTTTCTTTATTTTACTATCCATTTTTGAATTTCTTTAAAGCCTTTAACGTATGTATTTTCAAAGGTAAACTTATTTTCCACCTGCTCTCTAGCAAATTTTCCTTGTATACTTGCTTCGCCTTCTTTTAGTACCTGCAATGTTTTATTTATAAATTCAGCAGGGGTACTTGCTATCATAAGTCCTTTATCTACTTCTAATTCCATTCCACTTATTGCATCTTTACTACAAATAACAAGAGTTCCAGAAGCCATAACTTCTATTATTCTACTTCTAAAACCATAAGTACCCACCCAAGGTATAAGCACAATCATTGTATTGTGGAAAGTTTCATTCAAATCTGCGACAAAACCTGTAACTATCGCATTTTTATCGCTCTCAGTCAGTTTAATCAAACTGTCTGGAGGGTTAGATCCAATTATGTAATACTTTAGATTTGGATAGTCTGCTCTTAAACTGGGTAACACATCACTAAAAATCATTTTAGCACTTTCTACATTATGTTTAGTTCCTAAACCACCGTAGTAAGCAATGGCTAACTCTGCATTTTTTTTATCCTGATATTTCCATTTAGAAATATCAATTCCCATTGCAATGTGAAACACTTTAGTATTCACATTTACATTTCTAATTATGTAACTTTCCTCTTCCCTGTTTATGGCAATAATGGCGTCAAATTTTGACCAAACCTTTTCTTCAATAGATTTATAGTTATTAAAATGATATTTTTTTATGAAGGAAGGATAATTTTTATCGTATTGTACTTTATAGGTTTGCCATAAAATGTTATTGGTGTCACAAATAGTCCTGCTTCCTTGCTCTTTGAAATAAGAAGCCAAATGCCAAGCGTGCCAATACTCAAATAATACCAAATCAAAATGTTCTCCTTTCAATGCTGACTTTATTCTGTTAAGGGTAAACTCTTTCTTTGAAATGTAATAATTACTTTCTTTTAACCCTGTTAAATCAGAATAAATCTTTGCACTAATCTTGTTAATTACTTTATCTATTTTATTATTAACATTATAGGCAGATTTCAAAACAATGGCTATATTACAATATGTTTGCAACTTCCTTCGAACATCGTCAACATTTTCAGACTTTGCAAATGTTAAAATAGTTATATCAAAATCTTCTTTGGCTGCTAACAGTGAGTAATGTACTCTAAGGTTTTGACCTGCAGATAATGGAAATGGTAAAACATGTGTAATGACAAGAAGTTTAGGCTTTTTTGTCATACTTATTAACTATTTTATTTAAGGTATCTGCGATTCTTACATAAGATTTACCGTCTAAATAATCTCCAAAAAAAGTATTTAATAGTCCTTTGCGTTCTGTTTTTTTTCGATCTGGGTTAGATAAATATGTTTCTATCTGCCTTTGAATTTCAGATTCTTTCCAAGCTATATCTAAAGCACCTGTATCAACTATAGGCTTATAATGATCCCAACTATAATAAATACTATAATCTTTAGGGGCAATATTTATACCTGTGGGGTTGTAACCAACATTTATAATAGGCTTGTCAAACATAGCTAGTTCAAGAGTAACGGTACTAGCTACATTAATACCAACCTCACAATGTGCAAGCATATTAGACCACAAAACTAAGTCTTCTGGTAGAGGTGTTAAATGCGCCTTCTCCCAAGGTATTTCAGGAAATTTAACATCTAACAATTCAGTTTTAACTTTATCAAATCTGCCTGATGTATCTTTAGGATATACACGTACTATTAGCTGAGGTTTAGAAGGAATTTGAGAAATAATTTTTGCTAAATTCTTGACTAGCACTTCTTCTCCAGGCATTAGGTTTAACATACCTGTTGTATATAGAATGATAGGTCTACTTGGACTTAATCCCATTCTGTCACAATACTCCTCTCTTGACCAAAGATTCTCAGTTTTAAAGTGAAAATCGAATTGAGGGGTACCTGTAATGCTAACATTTTCAGCTGTTATATGATGATAAATTTTTAACAAATCGTTATATATACTTTGATTCCAAACTATATAATGATTGTATTTGGGTAATATTCTGCCTTGAGATGTTAAGTTATCCCAACTAAATAAAAATGTCGATGTGGGAATGCCTAGTTTAATAGCTGCGTGGACAATTGGTAGTGCGTTTTTGCTGTGTATATGTGAACCATTAAAGACGTGATCAGGATTTAAATCTTTAATCAGTTTAAAATAAGTCAACTCTGTTTGTTTACCTTGACTAAGTTTATTTTCAATATTAGTTAAAAAATAGACACCAGATCTTGACACAAATGGGTATGCTGTCCATTTTTTAACGGTTCTTGACAGTTTTTCTTTAAGTCCTTTAGCCTCGCTATCTCTTATTTTCCAACGTAATTTAGCTGCACCAGACCATAACCATCTACCGTGAACTATATCTATCCATTCCCTTAATATTCCTAATTGATAGGTAGGCTTAATATCTTGTATTTCGATTAATTGATTGCAGTTTTGCTCTAATACCTGCCTAAGAGCCTCAGTAGGAATTACCGATATTAAAGTAATTTCATTATCCCTTTTGAGAATTTCGGCAGTACCGCTTAATATAAAATTTCTAATTGCCTCTCCTCTTGGTAATATAAGAACAATATGTTTCTTTTTACTTATTTGCATATACCTTTTTAATCTGACTCGTTAAACCAGAAATTTCACTACAGCAGTTGCAAACTGTTTAGCACCATCTCTTTGATAGTTACCAATTACTAATTCAACAACATCTCGTCTTTCTTTAGTATGTAAATTAGGATTCTCTAAATAAATTTTGCAAGCTTCTATTAATTCTTGATAATTATTCACTAGCCATAATCCACCAGTTTCAGTAACAGGCGCAAAATGATTCATTTTAAAATTAACATCATTAACTAACTTATTCTTTTTCCCACTTGGGTCAAAATTTAAGTTAATTACTGGCTTATTTAATACCGATGCATCTATTGAAACAGTACTAGCCAAATTTATCACCAATTCAATATGATTAAATGTTGAAGCCCATTCTGATATTTTCATTTCATCGTGGGTAAAATTCACGTCATTAATACTCGGGTTCGGTAGTTGAATGGCAACTTGAGGATACTTTCCTATATAGTTTAACAATTCAGCATCGTTTTTATGTAGAGGGTGTGCTCTGATTATTAATTGAACATCACCTAATATTCCTGAAGTAACAATTTCCACTATTTGGCCTACACTAGGTATCTCGTCAAACAAATTAGGAGAACCTAAGGCAAGAAGTATCGTCTTTTTATTCGAATTTAAGTTTAAAGATTTATAGAAAAACTCCCTACTTACTACATACTTTTCCTTAAAAAAAACATCATATTGTGGCGCACTAATTATAAATATCTCTTTTGATATTGTGTATGGATAAAACTGATTTAATTCTTTTTTCATAAAATCGCTCCAAACAAAATAACCATCATATTGGAACATAAATCTAGCTTTAGTAGAAATGTTATCCCAGCTTGTAATTAAGGCAACAGTCTTGTATCCTGCATTTAAACTTTCAGCGGCAATGCCAGGCTCGTCCATCCTAAATGGGCTTTGAACAATAATTAAATCTGGGTTAATCTTCTTAAGTCTGCTTAAAGTTTGTGGAGATCTACCTTCCTTCAAGTATAGACTTTCAGAATATTTCTCAACCATTTTATAAGTTCCAAAGAAATTATTTGCTTTTGCTAGATAACGTATAATTTTAAGTGTCTTATCAGTTTTTCTTGCATCGTCACTATTATCCCAAAAACTTTTTCTGCTAAAAGAAAGGCCCTTTTCGTCCCAAGTGAAATCGTTTAATCTTCTTATCAGTTGATACTTAAACTTCATTGGTTCAACTTTAGGAAATTCCTGAATGTATACATTTTCGATTTCTAAATTTTGATAGGCTGGTGTATCGTATGAAGTTGCCCAAATGTATACATCATTATCTTTAGATAATATTTCTAGAAAATCATTATAAAGTAAAACTCTGTCATTTATTAAGTTAGATGAAAGAATTAATATTTTTTTACGCATTTAATACTTAAAACCCTAAAACTATTTACCAAAATAATGTCTTTCACACCCAGGTGATGTGTACATACAAGTGTACAACAATCGGTCGTCTGTCCTAGCTAAACCTCCTTTATGATAACCGTGAGTGTCTGCAAACGCTATAGTACCAGCTGGCACTGTTCCCTTTATCCATTTGTCTTTACCGACTAATACATTCATTTGTTCGTCTGAAGTTCTCTTTACGCCTTCTTCTAGTGTGTATTCAGGTTCAGACTTAACACTACCTAAAATATGAGTGCCAGGAGCATAAGTGAATGGACCAGCTCCATCAGTTACGTCAGTTAAATAAACAAATATTTTTAGAATTTGTAGGTCTTCCCTGTCTCTGTGCCAAAGTTGACTGGTCTTTGCTTCCCCATCAAATGGTATAGTATGCCATACATTATAGTATCTTAAGTCTGCGGGCATTTTGAAGTAAGCATTTGCAATTTTCCTTAAAGAGATATCTATTCCAAATCTCCACCAAATGCTAGTTTTATCTTTAACTAGAGGATCAATTAGGAATAACATAAATGACTTTTCATTTATCTCATTTACATTATTCACATTAGCCTTACTTTTATTTATAAATTCCTCTTTACTTTTCTCTAAATCTTCAATTGCTTTTTGCAACTCATTCCAAAGTGGGTTACCTTTAAATAATACGTCTATATGAGAAAATGCACAGCCGTTATTCTTTAAGTCAGTTATGATTCTAGATTGCTCGTCATCTAGAATCTCTTTCAATTGATTATACTTTGCAGTTTGCCCTTTATTTATAACATTCCTCCAAAATAAGGGATTATTCTTGAACTGTTTTTTGATTGTGTATAATATTGACATAAGTCTTTGAAATTATATTTGACAAAGTTATTAAAGAATTTATCTCTATTTCTTCAATTAACTATTTAATAATGCTCTCCAATATGAATTCTTAATTTAATAAATCCCAAGTGAAAGGTGTACCAGCTGCAATGTCTTTTACTGCTTTCATACCTATTATGTTGTCAAAATGCTTTGGTTGTATTCCATCCCCTGGTCTAATTACTCTTAAATTGTCAGTATTATATCGCTCACCTGCAGCTATATCTTTCACTACATAAATTGACCTTTTGAACCTCAAGCTTTTTATTTCAGTATCTTGTATTCCATATTTTACTTGCCCTAATGACTGCCAAGCACGCTCAGTTTCTATGACTAAACTTTTCAACTCGTGTGGCTCTAAGCTAAATGTAGAATCTACACCACCATCTGCCCTACTTAGTGTAAAATGTTTTTCTATTACTGTTGCACCTAGGGCTATAGCTGCTACTGGCGCCCCAACTCCCATAGTATGATCTGATAATCCAACTTGACAATCAAATAATGCTGACATATGTGGAATTGTAGCTAAGTTGGTATTATAAGGATTAGCTGGGTATGAACTAGTACATTTTAGCAATATAAAGTCTTCACAGCCTGCACCTCTCATTATTCTCACACTTTCGTCTATATCTGAAACATTCGCCAATCCTGTTGACATAATTATTGGTTTGTCAGTAGCAACTACTTTCTTTAACAAACCCCAATCTGTATTTTCAAACGATGCTATTTTATATGCTGGTACATCTAAGGTTTCCAAAAAATCAACCGATGTAACATCAAATGGTGAGCTAAATGCAAGCATTCCAAGCTCCTTAGCTCTATCAAAAAGTGGTTTATGCCACTCCCAAGGTGTGTATGCTTTTTTATATAAATCATAGAGTGACTCCCCTTTCCATAAAGAGGTCTCATCATCTATTTTGAATAAGTTTTTATTCAAATTCAGCGTCATAGTGTCAGCTGTATAGGTTTGCAATTTTATGGCATCCGCACCTGCTTCTGCAGCAGCATCTACTATCGCTAATGCACGATCAAGCGACTGATTGTGATTGCCTGACATTTCTGCAATTACTAGCGGCTTAAATGCCTTTCCAACAGAATAATGACCTATTTTTATTTCGCTTTTCATATTAATTTATTTATGCTTTAAAGATTTTTAAAATGAATCGCTCACCATCTACGTCAAAATATGCAGGATAGCGCTCATTATCAACAACCCTAAGTAAATTAAATTGGTCTGAAATAGATTTATCAAAATCTAACCTACTATCCTCTTTACCCCTAATGTTATAGTAGCTTTCTTCTCCCTTTTGCTTTTCTCCAATATTATTAGGATATTTTTCTATAAATCGCTCTATCATAGTGAAGGTAGCTTCTGCTACTTTAATACGTGCATCATCTATTAGGTCAGTCCGTTTCAGTAGAACAATTACTTGTTCATAAATTTCTCCGCTATCAAGTCCTTCTTGTGCTTCAAATAATGTTACAGGAATCTCGCTTTTACCTTCTAATATTTGCCAAGTAAGAGGGGACATTCCCTTACCTTTAGGTAATGCACTAGCGTGTGCGACTAAGTTATGCTTGTTTCGGTTTAGTGGCTTGTAAATTCTATTACAAGACAATAAAACTAAAATATCACCCTCTAAAACATCTTTATGTTTATGTACTAAAATTATTTCTTGACCATTCTGCTTTTTTAATTTTTCTATAAAATGCCTAGTCATAGGTACAACCCAGGAATCCACATTATCTATCAATATTTGAACTAACATAGTGCTTCAATTATTTTATTAAACCGTTCAGCTATATGAGAATCTAATTGCTTTAGTTGATTATCAGCATAGTTTAAAGTGTCAAATGTAGTAAGATAATTATATAGCAAATCTCGAAACTCCTTATTAAAAATTTCTTGTGATGTCCCTAAATCAAAAGCTAATTGGTCTGAGATTAATCCTCTATAAATTAGAGCTTGATTTTCAATTGTCTTAATTACTCCTAATGGTTTTCCTACAGCACAAACTTCTATAGCCGAAGTGCTTGGCGAAGCTATAATCAAATCAGATGTTTGATATAGTGCTTTGATTTCAGCCCCAGATAAATTTAAAAGTATGCTTACATTTTCAGATTCAAATTCTCTTAGTAGCTGTATATTAGGGTTTGCAATTCCACATACTGCATTAATTTTAAAGTTTAAGTTAAATCCTAATATATTGGAAATAATTAGTCCAGTATAATTATTTATGTCACTACCCCCTAAGATAATAGTAAGTGTTTTCTTATCATTAATAGTTGAGAAGTCTTGAGATTTAAACAGAAATTCGGGTCTTAACATAGCATAGTTTAATCCTGTGAATACTTGAGCATCAGTCAAACCTAAATACGAACTTCCAGTTAATCCGGGTGCGTGATTAATTATAACATCAACATCTGTTACTAGCTCTACGAAATCTTTTATGCAAACAACTTTACAATTTAAATTTTTTAAATGCTTGAAATAAGAATTATTAAAAGAATAGCCATCGATAATAACAATATCAGACTTTTGATTTTCAAATATGTAAGCAGGCTCTTCTTCAACTTTAATAAACTGTGGAATGTAAATCAGTTCTTCTGGATTAATTCCAAGGTCAATACCTTCAACATTATATTTAGTGAACAGAGTGAAAGTATAATGAGAATTTTTAGCTAAATATGATTTTATAGCAGCAATTCTAATTAAATGACCTAAACCAATTTCTCTAGATCCATCAGCTCTAAAACAAATTGATACCATTTCTATGACTTAAAGTATTTTTCTAAATACTCCTTTAGCTACTGGGCCTACTAATAGGTTTTCATACCCAAGTTTAAGTGCCTCATTGTAAATGTATAATGTTTCATCAAATGCAGTAGCGAAATAATTTATATCTTCAATTGTATGAGCAAAACAAGGAACAAATGCACCTTGAAACAACACACCTCTTTTTATCATTTCTTGCATAACTAGCGTACGCAAGCCAGCAGATACAGCACCTGTATTGTCTTTCACACTCATAATGGGCATCCAATTACAATTGTACACGTGAATATGTGCCTGTAAATTATGTTTACTAATTATTTCGTTACAAACCTTTATAAATCTGGCCCCAATACTATGATTATGCTGGATAATATTATGAGTTTGGTACGCATCTATAGTAGCAATACCAGCAGTTAAGCTGTGGACCTCTGCGCCGTGAGTAGTAGATATTAAGAAAAGTTTTTGAGCACCTTCATTTCTGATGCCCCCTAGTTCCATTATTTCTTTCTTACCAGTCAATGCACAAAAAGCAAAGCCATTTGCAATACCTTTTCCCCAAGTGGCTAGGTCAGGCATTGTTTTATTATTTTTAATAACACCGGGTAAATCATATTTGAATCCAGTTATCATTTCATCTTGTATGAAAAGCGCACCATTGCTTTGAGTCAATTGAATTAATTGTTCCAATGGATATTCGCCTTCATCTACACTTCTTTCTGGCTCACTTATTACGCAGGCTATTTGGTCAGGATACTGTCTAAATAAATCTTCTAGCGTATTTAAATCACCTCCATTATAAGTTACTGATAGTCCCTTAATCTCATCAGGAATGCCAAAATCGCATACAGTTTTACCAATAAACCAATCATCATAACTGTAGAAAGGATGATCGATAGGAATTGCAATTAATTTTCTACCAGTGTAAGCCCTAGCTAATTTGGTAGCGGCTGTGGTAGCTGTTGAGCCATTTTTAGCAAACTTAATCATATCGTGGGCTGGTACCAGTGCTAGAAACTTCTCAGCCATTTCCATTTCTAGGTAACTAGGGCGTTGATAGTTGGCACCTAGTTGCATTGACTTAGCAACTGCGTCTATTACTGGTTGATATGCGTGCCCAATAGTCACACTAGTTAAACCCATAGGGCAATCCAAATACTCATTCCCATCTATATCAAATATCTTCGAGCCTTTGCCATACTGAATGGCAGCAGGTGAAAGCAAAGGGAATTGATCATCCCCTTTAGAATATGTATGAGCACCCCCTGGAATTAAATCGTGAATTTTACTCCTGTACTCATTCGATTTAGTAAAATTGGTAATATTCCTTAATTGGATGTCTTTTGAAATTTCAGCTATCATACCTTCGTTTCTTTTTAAATGTTTATTAGCAGAAATTGCTAATGGGTTATTATGCAAATAATCAACTATGTCTGTATAACTAGCATCTAATCCTAAATCTCTATACAGATATTCAATTACTATTAAATCTTCGGGGTTATCAACAGTTAACCTATAATCTGAAGTATTTATATTTGATTCAAAGTTGACTGATTTAAACTTATTTTTACCAGCAAGGCTTGAATTATTTCTTATGTAAGGAGTTACGTGCTCTAAATCAACCGTAGTAATAGCCTCTGCATAAGCAGTTAATAAGGCAGATTTTGTAAATATTTCACAATCTAAACCATCAGGATAAGTAGGTGGATATATATTAGAAGCATAATCTGCATTATTATTTAATAATAATCTAATTGTGTCGTCTATAACTTCTGAATCTATAAATGGACAATCTGCAGTTAATCTAACAATTAAATCTGGATTGTAATATTGAACAGCGTCATAAAATCTCTTTAGAACATTATTTAAATCACCTCTAAAGCATTCATATCCTAATGATTCAACGTGTTCTGCAATAATATCATCTTCTTTTTGTATACTAGTAGCAACTATTATTTTGTCAATTATAGTAGATTTTGATACACGATTTAAGTGCATTTCTAGTAGCGATTTGTCTGCTATATTTTGCAAAACCTTACCTGGAAATCTACTTGAACTTAACCTTGCTTGTGTAATAGACAATATCATTTTGGCCAATTTACTGGGTTTAATTTAGAAGTATCACTAATAAAAATTTCTTCTATTGAATTCAATGTTTCATTTGGTATAACTTGATTCAACCAATTTTCAATTTCTATTAATTGGCTTACATTTTCTACACCAATTAAAACTTGACTCAATGAATTGTTTTGAAGGGCATATTGTAATAATATACTTGCCATTGGCAAATTGGATTGGACAGCTAAATTATTCACCTGAAAAATACTTTCATACAACGCATTGAAATACGTATCTGCTTTAATTTGTTCAATATCTTTAAGCAATAAACCTTGTAAAAACGTACTTCTTACTTGTATTAGTTTATTATTTTCTATTGCCTTAAATATTGCTTCTCCTCTTAAATTCCAATTATCCAATACATTATAAGGTAATTGAATTATCTGGCACCAATCAAAATTCGATGCAGACGATAATTCCTCATTTGTGTAAACAGATACCCCAAGTTTTTCAGCTAAACCAGAGCTTTTTATTCTAATTATTTGCTGAATGTACTCATAATGCTCTAAGTCTTTAAAATTGTGAGATAACAAGCAGTGCAATTTATCAAGTTGTAAATCTTGCAAACAAGACTGAACTCTACCTTTAATATCTTCGCCGAGGGTGTATCCTTTTAGCTTAGTAATTACATTAAAAACTTTGTCTGGATTCTGAGCGTGAAATTGCCCAATTACTTTTTGAGAATCACCATAAGATTCGGCAGTATCTAAATATCTTATTCCAATTTCCCAGGCCTTATTTAATATATCAAAGGCTTGTTCCAGAGTTGGTTTGCCATTTATGTTATTTATACCATAGTTCAAGCCCAATTGTACTGTACCTAATACCAACTTATTTATATTTTCAGTTGTCATTGTGTTAGTTTAATTTAGTTTAACTATGTAACCTAATTGGTACACCCGCGTTAGCTATTTGCCCACGAGTTTGCATAGGGTTTTCGTCTTTGAAGCAAAAATAAGTACCAGCTGAAACTGCATCTGCGTGTCCGTCAATGTATCCTTCTATAAAATGCTTCGTATAGCCGCAACCACCAGAGGCAATAAGTGGAATGTTTAAAACATTTGCTATTGCTCTAGTCACTTCTATATTTAAACCCTGTCTTGTACCATCATTGTCTATGCTAGTAGCCAATATTTCACCAGCGCCCCTTCTTTCGCATTCTACAGCCCATTCTACTGGATTAAGCCCAGTAGCTGTTTTACCACCATTTACAAAGACTTCATATTCGCCAGCTACATTTTTTTTGTAGTCTATGCTGCAAACAACACATTGCGCCCCAAATTTTTCGCTTGCCGATTTAATTAAATCAGGATATTCTACTGCTGCAGTATTAATTGAAACTTTGTCAGCTCCTGTATGTAGTAAAGTTTTAAAATCATCAATGGTTTTAACACCACCACCCACAGTAATGGGCATAAAAATTTCCTCACAAGATTTCTTAATCATCTCATAGATAAGTTCCTTTGGATGAGTTCCTGGTTCAATATCTACAAATATTAATTCGTCAGCTGCTTGCGCTTGATATATTTTGGCAACAGATATTGGGTCTCCAATATTTGTTGATTTGCCAAATTTAATCGTAGTAACTATAACGAGTCTTGATAACGAACCCATTTGAACTGCTTTCAATTGAAGCTTCGGTATTAATCTATTTTTGTGCACTGGTCGTTAACTTTTATGCTAAATCAATAAAATTATTCAAAATTTGTAAGCCGTGGTCTTGACTTTTTTCTGGGTGGAATTGTACGCCCCATATATTGTCTCTATATATTGCTGCAGTTACTTCTTGTCCGTATTCAGTCCAAGCTAAACGATTCTCTGCATTTGAACATTTTAAATGATATGAATGGACAAAATAAAGGTCAACATCTTGTTTAATCTTATTAAAAAGAATATTATTTGAATCAAACTTTACATTGTTCCAGCCAACGTGAGGTACTTTTAGTTCATCGATGCCTGGTTCAATCTTAACTACCTCACTGTCAAACCAATTTAAACCACTATGCTTGCCGTTTTCGAAGCCAGTAGTAGACATAATTTGCATTCCAACACAAATTCCTAATATTGGTTTCTTATCTATCAAGACACACTTATTTAAGACATCAACAAAGCCAGAATCTCTTAAACTATCAAAACACATTTGATAAGTTCCTACCCCAGGTAAAATAATTTTATCATACTTATCTATTTCATTTGGTGAATCAAATACTTCTGCATCAAAACCCAAATAGTCAACTGCATTATAAACGGACATTAGATTGCCCATTCCATAGTTAATAATACCAATCATCTAGCTACTTAATCCAAGCAGGTTTTATATTTTTTAGAAAATGCCTATTGCTTACACGCCAGTCATCTATATGGTAACCAAGAAGGATTTCATCCTGATATTCTCCATTAATGACCCAAAGTTTGTTTAATAAACCTTCTCGCACAAATCCTACTTTTTCAAAGGCTCTAGCACTTCCTTCATTGGCAGAGTAACATCCTGCTTTAACTTTCAAAAGATTAATTCTAAGGAAAGCAAAATCTGTAACCATACCTATTGCCTCTGTCGCATAACCTTTACCCCAAAAGTTTTTATCACCAATTAATAAGCTAATATCAGCAAATCTATGAAGCCAATTTATTGGACCTATTTTAATGTTTCCAATGTGAGTTTCAGTTTCAATATCGCAAATTGCAAGTAATATTTCTTCTCTTTTGCCATCCATACTTGCTACAAAGCTGGAAATATTTTCCAAGCTTTGAGGGACATATTTTGTTTCTAAATATTGATTTACTTCAGTATCAGCCAGCCAATTATAATAATTTTCGTTTACATCAGACTTTCTGACTTCCCTTAAATAAATTCGATCACCAATTAGAAACCCATTTTTACTCATAACTGAAATCCATTTCTTTCAGCGTAGGCTTCTATTTGCTCTAATGCTGCACTTCTATCCATTTTACCGTCTTTACTCCAAGAGTCAAAGTCAGGTAATTTATTACCCGGAGTAATAATATCAGGATTATGTTGATATGGTGAAACTGAGTGACTCATAGCAATTTTCAAAAATTCCTCTTCGGTCATTCCGACGAATTCTAAGAATAAATCTAAACTAGCTGGTCTTTTACCTTCATATTGGTGTAAAAGTTCCATACCGTCTTCTCTACTCATTACATTTTGTCTAATGTCAATTGAGGCTAAGTGGGTAGGTCGTGTAAAACCTCTCTTAATATATTTTATATAATCTCTAACTCCTTGCATATAACACTCAATTTTCTCATAAGAGTATTGAGGTGGTACGTTTTCAACTAAGTCACCTTGCCAACCTAATTCATCCATAATGATATGAGATTGTGTTTTAGCATCCCAAGGAATGTAAGAACCTAAACAAACTGATTTATAACCAATCCTTCTCAACTCTTTAAGTGGAGGATATGAATATGGTCTTAGATCTCTCATTTCTACACTACCTCCTAGTCTGTAGTACATATCTTCTGCGTTGATACCGAGGTTTACATATCTATTGAATCTTTTCTCATCTACTTCTTCTGGCTGTTCATAGCTATAATAGGTAGTATATTCTGCAGAAGGCTCACCCCAGAAAATAAGTGGCACGTTGTACCTAATTGCTACCCACATTGGGTAACTGAATATACCTGTATGACAATGCCAACAGAAATCTCCTTTCTCTAAAAAAGATTGTAGCATTAACTTCTGAACTACTTTCCAGTTTGGAGTAAAGTGATGAAAGTCAACACCTAATTTTCTTTGAACTTTCTTTGTATTTTCATTTAAGTTTGGTCTCAAGAAGCCGTGGTCGAATCTAACTACTAACGGCTTAATATTATACTCTTTTAACAAATAGTATAAAGTCCAAGTGCTATCTTTTCCCCCACTAAAAGGAACTAAGCAGTCATAATCGTATTTGCCTCTATATTCTTCAATTAATTGACCTAGCTCAACTTTGCGTTGGTCCCAGTCAATATGCTCTTGTTTAAATTCTATATTTTTACAAATATTGCATTCACCAGCATCATCAAATACGATGGTTTCTTGAGTTTCTGGTGTCACACATTTGGTACAGCGTTTCAATTCCATTTCCTTTTATTTTAAAAGTTATTTATGATTGTAAAATGTTTTTATTGTTTCAATTACATAGGATTGCTCATCCCCAGTAAGTGTCGGATACATTGGTAAACTCAGACAATGCTCATAGTAATTTTCGGAAATAGGAAAATCTCCATATTTCCAACCAAATTGAGCATAATATGGCATAGTATGAACTGGTACATAGTGTACCTGTGTAAAGATGTTATTTGATTTTAAGAAATCGTAAAATTCTTTTCTGTTCTCAGTTTGAATTAAATATAAATGTAGTGCGTGATGTATGCCTTCTACAAATATATTTGGCAATGTTAGAGGCAAGCCTGCTAATTCTAATTCATAGCGTTTCGCTATTATATGTCTTTTCTCTAGCCCAGCTTCGGCTCTTTTTAATTGACTAATACCCAAAGCTGCTTGTATGTCTGTAAGTCTATAGTTATAGCCTAGCTCTTTCATTTCATAGTACCAACCACCATCTACTTTAGACATTTGGGCAGTGTCTTTAGTGATACCGTGGGTTCTCACCCTTAATAACTTATTGTAAAGATCTTCACTATTTGTAGTTATCATCCCGCCTTCAGCAGTTGCAATGTGCTTAACAGGGTGAAAGGAGAATATAGCTAAATCAGCATAATTTCCCTGTCCTGTATTTTCTTTTACACCGTTATACAATCTGTATCCACCAGGAGCGTGACAAGCATCTTCAATTATCCAAAGTCCAAATTCATCTGCAATTTCCCTAATAGCCTTAAGGTCAACTGGATATCCACCAAAATCTACAGGTATAACACCAGTATAGTATCCTTTTGGTTTGCTCTCTAACATTACCCTTAGTTTATTAAGGTCTATTGTTATCGTATTTGGATCAATGTCGCAAAAATCTATTTCTCCGCCGCAATATTTTACACAGTTTGCACTTGCAACAAAAGTAATTGGGGTTGTTATTACTCTCGTGTTTTCATTTACACCTAGTGCCAAAGCACATAAATGAAGAGCTGCCGTACCATTACTTACAGCAACAGCATATTTTGCACCATTATATTCAGCAAAAGCTTTCTCAAATGCTGGGATGTAAGGACCCTGAGTCAAGAAATCGCCTTTTAATGCCTCTACTACTGCATCTATATCATTTTGATCAATGTACTGTTTACCGTATGGTATTGGCTTAGATATCATAGGGTAAATTTTCTACTTGAAAAGATGAGTCAACGTGTTCGGTTATTTGTCGGCGTAATTCATCAACAGACAACCATTCTGTATTATTTCCTGAATTATATTTAAAGCCGTATTCAAGTCTCTTTCCATTCATTTTCTCACACATTTCTTCAGGAGTCCACTTACCAACAAGTGAAGGTAAGATTACGTAATATTTTTCAAACTCAATAGTGTTTAAAGCATCTGTTTCCGTAATCATCTCCTCGTGTAATTTTTCACCAGGTCGTACACCAATTATTTCCAATTTAGAATTTGGCGCTACAGCTTCTGCAACATCGGTGATTCTATAAGAAGGAATTTTTGGTACAAATATTTCACCACCCCACATATTTTCAAGGGCAAAAAGCACTAAATCAACACCAGCTTCGAGAGTGATGTTGAAACGAGTCATTCTATCGTCGGTAATTGGCAACACGCCATCATTTCTTTTATTTAAGAAAAAAGGAACTACTGAACCTCTTGAACCTATCACGTTACCATAACGCACTACACTAAAGTTAATGTCTCTAGCGCCCTTCATATTGTTTGCAGCTACAAATAATTTGTCAGAACAAAGTTTAGTTGCACCGTAAAGGTTGATTGGGGCGGCAGCCTTGTCAGTACTTAGCGCAACTACCTGTTTTACATTACTATCTAATGCAGCGTTAATTACATTTTCTGCGCCAATAACATTTGTTAGAATACACTCCATTGGATTATATTCTGCTGCTGGAACTTGTTTAAGTGCTGCAGCGTGAATGACAACATCAATTCCTTCCATTGCTCTTTTCAGCCTGTAAGCATCCCTTACGTCTCCTATAAAGTATCTTATAGCATCGTATTTCTCAACAGGAAATGTTTGAGACATTTCGAATTGTTTCAATTCATCTCTGCTGTAAATAACCAGTCTCTTTACGTCTGGATATCTTGTCAAAATAGTTTCAACAAATTTTTTGCCGAATGAACCGGTTCCGCCGGTTATAAGTATTGATTTATGGTTTAGCATTATTATTTATCTACCTATTTATCTAATATAAAAACTGTCTTGTTTTATTGTGTTTAAAGTATAAACTAGTTTGAAAAGATTCTAAAATACTAGCTAACAATTCCTTGAGCTTGAGACATCTTGTAAAAAGTGCTATGACTGTTGTTAGTAAGGTCTTTAAAACTACCACTCTCTACAATCTCACCTTCTTTCAAAACAAAGATACAATCAGCATTCATAACTGTACTCAGCCTATGAGCAATTATTAGTATCGTAACTTTTCCTTTCAATAGGTCAATACTATTTTGAACTTGTTTTTCTGATTCTGAATCTAGTGCGCTTGTTGCTTCATCTAGTATTAAGAGGTTTGGGCGTTTATATAATTCTCTAGCAATAGCTAATCTTTGCCTTTGCCCCCCAGATAACATTACACCTCTATCACCAATAGGTGTTTGAATACCTTTTGGCATATTTTGTACAAACTCCCAAGCATTAGCCTCCTTTAGTGAGGCTACTACCCTTTCCTCATTGTGTCCATTTTCGCCGTATTTCCACATTGTTATATTGTTAGCTATGCTATCATCATACATTACATTTTCTTGTGTAATATAGCCTATTCCATTTTGCCAAAGAGGAATATTTGCTTCTTTCAACTCAACATCGTCAATATTTATCCTTCCAGTTTGAGGTACCAGAAGTCCAGATATAAGGTCGATTAAAGTGGATTTACCAGAACCAGAGGACCCGACAAATGCAACAGTTGAAAAGAGATTAATATTGAAATTAAGCGATTTAAGAATGGGGATATCCTTTTGGTAGCTAAATGAAACATCTTTTACTGAAATTTTATCCTGATATGGAACTAATGTTTCAATATCTAAAGCACTATACTTCTCTAAATTTTGATCGAATTCTTTCATAAAATTGTCATAGTATATGAGGCTTCCGCTATTATTATTCATACTCACCAGGCTTAGTTGAAATGACTGAATGTAACCAAAACAACGATAGAAAAGCAAAAGAATAACCAAAACTAGTGAAGTACTATTTTCAAAAAAATAAAATTCAATTAAGTAAATAGTAAAAATAATTACTATCATAAAAGGCTCCTGAAAAGCTTTAATACCAGCGTTTGCTCTACTTTGCTTTCGCTGTAAAAACTTCACTTGATCTAAGTATTTTAGACCAATATTTTTAGCCGTTAAGTATTTCCTAGTTGCTTTTAAATACTTAAAAGTTTGAATAGACTGAATAAACATCGAAGTAAATAGTGCATTTCCTAAAGATATTTTTGTAGAAATTCTTCGTATGTATATTGTTGGAAAATAAAATATGGTAAAATAAATTGACCCTAAAAGTATTGTAATTAAGCTAATTTGATAATTAATGATAAAAACATAAATCAAAAAAGAGAAAGCTGTTATCAAATTCATTATTGCCTCTGCACCATATATAAATGATGAATTTACTCTAAAACTTTCTGTTGTTGCTAAATTAGTAAGACTACCTGTATTTAATTTGACATAATAGTCATAATTAATTTTACCTATTTTATCAAATACTTTATATCTAATTTGCTTGGTTAATTCGGTAACTAAATTAATTTTATAAAGCTGCTCTGAAAACTTAACAATAGCCTTGAATGCTATTACAGATAACAAAAAAAATATAAAATTTTTAATGTTATAGTCAACATTTAAGTAAGAAAATAATTGTGAAATTTTTTCGGTAACTAAGCTTGCTTTAGTTGCACTGGCTTGACCACCCTTACTCATCATTAGCTCAAAGAGAGGGAATAAAAGCGTTACCCCAACACTATCTAGCAATCCCGAGCAAAATGATAAAAATATTAGTATAAATATTTTTTTACCTACAAACTGTCTGTAAAATATAAAAGGAAAAAAAATCTTACTAAACTTTATTTTCAAAATACTAAAAATTTAATAATGATATACTAATCCACTGCCAAATAAAAAAACTATTATCAGTCTTTTCATTCATATAATCTTCTACCAATTTGTAAACTTGATCTTTATTAAATAATAAGCTCAAAGGTACATTAAACATATTATCAATGTGTGAATAAGTCCAATCTTTGAGTTCATTTCTCAGCCACTCACGTTGTGGAGTTTGGAGCGCTCTTTTCGGAGCTTCAACTATAGTTGATGGGAGATAATTCTTTAATAAATCCCTCATAAACCATTTGCCAGTTTCATTTTGAATCTTAAACTCTCGAGGTTGTTGAAAAGCTAATTCGAATAATCTGTGATCTAGAAATGGTTCTCTTAATTCCGTACTGTAAGACATACTAACTCGATCATTAAATCGCAATGCCCTAGGTATCTTCGTATAAAATGCGTCTCTATATTGTAAGTTTCTCAGCAAATCTGGATAAGGTGAATCTACTGCCCATTTTAGACCATATTTCTTTACCTCTTCACTCAATGCATCATTAGGGTTTAGCAAATTGATACTTCCCTGTAGCGTAGGTGAGCTTATTGTAGTTCCAGCTTTTCTATAATAATCGTAACCAGCCCATTGTTCGTCCATTCCTTGACCATCTAATAATACAATGTTTCCATCTTTTCTAGCAGTATTAAATACTTGGCTATATGCGATAGTAGGAACACCTCCATATGGTTCATCCTGATGATATTGCACCTTTTCAGCCAAATTCATAACATCGTCAGCCGTCAATAGGCAAGGCTTTAGAGGATGTTTTGTTGTTTTGAGCATATCCTCTACCCAAGGTAATTCATCATACCTATCATCATTTGTATAGAAACTATATGAAGTTATATTACTGTCTTTGCCTTGAACTAAGTCAACCATTCCAAGTAGAGCTGATGAATCTAAACCCCCACTTAAGTTAAATCCTAATGGCACATCTGCTCGAAATCTTAAATTGATACTATCTTTTAACAATTCTAAGTACTCTTCTTGTACCAATGCCATAGGTCTAGGGTCAAAATCTACGCCAGTTACATCTGGTAAATAATACCACCTATGAAGGCTTAATCCTTCATTGATAGAATAATATCCGTAATGTCCTGCTGGTAATTTAAGTATGTCTTTCCAAAATGTTTGGTTATTTACATCATATGCACTTGTAGATAAATAGGTAGCCCAAGTATCAAAATTTGGCTGTTTTTCTATACCAGCTGCAAATAATGCTTTAATTTCACTTGAAAAATATAGTCCATCTTTATTTAAGTGGTAATGGAAAGGTTTGACGCCTAGTCTATCTCTGGCTATAAATAATTTGCTTGTTTCATTATCCCAAATGGCAAATGCAAACATTCCTATTAGTTTATTTAGGCAATCTTTACCCCATTCTACAAATGCATTAAGAACAACTTCAGTATCAGTTTCAGATTGGTATTGATACTTTGTACCTAATTCAACTTTTATTTCTCTGTAATTATATATCTCTCCATTTAAAACAATAACATATCTACCTGATGTAGAAATCATTGGCTGAGTACCTGCTTCAGATAAATCTAATATACTTAAGCGATTATGCCCTAAGTGGGCTTGATTATTTTGACTGTGAAATTTTCCTGTAGCATCTGGGCCTCTATGCTTCTGTACTGATAGCATATTGTCAAGGACCACATTTGAAATTCCCTCTTTAATTATTCCTATTATACCACACATAAATTATGCTTTACTGTAACACTTTAAACACAAGGTTTATGCGTATTTTCATCTTAAATTTTTTAAATAATCTTCTGCTTTCTCCCAGTCAGACATAGTATCTATGTTAATTAATACAGGGTTATCTATTTCATACCCCCCTATTTTTTCACCGTATAAGCTTTGCTTTTCTAATAATACTGAGGTCTTAGTAACATACACTGAACCCTCTCTATGATAAGCAATAGGTAATTCTTGTCTTCTTGGAATTATCTCTTTTTCACCCGTTGTAATAGTTAAATTGCCATCAGATGATTGAAAGAATGCCCAATGGGGGTTGTATTCGTGAGGTACAGGCAACATTGTAAAAGTTGCATCATAATCACCATCAAACATTAACTTAATACATCCATCTATATAGGTAGATTTCCTAAATGGATTTGTAGGCTGCAACAAGCAAATAGCATCATATTCCCTTCCCATTTTAGCCAACTCAGTAACCAAATGAACTAACACTGGCAAAGTAGGGGTATTATCTAATGCTAATTCAGCAGGTCGTAGAAATGGAATTTCAATTCCTAGCCTATCTCCTACTTCAGCTATTTTTTCATCTTCAGTACTTAATACTATATCAGTTAAAAGTTCAGCTTGTTTAGCAGCCTCCCAAGTATATTGTAATAGGGGTTTACCTCCTAATAACTTGATATTCTTATACGGCACACCTTTACTTCCTCCTCTAGCTGTTATAATACCTAATACCCTCATATTTAGCTATATTAATATGCTAATTTCTTGTCGTAGGTTAGTTCTACTGTAGCTAACAAGTCTGCTATTATCTTACCTGCATTTCCTCCACCGTAAACGTGGTCAGACTCATACTTACCGTGTTCAATTTGGGACTTAATAGCATTAGCTATGTCATTTTGATTGTAATCAACGTCCATTACATTTATTCCTCTATCTCTACCTGCTTGTCTTACACCTATGTTTACCACTGGTATGCCTAAGTAACAAGATTCCCTAACTCCAACACTACTATTACCTATTAGGCATTTGCTGTTGTGAATTAATTTTAAGAAATCTAGAGGCTCCATATTTTTAAAGAAGTGAATATTATTGTTTTGATTATTCTCACGATAACTTCTTATGCCACCTGTTGTTCCATCTGCTCCTGCATCTACGTTCGGCCAAAACCAAAGGCACGGAACATCAATTTGCTCTATAGCTTGCAAAGTTTCCATAATGTGCTTTCTGCTTTCAGAATATTCAGTAGTTACAGGGTGTTGCATTACAACTATATACCCTTTACTTAAGTCAGTTTGCTCTCCTACGCCACCGTATTTCTCAAATGGATCGAAATCTAATGTAGGATTTTCTAGTATTTCTTTAGCTAAGTCTATACTTGGGCAACCTGTGTTAAATACTTTTTCTGGGTATTCGCCCATTTTTATTACTCTAACTTTAGCAGATTCTGATGCTACAAAGTGAAGATCGCTTAATTTGGTTATGGCGTGTCTTACTTTTTCATCTATGTTTCCTGTTACCTCACCGCCCTGTACGTGTGCTAAGGGGATGTTCATATAGCTTGAAGTAATTGCAGTAGCCATTGTTTCAAATCTATCAGCCACAGTAACAACTACATCAGGATTTAAATTATAGAATACTGTTGACAATTCCATAACCCCAATACCAGTAGTCTTTGCCATACTTGATGGATTTTCTCCCTCTAACACGTTAAAAACCTTACTAGTTACTTCAAAGCCATCTTTTTCAATTACATTAATGGCATTACCATATCTGTCTAACAAAGCAGAAGCCGCAATCACTAGTTGTAATTCTAAATCTGGGTGTTCCTTAATAGCTTGTAATGCAGTTTTAATTCTGCTATATGATGGACGTGCAGTTACAACTACACAAACCTTTCTTTTCATAGTAGATACGTTTAAGTCTTTATTCAAAATCACCGTCTGTAAAGAAGTGATCAAATTTTACCGTTTTATTTAACTTTTTACCGATTATATTTATATAATCAGAGGCAGGCATTCCTGTTCCAGGTTTTTTAAACCCCAAATCTTCTAGTTTCAAAACCTCACCTTGTTGAATTTCCCTTTGTGCTACTATGCTTTTTGTAAAAATGTTCTTTAGTGGCTTCATTGTTTCAGCAAAAGCATCTTTATCTATATCGTTAGATAATGCTGATTCTATAAATCGAACACCTTTAACTAATTCTGTTAATTGAGGAATGTCAAGCGAAGCGACAACATCTGGACCAAACATTGCTTTGCTTAATGCTAAGTGCACCTCTAATATTTTCGCACCTAATGCGACAGCAGCCAACCCAGAATAAATCTCTCCACTGTGGTCACTAAGACCAACAGGGCATTGGTATCTATCTCTAAATAGGGCCAAATTATTCAATCCGATTTTTTCTGGAGGTGTAGGATAAGCTGTAGTGCATTGCAATATAGCGTGTTCCAGTTTATGTGTTTTTAGAGTATCAATCAACTCGTCTAATTCAGATAATTGACTCATACCACTGCTAATTATAACGGGCTTACTAGTCGTGTAAATACGTTCTAGCATAGGTGCATTACTTAGCTCTCCGCTAGCTATCTTCCAAGCCTCCATATCCATTCTTTCTAGTAGTTCTACTGCTTTGATTGAAAATGGAGAACTTAAGAACATTATCCCCTTTTCATCAGCATGGTCTTTTAAACCGAACCATTGCTCTGGGGTAAATTCCATTCTTTGCCAATATTCAAATCTAGTATCATCTTCGTAGCTAAATTTTACGCGCCAAGGTTCACTTAGCGTGCTTTCTTGATCTGCAAAATGTGTTTGAAACTTAATGGCATCTGCCCCACAGCTTGCTGCAGCATCAATAAATGAATGCGCCATACCCAAACTACCATCGTGAGATTGTGCAACTTCTGCTATAATAAAGCATTTCTGCAACCGTAGATATTCTGAAACTTGATTCATTCAGATAGATTATACTAAATCTGCTAATTTGTTCTCTAAACTTTTAAAGTAAAGAATAGCAATTATCAGAATTCCTAGACTAATTAAAACTGATGGCAAAATTACAATGAAATTAATGGATTCGCCTGAAATAATTATTCTTAATAATTCTATAAAGATGGCAGGGGGCCAATATTGCATAATTCCTTGAATATGCGGCGGCAAAATGTGTAAACTATAGCCCACAGGTGTAACGTATAAGCCTACCTGCAAGATAATGATGGTCAAATATTTAACATCCTTAAATTGCATACTAAGTCCTGACAACAATATGCTAAACCCAAGTGCGAATACAAAAGTAAATGCGTATATTAATGGAATGTAAACCCAATAAACAGTCATAAAACCCACACCTATAAAGAAAAAGTAGATTCCAAAAAATATTAGTAGAAATATAAGTGAATCTATAATACGAGATAGGACTGCGCTAAGTGGTAAAATGACTCTGGGAAATGACACTTTTGTTATGATTACCATTTGCCCACTAAGATTACTAATAGCTTGATTGATACTGGAATTTATTACATTCCAAATTGACATTCCAGATGTAATCATAATAATGCTATTCAACTTAGAGTCTTGTAACAGATTGGTTTTGCTAAATACTAAGGATATAAGTACAACTTGAATAAGGGGTACAATTAAAGCCCAACCTACTCCTAATAATGTATTTTTATATTGAACACGGATGTCTCTTTTGGTCAAGACTTTAATCAAATCAACATATGAGCATATATATTTAATATAATCAATTAACGAATCGCTTTTGCTGTTTATCTGCCTAGTTTTCATAGGGATATATGTTTAAGAATCATTTTGAACCGTTGCTGCCAAGTGTGTTCATTAATTGAACGCCGGTAAGCAGCATCAGCAATTTTATTTCGAGCTACATCATTCTTTAAAAAATATTTGACTTTATCTGCACATTCTTTTTCATCTTGAAAAAATACAACTTCTTTGTCAGCTTCATAAAAATTGTGTAGTTCTTCATTCATCTCAGTTAAGTAAAAGCCACCGCACATAGGTATTTCAAAATCTCTAAGTCGAACCTGTCTAACTGGAACATCTATATAGGTATCCCCACAAATGGTTAAACCAAGATTTATTTTACTTGAATTGAATATATTTATTAATTCTTCATCTGTCACAGTTCCGTGCACTTTATTAGCTTTAATTGACTTTAAGCCTCTTATATTTAAATATATTTCTCGGTATAAAGGGAAATGATTTAGTTTTTCCCAATTAGGACCAAATACATCCACATATATATCCTTCTTTGCCAATCTCATCATAAATGGCTTTCTATTGCCGTACCTACTCCCGCAAAAGCTAACATCAATAGTCTTTAAGCCAACATTAGGTTTGTAAATATTTGGGTTGGCTGCTTCTTGACAATATAATACATTGGCACCCATCGCTATATAATTTTGCAATTGGTCAAACTCTGGCACTAAGCAAAGGTCAAAATATTTACAAATGTTTTTGATTCTTTCAAATTGATAAGATGCATTGCAATACCAATTAATGGTGAAGATTCCTTGAGATTTTATTTCTTTAATAATGTCTTCATCAGCTATTGTGTCATCAAAATAGCTAAAGAAAATATCTATTTTTTTTAGCTTATTCTCAGCAATTACTTGATTTACTATTTCAGCTTTAATATTTACAATGGTCTCATTATTTGCTAAGCCGGCTGCTATTTCATCTAAACCTTTTGTAAAGAAAATTACTTCATCAGCAACATCACACCAAGGTAAATACAAATTGTTGTACCAAGTTTTACTATTTAATACTTGCGCATTTCCTCGCTGATGTGTTGCTACAAATACTTTCATATTTAATTGAGATTCTCAATATGCCAATTTAAGAGAGGTCTAATGTAAGCTTCAGAATAATTATTTACTTGAATGTTGTTGTAACCATTAAAGTTGATTGTAAAATTTATGGCACGCTTTAAAATGAGATGTTCTACACTAGGGTTAATAATTTCTAAACCCAATTGATACTGATGCTCTGATAAAAAATTTGCAGGAATTTCACATTGCAAATTATATTCTCCTGACTTTAATATATTATAATTATCGACAAACCATTCTTGATCAGATATTTGACTACAAACTATGTACTGGTTGTCTTGATCTAATAATCCAACTATAATTCTTAGGTCTCTAATAGTTTCTAATATGGTTATTGAGATTTTGACATAAACTGGCATTTGGCTTAACAGAGTTACTTTGCTTTGACCTGCACTTACTTCTACCCTATTCAACTTAAAGCTAGGTGACTTAGCTACCATACTATAGTCTAGCATCTGTTCTAATTCTTCACCAGCTAAGCTAGTTTTTTGGGTGCTAAGCCCTATTAAATACTCGTTAATAACCAAATTGGTATCACCATTCATCACTATTTTACCTTGTTGTATAAAGAGAGTTCGGGTACAAAGATTTCTTAAAGCTGATAAATTATGTGAAACAAATAAAATAGTCTTTCCCAAACCCTTTATTTCGTCCATTTTCGCCAAACATTTTTTCTGAAAATGAGCATCACCAACAGCCAAAATCTCATCGATTAACAATATATCAGCATCTAAATAAGCTGCAATTGAAAAAGCCAATCGCATACGCATTCCTGTGCTATACTTTTTTATAGGCTGGTCTATAAAGTCTTCTACTCCAGAAAATTCTATAATTTCATTTAGATGTTTTTTTATTTCTAAAATTGACATTCCCATCAGAGTGCCATTCATCATAATATTTTCTCTGCCCGTAAGTTCATCGTGAAATCCAGTTCCTACTTCTAGTAGTGTAGCCACCTTACCTGTAGTAATTATATCGCCTTGAGTTGGGTGGGTTATACCACTAATTAATTTTAGTAAACTCGATTTTCCAGCTCCATTTGCCCCAATTATTCCAATTACTTCCCCTGGGTAAACCTCGAAACTTAAATCTTTTACAGCATAAAATAAACTAGTTGGCATTCTTTTAAAAATTCCACCAACAATCTTTACCAAACTCCTTACCAGAAGATTATCACTACTGTTTACAGAGTTTAATTTATATGCTTTACTGATATTAAGAACTTGAATAACAGGTTTTAGCATAAGCTTTTATTTAGATTGCATACTAAGCAAATAGTCCTTCACTGAGTGGAAAGTAAAATCTGGAAATTCTTGCAAAAACTTATGTGATTTCAAACCCCCATTTAGCGGTCTCTTAGCTGCTTGTTTTAATGATTTAGTATCTGTTGAGATAACTTTAATATCTAAATAGTTATAATGTTGTAAAACAACATTTGCTAATTGTACCCGATTCATATAATCAGTTGAGGCGATATTATAAATGCCAGCTTTTCTGTGACTGATTAACAATTCCATTGCCTTAGCTACATCTAGCGCATTTACAGGGGTAGCATATTGGTCTATCGGAAGTTTTAATTCAGCGTGTTGGCTACTATTAATGTTTTGAACTAATCGAGCGACAAAATTCTTGTTTCTCTCTTCATTGCCATACACATTTGTAACTCTAATTATTAAGTTGTTGCTGTATATCTTGACTAAATTTTCAGATTCTAGCTTATGTTGCCCATATACATTAATAGGATTTACAGAATCATTTTCAAAGTAGGGTCCATTTGTACCGTCAAATACATAATCTGTACTTATATATAGAATTTTGCAAGAGTATTTATCTGCAAGTTTTATAATATTTTCAGTGCTTATTACTGTTTGCTGATGACTTAATTTGGGTTCTAATTCACATTTGTCCACGTGGGTCAATGCACCAGTGTGTATTATCCATTCAGGATTAAAAGCTTCAATTTCTGAATTCTGAAGCAAATTTTCATTTAATGTATTTAGGTAAATATCATTAGTAGATTGATAACTAAAATAAGTACCCAATACTAAATGCCCTTTTTCTAAAAAGTGTTGTTTAGCATTAGAACCGATTAGTCCGCTAGCTCCTATTATCAATATTCTCATTAGCTATCAATTTGTGAATTTTGATAAATGCTTTCTATAAATCTAATTGATTCAGCTGCTTCTACTATATTAGGCAATTCAAATGTCTCGCTATTTACAGCCCGTATCATTTGCTCTAATATATATTTATGGTTTCCGGCGCTACCCTTGTAGTGTCCATAATTATTAACTTCAGGTTTATCACCTCTAAGCTCAACATCGGCTAATTCTTGACCTGAAAAGTGAAGATAGTCAATATTTTCCATATACTGCCCACCCGCTTTTACACTTCCTTTATCGCCTATTATGGTAATGCTACTCTCTAAATTTTTGTCCCACACGCTTGTTGTGTAGTTTATAGTACCCAAAATATTACTTTTTGCTTTAAATACAACTATTCCAGTATCGTCATTCACTTCTGTATATTGGTGATTAAAATTTCTGAGGAAGCCAGACTGAAACTCTAGTTCACCGAATAAATATACTAGACTGTCTATATAGTGGCTAAACTGGGTAAATAGAGGTCCACCGTCTAATTCTATGCTGCCCCTCCAATTGCTTTGTTGATAGTACTTTTCATCACGATTCCAAAAGCAATTTACTTGAATAAAATTTATTTTGCCCAATAAATTATTGGAAACTACGTGTTTTAACAACTGACTGACAGGAGTATATCTATTTTGTAATACACAAAAAACCATTTTGTCATTATCTTGTAAATGGTTCATAAAATCTAAACACTTGCTGTACAATATATCTAAGGGTTTCTCTATTAATAGGTGTAAACCTGAACGCTTGACAACTGTTGCTAAGTCTAAATGTAAACCATTTGGTACACATATACAACCGATTTGTTGATGATTTACAAATTCATTATCTTGTTGCCACTCTTTTGTTGTTTGATATAAGCTAACAGCTGGATATAGAGACTTAGCCTTACTAAGGCAATCAGAGTCTATATCAATAATTGACATCAGTTTTACCTCAGGAATTTTACTTATTATTTCTGCATAACGTTTGCCTATATGCCCAAACCCCCAAATATGAAACCCAATCATTCTAAAATCAATAATTTGGCAAACTTAACCATTCTATTATCTCTGTTGTGTCTATCTCACTGCATTTAAAATGTCCCCGTGGGCATTCAATACGACCGTGTAATCCACAAGGTCGGCAATCTAAATCAAGTTTAGTTTGTAGAACTTTTGATTTTACACCTAAAGGACCAAAACCAAACTCTGGAATAGTTGAGCAAAATAAGGTTAGAATGGGTGCCTGCATAGCACTTGCTAAGTGGGTAGGTGCACTATCATTTGCTATAGTAGCTGTACTGCCACTTATCAATGCCGCGCTTTGCATAATAGATAGCTTACCACTTAGATTTATAATGCCTTTATGAACTGAATCATTTTTAATTGAATCGCATAATAAATAATCATCGTTACTACCTAATAAATAAATAGTTATATGTAATGGAATTTTATTTATTAGATTGACAAATTTCTCAACTGGCCAACGTTTGGTATTCCAAATAGAAGAAGGGGCAATACATAAATACGACTTTGCTTGATATTGCTTAATTAGTTTATAGTCTTGAACAGACGGGTAAATTTTAGGCAAAAAAGCATTCTCTGTATCAACTAATAATTTGGCAACAGCTAGGTTTCTTTCTACTTCGTGCTGATATGTTTCTCCAATTTTTTCAGTAAGATTATGTCTAACTGATGCAGAATAAAGTAAGCTAAAAGGGTTTTTATCAAAACCATATACTTTATTTGACCTTGACAATGTGGCTAGTAAGCCGGTGTTAAAAAACCGATGCAAATTCAGGATGGCATCGAACTTAATATTTCTGAAAGAATTGATTAATTTAAACAAGGACTTGTATTTTCCTTGCTTTTTATCCCAAATCCATACTTTGTATATCTTAGGGTTGTTGCTCAATACAAACTCGTTGCCTCGCCTTACTAAAAAATGAATTTCAACATTTGGCACCGAGGCAAATAAAAACTCTACCAAACCAGTAGCTAAAATTACATCACCCAAAAATGATGTTTGAATAATCAATATTTTCATAAGCCTAAACGGCTACATCATATTCACGTAATGCATTATTAAGGCTAGTCTTTGTATCCGTACTTGCACTTCTTTTTCCAATTATTAAAGCGCAAGGTACTTGGTAAGTCCCACTATTAAACAATTTGGGAATGCTGCCAGGTATAACAACAGAATTTTCAGGTACAAATCCCTTATATTCTTTGGGTTCAGCATCAGTTACATCTATTATTTTGGTACTTGCTGTTATTACCACATTGGCTCCTAATACTGTACCTTGTTGCAGATGTACACCCTCTACAACTATAGCTCTACTTCCTAGGAAACAATTGTCTTCAATTATAACTGGTGCAGCCTGAACGGGTTCTAATACTCCGCCAATACCTACACCTCCAGATAAATGGACATTCTTACCTATTTGAGCACAGCTGCCAACAGTAGCCCAAGTATCTATCATAGTTCCTTCCCCAACATAGGCACCTATGTTCACAAAACTTGGCATCATAATAACACCTGGCGCTAAATAGCTTCCATATCTTACTATTGCACCTGGTACAATTCTTACTTTTTGAGCTTTGAAATCAGTTTTTAACTGAATTTTGTCGTGATATTCAAACGGATTATTTTCAATTACCCGCATTTCTGATATTGGGAAAAACAAGATAATTGCTTTTTTTAGGCTCTCATTAATGTGCCATTCTGATCCATTTCTTTCGGCAACTCTAATTTTACCAATATTTAAATCTTCAATAATGCTATGTATTGCGGTCTTTACGTTTTCGTCATTTAGTAAACTTCTGTCTGCCCAGGCAGCCTCTATTTTCTCTATTCGGTTATCCATAATTGTGGGCAAAGAAACAACTTAGTTACCTAATCCAAATTAAACAAACCGAATCTTAAGAAGCCAAACGAACCAGATAAGTTTGGATTTTTATCTGTAAAGAATGTGAACAAATCTCTAGATGCAAATCCTATTTCATATACCCCTTTGCTTGGTGCGAAAACTATTCCAAGAGGAACTACTAACTTTAAACCCGTACCTATACCTAAACCAGTACTAAGTTTCACAGCACTAACTCTGCCCTGTACACCAACACTTGCATAGGTATTGGCATACTTACCAGGGGCTTGATTAAGAGGAACATATACATCTGCACCAACGTGTAATCTTTTAGTTATTTCAACTAATACTCCTCCTCTAAAGTTGACTGGCAATGTAAAACTTTGTTTAGATACCAATGTCTTATCAAAAAAATCTTCTCCGGTACCAAATTCAGAGTTTGATTCAGCGAGATAATTATTAATACCATTATTTTTAATGCTGTCAAGTTTCGCATCATTCAATTTAAATAATTCGCCTATATAGGTAATATAGCCAACATTATTAATTGATGCTGCAAATGTTAGGTTTTTCATTTTAATATTGGCGCCTAAATCTAATCCAAAACCTTGACCTACAGCATTTGATATGCTAGTTGAATTAGTAAACTTACCTTGAATTTGAGATAAGCCAGGAAGGAATGAATTAGAAATACCAGAATACGCATTAAGTTCTCCGTCTTTTGAACTTACATCTACTACAGCCACTCCATTCAAATATTTTACACTTGTACCTAAAGACAATTTAAAATTATCATTATTTATGAATGTTCTACCAAATCCTAAATTATACTCCCGAACCCACGATAATTGCACTTTACTTCCCTCTGTAATTTTACTTATTAATTCAGGATTGTTACTGAAGCCAGTTGTGTCACCATTTATTACAAATGTTGTATCAAAATATGTAGCTTTATATCCGTTAAATATAATATCAGAGAAATTTGCATTTAAGACCATTTTGGAAGTAATGTGCTCTCTCACACTAAATGCAAATCCACCGACTTTAGGAATCTTCAATGAAACACCTATCCAAGTAAAGTCAATATTAGCTGAAATACCTTTATCAGCAAAAGATTTTGCTAGTCGTTTTTTATCTTCACTTGAGAAATTATTTGCTGTTGAATTATTTGAAGTATAAGTATTGAAAATGTCACGTAAATCTTCTTTATTCAGTGCATTACTAAAAATACCTACGCTTGTCTCAGCAAAACCGAGATTTAGGCGCTTTCCCGATTTAACTCCGAGATTAGCTGGGTTAATACCTATACATTGGTAATCGTTAGACAAAGTAGAAGCTAGACCTGATCCAGTAACCGTAAAGGCTGTAGATTCGTGTTGTGCCAATAGTTTATGTGATATTATCAGCAAAACAGCTAATGTAAATAGTCGTTTCATAGGCTTACTTTAAAATATATTCTTAGTTTGTATTCAAAAATAAATGATAAGCTTTGATATAACCATTGTTAGTTCCGGTAATTATATGGATCGTATTATTTACTTCATCTATAGCCACATCAAATTGTGTATTACCATCTTTAGGGAAATTGGCAAAAGGCTTTAAATTTTTTTGAAATAAATATATTTTGCTTTGCCCAGTCAAAGTATAACCCAATAATGAAGATGAACCAATATGAATATTTTGAGGCTGGTATTTTAAGGGTTCAGAACTTACCAAATTCCACTTTTGCTTCCCGGCTAAGTCAAGACCAACTATATTAATTGATTGGGCAATTACTAATTCATTCACTTTATCATCATTACCATCAGCTATAGTTATGCTGGCATTTTTATATAGCTGGTTGGTAGGTATCTGCGTAAAAGAATTATTAAGAATATTAATAGTAAATATTTTACCACTACTATCTAATATGAAGCAGTGCTTAATTGAATCTTTCAAATCCCAAGCTGGTGCCCCACTTAGCTTTACATTCATTTTTATGACCGCATCTTTGCTTTTACCATAGGCATTCCAAGTGTAAAAAAGGCCTTTTTCTGTGATTGCGCTAACATACCAAATATTTTTTTGACTCCATACTTGTAATGGATAGATTACTTCGCCATTAATATTTATGAAACTCCAAGGGGCTAGTGGTTTCCCCGATGGATAGTAGGCATAAATTCTGCCACCTAGTACAGGCAAGTAAAATATTTTATTATTCCCATCATTTATTAATGTCAACCCTGCTTTAGTTTCTTGTGACAAAATTATTGGGAAATTATTTTGATTCTGCCCACTTTGATTTAGTAAATAAACCGATGACTTAGTCGAGAATAGTACTGACATTTCTTCGGAATTATCAAGTTTAATTCCATATACCTTACCTAATATGGGTGCATCAGTTTTTACCATCCATAATTGCTCACCTAGGCTGTTTACACAATGTAGGTTTAAATCTTCAGTTTGCCATAACACAAACCAGTTTTCATCTAGCTTAGTTTGTACTACTTGAGGACTAAGTATAATTCTATCAGCAGTTGCAATAGACCATTTTAAATCACTATTCGGCTGATTAAGAAAGCTATTATTAGAATTAATTATAATAGTATTAACAACTGTATCTCCATTTAACTCTAATGATATACTGACTTTGGGTACCAATTCAAGCAAGCTTTCAATCCAAGCACGATTAACTATGTCGTTTGTAAACATTTGTGCCCATTCAGCTTTAAATGCTCCACCAGTTATTACATTTTCTTCTATTACAGCGTTTAACTTATTTTTATTTAAAGCAGCCACAGAGCTTGCTTTGTCATCAAAAATCTGATACTCATTTACAGAACTTGCGAACAGCAAGCATCTTCCTTTTGCTTTAATAAAAGAAGCATCTATTCCCCATATATTTCCAGCTAAATCAATATGTGAATGCATTCCTTTTGTAGTATCGCTTAAATGCCTGAAAGACTTAATTCTTCGCTCTAAATAATTAGCATTAGCTGCTGTCCTTACGTCAACCAACTTAACTTTAGCAATATTTTGAGAATCTTGACGCATAACATTGTATAGTTCAACAAATCCTGAGCCTAACATAGTTTTTAAACTATCATATCCAACGCCAATTTCACTTGCTAGAATTTTAAGAGAATCTAGATTGAGTTTTATTTCACTAGTTTTATTGCTTGCATCATAATCATAGCTTAGTTTCTTAGTTAGCAAATAATTATCGGGAATTAAACTATCCAATTCTTTCGGATATTTTAGACTTGCCTTTGCATCTATCATTAACAGCTTACCAGTAGAATCAAAAACCTTACCTGAAAGTTGCTGAATATTATTTGCTGGACTAGTAGCATTTACTACTGTTATAGCTTTCAACAATATGGTAGGCATTAAATCGGGTAAATATTTAGAAGCAGAACTTCTAAACACCTGATTAATAATTGAATAATTAATAATCAACGCATTATCTAGTCGTTCAAATTCTAGTATTGCATCAGATTGATACGTAAGACTGTTTAAATAAGCATCTTCCATTTCCTCAACTGTTAAGCTAGAAGTGCTAATTTTTAGTAAATTGTTTGCTAATGAAATACTCGATATTGATCTATTGCTTTCATCTAAAATATCAAATACTCTTACCCCTCTGTAATTATGAATAGCTAAGTGTGAATTAGGATACCATTGCTTTAAATATTTTTTGGCGTCGCTTTCAGATATATCATCTCCAATATGAAAAATAGCAAAAGGTTTAACTGTGGAACCAGATTCTAAATTGAAACCTATTATATTTGGGTATTTTCTAAATTCTGCTGTATCTGTTTGAATTTCACCTATTTGTTTTACCAGCTTTTCAAAAACACTTAGGTTTTTTTTATACTCATTACTTCGCAAAAGTTTCTTAGTTAATACATTTGTAAATAAGAAATTAGAGCGAAGTTTTTGATCTGAAATTTTACCAGCTGCAAGTACATTTTCTGGTATTGCTTGATAAGTGTCAGAATAGTTATGCGAGCTTTCTTTTGTGAATAAAAAAGCACCCAAAACCCCTATTATTATTAGTAAAATGATTAAAAGTATAAGCTGATTACCACGGGGCATAATGATATTAAGAGGCTAAGAGCCCGAAATTACTCATAACTGGTAATTTTGCCTTCTATTACTTATACAAATGTCAACCAAAAATTACATTCGCTATTGTGAATATCTGCAAAAAATAGCTCATTATCAAGGCATTTCAGCCTTGTTGCATTGGGATCAAGAGGTAAATATGCCAAGTGGGGGCGCAGAGTATAGGGCAAAATATATAGCTGAACTATCTACACACATTCACAGCCTAACCACTAGTGACGAGATATTCAACATAGTAAAAGACTGCGAAAATGAAATAGATACTTATGATGCTGCACAGGCTAACAATATAGCCTTAACCAAAAAAGACCTAGAGAAAAATAGAAAGCTTCCATCTGAATTAATTGAAAAACTAAGTTTAGCAGGGAGCAATGGTTATTTTGCTTGGCAAAAAGCAAAAAATACAGAATATTATTCTGATTTTGAGCCAGCCTTACAAACATTAGTTAACCTGAACAAAGAAAAAATAGAAAGGATTGGTTATGAAAGTCATAAATATGATGTGCTTCTAGATGAATACGACAGAGGTGTAAAAACCGAAATCCTTAGCTCGTTATTCGATGAATTAAAGCCAGAGCTAACTAAAATTATAAACCGATATAGACAGAATAACATTGAATATAAAGATGTAAATCCTGTTTATACTGGTCAAAATGAACTAAATACTTGTTTGGATATGGCAAAACTTTTAGGCTATACACCGGAAAATGGTAGACTTGATTTATCTGCTCACCCATTTAGCACCACCATTGCACCAAGAGATAGTCGCATTACAACTAGAATATCTAAAGATAATTACCTAGACTGCATTTGGAGTACTTTGCACGAAGTTGGTCACGCTAAATACGAGCTAGGACTGCCAGTATCGGAATATGGTTTGCCAAGTGGTACTGCAACATCAACTAGCATACACGAATCACAATCAAGGTTTTGGGAGAATGTAATAGGCAGAAGTCGTAATTTTATTCAAGCAACACTTTCTACTTTGCAAGTCGAAGCCACAGCTAATGAAGTATTTAATCATTTAAATTACATTAACCCAAATTTTATTAGAACTTCGAGTGATGAAGTTACTTACCATTACCACATTATACTTAGATATGAGATAGAGAGAGCTTTGTTTGACGAATCACTTTCTGCTGCAGATATGCCTGAACTGTGGAATGCTAAAGTAAAAGATTATTTAGGACTAACTGTAAATAAACCAACTCAAGGCATACTACAAGACATTCACTGGGCTGAGGGGTTATTTGGCTACTTCCCAACCTATAGTTTAGGTAGCATTTATTCGGCTCAGTTTTATGATGCTATGATCCAAAATATACCTGAAATCGAACAAAAAATTTCGGTTTTAGACTTTACAGAAATTAACAATTGGCTATCAGAAAATATATTTAAGTATGGACAAACACTAAACTCAGAGGAACTATGCGAAAATGCCACAGGAAAAAAACTGCATTTAGAGCCCTTCATTCGCTATCTGAATCAAAAACTATTTAACTAAGCATCGATATTTCCATTACTTTGTTTATTGATGTCTCGCTATGAAAACTAAAATCATCTTCATCATTTGTTTAGGTGTTATACTTAATGCTAATTTCATTTCTGCTCAATCGACTGACTCATTTGGGCTAAAAGAGTGTATAAACTATGCTATGAGTAATAATCTGCAAATATTGCAAAATGAGCAATTATTTGGTAATGCTAGTTTAGATGTTCAGCGCAGCAAATCATCAATATTGCCTACTCTAAATGCAAACGCAAATGGTAATAACAACTTTGGTAGAAGTATAGACCCAGTTACCAACCAATATATAAATGCACAGAGTCAAGTATTTAGCTCTCAGTTAACAACACAATGGATACTATATAGCGGCTTGTCTAAGATGAATGATATTAGGCGTGCTAAATGGACCGAAACCGCTAGCAAATGGTCTCTACAAAAGCTAAAAGACGATATTGCCTTAAGCGTAGCAAACCAATATTTGCAAGTATGGCTGCTAAAGGAACGAAAAGGGCAATTAGAAAATCAATTACAAAACACTCTTAATCAAGAGAAAAAGACCAGAATATTAGTTGACGCAGGGTCATTAACTAAAGTAAAAATGCTGGAAGTTTATGCCCAAAAGGCAAGTGATGAGGCAAACTTAGTTGACATAGATGCTCAAATAGTAAGAGCCGAATTGGCATTAAAGCAATCTATGAATTTTGATTTAAGGCAACCTCTTCTACTCAAGCACATAAACATTAGTAGTCAGCTAGTTAGCTATAGTGAATACGATTTGAATAATACCCTAGACAATCGTATAAGTCAACTTCCATCTGTGCAATCTGCTCAAAGCAGCAATATGGCAAATAGATACAATCTAAAATCTATACAAGGATTGCAATACCCTACACTCAGCTTAAGTGGCTCTATTCGCTCTGCATATAGTTCTATATCTAGGTCATTTACATTTGGAAATGATGGATTTGAGCAAATAGGAATACTTGGATTTGATACTTCACAGAAAGTATTCGGTCCAAGATTTAAAAATAATGCAACAGCCATATCTTTTGGTGAGCAACTTAAAAATAACTTTGGTCAAACAGTTGGGTTAAACTTAAACTTTAACATATTTAATGGGTTAGATACAAAATATCAAATAGCTCAAGCTAAGTATAATCTATATACCAGCGATGTAAATGTTAAAACTGCAGAAGTACAAGGGCGTAACGATGTAATCACCGCATACGAAAACCTAAAACTAATGCAGAAAAAGTACAACAGCTCCCAACAAAAGCTAGAAACCCAAAAAGCATTGTATACTCAAACAGAAGTAAACTATAACTTAGGCGCATTAAATTACTACGACTTTAATGCTGCTAGAACGAGTTTTGATAATGCAAGTATAGAACTGCTAAATGCTCAATATGAGCTGTTTTTCCAGACCAAAGTATTTGAATATTACATCGGAAAACAAATAATTGACTAAGCCACACCTATGAAAAAAAGTAAAGCTCTAAGAAATTTTATCATCATTTTAGTTGCCTTAATTCTGATATTCGTTATTGGTAAGAAAGTTGGGTGGTGGGGTAAAAAACCAATAACTATTGTAGACATTGGAACCGTGACTAAACAGACCATAGTGGAAACTGTGTCTGCTACAGGTAAAATTCAACCGCATAATGAAGTTAAAATCTCCTCTGATATATCAGGAGAAATAATAGAATTACGAGTGAAAGAAGGAGACTTAGTTAAAAAGGGTGATTTGCTGTGTAGAATAAAACCAGACCAATACCAAAGGGGAGTAGAGCGTGCAAATGCAAATGTAAACACAGCAAGAGCCCAAATAGAAAACTCACGGGCTCAATATCAACAGATTCTTGCTCAGTTAGAAAAATCTAAAACGATATTCAACCGTCAAAAGAAACTGTTTGAGCAAAATGCAATAAGTCAAGCTGAATTTGAAAACATATCTTCTGAATATGAATCCATTAAGGCACAATTAGACGGAGCAAGACACTCGATTGAAAGTGCAAAATTTAGTCTAAGCTCATCTATTGCCACTCAAAAAGAAGCCCAAGACCAATTAAATAAAACCAGTATATATAGTCCTATGTCAGGTTCTGTCAGCAAAATGAATAAATTATTGGGAGAGAGAGTGGTGGGAACCATACAAATGGAAGGTAGCGAAATAATGAGAATCTCTGACCTAAATGAAATGGAGGTTCAGGTAGAGGTAAATGAAAACGATGTGGTGAGAATACATAACGGTGATAGCGCAGACATAGAAGTAGATGCCTTAAGAGGACAAATATTTAAAGGTACAATTATAGAAATAGCAAGTAGTTCTGCAAATGTGGTTACTGCATCATTAGACCAAGCAACAAACTATGTGGTTAAAATCCACATTAATAAATCGTCTTATGAAAAGCTAATAAATAAAAACCTAAGACAAGTAACACCTTTCAGACCTGGAATGTCAGCCACAGTGAGTGTTCAAACTAAAATAGTAAGAAATGCACTTAGTGTTCCAATTTTAGCGGTTACCGTACGTGGTGACGATGGTAAGAGAGACAGTTCAACAAGTGGTATTAAAAAGGATTACGAAGTAATATTTGTATTAACTAAAGACAATGTTGCGAAACAACGAATAGTAACTACTGGAATTCAAGACGATAGCTATATGCAAATAGTTGAGGGCGTAAAAGAGAATGAGATAGTAATATCTGGACCTTTTAACTTGGTCTCTAAAACTCTAAAAGATGGAGATAAAGTAGAGTCAAGAAAAATAGAGACTAAAGAAAAGAATGCAAAAAAGATTTAGTGTAATAGGTGGAGGCAGTTGGGCAACTGCATTAGTTAAAATTTTAACTTATAATAATCACGATGTAAAATGGTGGGTGCGAACAGCTGAAACCAAAAATTACATAAACACATATGGTCATAACCCAAAGTATTTAAGTAGTGTACAATTTGATACCCGTCAAGACTTTGTAACAAATGATATTATTGACGCTGTTAATTTCACTGATGTTATAATATTGGCCTTACCCTCAGTCTATTTACAAGACTCTATTTCCAAAACTTCACCTATTGATTGGCAAAACAAAACCATAATTAGCGCTATAAAAGGTGTCGCACCTGGCAATAGCATTTTAATATCAGATTATCTTCAAACTATATTTGATATTGATTTAGACAAAATCATTCATTTATGTGGACCTTGCCACGCAGAAGAAGTAGCAGCAGAACGTTTGAGTTACTTAACTTTTTCATCAACTAATGTATTTGCTAGGGAAGAGATTGCCAAATGCTTTAACAATAGATATATAATAACAGATTATATTGATGACATAGTTGGCACTGAATACGCAGCAATCCTGAAAAATATTTATGCCATTGCTACCGGCATTTCAATTGGTTTAGGTTACGGTGACAATTTTAGGGCAGTGATGGTAAGTCATTGTATGAATGAGATGATGGAATTCCTAGATAAGGCAAAACCTGAAGTTAGAAATATGATGCATCCATCCTATATGGGTGACCTATTGGTAACCTGCTATAGCCAACACAGCAGAAACAGAGCCTATGGCATTATGCTTGGGAAAGGCTATACATCTGCAGCTGCTAATTTAGAATTAGGAATGGTAGCAGAAGGTTATTACAGTTCTAAAGCATTATACAATAAACTAAGAGAATATCCAGATTTAAATCTACCCATAGTTACAGCAGTATATAAGATTATTTTTGAACATCAAACTCCTGAAGTTATTTATAGTATTTTGTCCAAAAGCTTCAAAAACTAAAGTATTTCTCAAGTATTTTATTTAAAATTGTAGTTGATCTCAACTCTAACATCGTGTTAAAACTAGAAGGATATATACTTAACGCATTAAAAATAAATGATTTCATTATTATTCCGGAATTTGGTGCATTTCTCTTAAATGGTAAATCATCGGAAATTTTAGCTGACGGTATATTGCAGCCAGGTAAAGTGATAAGTTTCAACAACAGCATCACTCAAAATGATGGATTTCTTCAAAGTTTTATCTCATTAAATTCAGAAATGAGTTTTGAAGAAGCAAGTGCTTTCATTAGATCGAATGTTACGTATTGGAATCAGAAACTATTTGCAGGACATTCATTATTCTTAAACGACATTGGAGCTTTAGAGCAAATTGGAAGTAAAACATTATTTACACCTTCGTTCTCTAGATTTATTGACAATTCTACCTTTGGATTATATACTGTTAAGCTTATTAAGCTTAAATCTCCAGAATATGTTGCAACTAATAGTTTAACTATTAAATCAAAAACAAAACGATTTAGACTTTGGCAAATTGCAGCTATTGCTATAGCCATATTATGTGTATTAAGTATTTCAATCTATCCAAATAAAGACTTACAGAAGGCTTCTTTCTTAGAAAGTATCAACTTAAATACTACTAATGAAACAGAAAATATAAATCAGCCAGTTGTAAAAAATGAAATAGATACTAATAATCAAGACTCTATCAACACAGTGATTGTGAATAACTCTGTTGAAAATGAAAAAACTGTTACTAAAGAAATTGCAACTGAAAATTTCAAGTTTTTCTATGTTATTGCAAATTCTTTTGGGAAAAAGGAGAATGCTGAAAAACAACTTAAGTTGCTGATAGCTAGCGGTTACGATGCAGAAATAGTGATAAGTGATCCTAATAAATTTAGAGTATCTTACTTTAAAAGTACTGATAGCCTACAAGCTGATAAGTATTTACAAGACATAGCACACAATAAAAATTCGTCTGCTTGGTTATTGAATAAATAAGTTTGTAATGCAAAGTTGCAAATAGGTTTTATTCAAACGATGGTTTTATTACAAGTCAATTTAACTGATACGGCAGCTGCCGTTACAACAGCCGTTACAACAGCAGCCGATAGTACAGACGGATTATCCTTGATATATTTGATTAAGAAGGGTGGGTGGATTATGCTTCCCATTCTATTATTATTAGGCTTGGCTATTTATATATTTATAGAAAGACTAATAACTGTTCGCAACGCTGGTAAAATAGAGCGTAGCTTTATGAATAAAATTCAGGCTATGGTACAAGAAGGAGATATAAAAAGCGCAAGAAATCTATGTAAATCTAGCAATACTCCTGTTGCCAGAATGTTAGATAAGGGTTTAAAGAAAATAGATAGACCCATTTATGACATCGAGAGAGCATTAGAGGGGCAAGGTAGAATTGAAGTAGGAAAACTAGAAAACAACCTATCTATTTTAGGAATTATTGCAGGTATTGCACCAATGTTTGGATTTTTAGGAACTATTGGTGGAGTAATTAAAATATTCTATTCTATCTCCATTCAAGGCGATATAAGTATTGGCGCTATATCTGGAGGACTCTATCAGAAAATGATAACATCTGCAGCTGGACTTTTAGTCGGCATTATTGCGCACGTGGCTTACCATTACCTTTTGTTAAAAATTGATAAGCAGGTATTTAAAATGGAAAGTACGGCAGTTGATTTTATTGACTTACTACAAGACCCAGCGTGAACCTAAGAAGAAGACCCAGAGCCGTATCAGAGGTGAATACTCATTCACTTAATGACATAATGTTTTTCTTGTTGTTGTTCTTTTTAATTACTTCAACATTAGTTAACCCAAATATCATAAAACTAACATTGCCTAAAAGTGGTAAAGAGGTTAAGGATAGTCCTAAAAATGTAACCATATCACTTGCCGCTGATAGGAAAATATTCTTAAACAAAAACGCAGTAAATATGCAAGATCTCGAGGCACAACTGCGAATATTAGTTGGTGAAACTAAAGAGCCTATCATATTACTAGCTGCCGATAAAGACGTGGATTGGGGTACAGTAGTTGAAGTAATGAATATAGGCAGAAAACTACACGCTAAAGTGTTGGCTGCTACAGAACAAGAAGGAAAATGATAGATATATGTCAACCTACATAGATACACTAACACTAGCTAAGGCTGAGGAAATTAGAACCCAAAGGTCTACAGAGCGTAAGGCACTATTGGTTACAGTTGGTATATATGTTTTGTTAGGTATTATTACGTTCTTTTTGTCTTTTGGAGTTACAGACCCACCGATGGCAGCTCCAAGCACTGAGGGAGCGGTTGGAATTATGCTAGGTGATCCAGATGTTGGCTCTGGCGGATTTGTAGATACAAAAGCTGGGTATCAAGGGCAAGGAAATAATACTGATAGACCAACATCACAACCTGAAAACACTCCCCCATCTTCTAATTCTGAAAATCAAGCTCCCTTTGCCACTGACCCAAATGGCGAGGCTGTAAACGTACCAAATGACCAAAAGAAGCAACAGACTAAAATTAATACTAACTACGACAATAATAACACAAATAACAACACTACTACTAAACGGAAAGTAAATCAAGACCTTCTATTCAATGGGACTGACGGTGGAAACGATGGAGCTAATGGCAAAAATGGTGACGCTACCAATAGGGGTAACACTGATAAACCTGGACTACAGGGTGATAATAACGGAGTCCCTGGCGGTGGCAACGGATTAGGTGTTGATGGCTATACTTTGACAGGAAGAACAGCAGTAAAAAACGACAACTGTAACATAACAGCAGCTAAAAAGTCTGTATTGGTTATAAAAATAGTAGTAGATGCTGATGGTAATGTGGTAGAAACTGGCAATGTACCTGCTAAAGGTAGTACCATAAATGATGCTGACCTTATAAGACAAGTAAAGAACTGCCTTGAAAATAATTGGAAATTTTCTCCTTCACCACAGGGTCAAAGCCGTCAAACTGGCTATGTTAAGTTTCAATTCAGATATGACTAAAATTATTATTTAATTCCCTGTTTTTTTCTTAATTAATGATATTGAATTACGAAGAAGTACTAGAGTATATGTTCAACAGGTTGCCTATGTTTACCAGAATAGGACCAGCTGCCTATAAGAAAGATTTAACTAATAGTAATGCACTTAGTCTAGCTTGTGGAAACCCACATCTTAATATAAAGACCATTCACATAGCTGGTACTAATGGAAAAGGATCTGTATCAAGTATGTTAGCATCAGTTCTACAGTCTAAATATAAAGTCGGACTTTTTACAAGCCCACATCTAATAGACTTCAGAGAGCGGATTAGAATAAATGGGGAAATGATAAGTAAAGAGGATGTATGTGAATATTTGAATACTTACGTTGATGATATAGAACGTATTGAACCAAGTTTTTTTGAGATGAGCACAGTACTCGGATTTTGGGCTTTCAGAAAGTATCAAGTTGATTATGCTGTTATTGAGACTGGATTAGGTGGCAGGTTAGATAGTACTAACATCATAAATCCACTTCTTTCTATCATTACTAACATTGGGTACGATCATCAAAATATGCTTGGTAATACTTTAGAAGAAATAGCTGGAGAAAAAGCTGGTATTATTAAGAAAAACGTACCTGTTGTAATAGGAAGATTGCAGGCAGAAACCAAATCGGTGTTTGAAGCAAAAGCAGAATCAACTCAATCTGTACAAGTATATGCACAAGATAAATACACAATTATCGGTAGAAATTTTATAAATACTGAAACACAACAAGCTTTAGAAGTTGACTCTGACCTTATTGGGAATTATCAACAGGAAAACTTAAGAACTACGATTACAGCAATAGATGAGTTAAATAAACTAGGTTTAAACATAAATGAAGATGAATTAAAAACTGGACTTAGCCAGGTAATTAAAAGAACTGGACTTCGCGGTAGGTGGGAAATATTGCAGTTACACCCTCAAACTATTATAGCCGAAGTTGCGCATAATGTTGACGGATTAACTTATTTAAAAATTAAGCTAGAGGCCGACTATTCTGAACATAAAACAGCTATCGTATTTGGAATGGTAAATGATAAAGACGCAAATATTGTTTTTGATGTTTTACCTAAAGCAGCACACTATTATATGTGTAAACCTAACATTCCCAGAGGTAAAAATACCAGCGAATTGATGGAATTAGCTGCTAAGTATCAATTACAGGCAACAGAATGCAATAATGTTCAGCAGGCTGTTGTGTTAGCCATTACCACAGGTTCAAATACAGATAAATCTTTGATTCTAATTACAGGCAGTATTTTCGTAGTAGCTGAGGCTTTAGAATACTGGAATGAACGAAAGTAATACGGAAGAAATAGAGGAAATAAAGTCGCAAAAAAAGTCATTAGATTACCCTAAGTTTTTATCTACAGTATTCCCATATTTCATCCTATTATTGGCAATAGTATTTAGATTTATAAATCTAGACAATTACGGCTTTAGTAATGACGAGTTAAGTGCCATAAGTAGAACCCACCATACTAATTTTTATGACTTAATTTGGAAAGGTGTAGCTGTAGATGGTCACCCTGCGCTGGTACAAATTATATATTGGGTACTACCATACTATTACTTTAACCCTGTAACTATTAGATTCATATTTGCACTTAGCTCTGTATTAGGACTTTGGTTTTATTTTATCAGCATTAGGCGATGGTTTGGATACCAAACAGCAATAATGGTCTTGGTGCTAATGTCTTTTTTACAGCATTACGTATTGTACGGTCAATTAGCTCGTCCTTATGCAATTGGTTTATGTACTGTTCCTGCATTTTTATGGTTTTGGATGCGAATAATAGATGCAGATAAACTTAAAATTTGGGCAGTAGTTGGCTATATTATATTTGGGACTCTTTCGCTATATACCCACTATTTTGCTGGTCTTTTCATTGGAATTTTAGGATTACTTGGGTTACTTTTAATTAAAAAAGGGAATTTGCTAAAGTATGTACTTGCCTCATTTACAATTGCAATTTTATTTCTGCCGCATCTACTTATTACTTTGGCGCAGTTTAACTTAGGAGGCTTAGACTGGTTGGGTATACCTACTTACAATTGGCCAATAGATTATGTAAGGTCTATAACCAATTACAATTATATTTTGCTGGCAGTTTTGGCTGCAATCACAGTTTTATCTATTGTCTTCATTTATAAGACAATAACTCTTAAACTAACGGTTTTATTTACAGCTTTCGCGCTATCGTTAATTATTCCATTTGCGTATTCTGTATTTAGAAGTCCAATTTTACAAGCTTCAAGCTTGGTTTTTAGCCTGCCTGTTTTAATAGCCTTCATTTGGCAAGGTTTGGGTAAATATAAACTTGTATATATTCAATTAGGAGCTTTTGCATTCACTGGCTTTCTGATATCTAATCTAGTATTTATAGATAAATACTATAATGCTGCGCCTTATGGACAGTTTGAGGTAGTAGCAAAAAAGATGTCTGATTGGTCTAATGCTAAAAATCATAACAATACCTTGTATTTGGCAGATGTTAACAACTCGGAATATATAAACAATTACCTAAATCGAAGTAATTTTAATGGCAAGGTTTCCCTATATAGGTATGATGATCAGGTAAAATATCAACACCTAGAGGTAAAGCTAAAGAATTCTGAAAAGGAATATCTTTTTGAGGGATGGAGCAATATCGGTAAAGAAGATGTGGTAAATAGCTTGATAACATATTACTATCCAATACTATATAAAGACTATAAATATTTTAATTCAGGTGTACAGGTTAGGCAACGCAGTAATTTTGGCAATAGCAAGAGGTTAAGCCTTGGTTTTATAGACTCAGACTCAACAAGAGGGAAATTAATTTTAAACAAAAAAACTCACCGGAATTGTCGCTTTATTAGGGCAGACTATAATCTGCTGAGCTTAAATAAAAATCAAGAACTTTGTCTTGCAGTTTGCGGGCGAAATGCTGAAAATAAAACAATTTTTTGGAAATGCATTCCGTTTACACAGTCTAAACTTGGTTTATATTCTAACCATACTATTTATACTACGTTAAGTGAAAATCAAGTAGATATTTCAAACTACGAGATATTTGTCTATTCTGACAAATTGTTTCAGGCAGAATATTCTATTCAGGTATGGGGGTATTATCCCTAAATCAGATACTTTTGCGAAGTAATGCTCTTTAGTCGAAACCTAATATTTATCTTCTTTATTTTTTTCAGTTTTGCCGTGATTGGGCAAAAAAAAGTTCCAACTTACTATATACAGAAGATTTCAGAAAAAATAAAAATAGACGGGATTATGTCCGAATCAGTTTGGTTTGATCAACAGCGTGCTGATAGTTTCTATGTAAATTTCCCCATAGACACTATTTATACTAAGTCTATCACCTACACTTGGATGTGTTTTGATGACAATAATATATATATAGCAGCCAGATGTATAGATACAAATAAAGCAAAATTTGTTGCTCAAAGTTTACGTAGAGATTTTAGTTACCCTAGAAACGATGCATTCGGTATATATATAGATCCATTAAGAGATTTAACTAACGGTTTCAATTTTACAGTTACTCCTTTAAATGTTCAACGTGAAGGAATTATATCTAATACTGGAAATCAAGGGGTAACAACAAGTTGGGACAATAAGTGGTACAGCGCAGTAAGTTATGAGGACTCTGCCTGGATATGTGAATTTGCCATACCTTTTAAATCAATTCGATACGACCCAAATGTTTTGACCTGGGGAATTAATTTTAGCAGGCACGATTTAAAAATTAATGAGAACAGTTCTTGGGGTGCCGTACCTAGAAATTTTAATATTGCTTCCTTAAACTTTGCTGGTATATTAAAGTGGACTAGTCCACCACCTAAGGCAGGTAAAAACCTGACCATTATTCCTTATACAAAGTTGAATTCCTTTAATCAAAAACAAAATTCTAATCTGAATCCTAAGTTTAATGTTGGCGGAGATTTTAAGGTTGGAATTACCTCTTCTTTAAATCTAGACGGAACCGTAAATTCAGATTTTAGTGAAGCAGATGTTGATGATCAAGTTATTAATTTAGATAGATTTAGTATCTTTTTCCCAGAGCGGAGAACTTTCTTTCAAGAGAATAGCGATTTGTTTTCGACTTTTGGTTTTTCCAGAATTAGACCTTTCTTTAGTAGAAACATAGGCTTATTTAAGGGGCAAGTCGTGCCTTTATATGGAGGTCTTAGACTAAGTGGGAAATTAGATAAAAACTGGCGGATAGGTGTTATGAGTGTACAAACTAAAGCACTGCTAAAAGATGAAAAACAAATAGTTGGTTCTCAAAATTTTACTGTTGTAGCACTTCAGCGTCAAGTTGGTAAATCAAGCAATATCTCTGCCCTATTTGTAAATAAACAAGGTCAATATCCATCAGAATATAACCGAGTTCTTGGCTTAGATTATAATTTACAATCAAGTGACGGCAAATGGAAAGGTAAAGCGTTTTACCACTACAGCTTTACTCCAACTTCTAATGGTAAAAAAAACATAAACTCTTTTTCACACGCCTCTTGGTTAAACTACACTATAAGAAACTGGAGTGTGAACTGGAATCACGAATATGTTGGTAAAGACTATAAGGCAGAAGTAGGTTTTGTACCTAGAACTAATTACTGGCGACTAGAACCGGTTATAAACTATTACTTTTTCCCAAAAAGTAAACTGATAAATAGATTTGGGCCGCAGCTATATGAAAGTTTATATACTGATATGAAACTGAATGTGAATGATCATCTCATTAAAGCAAGTATGGTATTTGAATTTAGCAATTCTGCTACTGCACATTTCGATTTTAACAAACAATTTTTAATTCTCCAAAACAACTTTAACGCATCGGGATCCGATAAAGGACTAGCTTATTTAGCTAACGAAAAGTTTGACTATCAATTTTTCTCAGCTTCATTTACGAGTAATTTTAGGAAGAAATTGTTTTTCGATGCTTCAGGTTCCGTTGGTGAATATTATTCTGGTAAGTTATACAGCTTAAGTGGAAATATTAACTATAGAATTCAACCTTTTGTTGTGTTTGGAGTTAGGTTAAATAGAACAGAAATTCAATTACCTAATCCTTACACTTCAACTAAACATTTGCTTGTTGGTCCTAAAATAGATTTGACACTTAGCAGAAAAGTCTTTATGTTAGTTTATTCTCAATATAATACTCAACAGAACAACTTCAACACAAACTTTAGATTGCAATATAGATTCAGACCTATGTCAGATGTATTTTTAGTATATGGCACTAACTATAAATCGGAGGACTTTAGCTTTAAAGATCAGTCAATTATATTGAAAGTATCGTGGTGGTTAAACCTTTAGTGAAGCGGTACTTCTATAATCAATATTGTATTTAAATCTGACTCTCCAAGTATTTCAATAGTATCAGCCTGTCTTATCTTCATACTATCTCTAAGTTCTAAACTTTGTTCAGCTATGTTTACAGCACCATTTATAACAAATGCAAAATAACCCATTTCGATGTTAACTTGGTTAACAGAAAGGCTTACCCCTTTATCAATATTTGCAATAAATATTTGAGCATTTTGATTAATGTTTAAGGCAGCTTCTATGTGATTACTAACTAAATAAATCCATTTGTTTTTTATGTCATTCCAATTAAAATTCTTTTGGTTATAAACTGGAGTGATATTCTTTTTATCAGGAAGTATCCAAATTTGAAGCAGATTTACAGAATCTTTTGTGCTGGCATTTTTCTCACTATGTTCCAGTCCACTTCCCGCAGACATTACTTGTACTTCACCTACCATAATGGTATCACCATTGCCCATACTGTCTTTATGAGAAAGTACACCAGATAATGGAATTGATATTATCTCCATATTATCGTGAGGGTGCGTACCAAAGCCCATAGCGGGCGCTATGATGTCATCATTTAGTACACGCAGCATTCCAAATTGCAATTTAGCTGGCTCATAGTAGTTTGAGAAACTAAAACTATATCTTGCCTGTAGCCAACCTAAATTCATTTGACCACGTTCATTTGATGTTACTATAATTGTTTCCATAATAATATTCAATGTTACAACATCTATACATATCTTTACTTCAAATAGTTTACTTATTTGTAACGCTTACAAATTAGTTAAAACATTAGATTTATTAGGGTGTTGATACCTAATGTCCGTGTATGATTATCGAAATTTGTAAGGTTATTTCAGGTCGAAATACTGAATGAAAAAGCTGAGAGGAGTAGAATTGAGCCACCATTTGGCACCGTTGTCCATTAGGGAAAAAATCTCTATGGATAATCAGTCTGTGATGTCAGCACTGAATGATTTTAAACAAACTATACCAGAATGTTTTATCATATCAACCTGCAACAGGCTATCGTTGTATGGTATAACTGACGATACAAATCAGTTTGAGAGTTTCTTCGACAGATTTGGTGACCTTCAGCCATACCTTATCAAACTACAATCAGAGACAGACTCAGCACAACATTTGTTTAGAACAGCATCCGGATTACAATCTCAAGCTTTGGGTGAGCACGAAATACTTGGGCAAATTAAAAAAGCTTACTTAATGGCTCAAGAGGCCGCTACACTTAGCCCAACACTAGACGAATTTATTAGAAGATCTATTTACACTGGTAAAAAGGTTAGACAGTTTACTGCTATTGGGAAATACCCTGTTAGTTTAGCCTCTGTTGCTTATGATTTATTATGTAAAAGATATAAAGACTTTAAAAGCCAAGATGTGCTTGTGTTAGGTACTGGGGAAATGAGTAATCTGATGATGAAAATTTTGGCTAAGAAGCATACTGGAAACTTGTATATAGCTAGTAGAACTAAGTCTAGAGCAGAATCTATGGCAAATATGTTTGGTGGCAAGGCCATTGATATGACTGAAATTAAACAGTATCTACCAATGGTTGAGATAGTAATTGGTGCAACCCACGCTGAAAAATATGTATTGCAAGACAAAGACTTAAAAGCAATAAGAGAACGCGGGCTTACTCTGCTAGATCTAGGAATGCCTAGAAATTTTGCACCTGAAATAAAAAGATTAGGGCATATTGATTTATTTGACTTAGATGATTTAAAGTCGTTAACTGACGTAGGAATTCAAAAAAGACACGAGGAAATTCCAAAGGCTGAGGTCATAATTGGAGAAGAAGTAGAAAGCTTCACGGCTTGGTTAAAAATTAGAGAAGTGAGTCCTTTAATTACCTCTTACTATGAAAAATTAGAGAAAATAAAAGCCGAAGAATTAAAATGGGCTCTTCCCAAACTTGGGAATATTGATAAAAAACAACAAGAAATTATAGAAAATATGATTAGCCGCGTGACTAGAAGGCTAAGTGGCAAGCCAATAGAAAGATTAAGACAATATAGTCAAACCCCAAATGATGAGCAAAATCCAATTGATACATTTAAGTCAATTTTTGATTTGTAATTTTGCATAATGTCCGACATTCTAAATGTAAATGTTGGTACCCGAGGAAGTTTATTAGCTGTAGAACAAACCAAATTGTTCTTATCTTGGATCCAATCACATACTCCAAATACTAATTTTCATATTAAGACTGTACACACAAGTGGTGACGATGCTATTGAGATAGTTGGGGCATTTGTGAAAGAGGTGGAACTAGAACTATTAGCTGGCAATATAGACATAGCCATTCATAGCCTTAAAGATATGCCTACAGAGCTTCACCCAAATTTAGCCTTATCAGCTATGCCAGTTAGGGGTTATTGGGAGGATTGTCTAGTATCTCGCCATAATGTTAGCTTTAGTGAATTACCTTATGGTTCTAAAATAGGAACAGGTAGTTTAAGGAGAATTTTTCAACTAAGATTACTAAGACCAGACTTAGAATTCATCCCAATTAGGGGTAATATTATTACCAGAATGGGGAAAATAGAATCAGGTTTGGTCGATGCCGTAATCTTGGCAAAAGCTGGATTAGACCGAGTAAATATGACTCATAAAATATCATATACCTTCACTAGGCAAGAAATGCTGCCTGCAGTTGCGCAAGGTATATTGGCTGCTGAAACAAGAGTTGAAGAAAATCTTGAATTGGCTAAAGCTTTAAGACCTGTGCATCACGTACCAACCTATATGTGCGCAATAGCAGAGCGTAGTTTCTTAGCAGGTGTAGGTGGCGGGTGCAAAATGCCAATGGCGGCTTTTGCACAAGTAGAAAACAATGAAATGACAATAGAGGGAATCTACTTTAATGAAGATGGCAGTAAGAATTCTAGAAACTCTATAGTTGGTCATTATAAAGATGCACAATCATTGGGACTAGAGCTAGCCAATATGCTGAAAGTAGAATTACAAAGCAAATAGTAGTATGAAGTGGTCAGATTATAATGTAGTATTGACCAGAACTGTACAAGGAAATAAGGAATGGAGCAAATACCTAAGTGATTTGGGCATTAATTCTGTTTCACTACCGATGCTAAATATTGTTGAAAAAGAAATAGATTACACTACCCTACTTCAACCTTGGGATGCACTCATTTTTACCAGTAGTAATGCTATTACTATATTCACCAATCACATAAGTCTGCAAGGTCATATGTATTTCAAATCTTTGCCTAGCTACTGTATAGGATCACAAACATATCAAGTTGCTCAAGAATTAGGGTATAACAACCTGCTATTGATAAACGATGATGAACGGCAATTCCATAAAGAAGCTAAAATACTTTGGCCTTGTGCTAATAGTGTGATTAAAGACTATGATGTTAATTATCGGTACATAGTTAAGTTAGTTGTATATGAGACAGTAGAAACAAAGCAATTAAGTATCACAGATAGACAAATCCTCTCTGCTAGACCAATATTGTGTTTTTTTGCGAGTCCTTCTGCCGTATTTGCTTGGAAAAACTTAGACTTATTTAATAGTTATACTAACTTTGCAGTCGCTATTGGCAATACAACGGCTGCTGCTATTTCTACATTAAATATACCTGTATTTGCTACGGCAAATCAACCTAATATAGAAGCTATGGTAGTTGCTGTAGAGCAAAGTTTAGCAAATACAATTTAAATGAATATTCGACCTAGAAGACTCAGATATAACTCAGGAATTAGAAGCTTAGTTAGAGAAAATCATCTGAATATATCAGACTTTATTTATCCCATTTTTGTAAGAGAAGGAACAAATATAGTAGAGCCAATAAGCTCTATGCCTGGGCAATATAGATATAGTATAGACCAACTATCTAATATAATAAATGAAGTAGCAGCTTTAGGTATAAAGTCAGTATTGCTATTTGGAATATCAAATACTAAAGACGAATTAGCTAAAGACAGTTATAACTCTGATGGTATTATACAACTTGCTATAAAAACCATAGTAGCATTACAACCAGACTTAATTATAATGACAGATGTGTGTGTATGTGCCTATACTACTCACGGTCATTGTGGAATTATACACGATGGTTATGTAGATAACGATTTGTCTGTAGAAGTTTTGGGTAAAATGGCGCTAAGTCACGCACAAGCTGGCGCACACATAGTGGCACCTAGTGCAATGATGGACTATCAAGTTGCAGCAATTAGAAGCATACTAGATGAGCATCATTTTAAACAAGTTGGTATTTTAGCATATTCAGCCAAATACTACAGCTCTTGTTATGGACCATTTAGAGAGGCTGCTGGCTCTGCTCCACAATTTGGCGATAGGGCTGGATACCAAATGGATGTGGCAAACAAGCGTGAAGCTGTAAAAGAAATACTTATGGATGTAGAAGAAGGTGCTGATATGGTAATGGTGAAGCCAGCTATGTTATACCTAGACATAATAGCAGAAGCTAAAGTTACTACCCTGTTACCTGTAGTAGCCTACAATGTAAGTGGAGAATATGCAATGGTAAAGGCAGCCGCAGAAAAAGGCTGGATAGATGGAAACAAGGTGATGATGGAAATGTTACTTAGCATTAAACGTGCAGGGGCAGACTTAATCATAACCTACTTTGCACTAGATGCAGTTAAATATTTAAAAGACAATAACTAAGTAAAATGGAAAATAAAGTATTAACCTACTACGCTCTATATAAATTTAACCAAGAATTCTTTAACCTAAATAAAAAGGACAAAGGAAACATAATTGATAATTTCTGCACGTGCATAACAGAGGTAGGCACTACTACTTGGTTCTATCAAGTAAGTCCTAGTATTTCTGAATACGACATTTTGGTTTGGAGCAACATAGAGGTTACAGAACTTAGCAGCATAGATACTTTTATGTTAGCTATGGGTACTGCTGTAAATAAGTTTAGACAATATATACTGCCTAGCAAAACTCTGTGGGGAATGACCAAACCTAGCCAATATAGCAAAGCTAAAAAAAGCGCCCAAGAGCTTGACCCATTTACTCCAGATAGAAAACCATATTTTGTTATCTATCCATTTTCAAAGACAGCGGACTGGTACTTAAAAAGTAGAGAACAACGCCAAGAAATGATGAATGGTCACATAGTAATTGGTAAAAAATACACAGATATTACCCAATTGTTATTATATAGCTTTGGTATTCAAGATCAGGAATTTGTAGTTGCATACGAAATGGACGATATGTCACTATTTAGTGACTTAGTTTATGAACTGAGAATGACTGAAGCGAGACTATTCACGCTAAATGATACTCCAATAATTATGGGAATCTATAGAAGTGTAGATGAATTGAAGAATATTTATAAAAGCAGTTTATCGGCTTTGGATTTACCGACTAATAACTAGTCAATGAATTTATCAAATTCTGAGCAATCACATCAACTTGCTTTGCAACATCTTGTAGGCGGCGTAAATAGTCCTGTACGGGCATTTAATAGTGTAGGTGGTAATCCGATTACAGCTAAATCCGGAAAAGGTGCCTATATATTTGACTTAGACGATAATAAATACATAGACTACATAGGTAGCTATGGGCCACTAATTCTTGGTCACGCTCACCCAGTTATTAATCAGGCCATAATAGATACTGTGTTCACGGGTACAACATTTGGAACTACTAGCCAAGGAGAGATTGTACTCGCACAATTAGTAAAGGATGCATTTCCAGCAATAGACAAAGTAAGATTTGTAAACAGTGGTACAGAAGCTATAATGTCTGCTTTAAGACTGGCAAGGGCTTTTACCAACAAAAATAAGATTATAAAATTTGCTGGTTGCTACCACGGTCACAGTGATAATTTATTAGCACAGGCCGGATCAGGTTTAGCAACTCTTAGTTTGCCAGACAGCAGTGGTGTACCAGCAGCCGTAGTACAAGATACCCTGATAGCAGAGTACAATAATTTAGATTCTGTACGTCAACTATTTGAATTATATCCTGATGAAGTTGCGGCAGTAATTATAGAACCGGTTGGGGGAAATATGGGTGTTGTATCGCCACAATCAGGTTTCTTATCAACATTAAAAGAGTTATGTAATAACAACAACACCCTACTTATACTAGACGAGGTAATGACAGGCTTTAGGTACCACTTCGGTGGTGCTCAGGCTGTATATAACATTGAAGCAGATATAACTTGTTTAGGTAAAATAATAGGTGGCGGTTTACCTGTAGGCGCCTACGGTGCTAGAGCTGAAATAATGAATATGGTAGCCCCTTTAGGCCCAGTATATCAGGCAGGTACTCTAAGTGGTAACCCACTTTCGATGGCATCTGGAATAGCCTTGTTAAGCTTGTTGAAGGAAAATCCCGATTGGTACACTAGTGTACTAAAGTTTACTAGCGATTTGAAAGATGGATTCTTAGAAATATCAAATAGAAAAGGTGTTGCTGTTCAGGTAAATGTGCACGGGTCTATGATTTGCCCATTCTTTAATGAAGGACCTGTGAATAACTATAACGATGCCAAAAAATCTGATACAAATAGATTTAAATCATTTTTCTGGGGATTAGTTGAAAATGGTATTTTCATACCTCCTAGCCAATACGAAGCTTGGTTTGTGTCTATGCTACACAGTGATACGGAACTAGACCTCACACTTACTGCATTTGAAAAGGCGGTAAGTAATTAAAATTATATTAACCTAATTTTGCCCTGCAAATAATAATTTTACAGCGCCTATTTTCTAGTGACAAAAAAAACTGCAATCTATTTCGTGATTAAATACATACACAAGCCCGCACTGCTAATTTTTCTATTCTTGGTAGCTATTTGTAACATTAGTTCTGCCCAAACTGGTGATGTTAAAGGGACTGTATTAGATAAGGAAAACGGAGATAGATTGTCTTACAGCTTGGTAAGAATTAGGAATACTGACAAGCGTATGTACACTGACATAAACGGTTACTTTAATTTAATAAAAATTCCAGTTGGACCAGCTAAACTTATAGTTTATAAAACTGGATATGACACTACAGAAATAGACATAAACATTACTGAAGGCGGTAAATTGTTGCAAAATGTTTACTTATCGCCTAAGGTTAATAGAATTGAGGTAGAGGTAAGAAGTAATGAACAGAACAAGAAAGAACGGGTAGAAATTAGTAAAATAGAAGTTACACCTGAAAAGATTGGTTATGTTCCGAGTATAGGTGGAGAACCAGACTTAGCCCAATTCTTACAAATAATTCCAGGGGTTACATTTACTGGAGACCAAGGTGGACAATTTTATGTGAGGGGGGGTGCGCCCATTCAAAATATGGTATTGCTAGATGGAATGACTATATATAATCCGTTTCACTCTATCGGTTTATTCTCTGTATTTGATGTAGATATTATTAAAAATGCAGATGTATTTACTGGTGGTTTCGGGGCACAATATGGTGGTAGAATATCTGCGGTTCTAGACGTAACTACCAGAGATGGAAATCAAATACACACTGGTGGTAAAGTGAATGTAAGTCCTTTTACAAGTAAATTAAGCCTAGAGGGTCCTCTTAAGAAGTTTAAAGAAGGTCAAGGCGGCTCTAGTTATTTACTAACAGGCAGGACATCATACTTAAAGCAAACTTCTAAAATATTTTACCCGTACGCTAACGAAAATGGTTTACCCTACAATTTTACTGATTTGTTTGGAAAATTATCCTTTAATAGTGCAAATGGTAGTGCTATAAACCTATTTGGATTTAACTATAAAGATAACGTTAACTTAAATAATTTGACCAAATACGGATGGAATAGTTATGGTATGGGTGGTAAAATTCACTTAGTACCAGCTAATAGCAGTAGTGTCATAGATGCTACTTTGGCATTTAGCGATTACAAAACCTCGCAAAAAGATGCCGATCAGTTTGAAAAAAGAAGTTCTATTAGTGGTTTTCAAGGTAGAATTGACTTTAGCTACTTTAGCAACAAAGACTTAATTAAATATGGAATTCAGATAAACGGTTTCAGCACAGACTTTAATTTTACCAATGCTGCTAAAGTAAATGTAGGTCAGCAAGACTTTACTACGGAAATAGCAGGTTACATTCGTTATAATAAAGTAATAGGTAAATTAGTTATCGACCCTAGCTTTAGGGTACACGTATATGCTTCACTTAGCGAGGTGTCGCCAGAGCCCAGACTTGGACTAAAGTTTAATGTTACCCCTTCATTCAGATTAAAGGCAGCAGGGGGACTATATAGTCAGAATTTGCTTAGTGCCCAAAGTGATCGTGATGTGGTTAACTTGTTTTACGGTTTCTTAAGTGGTCCAGAAAATCTACCGAATAACTTTGATGGTAAAAATATTACGAGTGCATTGCAAAAAGCTAGACATCTAATAGCTGGTACAGAAATAGACATTACTAAAAATATCGGGATACAGGTTGAGGGTTATTTGAAAGATTTTAATCAACTGACAAACATAAATCGCAACAAAATTTACAACGATGACGCATCTAACAATGATAAACCACAGTCGTTAAAGTCTGACTATATTATCGAAACAGGATTAGCAAAAGGGGTTGATTTTCAAATAACTTACGACAAAAAACCTGCTTATTTCTATATTTCTTATTCTTTGGGTCAGGTTACTCGTTTTGATGGCAACAATACCTACTTCCCACATTGGGACAGAAGACACAACCTAAACATATTGGGAGCCTATAAATTGGGCAAGGCACAAAACTGGGAATTTTCAGCAAGATTTGCATTTGGTAGTGGTTTCCCATTCAGCAAGACTCAAGGTTACTATGAGCTAATAGACTTCCAACAAGGTGGGGTTAATACTGATTACACTCAGTCTAACGGATTACTTGGCATATTGTATAGTGGACTTAACAATGGCAGGTTGTCAACATACCACAGAATGGACGTATCTTTAAAAAGGACATACGATTTCACTAAATACAGAAAACTTCAAGTTATAGCCAGCGTAACTAATACTTACAATAGAGAGAATGTATTCTACTTTGATAGGGTGAATAACATTAGGGTAAACCAATTACCAATTTTACCTAGCATAGCACTTAATTACAGTTTCTAATTTTGATAAAACTCCTATTACTTGTTCTAATTTCAACCTTTCTCAGCAGTTGTAATGGTGGAGTACAAGAAAAATTAGCGAGAAGTTGGGAGAACGATATTGATGATTTACACATCGTATTCAATGAAAATGGTACCTATTTGGCCAAGCAGTATGGCAAAGCTGCTATTGACGGAAAATGGGAATATGTAGCAGACAATAACAGCATTATTGTAGAGAAGAATGGTAATAGAAAAACTATGACTATTGTACAAATTACTGACGATACACTAATAATAAATGCCAGTACAGAAATGTTACACCTAAAACCTGAACACAAATAAAGTTTGAGTGGCATAATTATCTATACAGACGGCAGTAGCAGAGGCAATCCCGGTAGGGGTGGTATAGGTGTTGTAATGATAAGTGGTAAGCACAGGAAAGAGATAAGCGAGGGCTACAGACACACTACCAATAACAGAATGGAGCTGCTAGCAGTTATTAGAGGTCTAGAGGCAATAAAGTTGCGTGACAGCGATGTATCCATATACAGCGATAGCAAATACGTGATTGATTCTATAACCAAGGGTTGGCTTTACAGTTGGGCAAAAAAACCAAATTTCGCAGGTAAAAAAAATGAAGACCTATGGCGAAAGTATTTAGAAGTGTCAATTGGATTAAACTTAAGGTTCATTTGGGTGAAAGGCCACGCTGGGAACGTTGAGAATGAGCATTGTGACCACTTGGCAACAGATGCTGCAATATACCCTGACAGAGTAGATTCGGTATTTGAGAACAGTCAAGATTTAAGAAATATGAAATTTTTGTAAAATTTATTGAGATTAGTTTGCCTAAGTCTGAAATTATTATAATTTTGCACCCACGTTAATTAAAAAAACACTCCTCCTTAGCTCAGTTGGTTAGAGCACATGACTGTTAATCATGGGGTCCTAGGTTCAAGCCCTAGAGGGGGAGCAACTATAGATTTTAAAAAGCTGTTGAGTTTATCTCAATAGCTTTTTTTTATGAAGTTTGGATGGTAAGGGTTAGTCGGTATAATACATTTCAAATAAGTGATATTGTAATTTTGAGATGGGGGAATTTAAATATTTGATCCCTAAAAGAATATAAGATAATATAATTATGATTTCGTTGGATTAAAATATTTATAATTTTAATTTAAAAAAAATTAGAAATATACAGGATCATTGCAATTAACAATAGATTTTTTTTATATATGTAGTTAATTTATTAGGGATAATAAGAGAATGTAGTTATGAATCCTTAGGATTCAAATATTTTAGTATTGAGAATTTAACAAGCACCTCTACCCATTTAGGGGTAAAGGTGTTAATTATTCAAAATCTTAAAAATTTATAAAAAAGATATTAAACAAAATTTGATGTTTAAATTTTTACTTAAACTCATTAATTAATTTCATTAATTCCTATGCTTTTTAAATATTCAAAAGTTGAGTTATAAAATTCAGGCTGACTTGAATGATCTTCAATATTCCCTTCTGGAATAACTATTACCATTCCTTGTCTTGCTCTAGTAAGCAAAACTCTATAAGCATTAATCAAATATTTCTTTCTTGTATCTTTATGAATTTTCTTCCAATTATTTCCAACAAATGAAATGACCCCCACCCTTCATTTGTAAATCTCAAATCACCGTTCCACGCAACACAAACCCAATCTAGTTCTAAACCTTGTACTTGAAATTCAGTAGCAACATCTTCTAAAAAATAAGATGAACGAACATCATCTTTGCCATCTAAAAACCAATTAGCTAGCTTTTTTGTTAATCCAAATCATTTTAATTCTTCGAACTTCCTGATATATATTCAGAAGCATCTATATACTCACTATTTTGAATAAAACTAAGCACCCTCTCAATTGTGTGTTTTAGATCTTCCGCATTTAATTTTAATGGATTTAATAAATTA